>NPIE01008052.1_pt1 | contig 33972 bp, 18 predicted proteins | sample 8637661 | NCBI WGS metagenome assembly NPIE01 (sample SAMN07420842, study PRJNA396082) | bioreactor metagenome | isolation source: sample BA12 brine-fed electro-methanogenic bioreactor BA | place: Japan: Kochi | collected 2016-12-09 | reverse complement strand
GGTGCAGATTATTTTCTATTCGGACCCGGTCAACGCGGCGGGCCGGGCGGTGGAGGTGGGGTGATGGGGGACGATAAGACAATTCGTTTGTATATTGAGTCGCCAGATGGAGAACGGTTCGAATATGGTGTGTCTGTTACCACGACATTGCACCAAATAGCCATCGCTTTTTTTGAGTATATGGGATGGCCCATTGTGGACGATCAAGAACGTGGAGTGCGTGCTGTAATAGAATTGATAGACCCAGAAAATCCAGATCAAACAAAGCGCTTGCAAGGTGATCAGACTGTTGAAGATGCTGGATTATGGGATGGAATGATCCTCAGAATATTCCCTGAATCTATTGCTGGGGGTGCAGTCGCGCAAGGTACTGGAGCCACAACCCTCGGCGCGGGAGCGGTGCAGATAGGCGGCAGCGTCGGCGGAGATGTGGTGACGGGTGATAAGACCACGCCGGCTTTCGATCAGTGCCGGCAGACTGTGGGAACGCAGACTAATATCGCGGGTGACGTGCATGGTCCAATACTTTCCGGTAACTTTGATGGTCCGGTAGCGGTCGGTGACGGGGAGGCAGTGGATTTTCGCGGATCACAAGGTGTCATCTACAAGCCCCTGGACCCAGTCAAGCAGCACTCCGGCGATAGCATCCACATCACGGGTGATGGCAATGTGGTTGGGAATAACAATCGGGTGGATATCCAGAAAGGTGAAGTCGGCACGGAGACAGAATCGACAGCGAAACATCCGGCATCGCTCATCCGTTACAGCGAAGTATCCTGCCCTTCTCACATTCAAATCCATACCACGAATGCGCTGAGGGTCGCCGTCACGCTAAAACCAACTTCTGAAAGTGCTGTGCCCCTAGATTTACGGCTCCCACCTGATTTCACCATGCTTGAAGTTGATGTTTGCTTGATTGCTTCCCCAGTGGATTTCGATCTGCAAGGTCCCAACATCCAAACAATTGAAGTCCCAAAAGATGCCGACTCTGCACCAGTAATTTTCAAGGTGATTCCAAAGACGCTGGGACGCAAGACACTCGCGGTCGAGTTCTTTCAGGATGCGCGCTACCTGGGCCGCGCCGAAGTTGAGATTACAATTGAGAAAGAAGCAGAAATGGCAGAAACCGTTTACGCACGCCCAGCGATTGCGCTGCACACCCAGCAGTTATCTCCTGACTTCACTATTTACATTGAGGAAGTTACCCTGGACAAGACTCGGCGGCTTTATCGCTTCTTGCTACTTTCTCCGCGCCGCGATTTAAATCTCCATTTTGAGGAAGCGGGGGAAATCGAACTCAAAGGCGAACCGGCGGCTTACTTTGCCGGCATTTTTGCCGAACTCAACGCCTGGTTGCGCCAACGAAACGTCAATGAGGCCGAGTTCTATGGACGCCTTAANNCTTAACAGCCTCGGCGCGTCGCTATACGAGCAGCTCTTCCCGGACAAACTAAAACGCCTCTATTGGGAAAAACTGCGCGATAAGGTGAAGAGCATGCAGATCATCTCTGCCGATCCGTGGATCCCCTGGGAACTGGTGCGCCCATATCATCCAGAGACTTTGGAGGAAGATGACTTTCTGTGCGAGCGTTTCGATCTGACCCGCTGGCTTGCCGGGCCAGCCTCGCCGGATACGCTCAATTTCCAGAGAATGGCCCTGGTCGTAGATGCGCCAAAGCACAGCGCCAGGGCAAAGGAAGCAACGGATCTGAAGCAATTGCCAGGCGTCTTGGCGGAAGACATACCACCCACGTTGCAAGCCATTTACACGTTGCTGGAATCGCGTGGCTTCAATGGCTTGCACTTTGCCTGTCACGGAGAATACGAGAGCGAGAATCCCGACCAATCGCCGCTGTGGCTTGAAGGCCGGCAGCCTTTGCGTCCCAATGACATCGTGGGTAAGAAGCGCACGTTTGGCCGTGAAAAGCCGTTGGTCTTCCTCAATGCATGTGAGACCGGGCAATCCGGCGTTGCCTTGACCGGCGTAGGTGGCTGGGCCAGGGCCTTTGTCAAAGCCGGGGCAGCGGGTTTTCTCGGTTCACTGTGGGAAGCACAAGATGAATCGGCCTATCGCTTTGCCCTGGCGTTTTACGGTTATCTGCTGGATGGAAAGACCGTCGCAGAGGCGGTGAGGCTGGCGCGGAAAGATATACGTAAGGCCGGCGATCCAACGTGGCTGAGCTATACGGTGTATGCGCATCCGTTGGCGAGAGTGATGTAAGTCTGGGAGGTTTTAATTGATTAGAGAATCACAACGTCTGGCAATACTTAGGCACATAGAAGAGTTAATAGCGCAAACACCATCTGATGAAGAGTTTGATGCCTTGGTTGATGCCCGCTCAGCAATAAAAAAATGGGACTTGGAAGGAAAAATTCCATATTTAGATGTACTACGTGATTTGGGGATTAACTTATCAGCGGTTATGCAACTGGATGAATTAAGTGGAGAGATAATTCTAGGTACTCAAGACAAGTATTACCTAGAAGTCTTGCTGGGTACCGGACTTTATTCCTTTGTGTATAAGGCAATCGCACAAAATACTAATAAGGTAGTTATTGTTAAAATCCTAAGCTCTGATGTATCAGAATATATCGCAGAACATTTCTGGGGAGAGATACATATTTTGCAAGAACTCCTCTCCGCTGGAATTAGTAGCGTACCAGAAGTGTATGAGTTACAAAAAAATGGTGAGATTAAGTTCGTAGCGATGGAATATTTTCATGATGCTTATCAGTCTTTGAGTCGTCACACCGAACCTTTTCCTGAACTTGAGGCGCTGGAAATAGCTAGACAGGCTTTGATATCCTTGCGAACATTGCATGAGCAATTAGAGCGCACCTACATAGATATGAAACTCGAGAGTTTCTTTTGGTCCTCTAGCTTGCAATCACTCAAAATTACCGACTGGGAAGGTGTGAGTGCGCCGCGCCCATACATCCAACTGCATGAACTAGGTATGGGCGTAGATTCGTTCGAGGCATTAGTACAACACGATCTTACGCGATTGGGGACCTATTTATACAGGATTTTGACCGGTAAAAATGCTAGCACTTCCGGAGAAACAAATTTTGCACTAGCACAGCGTGCTGAAAGCCATTGGCAACGTATTTCTATGACGGGACGACAAATCTTGGAACGTGCACTACACCCTGACCCGCTAAAACGTTACCTCACTGCTACTTCGTTTTTAGAGGACGTGAGAGATTTGTTAGGCGCTCTGAAAACGGATGAGTTTTTGCAAAAATATGATGTAGCGAACCGTCTTATGAGCGACCAGCCTTACCAGGCTCTTCGAATTCTTGTTTCCCTCGAATCCCGGACACCGGAAGATTTTCAGGAAAAAATTTCCGCCGATTTAGCGCAAGTACGCTACAAATTACAGTCGCGTACTGAGGCGCTAAGCATAGCTGCCCGCAGAGTGCAACAAGAACACCCCCGTGATTTGAATGCACAAACAGAAGCTTGGCGTGCAGTCATTACATTCAACCCTGAATCACTACAGGCTCAAGAAGCACTTCAGCGGCTCAATTTACGAGTGCATCAGGCCATTGAAGAGGAAATGCACGCGATTGAGCAAGATGCACTAAGCGCAGCTGAACGTGATCACTTGCCAGATTTGAACGCGGCACGAGGCCGGATCGAGGCCTTAGCAACACGTGCTGATCTTCCAGAAGGTTTATCAGACTCAGCGAATCTATTGAAAGACACAGTTTTAGATTTACTGGCAGCAACACGTCAACGACTTGGTATTGCCAGCACCAAAGCAGTCGAAGGTAACTTACGGGAAACTTATCGGCTTGCTCGTGAATATCTTGATAGAGACATCCCACACGTAATAGACGCCAGCGGAATTCTGGGGCCAGTCAATGCTGAAGTATTGACAATTGACTTCTTCCGTTATGTAAGTTCTGATTTTCTAGCTGCCATTAGAAGAAAAGTAGAAGAACGTCTATCCAGCGCCCGTGCAACTCAAAGTCATGCGCCGGATGCCTCTCTGGAACGTTTGGAGGAAGCACGCGGATGGCTGCTGGACGAAATCTGGACGCCCGACCACCGACTATCTCTGCGTCCACAGTTGGAAGAAGTAGAGCGTGAGATTGAAGATGTCAACCGTTTGCTGAAACGTTTCGAAGAGGCGCGAGAAATTGTAACTGAGGCGCGTGTGCTGGGTCTGGGCGCGCGCGAAGGTTTGGGTTTGCTCTACAAAGCGCAACAGATTTACCCTGATTATCCTAATATCACTGCCTATCTGGAGGAGGCGCGAGACAACTTAGCTAGTGAGTTAGCCGGTGTCGTGGAGGCGCAAATCGTGGAGACGCGGAGATTGGCGTTGCAGGAACAATTTGCCGAGGCACTAACACTTTTGCAGCAAGCTCGTGCTAATGTTTTGCGCGATGTACCCTCACCGAAAGATGGTTCCCCACTAGCGTTGATATTGGCCCAGATCGTGCAAGAAGAGAAGGTCGTCATCATAGCCGAGCAGGCACTCCATAACCTTGAAACACTTCTGAATCAAATAGACGCAAAGTTGCAGACCTACGATATTGATAAGCAATTACTCGTGCTCAATGAGGCGCGAGCTTTGTTAGAGCAGATACCTGAAGAACAATATCAACACCCTAAAACCCAGATGATGCGCGCGCGTGTAGCAGCACGGCAGGGAGATGCAGAGAATTTCAACGCTGGCAAAGAATCTTATGTACGCAGTGATTGGAGAGGAGCATATGATTATTTTTGTAAAGTAACAACCGCCTCTCCACATCACTCTGAGGCACAACAACTTGCTAAACGTGCTCAGGCGGTGTTATACACTGAAAAAGCACAGCAGGCCGAGCTTGATAGACAATGGGAGACCGCCTTGGACTGCTACGAACAGGCAATAGATTTCTTTAAGAAGACCGGGGTAGATATGCCTACCGCTGATATCGCGGCAGCGTGTCGAGAAGCCCTACAGCGCATGGAACAAAACGAGCGTCGTTCCCACTTGACTTGGTATGTAAATTTTATTCTCAAACCAACCCATGAGCATATTTATTCTCTTGTTGCTCAATTTTCAATACTGTCGACTTCCTCAAAATCATTCCAGTTGAATTCCAGGTATACCGAAATCACCTTACGTGTTTTTGCTAAAGGTTTTTATTTACTTAGGGAAAATGTTGTTACTTGCACTCTCCCCCAAGAATCGTCGGAAAGTTTTGAGATCTATTGGAGACTTCACGCATACCCCACTAACGATAATTCAGTAACTGTAGAAATAGTAGATAACGAGACGGTGATTCGTGAAATAGACTTTCCGATTCAAGTGATTTCTCGACCAACGAGGATGACCCCCGAACTAACTGATCCCTTAGGGCCACGATCCATTCCTCAACCCGACCTGGTCCTGCGCGTGTACTGGCAGCTGGTGGATGATTCTCGCTTCCGTCTGGACTATGTGCTCTACTCTCCCAATCCAAACCTGCACCTCACGGGGATACCGGTTCGCTCAGTAGAAGTGACAACGGCGCGATTGTCAGCCCTCCGCTCGCGGCTGGAGCGTTTGCTACGCCAACATCAGGGCGCTGAACTTCAATCAGGCCTGAATGCGTTTGGACGAGAGCTTTATACTCTGTTGTTTTCGGAAGGCGAGGGCGGGCTGGCTTTGCTATNNTACAATGAAATCGCCGATCAGGTGCAATCCTGGCTGATCCTCGATGACTGCGATCCCTGGATTCCCTGGGAACTGATCAAGCCACACGGCCCAGGCTGGGAGCACGATTTTCTGGGGGCGCGTTACGCTATCAGCCGTTGGATTGAAGGTTGGGGTGCAGTGCGGCAGGCCGAGTACCCGCTGGGGCAGGTGAACGCTGTGGCGGAATCCAACCTCTCTCACCAAGATGCCAAAGCCTGGATGCATCTGCTCGACGCAGACGCTGTACCGCGTTTGGGTAAAGACCTCTTTGTGGACTGGCCCGGCGGCTATCCGGCAGCCATGCAATACGACTCGCCGGTGTGGGGCCTGCACTTCGAGGGGTATCCCGATAAATTAGCGCGTCGTTTAGGCGCGCTGGCGACAGTGGCCGCGCAACCGCTATCCGCAGAGGGAATCAAAGACCACTGGCTGGACTTCCGCCGCAAAGCCCCCCTCGTCACATTTGGGCAAGTGCGTCTGGATGGGCGCAGCGCACTCACAGAGGTCGAGAGCAAGTGGATGCCGACCTTTATACGCGCAGGCGCCAGTGCCTTCGTGAGCGCGTATTGGGCTACAGACCCGCACGTTGACCGACTGTTCTGGCGCGCGTTCTATCAGGCCATCTGGCAGCGAACCTCCCTGGGCGAGGCCGTACAGCAAGCGCGGCAAGCCGTGCAGCGGGCCTTCCCGGATTCGATGGATTGGCTGGCGTATTTTCTGGTAGGCGACCCGATGGCGCGGGGCTATGTCCCACGACCAGGAGAAGGCTACACCTCGCTGGAATGTCTCAATCATGATCTGGAGCGTCCCATGCAAATCGGCCAACGTTACACTTTCCGCGCCACGCTGCGCCCCGCGCCGCCGCCCTGGTATCACGGGCGGCGCTATGCAACGCCGGAAGCCGCGTGGGAAAATCCGCAACTCCTGGTCTTTGCGCACGGCTTCACAATCAAACCGGGGATACTATTGCCCTTCGCGCCACCCGTTGGCGATTTGCACAGCCTCACGTTTGAGATGGTCCCAGAGAGACCGGGTGAGCATGATCTCTTTGTGAAATTTTTGGATGGCGATGAGGTCAAACATACGCTCAGTTTCACGACGCAAGTGGTCGCTGGGGAGGTGGCGTGATGGCGACACAGCGTATAACCCAACCAGCCATGGTCGCAACCTGTCGGCGGCGTACCGTCAACCTGGATATTACGGTAGCGCGTGATGGCTCCAGCACCATCGGCGCGACGCCTTGCGATCTGGAAATGAGCTTGGGCAGCATCCGGGATCATAACCATCAGTTCATAACCTTGATGAAACGGATCGAAACCGAGATCATTGCGGAGTTCAAACGCTCAGGGACGCTTCATCTTAGCCGCCCATTCTTCCATGAGACCTTGCGAAATTTGCGAGATGCTGGACTCTCAGCGTTTATGGCCTTTGGCGACCATGCCTGCCAGATTCTGGATCGCTACGAGACAAGAGGTGATGGCCTCAATGTCACCATCCGCGCGGGACTTTACCCGTTGTTGTGGGAATTCCTCTATACCGGCCAGCCAACCGGCGCCGTATCCCCCGAACTGTTTTGGGGATCTCACCATCGGGTCTCGCGGTTCCTCATCGGGGCAGATTTCCTTCCCGAATCGCTAGATCCTGCGGGGGGCGTCCTGTTCTGTCGCAATCAAGCCCTTACGCATTGGTTGCTGGAAATGCAAGCGATGCAGGCACTTACCGGTTGTCTACGTTTTGCGCTGTTGGATGATTGGTTAGTCGCTCTGGATTCGGATTTTGACGAGTTACAGGATCGCATCGTCCACGCTTGCACCATCGGTGATTTCAGCTTCGTTCACATGGCCTCCCACGTCTACCCTGACCGAGATGATGCAAGTGTCTTGGGTTCTTTGCTGGCGCTTTCGTGTGGAGATCAGACCGTTGAGATCAACTTACGACATCTCAATGCGTTGGGGCGCAACCCTGCGCTTCGATTCCGCCAAAGTCCTTTGCTCTTTTTGAATGCCTGCCGCACGATGACTAACCCTGAACACTTAAGTCAGAGTGAAAGCTTTCCCAGGAGTTTCCTGAAGCTGGGCGCCGGCGCCGTAATCGCCACAGCCTGCGACATCCCTGATGTGTTTGCTGTCGCCTTTGCGCAGAAGTTTTACGAGCTCTTCCTCGGCGATCCACCGTTGCCGGCGAGCGAGGCGTTGCGTCAGGCGCGGTGGTATTTTATGGAGCAGTACAACAATCCATTGGGGCTGGCTTATGGGTTATATGCCCACAATGATTTGATAGTGGAATGGTAGGAGAGAACGATGAAAAGCAGCTCACATCGCCGGCAGGAGCATCTTGAGACCCTCATCCAGGAAATCGAGACATTGAAAACGACGCTCGATCAAAAACATGCTGAATATCTGGATTTGAGTCAAGGATTGGAAGCCTTTAGTGCTCGCTACACGCAATACATTGAATCTCTGGATAAGCAAAAGTTCGAATTGCAGGGTGAAATCCAACGCTGTCGGTCCGACATTCGCAATCTAAAAAATCCACAGAAGCCTCTGCCAGAACCAACCGTGATAGAAGATACTGATCTTGATGATGGTGCATCATCTTTACCTTCACAGGAAGAACGAGTCCAGAATGATACAGAAACAGCCCCCATAGACGCAGCCAGCGATGATAAAACGCGCCTGCGCAGGCATTTCGTCCATTTCTGGCATCCTGACAGAAGACCAGAGAATGGAGAATTGATGCTGGCGTTGAATACGGCCTTCAACGGAAGCCAGGATGTGGTGGATATGATGATTGCAATTCCCTGGCATGAGGCGTGGATACAACCCGGAGAGCAGGAACCCTGGCGCGACCGACTGGGGCGGTTGACCGATTGGAAATTTTACCTCGAGGAAGGGCTGGAAAGGGTCGAACAAAGGCTGGCGGAGTTGCAACAAAATCCGCGCTATCCCGGTTACCAGAAATGGGATTCAGCGGGAAGAGAAACTGATTACTTTGCTACCCTGTCGGAGCAGCAACGGCAAGAAATACAACGGCTGGAGCAAACATTGGCGACGTTACAAGCGGAACTTGCCAAAATGCAAATGACATCTCCTGCTCACGAGGAATCCAATGAATGAGGCCCATAAGAACCATCTTGCCACAGCGCAAAAGCAAGCACTGGCTTGCCGGAGGATACAAACGGCGTTAGCCCTCTCGGATTTGCCGCAGGCGGAACCAGCATCGGCTCTGTATCCAGCCTGGCGCAGCCATGTCAATCGGCAGCGTATGCGCGATCTGACCGTGCAGGGTAATTTCCTGTGGGCTGCCACCTCCGGGGGCGTCGTGCGCTATCAACTGGATGGCCCGCGCATCAAATACACGCATTACACCAGTGAACACGGCCTACCTGGGACTGCCTTCGAGCGCATTGCCGTGGATGGCAAGGGACACCCCTGGGTTGGCGGATATGGAACCGGATTGAGTTACTTCGATGGAACGCATTGGCAGGTACTCAATCGCCAGCTATTGCCAAGCCCTGATATTTTCTGCCTCAGTACGGATGCAGAAGGGCGTGTATGGGCCGGCACGGCTGCGGGATTGGGGTATCTGGATTGGTCTGGGAAACAGGTGCAGTGGCGTCCATTCGATCTTTCCGCTGCGCAATTGACCTCATCTGAGATTCGCGCGCTGGCAATGGATCGCGCGCGCGGTCTTTGGCTTGGCACAATGTGGGGGTTATATGGTTACTCCTTTGAGGCGGATGCCTGGCAGCATTTCACCCAACGGAACGGCTTACCGGATAACATCGTCTCTTGCCTGCGATTTGCGCCGGATGGTGCGCTGTGGATCGGCACAATCCGTGGTCTGAGCATCATGCAGGATGGGCAGATACAACCTATTCCTGGTATTCCAGGCGCAATAACGGCCATTGCCTTTGATCCAGACGCAGGGACAGCCTGGCTCGCCGCAGCCGGGCATCTCTGGTATGGTTGCCATGGCGCATGGAGGCCTATCGTCGAAGCCCTCTTACCCATTCCGCCGGGCCGCGCGGAAACAGTCGCGGTGGGTGTAGCAGGGCGCGTATGGGCCGGCTTTCAGACCGGGCTGGTGCAATCCGCGCCGGAGATGTGGCGCGCGCTCTCGGCGCCTCAGCCGGGCGAGCTGCTGGCTTCAGGTATCCATGCCCTGGCGCTTGATGCTCAAGATCGCGTGTGGGCTGGAAGCGCTGCCGGGCTATGGATTTATGAACACGGCGCGTGGCGCTGCTGTCGCCCTGGCAATGAGATTGAGTTCCCGGTGGAGAGTATCACCCAAATAGCGGCTTCTGCAAAAGGTGAAACCTGGGTTGGGTCATGGTCATCCAGTGAGTGCGGGGGTTTACGGCGCTTCGTGGGCACAGTAGAGATTCCATTGCTGGTTGATGCTCCCCCATCCATTGATGCGCTCACGGTGGACGCTCAGGGCAATCTATGGGCGGCTTCTGGGGAGGATGTATGGCATTTCGATGGCGAAACCTGGCATATCGTCACAACGTTACCTGCATCTGGCATGGTCGCACAGGTTTTTTTCGTGGCTGAGCACGGTGTGCTGTGGCTCGGCGCACAGGCCGGGTTGTACAGATACGCAGACGGCGTATGGAGCGAGTGGCTCTGCGAAATCGAGGTCAATGCCCTGGCGCAAACTGCCGATGGCGTCTTGTGGGTAGGTACTTCGGAAGGTCTGCGGCAATTTCACGATGAAAGTGGAATCAACCTTTGGGAACAGAGTGTTGCGCTGCCCTCACAGGAGATCATGGCCCTCGCTGTTGCGCCAGAGGGCGGCCTGTGGATTGGCACCATGGCAGGGCTGGTGCTTTTCGATGGCGAGACGTTGGCGGTCTGGAACACGAAAAACAGCGGTTTGACGCACGATCACATCCTTGCCCTGGTCGTTGCCAGGCTGGGCGTATGGATAGGCACAGGCAATGGCGTGAGCTGGTTCAGCATACATCAACAGGAGGCAACACAATGACCCGCAAATGGACATTCATGGTCTACATGGCCGGCGATAACGGCAAATTCTTCGAGGGTGAGCGGCTGATGGCTGACTTGCAACAATACGGCTGGGGCGACATCCGCGAGATGGCCTCGGTCGGTTCCACCGATGAGGTGGCAATTGTAGCGCAGTACGACACGCTCGATGAGCAGCAGTACACGCCGCGCTTCTTCATGGATGGCATCAACAAAAGCAGCGTGCTGGTGGGAAAAATCCCCCCGGTCAACACCGGCGATCCCAAAAACCTTACCGAGTTCATCGTCTGGGCTGAGACCGCATACTCGGCGGAGAACTATGCCCTTGTCCTGTGGAATCACGGCACAGGTTGGAAAGAGGATGACATCTACGCGCGGCATCGAGAAGCAGAGGAAATCGCCAAACGTGATAACCTCAGCCGAGGCCCGGCGCGTAAGCAGATGCTCAAAAGCGCGCTGTTCCTGCCCACCGCAGCGCAAATTATGACCGTGCAAGACGATGAGGTGCGTGGGATTTGCTACGATGACACGTCTAAAGATTTTCTGGACAATCACAAGCTGGTACAGGCTTTCGCTGATGCCGAAAAGCAAACCGGGCAACGCCTTGCCCTGCTGGGCATGGATGCCTGCTTGATGAGTATGATTGAAGTGGCCTATCAGGTCCGTGAGCACGCCGATTTTATGGTTGGGTCGCAGGAAGTGGAGCCGGGAACCGGTTGGCCTTACGATGAGATTCTGCGCGAACTCGTCGCCGCGCCGGATATGACGCCGCGCGATTTGAGCCAACATATCGTAAAAGCATACGGGGATTACTATATGCGCCATAGCCGCAATGCCGGGGGCAACAATACCCAATCGGCCATTGATTTACAGGCCATTCCGCAAACCTTCACCTTGCTCCAGCAGGCCGCCGCGCGCATCGCTGCCGTCTATGCAGAGGATTTCAAGACCGAACTTGCCATCACCCGTGCGCAGAAAAAAGCCCAACGGTTTGAAGATCAAGACTATGTAGACCTCAAGCATCTGCTGGCGTGGGTGCGCGATGAATACAGCGGCGCGTTGGAGATTGACGCCCTTGCGACAGAGCTAGTCGAGCATCTTGACATAGAGCAAGGCCCAATCGTGGCGAATTTCAATGGGCGCAGTCGCCCGAATGCTAACGGTTTATCCATTTACTTCCCGACCAATCGCTATTCACCCTTCTATGATAGACAGGCTTTTGCATTGTCGGGTTGGGGCCATGTCATCCGCCGGGCAAACCAGATGGAGGAGCTGCCCAAGATCGAGACGTTGGGCAAGGCTTTTGATGGCAGGACGCTCATCACTCCCGATACTCGTTGGATCGTCTGCCCAATTTGCGAAGGGCTTACCGAGGTCCCGCTGAACATTGGTGAGATTGGGGAAACGGTTGTTACCCGTAACGTGCGTGATCTTCTAACGCAGATCGCAGAAGCGATTCAGAACGCGTTGGCTTCTCCTGTGACAGCCGCCAATCAGTGGATTGATCTGCCCTGCCCCCATTGTGAGCACACGTTCCAGTACAACGTCGAAACAGGAGCGACCCGCCGATGAACCAGCCGGGCAAAGACAAGCCGCGTGATGCACAATCAGTGACAGACGAAACCCGCGCCTTCTGGCGTGAGGTGGCCCGCGAGACGGTGAAAGGCTCGACCGCCGCCATAGATGAAACCGCCAAACAGCTGATTGCAATCACGGCAATTCTCGAAGGGCTGTATTTCCACGCCATCACCTTCGCGGATTTGCGCGGTCAGGTCACAGAATTACTGCCGCTGCTGGCCTATCTCGCGCCGCTGATCTTCTGGACGTTCAGTTTGATTGCGGCGGGGTTGGTATTCTTCCCGAAGGTTTATACGATGAATCTGAATTCCAGCGAGGCGGCGAAGACGTTGCATGAGGTCTCTGTGCGAAGGAAGTATCAATGCCTGATGCTGTCGTTGGTGTGGTTGGTTGTAGGAGCGATGGGGTTGGTGGTAGCGCTCGGGATATATGTGAAGGGGTGAAAGTAAAACTATGGATGTCCGTCTTCCTGGAGCAAAAAACACGAATGACTCAGCGCTATCTGAGAAATCCAAACTATTGCGAGAACTTTACGAGCAAGGCTTAATTGATGAAGCGACCTATCACGCTCAGTTAGCCAAACTCGGCGTAGACCCCGCAACAGGTTTCGATTTGCATACCCAAGAGTTTCAGATGCAACCTGACGTGGTTGGAATGGCTGCTAGTCAGTCCAGCCCGGTGGTAAGAGACAAGGCGTTCGAGAGCGTACTTGTTCCCGGCGATCTTATCCTCCAGCAACCAATATCTAGTGACCATCGCCCGGCAACCTACGACCCTGTAGACGCCCTCGCCTGCTACCTCGCCCACGTCATTGATGACAACGCACGGCTGCAAATCCAGGGCATCCGTTCCGCCTCTGCACTAGTGAACATCGCGCTGGAAGAGGTCTACATCACCCTCACGGCGACAGTGCGCAAGACTGTCACCGAGGAAGAAGCCTGGATCGAGGAAATGGCGGGCCTGGCCCCAGGCGAAGCCAAGCGGCGCGGCTTCGATGTCCCCCGCGAGACCGTGCAGCAGGTGAAAGTGCAGGTGCAGGAGGCGCTCGCTATGCACCTGCGCCTCGTCGTGCTGGGCGATCCGGGCAGCGGCAAGACCACGTTGCTGCGCTATCTGGTGCTGACCTACGCCCGCGATTGGGCGGACGACGGCACCTGGGTCAAAGAGCGCCTCGGCCTGGACGAGCGCCGCCTGCCGGTACTGCTGCCCCTGCGCGACTTCGCCCGCTATCTGGAAAGAGAATGCCCCGATGTTGGCGCAGATGGACCCAGACTGCTGCTGGACTACCTGCGGTTGTACTTCACCAACCAGAACCTCACGCTGCCGCCCGATTTCTTCGGGGTGCGGCTCAAGGCGGGGGAGTGTGCGGTATTCTTCGATGGCGTGGATGAGGTAGCGAGCTCGCCCACGCGCCAGCGGATTGCCCGCATCCTGGAAAAGTTCACGCTGGCCTACCCAGAGAATCGCTACGTGGTCACGAGTCGTATAGTGGGCTACACGGGCGGGGCGCGGCTGGGTGTAGATTACGCTGTGGCCACCGTGCGCGACTTCACCGACGAGGACATCGCCAGCTTCGCCCGACACTGGAATCGCGCGGTGGAGATTGTGCTCGCGGGCGGGGAGACCGCTTACGCGCTGCGCAAAGCCGAGCAGGAAGCCGTGAAACTGATCACTACGATTCAGCAAAACGCTCGCGTGCGTGAGCTGTCCGTGAACCCGCTGCTCTTGACAGTGATTGCGTTGGTGCAGCGGTATCGGGCGCAACTGCCCGACCGGCGGGTGGAACTGTACGAAGAAGCCATCGAGGTGCTGCTGGTGCAGTGGGACGCGGTGAAGGGCTTGCCCGCCACCGAGGTCTTGCAAGGGCTAGAACTCGACGCAGGCGACCGGCGCAGTCTGCTGGAGCCGGTGGCGCTGTGGCTGATGGAGCAGCGGGCGCGGGAGATTGGACTGGATGACTTGCGTCGACAACTGGCGGCGCCTTTCCAAGCGATGTTGAAAAACGAACGCGTGGCACGCAAAGCCGTGGATGGCTTTATTGCCTTCATTAACGTGCGGAGCGGCCTGCTTATCGAGCGTGGGCAGGGTATTTATGCCTTTAGCCACCTCACCTTCCAGGAGCACCTGGCGGCGCGGGCCGTGGCCGACCGGCCTGACAATGTAGCCTACACGTTGGCGCGCCTGGACGATCCCTGGTGGCGGGAGGTAGTCTTGCTCGAGGTGGGGTACCTCAGCACCCAAGGCAAGCGGCGGGCCACGGAGTTGATCCGGGCCATCATGGAGCACGTGGAGGAGCCGGAACCCTATCACAACCTGGTGCTGGCGGCGGAAGCCGTGTGCGATGTGGGGCAGGCGCGCACCGAGGGCGACCTGGCGGGAGAGATTCAGGCGCGGTTGCGGCAGGCTTTCACCACACCGCTGAAGAAAGGCGACGATTTGGCGGCGCAAATCCAGCAACGAGCGGCGGCGGCAGAAGCGTTGGGCAAGATTGAAAGCGGCGGCTACGGCGCGCAACCGGCCTTTTGGACGCTGCCTTACGGCGAGCCGGTGTGGGTGAAAATCCCAGCGGGTGAGTTCTGGATGGGGAGTGAAAAAGGCGGAGATCAAGAGAAACCGGTTCATAAAGTTCATCTGGAGCAGTATTGGATTGCCAAGACGCCCATCACTAACGCGCAATATCGGCTCTTTGTAGAAGCGACTGGACACAAAGCACCACCTCATTGGGAAGGTGACAAAATCCCACACAGCCTGGAGAATCACCCGGTGGTCAATGTCAGCTGGCATGATGCGACGGCGTATAGTGAATGGCTGAGCAAAGTCACGAGGGAGTTCATCACATTGCCCAGCGAGGCAGAGTGGGAGAAAGCAGCACACGGAGATAAGAATAGACGGGAATACCCCTGGGGAGATGCCTGGAATGACGGTCACTGCAATTCGTCTGAGTTGGGCATCGAACAGACCACGCCGGTGGGCATTTTCCCGGAAGGAGCAAGCCCTTACGGGATTTTGGATATGGCAGGCAACGTATGGGAGTGGACTTGCAGTGTATGGGGCGAGTCTGAGCGCTCACCCCAATTCAGGTATCCCTACAATCCTGACGACGGGCGAGAAAACCTGGATGCACACGCAGCTATGCGGCGGGTTTTGCGCGGTGGTGCATTCGATAATCAGCCCAAAGATGTCCGTTGTGCTTACCGGATCAGTAACACCCCCTCAAGTTTCGGCAAGGTGATGGGCTTTCGTGTCGTCCGTTCCTCAAGAATAGACCCCCCTGGCGTTGATGATGTGCAAGACAAAAAGTCAAGGGTATTTTATTCTTTCGCCGTTTTACCTTCGACTAAATCCACCCATGTGGGGAAGATCGTAGATTTAACTGCCACGCTCATTCCAACAACTGACAGTATGGACGGTTTTGAACTACCTTCACATATCACTGAATGTGATTGCTTTCTTAGCGTGGAAGGTTTGCAAATACAGAGTTCCGAGTCTGCGGTAATTCGATTTGATGCCAATGCTGGAGCCTTTGTCCCTGCTACTTTTAAGCTCCAAGCCCACCTTTGCGGCGACCGTCCCTACACTATCGAGCTCTTCGCCGAAGACCCGGATTCGGGCCGCATCAGCATTTACAAGACCGGCGGCGTCATTACCGTGCATCCGCCAGAAAGCATTGAAGAGCAGCCGCCGTTGTTGCCGCCTCTCGATATTCGCGTGGCTCCGCAGCCGGATCTCGTGCTCAACGTAGCCACAACTTCGTCATCTGGCATAGATGAAATGCGCCAGCTCACCTACTATCTCAGCAGCCGCGTGCCGGGATTGCGCTTACGCAATCAGAGAGTCGGCGCTGTGACCTTGCGCGCCGCCGATTATGCGCGCATTCAGGCGGCGCTTCAGGCCACGCTCCAACAGGTTGCCGGAATGCAAGCCAGGGATGCCCGTGAGCGGCTATTGGCGTTGGGGAAATCCCTCTTCGACCAATGCTTCCCGCCGGAAAGCACGCGCGAGTTTCGCCAGGCATTGCAGCAGGCCGCCGGACAGGCAACCACCTGGTTGATTCGCCAGGATGAATACATCTGGGTGCCGTGGGAGTTACTCGTTCCCTATCACGCCAATGAGAACACGCCGCTGCACTTCCTGGCGGAGCGCTATCACCTCAGCCGATGGGTTGAGGGACTGGGGCCGCCCTTGTATAGCGAAGTCCCCCTCGGCGAGATCGCATTAGCGCACTACAAAATCCTGGAAGCCGGCATGGAGGATCAAGATGAGGGCCTGCGGGCTTGGCGTCAATTGTTGCACGCGCCTGGTGTCTATGGCATCTTGCCCGTAGTCAAGCCAGAGACGCCGTTCTATGGCGTTCATGTCCTCTACCACGCAGGTTCATGGCTGTCGAAACGGGATATTATCGCCCGTGATTCGGCCACGACACCCGTTTCTCCCGAACAGGAGGCTGCCGAGGCGCGCTTGCATCTGCGCCTCAAGCGTCCGGTGGTGACGTTGGGGATGTGGGATGACAAGACAATGCCCTCCGGCACGAATGCTGAAGCCTGGCAACTGCCGGAGCGTGTGCTGCCGTTCCTGCGCGCCGGCGCCAGCGCAGTCATCGGCCCGTGGTGGCCCACTGCTGAAGCCGCCGACCGCATCTTCTGGCCCACCTTCTATGACCTATTGGAGCGCCGTGTGCCGCTGGGAGAAAGTGTGTGGCGGGCGCGGCTGGCAGTGCGGCAAGCGCTGCCGGAGCGCCCCGATTGGTTGGCTTACGCGCTCTTCGGCGATCCACGCGCCCGCGCCTATTGGCCTGAACCCAGCGAAGGCTATACCGTGTTGGAATGTCTCAATCCCGATGACCCACTGCGCCCCGGCAAGACCTACACGTTCCGTGTGAGCCTGCGCAACCGTCCCCCCATCGCCTACACCGACCGCCTGGTGCAGCCAGAAGCCTTGCCCGAAACGCTGCGCGCGCTGTTCCTGGCTCCGGGATTGCAAACCGTGTTAGCAGAACCGGTAGAGATGACACCCTTGGGGCGCACCATGCTCCAGGCGACCGTGGATTTGACGCCGCCAGCGCCGGGCGATTATCCGCTGGTGGTACAATTGTTGGAGGGCGATGAGCACGTCAAGACCTTGCAAATGACGCTCAAAGTGCGCGCCGCAGGAGGTTCAGGCGATGACTGACCCAACCCTGAAAGTAGACACGCTGGAAAGTAAGGAGGCTCGCAAGGAAACGCGGCGGGCGTTGCAGGTGATGATTTTCCCCGGCGTTGCGGCGCTCATTGTGGAGGGCCGCCAATTCCCGTTGACCTTTGCCGAGAACGATGTCCAGAACTTCAACCGGAAGTTCATCGCTATTCTTGAGGCCCTGCGCCGCGATGTGCAAACGCGGGGCATTGATCTCACAGATTATGCACACACTTATTACACCCAACTCCGCGATCTAGGTCGCGCTGCTTACAACAAAGTTTTGCCCAAAGACGCGCGCACTTATCTTGCCGAGATCGAAGCCCAGGAACAGACGCGGGGATTGAGCTTTACTTTCAAAACGCCGCCTACCTTTCCCTTGTTTTGGGAAATGTTATACGCAGGGCAGACTCCCATCGCGGAAGAAAACTTGTTTTGGGGCTTTCGCTATCCATTGGGACAAACGTATTGGGAATATGAGGCGCCTGATCGCGTGCGTCTTCAGGAGGGAGTCTTCTCTGCCATTCACGAGCGGCTCGATGCTTCCAAAGTCGAAGCTCAACACCTGGCGCGTTTTATGGTAGAGATGAGCCAGCGTTTGAAGCGCCCCCTGGTGCTACAACTTCTCGATCAGGCCATTCCTCTGGAGCACCTTTGCCCGGAACGGGTGATGGCGCTGTTCCATCATGACGAATTCCGTTATGGGCTGATTCACTTCGCGTGTCATTGCCAGGATGTGAGCGCGATTGGCGCGACAGAAGCCTTTCTCAGCTTCACCGCGCACGCGCAGGAAATCGAGATGTCTCTGGAAAACCTGTTGACCTGGCAGGATCAGGGTTTCCTGCACCGGCCTTTCGTGTTCCTGAACGCCTGCGAGTCTGCCACTTCCAACCATCTATTGCAAACGCTCAGTTTTCCTACCGGCATCCTGGGATTTGGCGCGGTCGGCGTGATTGCCACGGCCTGCACCATCCCCGACAACTTCGCCAGCGCCTTTGCTGCCGAGTTCTACCGCCGTCTGCTCGNNACGCTACGGCCAATATCGGCGAGGCGCTGCTTGAAACGCGGCTACATTTCCTGCAAACATACAACAATCCACTGGGCCTGGCTTACAGCCTGTACGCAGTATCGAATCAACAGCTCAAATTGCTAGATTGACGAGGAGTGTGCGATGATCGTTACCCAAACCCACATAGATGAAGTGTTAGCGACGCTGAAAACCTTCCGCGAACAGATCGAGGGATTCAAAGCGCGGGTGGGCGAACTAATGGCAACTGAGATGGAAGCCGCGCTCGCCCAGGCGCATAAAGAGTATGAAGCACGGCTCAAACCGTTTAACGAAGAGGCCTCACGGTTGAGGAATGAGCGCGCGGTGCTTCAGATGCGTCTGGCGCAACTGGCGGCCAATCCAACGGTTGCTGGCCCTGAACCAGCGACGGCGCGACCTGATATTACTACGCCAGAACCGGTTCCCACATTTGAAGACAAACCCGCGCCGCTCCCACCGCCGCCCCCGGATCCGCGCGGTGAGCGCAAGCGGAAACTGGCCGATTACATTTACATTTTTCTGCCCCAGGAACAGGAAGAAGCCGTGATGCAGGTCATCAACGCGATCCTGGTGGACGAAAGCAAAGATATTGGCGATATTCTGGAAGCCCTGGCCTGGGGCGATATCTGGTCAATTCGCGCAGGAGATGAATCCCTGGAAGCGCACTATGCCCGCTTGAACGAATGGCGCGCGGCCCTGGAAATCCGGGTGACATACTGGAAAACCCGCGTTCACAGTCTGGAATCGGAATCGCGCTACGCTCTCTGGGAAGTGAAGAAGCAAGGGGAAGCCCAATGGCAAGCTTTGTTGGAGGGTTGGGTTCAGAAAATGACTGAGGAAAATGAACGTCTGGCCCACGAGGTCGCCGTTCTGCAACAACAACTACAGGCGAACACTGCATAGAAGGAGCCGTGCAATGAATGAATATACTGAGATAGTCCCACGCCAACTTGATCTGGCGCCGACGCTTGAAGCGCATTTGGAGCAATCGCGCACCCAACATCGCCCCTTTACGCCTGCGCAACCGCCGCATCCGGAATGGCGCAGCTACGCCTCACAACGCCATATTCAGGCGATGGCGCTCGATCCGGTGCGCGAGTGTATCTGGCTGGCGACCTGGGGCGGTGTGTTGTGCTGGCATCCCCAGACGCATCATTGCATCCGCCATACCAGCGCCGATGGCTTACCTGGCAATGTCACGCGCGGCATCATGGTGGATAACGCGGGCGTGGTCTGGGCCGCCGGGCAACACACCGGATTGTGCAGCCTGACTGATACGGCAGGCTGGCAATCCTACCGCGATCTGGAAACCCGGACGGTGGTGCGCCTCGCGCCGCGCCCGGATAGCGGCCTCTATCTGGCATTGCGCGATGCTACGGGGCAATGCTCCCTGGCCGAATTGGCCGCACCCGATGCGCCGCTCCGCCTTCTGGCAACCAAAGGCTTAGCCATCAAAGACCCGGATGCGCTCTTTGTGGCCGCGGATGGCGCTTTGTGGCTGGGCAATCCCTGGGGTCTGCATCGCTATCACGATGGGCAAATCGAATCCTTTGATATGGAGGGCGCGCAAGTGCGGGCCATTGTCCCCGGCTACAATGGGGAGCTCTGGCTTGGGACGCTTCGCGGGCTTTATCGTTTCATAACCGGCCAAAAGCCAGTGCAAAAAGAAGGCTGGCCTCAAGATGCTATCATCAGCCTGGTGATTGAACCGGATACCGGCGATTTGTGGGGGCTAACCACCCGTGAGGTCGGGCGGCTTTACGGTGAGGTATGGCAGCCGGGTGTGCATCTCCCCACAGAGCCATTGACCGGGTTGTTAGCGACAAGTCAGGTCATAAAAGATGTTCGGTCAGACTCGCCGCTGTGTTTACCGGAAGGGTATCTGTGGGCTGGCGGCGCGAATGGCTTTTACAAGGTCAGCCTGGGCGGATATGAGCCAGTTCTGGGCTTCACGGCGGAAGACGAGGTGAGCAATGCTGTGCAATCCCTCTGGGCGGATGCTGCCGGCGTTTGGCTGGGCGCAGCGCGTGGATTGTATCACTTCGATGGGCAATCCTGGCGCGGCTATGCCGCCGAGCTGCCGCACGTGCGTGATGTGCGAGCAATCACGCCGGGAAAGGACGAGGGGCAGCTGTGGATTGGCAGTTGGCAAGGCGGCCTACTGGCGTTGGAACAGGGCGTCTATGCCTTCAATAACCCGCTCGCCCAGCCCATCGTGGCGCTGACCACAGGCTCCGATGGCAGTGTTTGGGCCGCGACGATTGATACCATCTATTGGCAAGCGCCCGGCAGCCAGGCATGGCAGCCTTTGCCCCAGGCTTTGCCCGGGGAAATGCTTCAGGGGGGGATTATCCAAACCGTGTGCCATCAAATGGCTGCGGGCAGCGAAGGGCCGGTTTCTACCCTGTGGGTTGGCGCGACCACCGGTTTGTTTTTCTACCGCCCCGGTCTGGAATTATGGGATTGGATCAAAGGGGATTTGGAGAAAACTTCTATCCAAGCATTGGCCCTGGATCCGCTCACTCATCACCTGTGGGCCGGGACGTCCGCTGGCGTGTTCAGCGAACCGGCCTGGAACTGTCGCCGGGAGGTCAACGCGCTCGCGTTGGCATTCAGCCCGGCGCCGGCAGGGACTTTGTGGATCGGTACGCCTACCGGCCTGGAAGTCTGGCCTGCCCCTGGAGCAGATACAGACCTCGCAGGGCAAGCGCCACGCCATTTCGCAGCTGCTGCATCTGGCTTGGCTGCCGATAAGATAACAGCGTTGGCAATCCGCACCATAGCCGGGCAGGAAGAAGTCTGGGTTGGTTCGCCCAATGGCGTCAGCCGGTATCAGGTAACAGCGTAGCAGGCAACAAAAAAGGAGAAGAAATCATGGCAACAATCTTGGGGATTGATCTCGGAACGACAAATTCAGGGGTGGCAATCTGGCGCGATGACGCGCCGCAGATCATTCCGGATGCCGAGGGCCGCCCGTTGACGCCCTCGGTGGTGGCGTTTGACCCTGATACAGAATCGTGGCTGGTTGGGCATCCGGCCCGTGAGTTCGCCCTGACGCATCCACTCACAGCGGTGTATTCCATCAAGCGTTTCATCGGGCGGCGTTTTAGCGATGCGGTGATTCAAGAGGAGCTCCAGCACGGGCATATCCTCTACGAGATCGAAGAGTCGCGCCAGCGGCGTGATGTCATTGAGGTTGCCCTGTGTCAGCGACACCTGACCCCACAAGAGGTCTCAGCTAAGATTCTGCAAAAGCTCAAGGCTGACGCCGAGGCTTATTTCGGGTACGAGGTCAGTGAAGCCGTGATTACCGTGCCCGCCTATTTTCACGATTCACAGCGCCAGGCCACCCGCGACGCCGGCAGGATTGCGGGCTTACGCGTCCGGCGCGTATTCAATGAGCCAACGGCGGCCTGTCTGGCGTTTGGCTACCAGAGAATGGCAGCAGAGCGCCATCTGGTGGCTGTGTACGATCTTGGCGGCGGCACATTCGACATCTCGCTCCTGGAAGTCGGAGGGCGGCGGCCATTCCGTGTGCGCGCCACCAATGGCGATACGCACTTGGGCGGCGATGATTTGGATTGGCTCATTGCGGATTGGGTGCTGAGCCAAATCGGCGGCGCGGCTGAGCGCAAAGCGAAGGAAGACCCGGTGGCCCAGGCCAGATTGTGGGCAGCGGCAGAACAGGCTAAGATCACGCTTTCTTCCGCCGCCGCCGCCCGGATTCACCTGCCCGGCCCGCTCAGCCCAACAGTGGATCTTCACGATCTTGACCTTGAATTGACGCGCGTGCAATTCAACGCTCTTGCTCAGGCGTTTGTTGATAAGACGCTGGCGCCTTGCGCCAAGGCGCTCCACGACGCGCGCTTACAAGCGGCGGATATCCAGGAGGTGTTGCTGGTCGGCGGGCAGACGCGGACGCCCGCCATCCGCGATGCTGTGCGCGAGTTCTTTGGCCGCGAGCCAAACGGCAGCGTGAACCCTGAGGAAGTCGTCGCTTTGGGGGCAGCAGTTCAGGCTGCCATCCTTGCGGGCGATGCAACCGGCCTCAAACTGGCCGATGTCGTGCCCTTGAGCCTGGGCGTAGAGACGCAGGGATTGATGGATGTTCTCGTTGCGCGTAATACACCGATTCCAATAACCGAAGTCCGCTCCTATTCTACCGCTTATGACAACCAGGAAAGCGTGGAGATCAAAATCTACCAGGGCGAGAGGCCGATGGCGGCCGATAACGTCAAGTTAGGCTCCTTCATCCTGCGAGGCATCGAACCTGCGCCCAAAGGCGAGCCGGAAATCGCCGTTACCTTTCATGTGGATGGCGACAGTATCCTGCTCGTCACCGCCGAAGATGTGAACACCGGCAACCGCAAGGAAATTACCATCACGGATTCCATCCGCCTGAGCGATGAGGATATCGAGAAGATGGTGCTGGCGGCTGAGGAAGAGAAAACACTACAGGTAGAAGTAGAAGTGTGCGATGCGCGCCCCAATGATGTTGTGTCACGCGAGCAATGTCAGCAGCCCATCATCAGCGTTGTGCATCAAGATGTACTTGCGCACCCCTGTGATATACTCGTTTTAAAATATGCTCAAGGATTCTATGGCGCGGATCGCGATGTTGCAGAACGCCTGATACAAAACGGTATTGATGTTGAAGAAATGCAACCTCAGTCTGGCAAGTATTGTCTTCTGCCCACTTCTGACGCTATCGCAGCCACACAAGTGCTTTTTGTCGGCGTGGTGCCTCTAGGTGGGTTCCAGTATGACCAGATTCGAGATTTTGCAGAACGTGCGCTCGCCATTGCCGCGCAAGAAAAACCTGAGACAACCCACCTGGCAATGACCACCCATGGCGTTGGCTACGGCCTGGATGAGCGGGAAGCATTCACGGCGCAGTTATCAGGCTTGTCGGCGGCGATTAGCAAGGACATCTATCCGAAGCATTTGGAACGCATTACCATCGTTGAACACGACGAAGAACGGGCAGACCGGTTGCAGCAGATACTTGGTGCCTATCTGCAAAATGAAGGCCAGTCCTAATCAAAGCATCGGAAAGGAAGAACATTTATGCCCAAACGAGTGCTGGCTATAGGGGTAGGAGGTTCGGGAAAAGCGGTACTGACCATCCTCAAAGAACGTCTTGAGGAAACGTATGGTCAGGTGCCGGATAACGTAGTGCTACTATCGTTGGATACAGATGATTTGCGCTCGACGGATGTATTTGCCGGGACGCAACTCAACGTGCAAATTGATGAGCGCGGACGCGATCCCGAGTTTCGACACATAGTCAGTCATCCCGGTACTACCATGGATACGATTTTCGCCGATATTGCTTCGGGCCGGAGCACTTCTTATATGCACTGGTTAGAGAAAGAGAAACTGGCGAGAATCCTCAGCCCGGCAGAGAAAAGCATCCGTGGCGGCGCGCAGCAACGTCGCCCTATCGGGCGTGTAGGTTTATTCCAACGCTGGGATCATCCTATTTACTCATCCGTCACCAATGCCATTGCGCAGATTTACGGCGAACCCGAAGAAGACTCGGCACTTGATGTAGTTAAAATAGAACAGAGCAAGCGCCAGATTTTCATCATCGGCTCAGTCGCTGGTGGCACTGGCTCTGGCTTTATGATTGATGTCGCCAACCTGGTTGGTCATGCGGTGCGCTCCAATCAAAAATGGCAATCCATTGATGTGTCGGCTATCATCGTGTTACCGGATGCGTTCAGTTCTTACACGACGGCGATGAATGACCCAACCAACCTCCGGCCTAACTCTTACGCAGCGTTACGCGAACTGGATCGCTTTGTGTGCACCCATAGCAGTATGTTGCCCTATATGGTACGCTATGACAACGATTTGCGTTCGATTACCTGGAGCACAAATCAACTCATTGACCATATATATCTGGTGGATACGGCCTGTCCATCCGCCGTAGGCGATATGGATCTGAGTGGCGACCCCACGCGCGGCGTGTTCCCCATCATTTCCGATTTTGTCATGGCGCATATTGACCAAAGCTTGGGCGATGCGCTGGCTACGTTGCGTTCCAATGCCGGTATACATTATGACAAAGAAGAAGGCTGGCAGTACAGCAGCTTCAATGTGTTGACCTACATTTTACCCATCGATGACATCATTGAGAGTTTCAGCTATCGTTATCTCCAGGAACTGCTACGCCGCCAATACCTGCCCATTTCTGACAAAAAAGTGCAAGCGCAAGTAGAAATGGCGGCTGGCAAGGAAGTGGAACGCGTATTCTCAGAAGGCAGCATCAATGGATGCGTTAATCCCGGTGTGATTCAGAAGGCCATTGCCGCAACCAAGCGCATGGATCCAGAACGTCCCGACATGAGTTGGTCAGGGTTATTCAATATAATCGCGCTCTCTGAGAATGCCTTCACCGATGATTACCAGACCTTGCACAGATGGCTGAATTACTTGTCGAGCAGTCTAGTTGCGACTAAAACTGGCGATTATAGACATGAGACTTATGATGAAGGATATACTCGTCTTATAGCTTTTAGCAACAAATATCTGGATGATTGTCTGGGGCTGCAGCATGATTCCGATAATGAAGAGGCACGTGAGGGCGGGCAATGGGATGTCATCCTGGGTCGCTATCGGGATGCGCTATGCGAGCGATTTGCAGAAGCGCTCGATGCAGAAATTCTGGGCATTTTGAACCGCCGCAACCCGCGCAACAAGATGCTGGACCCAGCACAATTGCCCCTGGCGTGCGCTGTGGTAGCCTTGCTCAAGGATAAACTGGTCAGTTTCAAATCCCTCTTAGAGGAAGAATTTCGACAAATACAATTACGTCAGGCTAGTGAAGAACTGCGCAATGCGATAGCCTGGATGCAGGACACGAAGGACACCAAAACCCGCGCGTTGTTCGGTCAGCCGGAAGCGCGCAAGGCGCAAGACTCGTACATTCTATGGTTCCAGGAAAAGATGAGTTTGCTGTTGCACCAACGAGTGTATCGCGTGGTTTTGGATGTGCTGGACGCCCTCGGCGCATCTGAGATGGATCAGAGCGGTAAATTGAGCGTGGTGGATCAGGCAGCGCGCGAACTGGAGACCTGGCAAAGCACAATTCAGGAAACTTCAAGAATTTTAGAGGATTGGGCCCGAGTTCACGAAAACAACCGTCAGGAGAAAAAACAGGTCAAGGTGCGTCGCTATGTCACCAGCCCGGAGTTTGAAGACGAGCTGTACCAACGGCTGGAACACGTAGAAGCCATCGGACAAAGCGCGTTGGGGGAAGTGTATGGAATGAAGGGGCTGGTTTGGGAGCGGCTGGATGATGTTGAGCCGCTACGCTATAAGATGGTTAGCATGTGGGCAGAAGAAGCCAAAGGCCCGGAGGATATTGCGCGCAGGTTTTTCGATGGGGTTAAAAATATGTTCCAGGCAGTCCGAGAGCATACTTCCATTGCTGAACGACTGGCAGTATCTTTCAGTTCATATGCTAGTTTTGTTAATGTGGCTATGCAGGTTAACGAGCCCTTTCTACGTTACAATCTATCATTGAATGGTACGAGATTGTTTCATGAACGTTATATCTCGTTTAATATGACGAAAGCGACGACGAATGATGCGCGTGAATTCCTCGATCAGGCGCGGAGCATCATGCGCGATCAAGGACTCTACGTAGACCAGACGGCGGAAAGTGCTGTGGCCTGCACTGTCGTCGAGGTTGCACGCGGGGTAAAGTTGCAAGCCGTTGATCAGTTTCTAGCTTGTGAGAATGACTATCGTGGGAAGCTCTATCGAGGGCGTGAGAGCCTGCATCTGTTCCCAGAGGAACAAGTGGCAACCGAGTATGAGCAACTGATTGAAACTTTGAATGAGCCAAACAATCGCTTGCGCCAAATGTCATCAGAACTGGTGGTCGCTATGGGCGACGAGGCCAAATTGAGAACCTTCGTCCTGGCATGTGCTTATGGCTTGATAGAACAAGGCAATTATCGCGATGAGGATGGCAACGAGATTACTGAGGTGTATTTGGATCTGCGTGCTCATGGCAACAGTAAATTAAGATTGAGTCAGACCGAGCAATTGCGCAACATGGATAGGGAATTCGATAGAGTCGGCTCTAGTGGAGAAATGGCACGCCGCTATCTGAACGCACTTCAAAACTTCGTGTTAAAGGTCACACAGAAGCCTGGTATTCCCGCATCAAGGGTATCAGTGTTGATAGATGATTTGGAACGTTATGGGGCTTCGTTGAGACACATTGAGGATCCTTTTGGCCTGGAATTGAGAATGGTAAACGAAGCGATTCACAAGGTCGCGGGTGCATTTGGCCCCACCGAGGATGAAGAGCCTGATCAAACTGCCCGCCAGGCGCTCAATGCAAAGCGACGCATCGAGAAGTTACGGGCTTTCATCAAGGATCGGGTGCTCGAGTTTGAAGGCGATAAAAGAACACCTCCGCGCCTCCGCGACATGGGCACGGTGATGCATCTAGTACTCAATAAAGAGATTGGCCGACTCACAGAAATAGCAAAGAATACTCCACCCCAAGTTGCTGCTAGAAGCATTAAGGTTAATTATCGTTTGGCCTTACACCCAAGTCTGAAAAACGCCACGGTGGGACAAAGAGTAAACGTGCAAGTACAGTTAGTAGCGGTGCCCGCTGGAAAGGACACTTTTAAAATTCCGGCTAACCGAAACGAGATACATTGCTTTATCCGCGCCGATGGCTTACAAGTACGCGGCAGTGAAGTTGCAGTGATTGTCCTGGATCCACAATCTACGGAGATACCTTCGGCCAGTTTTGAGCTGGAAGCGCATCTATGTGGGCCGCGCACTTACACTATCGAACTCTTTATAGAAGATCCTCAATCTGGTACCAGACCCCTGGTCAAAACCTCAGGGCAAATCACCGTTTCACCCCCCACAATCTACGAAGGCCCAAGCCCAACGCTTACGCCATTAGAAATCCAGGTCGCTGTGCATCCTGATTTCACCCTGCGGGTCATTACAGAGTTTCCTGATGGCAAAGATAGCTCCCGTTCTGTGTCATATTACCTCGCCAGCCGCTTGCCCGGTTTGGGGCGGGGTGAGAAGTTAGTCGGACGGATTGCCTTATCGGCCTCGAATATCGCACAGATGCGCACGCTGTTGAATCAGACTTTGCGTGCAGGGTCTTCTGCTCAACCGCAGGATGTGTCTATGCGGATGCTTTCGTTGGGAATTCATTTCTTCCAACGCTTGTTCCCTACGGGTGAAACTGCACTTTTCCACGAAGCCTTGCGCAAGGCAGCGGGCCGTTTGCATACCTGGCTCATCGTTGAAGATGGCGTCACCTGGCTGCCGTGGGAATTGCTCGCGCATGATTGGTGCGGCACAGGGCAGGTGCAATTCCTGGCGGAGCAATTCCGTATTAGCCGGTGGATTGCCGGTCTTGGCCCTAAACCGTATAGCGAAGTGCCTCTGGGTGAGATTGCACTGGCGCACTATCGCCCACAAGAAGCAGATCAGGAAACGAAAGATGAACGGGTCGAGGGCTGGCAACATTTGCTCGCTGCGCACAATGCATTCGGCATCCTCCAGGTCGTCAAGCCAGAGACGCCCGTCTACGGCCTCCATTTGCTGCGTTACCTTGATCCATCCGCTGAAGGCTGTAGCATTGTCGCCCGGGCACATACGGGCGAAGCTGTTGAGGGAGTTTTGGAGAATGAGCTGCACCGGGCAAAGTTGGATATCCACCTCAAACGCCCTGTGGTCACATTAGGAATGCTTACAGAAACAGATCAGGCCTCACAACTCCCCTTCGAGGAGTGGTTGTTGCCGGAACGCGCCTTACCCTTTGTACGCGCCGGCGCCAGCGCCGTTGCCGGCCCCTGGTGGCCTACTTCCGAAATCGCTGACCGCATCTTTTGGCCCGCTTTCTATGATCTGCTGATGCGGCGCGTGCCGCTTGGAGAAGCTGTGTGGCAGGCGCGGATGTCCGTCAAAGCCGTCTTGTCGCAAAATCCGGATTGGCTGGCCTACACACTCTTCGGCGATCCTCTGGCCGAAGCCTACTGGCCGGAAACAAGCGAGGGGTACACCGTGCTGGAGTGTCTCAGTCAGGATGACCCCCTCATTGTGGGCAAGCCCTATCGCTTCCGCGCCAGCATCCGTAGCCGCCCGCCGGTGTGGTATCAGGATCGGCTTGTGGATGTGGATTCTTTGCCTGAAGATCCCAGAGTGCTATTCCTTGCGCCAGGGATTCTCGATGAAATCCCCGATCCAGTGAAAATGGAACCGATAGGGCGTACCATGGTACAGGCAACTATCGAATTAACGCCACAGGAAGAAGGGCAAATGACGCTTATTGCACGGTTGTTTAATGGCGATGAAAGACTGCAAGTGTTGCGATTGCAGTCCAAAGTTGGGCGACAGTAAAGGGAGAGTTGAGATTATGCCACAACAAAGAACCGCAAGCACGTTGAGTTATTTCCCAAGCCCTTTATGCGCGCCCAGGCTCATCACTATTGACCTGGATAATGGCCGCTTGGCTGTTATGAAAAAACGGTTTGTCATTAATTACGCTCCTGGCGATGTGCAGGACCTCAATGAGCGATTTGTCGAAATCCTCGAACAGATCAGAATAGCCACGTCCAAACAGAGCGTGACTGTTACTGATGAAGGCCAAAGTGCTCCGCTCTCTGGTGTGGAGACTTATCTGGCGCAATTGCGCGATGTGGGGACAGAAGCGTATGCACTGTTGCCCGAAGCCATGTTTGAGTATCTGGAAGACCTGGAGCAAAAAGAAGAGGGCCGTGGATTGAGTCTTGATCTTACGTTCCCGGCGGATATGGCCCTGCTATGGGAAATGGTCTACACAGGCGATCCTTTAGGCCCCGTAGATATCACTAGATTCTGGGGTTTTCGCTACCCAATTGGACATCTTTCCTGGGAATCAGATGTTGGGGATTGGGTGAAATTGCGCAAGGGGGCATTTGCTCTAACGCACAGCTGTTTGCCAGATGCCAATACTGAGTTAATGCAACTGAAACTTCATCTGAGTAACTTAACTCGCTATGCTCAACGTCCTTTTATTCTCCATTGGTTGGAGGATGTCATCTCACACGACGATTTATCCAGTGATAGTGTGCTAGAATACTTCGGCGATGCCAATTTTGTCTATGGGGTGGTCCACTTTGCGTGTCATTGCGTTAATCCGGGCAGTGCAGGAGCATCCCGCGCCTATCTTAGCTTGCAAGGTCACCAAAAGGAAATTCAGATTTCGTTGGGCAAGTTCAATGCCCTGGCGCGCAAACAGCGTGGCTTCGATAAACGCCCACTGATTTTCTTGAATGCATGTGAATCGGCCACGCCCTTGCATCTGCTACAGTCGTTGAACCTCCCTACTGCAATGTCGAACTTTGGCGCGGGCGGCGTTATTGCTACAGCATGTACTTTGCCGGATAACTTTGCTGGCGCGTTTGCGGCAAAATTCTATGAACTACTGCTGAGCAAGCCCCTATCCAGCAAAGCAGCATCCATTGGTGCGGCTCTGTTAGAAACGCGACGGTATTTTATGGATAACGCCTATAAGAACCCTTTAGGTCTTGCCTATGGATTGTATGCGGTATCAAATCAATGGCTGCGGCTGGATTGAGTAGGTAATGACTGGCACCAGTACCGTTTACAATGACTTGGCGACCATTATAAACCGCGACGAGATTCTGAGCCTCCCGGCAGGCATTCGTAGCGCCGTAGTCAAGCCGGGGCGCAAACGCTTGTTCTTGTTGCTACGGAGCGGACGGTCGCGTCTCGATACCGTCGTGGCCGATAGCCGAGGTCAACCGCTGGATGAGAGCTGGCGGCGCGATGATGTAATGCGTGCTATCCGCTGCTTTCCAGAGACGCCCAAGGCCCCGGCAGAAATGTATCCCACTCCAGATGATTTCGATGCCTGGATCGAAGCCGCACGCAACCAATGGGCTGCGCTTCAAGGGCTTGATCCGACGAAACTGCAGGTTGTTTGTGCATTAGCGCTGGTATCATCCTGAAGTCAGGCACCAAGTACTCCCCACGCCCGGTCTTCCCCCGGCACGTCCTGTCGGCCTATCACACTTTGCCGTCTCCCCCAATGCGTAGTACAATCGGGTAAAACCCTAGCAACGCACAGGAGAAAACACCATGCAATACCGCACCTTCGGCAAACTCGACTGGCAGCCCTCGGCCCTCGGCTTTGGAGCGATGCGCCTGCCCACCCTCAACAACGATCCCAAGCAAATCAACGAGACGCTTGCCACCGAGATGATCCGCCACGCCGTTGACCAGGGCGTCAACTACATCGACACCGCCTGGCCCTACCATGACGGTGAGAGCGAGCCCTTCGTCGGGCGGGTGCTACAGGATGGCTACCGAGAGAAGGTTAAACTGGCGAGCAAGATGCCCACCTGGCTCGCCGATAAACCCGAGGATTTCGATACCTACCTCGATCAGCAGCTTGAACGCCTCCAGACCGATCACATCGACTTCTATCTGCTTCACGCACTGGAGAGCAAGCGCTGGTCGAAAATCCGCGATCTGGGCGTGTGCGAGTGGGCCGAGCGCGCCATCATCGACGGGCGCATTCGTCACATCGGCTTCTCCTTCCACGACGAGTACGACGTCTTCCAGCAGATCATTGACGAGTACGACGGATGGGAGTTTTGCCAAGTGCAATATAATTTCATGGATTTGCACTATCAGGCAGGTATTAAGGGGGTTCGCTACGCTGTCGAGCGGGGCTTGGCCGTGGTGATCATGGAGCCCCTGCGCGGGGGACGGCTGGCTCAGAACCCACCCCCCGCTCCTGTCGCCGAGGTGTGGGCACAGGCGGAACAGCAGCGCTCACCGGCAGATTGGGCGCTCCAGTGGCTCTGGAACCAACCCGAGATCTCGCTGGTGCTCAGCGGCATGAGCGAGATGGTGCATGTCGAGGAGAACCTCGCCAGCGCCGCCGTTTCCGGCGTGGGCACCCTCAGCGAGGAAGAGCTGGCGCTCATCGACGAAGTGCGCGAGGCGTACCTGGCACTCGGCCCGATCCCCTGCACCGACTGCAAGTACTGCCTGCCCTGTCCCAACGGCGTCGAGATCCCGCGTATCTTTGAGCTGTACAACGAGTCGAAGATGTACGGAGACCCCGGCGGTCCGCGCTGGGCCTACGCCAACATCATCAACGAGGCACAGCGCGCCAACGCCTGCATCGAATGCGGCAACTGTGAGGAACAATGCCCGCAGGGCATCGAGATCATCGAATGGTTGCAAACAGCCCACGAGTTACTCTCCGCAGAAGGCCGGTAGGCCCTACCTAGGGGAGTTCCAGAGTCGCAGAAAGCGTGACACGACTTGGACGATTGCTTTTCTCAGATCCAGTACAACTACATGGATACCGACTATCAGGCGGGACGGGAAGGGATGCGTTACGCTGCCGAGCGGGGGCTGGCGGTGGTCATCATGGAACCGCTGCGCGGCGGGCAGCTGGCCCAGACGCCGCCGGAGAGCGTCGCGGCGCGCTGGGAAGAGGCGGAACAGCAGCGCACCCCCGTGGAGTGGGCGCTTCAGTGGCTCTGGAGCCAGCCGGAGGTCTCCGTCGTGCTCAGCGGCATGAGCACCCTCCAGCACGTCATCGAGAACGTAACCTATGCCGCCCGTTCCCAGGTAGGGCTGCTGACCGTGGGGTCGACCAGGTTGAGTCGGTGCCGAGGTGGTTCCGACTTGGTGCCGAGGTGGTTCCGAATAATCGGAACCAGGTTTCTAGGGGACTGAGGGCGCCCAAGCCAGCTCAGCCAAGTGTGAGGGGGTAGCCAAGACTACCCGGTACGTTTCGCTTTCTTTTCCCGGATGCGCCGGAGTCCTCGAAGATTGATCAAAATATAGATCAGCGTGTTGAGGTTCGCGATGGCGCAGCCGTTGCGCAATTTGGGCCGTTCAATTCCCAGCGCTTTGGCTTGACTGTTAATGCGTTCCGTGGCAGTGCGCTGCTTGTAGACCGTTTTGTACAGCTGGCTCTCCCGATCAATCTGGTGGCGGAGGCGAGCCCCAATGCTGGTAGCTAAGGTGGTCACGCACCCCCCTTTTTCCCAGTGTTTATCGTCAATCGGACAGACGGTGGCGGTGCGTTCCGGGTACTGCAGCGGGCACGCATAGCGTCCCCGTTCGTGATGGACCCGGGTGGTGCGACACATGAAGGTTGATTTGAGGGGCATGGGGAGCCCGGCGGCACAGAGGGGGCGTCCCTCGGCATCGAATTGTCGGGCGGGGCCCCGTTGCGCCCACGGCACCGCCGCAAAGGCCGTTTGCCAGGGCTCACCCGTCTGCTGGAAGTGTTCGTAGACGTAAAATGCATCGAAGCCAGCATCGAACGCCCCGAACCGGGGGCGAAAACCCAACCGGCGCTCGGTAGCGGCCAGCAAAGGCGCAAAGTAGCTCACGTCAGGTTGGTCGAAAGGTTGCGTGAGTTCAGCGAGCACGAATTCGCCCCAGCCGGGCACCTTGGTGGCCACCACGCCGGTGGCGTAGCCCCAATAGTATTCGCCGAGGGCCAAGCCCTGGGGGGCCTGGGGATGGTGACGGGGGGTCGGTAAATCATCAGCGTCAGCGCGTTGCTCTGCTGCCGTGCGCTGGTTGCGCTTGCGTTTGCAGCCTACCCGACAGTCGGGATCACCCGGAGGTTGCTTTTCTTTGTCGTAGCGATCACTGACATACGCCTTGGGGTTGTTCTCTTTGACCCACGCCAGAATATGCTTGGTGTCCAGAGAGATGGTTTGCCCAAAGGTCTGGGTTTCGGAAGCCAACTCCAGTTGCAGCAAGTGTACGGTGTCATCCAGTAACACCTGGAGGGCCGGGTTAGGCAAGCGCCGCAGAATGCGGGCGAAATGGCGTTGGGTAGGCAGCTGGGCGTCGACGAGCGTGTCGGAGAGCCAAGGACCGGGCGGCAAGGGAAAGCCGAGCGCCCAGGTAAGCGCGGGGTGGTCGACCAAGTAGTCCCGCAAGTTCGACATGTAGGTCAGTTGTTGGTCGAGTTTGATCAGATAGCTAGCTACAAAGGGGAGATAGGGCACCGTGGGAATGCCCCAGTCAATGGAAAGGTCGCGCTCGGGAAAGCGCGCCCAATTCAGAGGGGCGAGTAGCTTCAGATGCCGCCGCGCGACGGGACACTTGCGAATGCGACGGGGTAAGGAGTGCGGCTGGCGTAGGTGAGCGGACAAATGGGGATCGAGCAATAGACTAAATCGTCGTGCTCCTCTCCCCCGGCCTCCAAAAAGGCTTTTCGGCCAATCGAACAGTTGTGATACAATGGTAAGGCTAGACATCAGGAGGTCTCCTTTCCGGCTGAAATGGCTTGGGCAAGCCCATTGTAGGCCGAAGCAGGCCTCCTGACGAGCCAACATCTCCATCGGAACCAGGTTGAAGTCGGTTCCGTTTTTGGCTCGTTGAAAGAAACCTGGTTCCGCACTGGTCGTGACCTGGTTCCGCTAGATCGGAACCCCGTCGAACCCTCCTGACCAAAGAGGAGCTGGCCCTG
>NPIE01001143.1_pt4 | contig 33998 bp, 25 predicted proteins | sample 8637661 | NCBI WGS metagenome assembly NPIE01 (sample SAMN07420842, study PRJNA396082) | bioreactor metagenome | isolation source: sample BA12 brine-fed electro-methanogenic bioreactor BA | place: Japan: Kochi | collected 2016-12-09 | reverse complement strand
ATAAGGCGTCCTCCTCAGCCGCCCCACAATAACCCCCCCTTGTTAAGGGGGATTTTGTGGGTTAACTCTCCCCTCTAAACTCTCAACTCTCAACCTTCCTCGGTCTTCCCCGCCGGCCCCGCGACGCCCCCCAATCGGTCGCCGTCCAGAATTCATCCTTCGTGTCGGGGTAACATGCTCGATACCAACGGAAAATCCTGCGCTCGATTACATCACAAGCTTTTCTTGCGCGAACTAACTCGTTCTGCGCGGCGAGCGCATCGAACATCACCTCACCGTAAGCCCTTTTTGCATTCGCGTGATTATCGAGTAGCTCTGCGAGTTTCTCGAAATAGAAACGCACAGGCTCGAACTGCGCCGGTGGGTCGGGGTCGCAAAGCTCGTTCCAATGATTTACGCAGATTTCCGCGTCAACACAGAGGATATCGTGGTCTTGAGACGCCGCTTTTGAGATGCCGAAATCGGCAAGCACATGCGAATCCAGCGCAATTGTGGGAAGAGCTATACGAATGCGAACAATCTGCTTCCGCAAGGCCTTGAACGCCCCCGACAAAATCTTATATTTGCCGCCGCGCAAGGATTTCAGCCGCTCCCAGTTATTGACCGCCTTATGATAATCCTCGATTGCCTCCTCCAGGCCGTCGCCAAGATGCGGCGGATAGTCCGGCTTGCCCTCCTGGTCGCCAAACCACTTCGCAAACCCCTTAATCCAGGTCAAATAGTCGGTAAAACCGAGGTCTCGATAAGGATATCTTGTCTTCCGCGACATTTCCGCCTCCCATTATCAGTTATCTTATTAATTAAAATAACTCTCTAATTATTATATTTATATATTTAATGATTTCAAGATATATCTCTATTAATTAAGTTACTCTTATTACTCTTATTTATATTTAATTTATGATTATTAAAAGTTAAAATAATAATAAAAATACTTATAATATGATTTAATTATATCTATTTAATATTATTTTATATCTACTTATTAAATATATATAATTACTTAAAAATAAATAATGAAAATAAAAGATTATAAATTATAATATTATTCTTTAAATATACTAACTTAAGAATAAATTAATATATCTTAAGATTAAAATACCCTGTCTCATTAATTTACATCAAGGAAATCCGACCCCGAAACGCCCTGTTAAAGCCATTTCACACCCCTTCGACGCGGAGCATCAAACCATTTAGAAAGCCACGCTACATGAGGGTAAGCTCTTGACAAAGTGGTAACCGTAAACTAAATTAAGAAGAAGGAATAATGCGCTTCATAAACGGTTGAAATAAGGAGAAATCTTGAAAAATACATCGTCCTCAAAGAAAGAGAATATCGAAGGTAAATATCGTGAAGATATATATTGTCTTGAGAAAGTAGATAAAGTTTCTGGAGATGAAGAAACCACTGCATTCAAACAGCAGGCTCGCATCCATCAGTCTCATTGGCGAGAAGATAGGAAAATACCTATCGGTTCTCAACCGATTAAGCCTAAATCAGGCGAAACCTCTCGTAACCTCGGAAGTAGAATAGAGATACAATTTGCAAAAGAAACGGAAGCAAACTTTATTACCGACGAGGTTAAAAAAGCGGTTCGCAATCGAGTTGCTAATCCTGAACCACACCAAATGCTATATTTAGACCGTCTATACGCCGACTTACTCTCTTCAATGCCTATGTGCTTTAATCTTTTCGGTTGTCTTTATGGCGACTTAGAACGCGCTTCAAAAGCGGTAAATGCTTGGTGGCCAGATGTCCCCGGAAAAGTAAATAATATTAGATTTGAATGGTCACCTGGTCGTGTAATCCCCGGCCGGTTCTTAGAAAACCGTAGCGCTTTTGATGTAGCGTTTGAAATTGAGCAGGCCAACGGTGAATTGGCTGTAATTGGAATTGAAACGAAATACCACGAGGACTGTAAACGAGAAGCGATACCCAATGAAGACCGATTAAGGCGTTATAGGCATGTATCCGAAAAATCGGGTGTTTTCAAACCAGGTGCGGTAGAAGGTATTATAGGAACTAAGTTACAGCAGATCTGGCTTGATCATTTACTTGCCCTTTCTATGTTGCAGGATTCGTCAGGTATGTGGACACGGGCTAAGTTCATATTGGTGCATCCTCAAGCCAATCCAAGTTATTCCAAAGCTGCTGAAGATTATTATAAGCATCTAAACGACTTGTCGACCTTCGAAGTGCGGACAATAGAATCCCTTTTAGCGGAGAATGTTCTACCCCAAAAAGCAACAGAAGCATTTAGGGAACGTTACATCTGGTAGCGGGTGTTTTTGAGAAGAAATATTTATGATTATTAAGCGACGGAGAACAATTTATGGACATCGTTTGGGACGGTATAATAAAAGCGGGAATATTAAAGGACAATATCGCAACTGCTCGCTCTGCACTTGCAGATGCTGCCATTGAAACCAACTGGTCCCGTGTGTTCGAGCTGATTTCTGAGCATCGAGATTTCGTAAATTCGTGTCGCCCTGGCGATGAATCCCTATGTGCGCCATTGCATATAGCCGCCCTCAACGGCGCAAATGTTGAAGTCGTTCAGCGCTTGATCGAACTGGGAGCGTGGCGGACACTTCAAAATGCCAACGGTAAGCGCCCTGTAGATATAGCAAAGCGGCAAGGACATCAGCACTTGCGAGAAGTTTTAGAACCGGTCTTGAAGCACAATGTTCCACAAGGTGTGCTTATGAAGATTCAATCCCATTTTCACGAAGTAATCCGGGGACGAATTGACCGGATACTACCTGACCTTGGTTTGAGGTTGCCGGAGTTAGAACCGCTATTGGAACTGAATAATCCGAAGATGTGGTTCCCCGTTCCCGGCATGTATGGCGGGTTCAGCTATCGCCTTGAATCCACTGGTGTCGAAGCCAAACTCATCTCAGAGAGTTGGTGCCGCGTGGCCGGTGGATCGGGCCAACGACACGAGATTACGTCCGAGGGCAGCCGTCTCGTCGAGGAAGGCTTTGTTTAAAACGATGAAGGTAGGCTAGTAGGTTATTTCTATCCCCAGAAGAAACCTTTCTATCGTTTCGTGTCGATCGTTGATTTATGGTATTTCCCATTTTGTCATTCGCCATTCATTTGATATTTGGAATTTGAGTTTTGTCATTTTCCTCACTATTTCAAATATACCACTCGCGCCGTGGTTTCGCATCCACCGATCTTTGCCCGCACGAGATACACCCCCGAACCGAGGCACTCATCTGGTCGCCAAACGACAACATCTTGCGTAGGGGAGGGCCTATGTGCCCTCCCGTTTTTCGTTTCATCGACATTCGGGAGCACACGCAGGTGCTCCCCTACGGGCAATTGCGCCACCGTCCGCCCGTTCACATCATATATTTCTATTCGTAGGGGTGAGGTTTCCTCGACTGCGGCGTTCGGAACGGGAGACCCGTCCCCTACGGGAATATCGACCGCAATGGTTACCGCGCCGTTGAAGGGATTCGGGTAGGCGTGCAGGGCAAATTTCGTCGGCAATGTGCGTTCCGGGACGTCGTAGGTCGGGTCGAACCATTTAAGAATGGCGTCGATTAAGCCTATGCGGTCGGTGAACGCGCTCGATACCGCCGGATAAGGCACTCCCTCGATTCCAAAGGCGCAGAACACGATTTTCCCGCCGCTTGTGGGATGTTCGTATCGAACTCCTGCGTAACCCGAGCCGGTGGAGTAGGTCAAAAAACCCTCCGCCGGCGCGACAGGTGTCAGCCTGTCCTGATGCCGCTGGTTGCCCGCGCTTCCGCCGCCGAGGAGCATCATCTGCCCCAAATCGCCGGAAATCGGGTCGCCGGGGACGCCCTTCACTACGGGAGAACCGTCGGCGGAGAGCCATTCCGCGCTAATCAGGCCGAGGAAAGCCGGGTTGTCGTGGAGATCCTCCATTATCCCTTGCCCGGAAAGCACTATATTTCCCCCGTTTGCGAGAATGTAGCCAAGCGATGCTATATCCGATGAATCCAGCGTGGTCGAGCTGTCGTCGCCGGTGAACCAGAAGATGGTGTGTCTGCGCATTTCGCCGCTAATCGGCCCGGGTAAATCGCCGAGGGAATCGCGGTTCCATATTCGATATGTCGCGCCGATAGTGTCGAAACAGAATTGGTAATAATCGATGTATCCCGCGCCGGTGTCGTCCTCGACGACCGCCATATCCGCGCGTTCGAGGAGGAAATTGCGGAGGTTGCATCCGTCGGCGATGACCTCCACGTCATGGAAAACCTCGCCCCAGTAGGGAAATTCCGGGCGAATTTCGACATCGTAGGCGAAGCAGGGCAAATCGATAAAATACCCGCCCATATCGTCGGTTGCGATGGAATCGAGGATTGAGCTTGTCCCGCTCCGGCTGAGATGGAAAAATATCTCCGCCTCGACCGCCGTAGAATCACCCGCGTCCATGACCGCGCCGGAAAGGCCGCGCACGGGGGTGGCTTCGAACTCGACCCGCGCCGTGTCGTTCCATGGGTTGGAATCGGATAGGTTCGTCTGAACCTCCACGACGTGCGTGCCCTCCGCGCCGGGCACGACCGCGAAGGTATCGGGGGACAAAACCTCGCCCCATGCGAAGTTCACGGTAGTATCGAGCAATATTCCCCAGTCGAGGGTGATTGTGATGGGGACATCTTCCAGAGCCCCGTTGCCGAAATTCCCTGCGCGGGCGACGATATAGACCGTGTCGTCCGCGGTTGCCCAGCCTTTGGGCATATGCACCGTGGGGTTCAGCGCGCCGGCGTCGATTGCCGGAAGGGAGTCGATGACCCAATCCATGGCGTAAAGCAGGAGATACGCGCTTATCCATGTCATGTCCTCGTAGTCCGGCCCGACCGCGGATGCCGGAATTCCGCCGTCGTCGTCCGTGTCCTGAACGAGGAGGTTGTCGAGGATTGTGCGGTATTTCGTGTAATAATCGAGGTCGCCGTTGAGATTCCAAATCGCGCGGAAACCATTGGCGAACCAGATATTCCAGCTGTTGTCCCAGACATAGGGGTCGTAGTCGTCGGGGGGCGCGATGCCGTTGGGAATGTAAGGCGCGTAAATGTCGAGCCAGGCGTCCAGCGACTCCGGCATGGCAGTGAACCGCGAGTTCATCATCCCCCAGATGACCGTGCCGCTGGACATCGCCCAGTTTGAGTATGCCAGATGCCCTACCGTGTCGCGGTCGATCCACTCCTGCACCTGATAAGCGATGGAGACCGCCGTGTCGCAATATTCGACGGTCGTGTAATCCAGACCCCATTGATAAAGACATCCCGCCGCGAAAGCGTTTACCAGAGCGTGCAAGCCGTTTATCGACTCCCATTCCGTGTCCATGGGAAGGCGCTCGAACATCACGACATCCACGCACGAGTCGGCGTAACCGGGATATGTCTCGCCGAGAAAATCGCGCAGACCTCTCAGCATCAGCAGTCCCAGCGCCGAGTTCCAGACGCGGTAGTAGTAGCTGGTGAAAGTCGGGTCGATTTCGGAAAGCTCCTCCATGTAGGCGGGGAAATTGCCCAGATACACCCATGCCGAGTCGATGTTTTCGAGATATGTGGAGTCGCCGGAGCGGTCGGTGTAGAACGCCCAGTCCCAGACGACCTCCTGCGTGTTGTCGGTCTGGATGACATCGCGAAGTTCGCCTGTTTCCGCCTCGATAATTCCGCCATGCTCGGCGCTGTCGATGTCCATCAACTGCCAGAACGCCCAGAAATCGCAGAGTTTAGCGAGATAATGGGGGTATGAAAACCTCGGGTAGGCATGCCAGTCCGGCATATCGAAGGGGGATGCGGTCGGTCGGGCGAAACCTTGTTCGCCACGCGGAATATGGATTTGAGAATATTGCGATTCCTCCCATCGCGCATGCCCCCGCTCGATTTCCTCGAAATGCCAGATAGGCGCTGAGAAGGCGGACGCGCATAGGATTGCGACAAAAATCATCGATACGAATTTCATTTTTTCCCCAATTCTCGAAAAGTCATGATCTTCACAAGAAAAATACGGGATTTTATTGCAAAATGCAATGGGAATTAGGGAGGTTTGATTGATGATTTAGGATTGATGAGTAGCGAGCATTTAGATAGTTAGCTATTGTATCTGTTTCAATCCACGAAGTCGCTGGGGCTTGACCAACTGATGCTTCGTTCCGTCCCTTTTGCGGCGATTTCAAGTTTAGACCTTCATTTAGAACGACTGATCTCGAACGACTACATAACAATTGACATCTCACCCAAAATATTTATAATCAAAACATAAGAAAAGAAAAACCGGGAGATGAAATATGAAAAAAGCGCTGATTGTTTTTGCGATGATGGTTGCGGCTAATGTCACCGTTCAAGCTGTTACCATTGACGGCTATGCCTATCTCGAAGGCGAAACGGTTCACGATGGAATTGAAATAATCTTTGAAAGAACCGCTCCAACATCTCTCTTCGACACAACATACACAGAAAGTTCCGGTTATTATTCTCTTGATGTCGAAGCTGGGGTTTACGAATTGCGGCTTAAAAAGGCCGGCTTTCTGGAAATCCAAATCGAGGATGTTCTGGCTTATTCTTCCGCAACCATACCGGATACGACAATGGAAAGGTCAGGGCTTTCCGGAACCCTTTCCGGAACCCTTCCATCAGGAGTCTATAATGTCGATGAGAATGTTTACATTAATATCGGGGATTCCCTGAATATTGAACCGGGGACAGTTCTGCGTTTTCGCACGGGAGCGCGGTTTTTTGTGAATGGGGTCTTAACTGCAATTGGTTTGGAGGCGGATAGTATAGTCTTTACTGCCCTGGATACAACCGCAAAATGGAATGGTATCTTGTTGCAAAATGAAACTCACGGAAGCAGTATGTCATTTTGCGTAATAGAATACTGTGTTGGGAACGGGATCGAATCAGCGTATGGCATCGATGGGTTTGATATTGAAAGATCAAGAATCTCATTCTGTGGAGATCGTGGATTATATCTTCCGGGAGACAACATTTTAATTCAACACGTAACTGTCAATCAAAATGAAAAGGGGATTTGGATAGGTGCGGCGAATTTCATCTTGAGAGACTCAGAGATAAAAAACAATCGGCGCGATGCAGTAGTTCTAACAAACACAGTTAATGGAATTATGGAGAATTGCATGGTCATTGGAAAAGGTAGTGGTAATAATAGCGGCATTTATTGTTATGGATGCTCTCCGCAGACATATATATCTAACTGTATTGTCACGGGTTTCGCTGGAGAGGCATATGCGGGCGCAATTCATATTTGTAGCGGGTCTCCAGTAATATTTAACTGCATTATTGCTGACAATCCCGGGACCGGTGTTTGGTTTGCTGAGGGGATCAATGCCAAATTACTATATAATACCTTCTGGAATAACGGGACGCTTTTCACGGGGGACTCCCCTGATTGGTTGGGGGTAGATGTTACAACAAACGTGAATGGAGACCCCTGCGATCCCTTCTTTAATATCCAGATGAATCCCCTTTTCGTTGATACCTCAATTATGGATTTCCGCTTACAGCCCGGAAGTCCCTGCCTCGATGCGGGCGCTGAGTTTGTAGTGTTTTCAGACGATACGATATTTGCCCCGACTACAGATTATGACGGCAACCCCCGTCCCGTCGGCCCCCGATGGGACATGGGTGTTTACGAAGGCCCATTTACCTCCATCTCCGAAAATCCCCCCTCCGCGAAACCGGAGGCATTCGAGATTTCCGCATATCCAAACCCGTTCAATTCGGCGGTAACGATTGCCGCCCCGGCAGGCGCGGAGATAGAGATATTCGACGTGAACGGGCGAATGGTCGCGGAATTAATCCCCCCCAGCCCCCCTTTAACAAGGGGGGAGGAAGAGAAGTCCCCCTTGTCAAAGGGGGATTTAGGGGGATTTATCTGGCGCCCCGACGCCTCTCTCTGCTCCGGGGTCTATCTCGTCCGCGCGCGGATCTACGATGGGACAATCGCTACCAGGCGGGTGGTTTATTTGAAATGACGAAAGAAGAACTGAAACTATGAGAACAACCGCTAAATCAATAATCCTTATTATGATAGGATTTAGTCTCCTCCCCCTCTTCGCATGGGAGCGATTATATTCCGACACAAACTATCAAGGCGTCTCTTCTATTATTCCCGCATTCGATAGCGGATTTATCATTTCAGGGTTTTCCATGCCCTCTCGAACATCGAGCTTTGAAGATGCTCTTCTGATGAAGATCGATGACGATGGCGATGTCGTCTGGAGTGAATTGCATGGCGGTCTGATAGCACGAGAAAAATCGAAGGGCATTGTTATCTCAGAGGATTATGCATACGCTATTGCCCTCAGTGTCGATTTTCCATCCTTTCACGGCGGTCTTCTGAAACTTGACCAATCCGGCGATACTCTCTGGTGCAAAGAGTATCACATTGGTCATCAATTCACCCCCTTCGATGTTATTTCCACCAGCGATGGCGGATATGCTCTAACCGGTTGGATTCGATATATCCATTCCGATATAAACTCGCTTCTGTTTCTAACGATCCGGACGAACAGCTCGGGGGACACACTCTGGACAAGATACTACGGAAACGGGGATTACAACTACGCCTATGCAATTCGGCAAACGTGCGACAATGGATTTCTCATCTGTGGCGAAACAAGAAAAACATCTTCCCCATATGACGAAGACATTTACATCGTAAAAATAAGCGAGGATGGCGATTCGGTGTGGGCGAGAACATACGATTTGAGCGGTTCCGGTTATTACGACAGCGCCCAATCGATGTTCCTCATGTCGGGGGATACCGCTATTATCACGGGAGTTGCCGATTGGGCTACTGCCACGGGCCATTCGCGGCTTTTCATTATGTGCGTCGATGAAACGGGTGAACTACTGTGGCATAACATAGTAGGCCCCGCAGACACCTACAGCGGCGGAATAGACATAGTTCGCGCCTCGGGCGGCGGTTTCATCGTTCTTGCCAACAGCTTTTCTGATATTTCGTTATCCTATTATATATGGCTACTTAAGTTCGACGAGCACGGCGATACGGTCTGGACACGCAAATTCGGCGAAATCTCCGACCACAGCGAATACGGCGCCAATATCCTCGCCACCGACGACGGCGGCTACATAATCGCCGGTCATTCAGTCAATCTCGACTCGGACAACGCCGACCCTCTGGTTATTCGTATTGATTCGCTGGGAAACCATGTTCCATCAGGCATCTCGGAAAATCCCCCCTTCGCGAAACCGGCGGCATTCGAGATTTCCGCATATCCAAACCCGTTCAATTCGGCGGTAACGATTGCCGCCCCGGCAAGCGCGGAGATAGAGATATTCGACGTGAACGGGCGAATGGTCGCGGAATTAATCCCCCCCAGCCCCCCTTTAACAAGGGGGGAGGAAGAGAAGTCCCCCTTGTCAAAGGGGGATTTAAGGGGATTTATCTGGCGCCCCGACGCCTCTCTCGGCTCCGGGGTGTATCTTGTGCGAGTTTGGGCAGGGGATGAATCGATCACGAAGCGAATCGTTTACTTGAAGTAGAATTACCCCAGCCAAAGCGAGTCCGGTCATGCCGGGAGAGGAAGTATTCGGCTGAGAAGAGGGTGTGCATTTGAAGTTAGCGTAAGGACCATGTTCCTTTGCAATAGTGTTGATTTTCCAAAGCGAATCGTGCGAAGCACGTTGAGCACGACAAAAACAAAAAAGGCCGAAGCGGTTAGGCTTCGGCCTTTTCATATTTATCTACGGATCGCTTACTTCTTTTTGGCGATCTTGTAGATTCCGTATCCGACTGCGCCTGCGGCGATGACGGGAATCGCAATGATACCTACCGGAACGCTTTCGGCCGGCGGTCCCTGTGCGAAAATCGAAGTCGTCGCAAGAACAGGTAGAAGAGCCATTAGTCTTTTCATTCTGGGCCTCCTTGGGTTTTTATTTAATCAACGTCATTTTCTTAGTCTCGCTGAAATCGCCCGCAGTAACGCGGTAGAGGTAAACACCGCTTGCGACTTCGCGTCCGGCATTATCGACACCGTTCCAAACGATGCGATGCATACCGGCATTCATTTCGCCATCGACCAGCGTGGTAACTTTCTTACCGAGCATATCGAAGACTTCCACTCTAACATCTCCACCTTTCGGCAGACCGACTTCGATAGCGGTCGTTGCGTTGAAGGGGTTCGGAACGTTTGCGCCGAGGGAGTAAACCGTCGGCATCTCAGCGTTCGGAATGTCCAGAGCGTCGTCGCCGAGGATAACCGTGAAGGTTCTCGGTGAAGTCGTCGAGGTGAAGGCGTAGGAGTAAGCAGAACGCATATCGATGACATCGCCGGTGGCGTTGTCGATCATGGTGAGCGTCCAGCGGTCGTCCATGTTGTCCACGCCGATGGAGAAGTCGTCGCCGGTCGGGACTCTGTCGCGCGGCCAGCTTACGGTAACGTTCATACCAGCGGGGATTCCCTGCACCTTGAAGGTCCAGCTCTTCGAATCGGTGTTGAAGTTCTGTTTGGCCGATCTTGCCATACGAACTCCGCCTTCGACGAAGTGGGCATCGATGTAGTTGCCCGGCATGCTGACCTGCGGTTTGCGGACATCGAGCTCGTCGATTCCGTCTGCCGCGGCTTCGCTCACGCCGATGAAGTTGTATTTATCGACACGAATATCAGAACCATCGACCGCTCTCACGGACATTCTGAGATCGAACTCTGCCGGATTGGCTGTCTTGACCTTCGCGCCCTTGGCCGCACCGGAGGTCTTCGCGAGGAAGGTTTCCATGGTGCCGGACTGCGGGTAGGTCAGGTTGACCCAGGTGGCAGGATTACCGGAGCGGACATAAACGAAGTATCCGCGCCAGGGGTCGATGAACTGGTCTTCACCGCCGCCGCCGATTAACGGGCTATACCAGGTCCAGCCGTCGCGCTGACTCCAGATCCAGTATTCGGCGTCCATGTAAGTGAAGTCGTTGTAGGCGTAAACCTGATCCCAGTCGATTCTCTTATTGTAGGGGTTACCTACGAGCCACCAACCCCAGTTCGGGCTGGATTCCGGGTAATACATAGTATAGGTGAAGTCTCCGGCGGGGTATTCGTCGCCGTAAACATCCCAGTAAGTGCGATCGAGCCAGGTCTTCAGATAATAACCCTTACCGCGGACAAATCCTGCAGGCAGTTGAAGAATGCCGGCATCCTGATTGTAGCCGTAGAGGTTCGAAGACGAAGGATCGATAACGAACGGAACGATGTCATCGGCGAACTGAATCGCGGGATCGTTCGGGGTAGCCATTAGAGGAACTGTGATGAGCTCCCAGCCCTTGTAGGCTCTCGGCTGAACCTGAACACAAGTCGGGATTTCTCCGAAAATATCATACTGTCCGTCAGATATATGATATCTGATATCGAAGCAGTAGTCTCCGACCGGGGTAGTCCAGGCCTCGTTGATGAGGGCGAAAGTGAAACATTCGCCGGGAAGGATGAAGGTGTCCGGTTCGACGTGCATTCCAACGGTGGGGCCTTCGAGGACGTAAACCATATTGTTGGTTTGATCCACTGCCCAGATCTGCCCAAACTCATCGATAGCAAGTCCGCTGAGTTCGCCTGCAGTTGCAGGTGCGGGAATAGTGTTGATTACTGCGTCAGCAACTGGATCGACTTCGTTTATGACACCTAACAAGGCATCGACATAGAATATTGTGTTTCTATAGGGATGCCAGGCTACGCCAGCGCAATAGTCCGCTGTAACATAGCTCATAGTAACTCCAGGATTCGGCCAGGAAGGTCCGGCTACTTCGAAAACAACATCGTAACCGTAGAGCAACCAGTAATTCCAGCCGCCGATATAGAACACATCACGTTCTGCATCGTATCCAACACCTCTGGCGGATGTCCATGACCATGCCATTGCAGGGTCTGGGAGAGAGCCTACAAAAGCTCCGGTAGAAGCATCGAAGGCGTGAAGTAGATTCGAACCGCCAACACCAACCTGCCAGAAATAGTCTCTATTAGAATCATAGCACATATCGGCCATCCATGAAGAACCGCCAATACCGGTAACGTCATAGAAACCGATATGGTTTCCATCGGGTCGAGTATATCTATGATTGTAAAAATAGACAGCGGCATTTCCAACCCAGAATTCCGTCGGGCTAATAGCAAGTCCCCATGCGGTCAGATGATAGTCACTGACATCATAGGTTCTCCAAATATCACCCAAAGCTCTGGTGGCTGAAGGAAGTTCTTTGTCTATCGCGGAAGATCTGAAGGAAACGGCATTTTCGTCACTCGGGCGATAATCAACGTCGCTTAAGCCGCCGTCTCTGACAAGATAATCTTCAAGGTCGTAAGGCAACAGTGCCCAATTGAACCAGATAGTATCGTCAGTCGGGTTGCAGAACTCGAAGAGAACCGAGTCGTCCTCGCCGTAGGCAAGATGACCTTCGATAGGTTCGATGCCCATCGGCTCCATGCAGATAACAACCGTGGTTACGGCGTCGATAAAGACGTTAACATCATTCAGATATCCCGGATAATAACCGCTGAGGGTCGCGGCCAGATCGACGGTGCCGTAAGGAATGTTTTCCAGAAGGAAATAACCGTCGGCATCGCTGATCGCAGTTCCGCCGCCGAAATGAACAGTGGCGCCCGCGATTGTTTCGTATGTGTTGCAGTTGTAAACGTAGCCGTCAACGGAACCTGTGTATTCCGGAACGTTTCCGACCGAGATATCGTCGATATACCAACCGGCATCGACAGAAAAATATCCATCAGTTCCAAATCTGAAACGGACGTTTGTAACTGAGGTAAAGGAGCTAATGTCGAAAGCTACCTGATTCCAAGAGGTGAACACTCTTCCATAACCCCATTCTCCGCCCATTGGGTTGCCCCAGGCCGCATCGATAACATCGGTGTAAGGAGGAACAGGATCTGTAATTCCAACCCAAGTTCCGCCACCGTCGGTCGAAACCTGAAGATTGCCTCCGTCTTCCATTGCTCCAGCAAACTCTTCGGTTTCTACCCACTGCCAGTATTTGATGCTGTCACCGGGAACGGGAACATAGGCGGGACTAATTGGAATGTCCAGTGTATAAATTCCGGCGGCTGCTATGTCATAATCGCCCGCCAGAATAGTGCCCCAGCAATAAACACCAGAGTATGTAGCGGTGGGACCGTAAGTTGGGGATCCGTATTCCCACATAGTTCCACCACCAGCTACGCCGCCGCCGTCGTCATCCTCGAAGTCCTCATAGAACCAGTCGCCAGGATCGAGGAATAGGGTGTCGGTGGTGATTGTGTCGCCGATTGCAAGGGAAAGAACAGCTGTGTAATCAGTGGTATATCCCGGATAAGTCGCAACGACCTGAACGTCGCCTGCGACTACGCCGTCGAAGAAGAAGTAGCCAGTGGCGTCGGTTGTCGTGGTCAAGCCCAGAGGCAGAACCATGATGTCGATGCCGGCTTCGCCGAGGGGCGGAGTGTCGGTGAGGTCAGCGTAACCCTGAATGTAGCCGATGGGCATAGGATCGAGGGCGAAGTTGACTTCGACAGAATCGTCCTCTACGAGGATAATGCTATAAACTGTTTCCGGATAAAAGACCGGATGTGTGCAGTAAACATCATATATTCCCGGAGGAACGCCGTCGATGCGGTAATCGCCGGCGGCATCGCTCAAGTCGGTATAAAGAGGCATCCCAACTATACCAACTTCAGCACCGGAATTGTCGGCACGGCCAATAAGATCAACATTGCCGTAAACAATACCGCTGGGCGGAGGAACGGTGCAGTAGCGGATGGTGCGTGTCGGGGAAGTAAGGCCGAGATAATCGGGATCTCCGACAACTCCGTCCTCCCAATAAGTTAATCCCCTGGTTCCGTCCCAGTTTTCAATGCCCATGACGCCATCTGTAAGATCGGTTGGCAAGGTGTTCCAGCGGACATCGATAGCGCAGTTATCGCCTGGGGTAACTACAACAGCTGGATTCCATATCTGGATTTGGACACTGAAGGGACTGCTGGAAGGAAATTGCTGCCAGTTCACATAGGAGAACATTACCCAATCATCAGTGGGATGATTAGTAATCCAGAATTCACTTCCACCATTGCCGCCGTCCTGGTCTTCCCACATCCAGGCAACAAGAGCATTGGGTAGAGCGGCAGTAGGTATGGGTGCTTCGGAGAACATGGAGCTTCCTGAATATAAACCATCGAAACTGATCCAACCGTTGGTGCTTGCCTTAATAGTATCACTTGATACTCCCCAGAAGGTGAGCGGGAAAGCATAACCATAGATTGTTCCTAAAAGATCGTCGGCTGCGAAAGCTGTCCAGTTAAACCCAGTTGTATGGTCAACCCAGGTGGGATCAGGGCTCATCGGGTAACCGGTGCCGTCTTCGTAGATGTAATAATCGCCTTCGATAACGGTTACGCAAGTGCCCGAAGTGCCCGGGGTGGCTGGAGTATAAGTATCCGTCGCGATGAAGTAATACTCGATTTCATCCCAACCCTCAAGGCCAGTGAGTTCGTATTCATAGTCGCCGGTGCCGTCGGGAGCGCCGGTAAGATAAGTCAGGGGTTCGCAAACAACTGTAGCGCCGTTTAGCGAATAGCAGAATTCTGCCGATGCCGGATCAACACCGGTGCCGTCGGTGATTGTAACACCAAAAGTGTTGGAAGTAGTTCCAGCGGGAAGCGAGGGCACGCAAGTGAAGGCAAACCCGGGCGCGGCCGGTTCGGGGGACGCTTCGTAGCCGATAACTACTACATTATCGACTTCCCACCAGTTGTCGTCGTAGCTGTAGCGCTGAGCATGGAACGCGACACGACAGTTGGACGAACCAGCAACGAGAGCCGTGATGTCAATTCGAGGGGTTTCGTGAACGGAACCCAAAGAAACGCCATAGCCGCGAAGAACGTTCGGCCATGTAGTGCCGCCGTCTGTGGATAAAACGACTTCGTTGTCGCCTGTCGAGACAGAAAACCTGCTATATTCCGTTTCATAAACGAGAATGATGGAGTCATAAACTGCTCCGGTGGCGTCGAAAGTCGGTGTAATTAACCAGTCGTCCCATGTTTCTGAAGGATTCCAGTAAATACGTGCGACGGGCGAAGTGGACCAGATTCCCGATGGTGAGCTCTCGGGGAACCAGTCGTTCGCGTTATCGGTTTCTGGTGATTCACTGCCGCCTTGAATTCTGGTCCAGCCGGTGGGCGGAGATGCCGGCACGGTCCACGTGTCGAATGTCTCGAAGGGAAATAGCTCGGTCTGAGCAAAAGCGCAGAAGGCGAGCAAGAAAATCCCTAAAAAGAGAGTTGTTCTCAACTTCATCCTTTTCCTCCTTGTTGTTTCTAAATTACTTGTTTGTTTCGTCGTTATCATCTTTGCAAAATTACTTAATAAACAATAATTTGTCAAGGCGTTTATTGCTATCTTGCAATAAACTCCAAGCCTATAACCTCCGGTTTTCTCGCCGGCGGCTTTCATCGCCCTGTCGAGAACGGACTATTTTCGACAGGTATGGATACTAAACATAATGTTACACCGCAAATAAAACAACAAAAAAATGTTCTTTTTCGGATATTTTTTTTCGTCCGTCGAAAAACTAATCGTCCTCCACAGAGTCAACTCGGCGCCATGTGGTAGAACCGCCTATCCAGCCGCGCTTGTCCAGAGACCCCCTGATTATCATCTCCTTCTCGTTCGGAAGCTTCAGGGATGCGTAATATGTCTTCCCCTCCTCGCAGTTGTATATGTAACCTCCGACCCATTTTTCATCCTTCTCGTCGAAGGTGAAGCCCCAGAACATTTTCATCCCCATGACCGGCTGTCCGCGGAGATCGTCGTCGGGATTGAGAATGTCGTGGAAAGGCTGACCGTCATCGTCCAGAGAATCTTTGAGCCACACTATCCAGCCGCAGTAGGTCGAATCGTCCTCGCAGAGCCCCATTCGCGCGATGACCCTCCCCCGTTCGGCTTTCCAGAGACCCTCGATGTCGTCTGCAGAGACCGCCAAAGCCGAATTCAACAGAATCAGAGCGAATAAAAAAGCTGTCAATAGGTATTTCATTAAGCCACCTCGGTAATGTCTCTCGAAAGAAGTTTATACAGCACCGGAACTACAAGCAGAGTTAGTGCCGTAGATGTTATCAGGCCGCCGATAATCGCCCATCCCATCGGGTTCCACATAAGGCCGCCGAAGAGGGTCAGCGGCAGTAGGCCGCCTATGGTGGTCGCCGCAGTGAGGACAATCGGCACGAACCGAATTTCGCCGGCGGAAATCAAGGCCTCTTCGGTGCTGTCCCCTTCCGCACGGCGGCGGTTGGCAAAATCGACCAGAATAATCGCGTTGTTGATTACAATCCCCGCGAGGCTCGTGAGGCCTATCATCGCCGTGAACGAGATGTTGTTGCCGCTCAAAAAGAGGGCGATAATCGAACCGACAATCGCCAGAGGAATGGTTGAAAAAATGATGAAGGGCTGGCGGAAGGATTTGAACTGATAAACCAGCACTGCGAAAATCGCCAGAACGGCTATTGTGAAAGACCGCCCAAGCCCCCCAAAAGCGCGGTTCTGCGATTCCATCTCTCCGCCGATATTGTAGTGAAAGCCGTCTGGCCAATCGTATCGTTCCAGTTCCTCGACTATGGCTTCGGTGGCGCGGTTAATATTGTATCCTGTCGCCACATCTGCGGTTATCGTAACGCTACGTTTGAAATCGTAATGGTTTATGACGTATGGCCCCGCCTCGAACTCCACCGACGCAAGTTGAGAGAGGGGTATCATCGTCCCTTCAGGATTCGAGATATAAATCCGCTCGAAATCCGCCATAGTAGGCGTTCCATCCGCCGGCAGACGGATTACCACATCCCGAAGCTCCCCCTCCTCGTCCCGAATTGATGTCGCTCGAATTCCGGCCATACTGAATCGCACGGCCTTATCGACCTCGGCGAGGGTAAGACCCAGCATCGCCGCCTTTTCCCGGTTTATCCGCACCTTAATATCCGTCCGCGAACCGCCCATCGGGTTGGAAACATTCACCACTCCGGGGGTTTTGCGGAATATCTCCTCGGTGTCGAAGGATATCCGCTCCAATTCGCCCAGGTTCTTTCCGATAATGTGAATTGCGACCGGGGCGTCGTTGGGGTAGCCCTGTTCGAGTTCCTTCACTTCGATACTCGCGCCGGGGTAGTCCTCGAAATCCCGTCGAAGCTCCTTTACAAAAAGGGGTATCTCGCGTTTACGTGCCGGATCGACCTCGACAAGCAACTGCCCGATATTAGGACGGCTCTGCTTTGGGAAGGCATTATAGTAGATACGCGGATTATGCCCGGCCACATTTGCAACGTGATGAACAACGTAATCTTTTCCAGCGATAATCTCCTCGGCGAAACTCACCGCTTTATCTGCGGCGGCACGGCTCGAACCCTCCGGAAGCTCGATGTTTATGAACATCTGCGCCTTTCCCGCTTTCGGGAAAAGGCTGGTGCCCATGATATAAGCCAGAGGCAGAACCGCGATAAGCATAGCCACAGACACCCCGATAATCAGCTTGGGCCTGCGCAGGGAGAAACGAATGGCCTTGCGGTAGCGTTTGCGGATGAATCTATCCAGAAGTTTCTGGACATGCCCCGCTTTTTTAGCGGACTCCGGCGCGAACCACCGGCTGGCGAGGAAAGGGACGAGGGTCATCGCCAAAAAGAGGGAGACGAGGAGGGTGAAAATTACCGTCCCCGGCATACTTTTGATAAAATCCCCCGCCATGTCGGACATCATGATGATTGGGAGAAAGGCAAGGCAAGTGGTAATCGTGCCGCTGGCTATCGAGGGGCCGACCTCCACGGTGGCATCTATCGCAGAGGTTTTTGGGTCGGCTCCGTCGGCGATAAAGCGGTTGATATTCTGCGTTACGACGATGGCGTTATCGACAATAAGCCCAAGAGCAACAACCAGCCCGGCTATTTGTATCTGCTGAATTCCGAAACCGGCCAGATTCACGAAACCCATGGAAATGATTATCGCCGAGGGGATACTTATCATCGCCACCGCGGACGGCCTGTTGCCGATACCCAGCCAGGTTATCAGCCCCACAAGAATGACCCCCTGGACGAGGTTCATCAGAAAACCGAGGATGAAGTCGCGGACACTGTTGCCCTGGTCGAAAGCGACTTCGAGGGACATATCGTCGGGAAGTTTCGCGCGGAACTTTTCCACAACGCCGTCCAGTTCGCGTTTGATATCGAAAATATTGGTGCCCGGCTGTTGAGTAGCGGTGAGAAAAATCGCCTTGGCGCTGTTAAATCTCGCTGTGTGGGCGAGGTCTTCGAAACGGTATTCCACTTCGGCGATGTCTTTTAGATATACAATTTGCGCGTCTCCGAGGGGAATGGGCGTATTGGCAAGGTCGTCGATGCCGGCGTATGAGCCGCTGGTGGCTATGTTAAAACTCCTTCTGCCGATATCGATACGTCCCGCCGGAATATTCATGTTGTTCGCCTGAATTACCGCAATAACTCTATCGAGGGGAATGTTCATTCGGGACATTTTGTTCAAATCCGCAGATACCCGTATCTCGCGCTGAGGGCAGGCTATGATTTCGGTCTCGGCGATTCCCTTTATTACGCGGATTTCGTCCTCGAGCTTTTCGAGCTCACGCTGAAGCTCCACATAGGAGGCCGTTTCGGATACAAGGGCGAGCTGAATTATCCTAACATCGTCCACCGACCATCGGTATATTTCGATAGATTGAAGATCCGCAGGCAATTCGGACCGTTTGGCGTTGACCTTTTCGGAGATTTCGCTGTATTTTTCGTCCGGATCGGCGTTCATTTCGAACTGGGCGCCAACTATTGCGTATCCATTGCCACAGGTCGATGTGACGATTCTAAGATCACTTACTCCTCCGATTATATCTTCGATTGGCTTCGTGATAAGTTCCTCTATATCCGATGGCGAAGCCCCTGGATAACGCACTATAACCGAGACCCCCGGCGGCTGAACGGAAGGATTTTCCGCCTTGGGCATATTCCAAACCGCAAAAAAGCCGTAAACCACAAGCCCAAGCACAACCATTAGTGTTAGCCTGTGATTATCGACCGCGAATTTCGGAAGGGATTTCATTTAATAATCTGCCTATTCGATTACCTTTATTTTCGAGCCTTCGGACAGTTTTAAAGCCCCTTCGGATATGACGTGCGAAACGCCCTCAAGCCCCCTTTGAACGGCAATCTGTTCTCCTGCGATGAATGCAAATTCCACCGGTTCCTTTCGTGCTGTCTTTTCGCTCTCGTTCGGCACGAAAACGAACCCGGATTTTCCCTCGATACGAATAGCGGATTCTATGGGCACAAGCTTCATCAGTTCAAGTTTTGAAGGGAAAATGGTAGCTTTCACGATCAGGCCTGTTACGAGATTCATTTCGCTTTCGTCGAGGACGATCTCCGTTTCGAAGACGCCTGAATTTGGATTTGGAAACTCGCCGACTTGCGAAACGAAGCCGGTCAAAACTTCGCCGGGGTAGGCATCAACTTCGATTCGAGCGGAATCTCCCGGAGCAATTCGCACCAGATCCCGGTCAACCACGCCGCATTCGACCACCCAGCTTTTTTCGCCGGAACCGAAGATGAAAACCGGCATGCCCTGCCCGATTAGCTCCCTCTCCTCAGCAAGCTTCTTTAGAATTATGCCGTCGGATGGGGCACGGATTTCGGAATGTTTGAGGTTGAATTCCGCGGCCTTGAGGTCCTGAAGGGCGAAATCGTATGCTGACTGGGCGTTCTGAAGCTGGGCGAGAGGAATCGCACCGTCGTCGAAGAGGTTCTGGGCGCGTTCGAGGTCGCGTGCGGCTTTATCGAGAGCAACTTTGGCCTGATTCACCTTGGCCAGAATCTCCGAAAGGTCGAGTTGCGTCAGAATTTGGCCTTCAGAAACCCTCTCCCCTTCGCCTACATGGACTTGCGCGATAATACCGCCAGTTTTGAAAGACAGCTTGGTAATTTCTCCCGCGGATACTATTCCCGCGCATATCACAGGCTGGCCAACGCTGTCTTCGGCAATTCTGGCAAGGCGAACGGGCACGGGTTCTTCCTCAGCGCCGTTCCGCTGTATTTGGTCGCAGGACAAACAAAGCAAAACAAGGGCGGGTATTATAAGGAAGATTGGAAATCTCTTTGCCATTTTAATCTACCCTTCCGACGTTCCGACACCATCGAACAAATCGTCCACGAATTCGTTCCAGTGGGAAATCGGGTCGATTACGCTTCCGGTCATCCATGTAGCGTTCGCCAACCCCATAATCATCGTGACGACGCAGAGGCTTAGCCGTTTGGTGTTCCGCGCCCTGACCGCGCCCTTTTCGAGAGCGTCCCGGAAGTATTTCTTAATGAATTCGACTGCCATCGCGATTCGTTCCAGAAGTTTTCTGCGAACATCCGGGTCTTTCATCGCCTCGGCACGGACTTCGTTGTAAAGCTTCTGGAGCATAGTATCTTCGGTCAATCTCTTGATGAAGATTATTCCGCCTTGCCGCAGAAGTTCCCTCGGGGAGTGAGTTTCGCTGAGACGGTCTATCTCGTTCCAGATTTCGCGGTTTGTGATAATCATTTCGTCGAGGATGGCCATGAAAATCGCCCTCTTGGAATCGAAATACCAATACAGGCCGCCTTTGGTCATCCCCGCCAGTTTGGCGATATCGTTCATGCTGGCGGCGTTATATCCCTTTTCGGCGATACACTTCGATGCCGCAGAGATAATCTTCCGCCGTTTTTCGTCCTTCTCATAATTCATAATATAGCCTCATTTCAACATACCTACCGGTAGGTATGTTGAATATAAGCGAACTTGCCGCTATCCGCAAGGGAAATTTTGATGCAAAAAAAAAGGGCGGCCAGAAAAGCCGCCCTCGAAGATTGAATCCCAGTTAGGATTATTTGATTAAACTCACCCTGCGGTTCTCGTCCCTGTGGGGGCTGGAGAATCGGACGAAGTAAGTTCCGCTGGCAACTTCGGCGCCGGAATTATCGACCCCGCGCCAGGTAACATCGTAGAAGCCAGCATCCAGGTCCCTATCCATAAGAGTTCTGACCTTGCGTCCGGTGATATCGAAGATTTCGATCTTAACCGGGCCGGCTTCGCTCTCCGGAATACCGAACTCGATACGGCTCGCGGAGTTGAAAGGATTCGGCGTGGGGCCGGCTAGGAAGAATTCCCTCGGAAGATCGCCCTGATCGGCGCCCTCTTTGGCAACCCATGCAACAGGTGCTGTTGCGATTATCCTGACTTTGTGTTTCTCCATTGTGCTCGTGAAAGTGTATTCGTTGTTGGCGAGCATATCCATGAAAATCCCGTGGTCGGGGTCTTCGATGAACATCGCGAAACCTTCCGGCAGGCTCTCGATATTCCAGCGGACGGCGACTTTCTGGTCTTTGACACTTTGGCAATCGAGAATTGCATTGTAGATTGTCTGAACCGATCTTTCTCCGACGAAGTATTCCATGAATCTTCCGTCGCTATCGTCCACGAAGAAAAACTTGAGATGGGGCGCGGGATAGCAGAAATCGGGAAGTTTCTCTACGAACATCCTGTTTTCGGCCTGTGCTTCGTCCACGAATTCCTTGAAACCGAAATAGTTGTTGCCGTCTTTCTGGCCGGCCTCTTCGGAGAAAGCGCCTATATTAACTCTCCATGCTTCTGCAAGTTCCGGCTCGGGAGTGGGGCGAACCCTTCTGGAACCGGGGCCTATTGTGGTTTTCATACGAACGACGAGAGAGTCGCCGGGGCCGGTCGGCGCTCCGCTTCCAGTCTGAAGCCAGAAACCTTCCCAGTTCCGCAGGGGTTCGTCGTGGTTAGTTCCGCCTTCGAGTCCCGAAATCTGGTAGTAATCGTTGGATCTCCATGTCTGAATCGTTGCAGTAATCCAATTTACTGGGACTGAGGCGGCTTCAGCTATCGATTTCGCCTCGACGAATGAACCGGAATTATAATGGACAATTTCTGCCTGTTTCCAGAGAACGTCGTATGAGTCCCCGCCTGCCTTGTAGAATGGGTTTGCGCACATATTGTAGAACATACCGCTGTGATCTTCTTCACGGTCCCATTTAGTGAGAGGGATTTCCATCCAGTCGGAGGGATTTGGTTTAACGCCAGTTACGTCGATTTGAACTTCGTCGCAATGGTCCTGAACTAGCCAATATCCGTGTCCCGGCCAGAAAGGTTCCACCTGGGGTTCTGTTTCCGGGCCGCGGTAAACGGCATATGCTCCCATATCGCCTCTGTATTTGCTTATCTGCCACCATGAATTGTATTTGCCGGGCCATCCGCCGTCGTCTTCGCCGCCGTCGCTTTCACACATATCCCAGAAATCGTCGTAAAGGACGAGGTCCTGGTCGCCACGAGTTGTGGCGGGCCAATATGGCGGCTCTGTGCCGTAGCGGGTTATATGCTGTGCACGATATGCGTCGTGATCTTCGACAGGATACAGGGGAACTCCCATCAGGGAATATCCGCGCCAAACGAGAGTGCTGGCTTCCATGTTCGCCGGAATCGGCTGGCCGTAGGTGATTTGCTTGTCGATGGCCTTGTCGAGCTGTTCCCATTCGCGGAGGTTCACTGTGTACCAATCCGGCCCGGAGGTCGCGCCCACTGTATGTTCGGGGAATTCGAGGTGGCTTCCGGCATCCGCCCACTGAGCGCCGTGTATGCCCGTAAACCAGTCGTCAACTTCATCGAGATCATAACCGGCGGTCGAATCTATAAAACTCTCGCCGAACTGATACCAGTTCACAAGATTGACTACGCCGTCGTGAGCCACGGAGCCGGAATAAACGACGTCTATTTCCGCCCTATATTGCTGGAAGTAATTCTGATCCTTAACATCGAGCCAGTCGGAATAGTCAACTGTTCCGGTGTATTCGGCATCGCTGGTCTTAGCGCGCCATCTGGTATTGTCGAAACCGGGGGTCTCGCTGGCTCCGGTGTTCAATTCATAGCGCCACTCGGAGAATTCGTCTATCCAGATAGTGTCCATTCTGGCCAATCCCGTATTGTATATGGGATTCGAACTGGTTTTCCATGCGCCGCCGCTGAGGTTGCCGTATGCACGGTAGCCTACGTAGGCAGGATTTGTCGCGCTTAGAGGCAGGAAATTCCATTCCGAGGGAAGGGTGCCGTATGAGTCAACGGCCGTGGCATTGAAAACCACGGGGATGTTGTTTATCTGAACGAACCCCTGCCAGACATAGAAGGAATCCGCTCCGGAATCTTCCCATGTAACTTTGGACACGCTCTGTCCGGCGGCGGACTCTTTTATCTCGTAGGCTCCGCCGGATTTGGCGACCCCCGGAGAAAAGGAGCTTCTTTCGATACTGGGCTGACCAAAAGCGGTCACGCACAACATCGAAACAACAGGAATAACTAAAACTATTCTTGCTAATCTATTCATCACGGCCTCCCAAATTGGGCGAGGAAATCAAGGTTCGACTTTCCTTACTCAAATAAGTATATACTTTTTTCAAATTTTCACAAGCCAATTATTACTATTATTTTCCAAAAGGTATTTTCGTGTATTGGCTCAGAGAACATCACACTTTATAACTTGCACGTAATATGCCATCGGCATAATCACTTGTCGAACAATATGTTAGGCTTTTCACGCACTGTTTCGAGAAGGTGCATATTCCCCATGTTCAAGGCAAAACATGGGGAATATTGCCAATATTAAAGAAAACGTTCGAACCGCTCGGCTGGAACCTTGCACACAGGGCATTTATTGGGAGGGTTTTCCCGGGCGCAGAGGTAGCCGCAGACCTTGCATCGCCATACAGGATATTTCAGTTCGCCGGAAAGGACACTGCTGTGGGATTCCGAGGTTGCCCCTTTGTTTCGTTCCGATTTCGGCGGACGGCGTTCGGGAATCGAGTGAAGCTCTGCAGAGCCATCAACTACTTCGGCTGAAACGTAGAGAGCGCAATAGCAGGTGCCGAACTCGCTGATGTCCGGGTCGCGGTAGTCGCAGGGGCAGATAATATCGAGGTCGGCCGCCTTTTCGCCATCGGCCAGACGGCATGGGCATGCGGGGTAGCCGTATCGTTCGATGTTCGTCAGAAGACCCTCTACAAGGCCTTTGGTAAATTCGACATCGGGGTTGAGGAAATAACCGCCCTCTTCGGCCTCATCTTTGAGCCGCTGGTATTCTTTGTCGATAGCTTCGCTTGATATGCCCATTATTCCAATATCTCCCGAACTCTGTCCTCTTTAAAACCGATGATCACCTCATCGTCGATGACCAAAGTTGGGAACGAGACACGCGGGTTGTATTTCTCCACCTCATCGACGGCGGCGGTTTTCTCGTCGCCTGAGAGGAGGTCGATGTAGATGAACTCGAACTCCACGCCAAGCTCTTCGAGAAGAGCGCGGGTCTTTTTGCACCATATACAGGTGCTCAGAGCGAACAGGCGAATGTCGCCGGCATTTCTGCCTTGCACTTTTTCGAAATTCATAGTTTCCTTTCAGTTTGGTTTGAAGATGGTGCCCATAAACAAAATTGCGCCGGAATTTCTTTCGATTATGCCGCAGAAAAACGGTCTATTGACCAGCATGGAGAAGGGTTCAGGGGGATCCATTTCAGGCGCCATCGATCCGGCCATCCCTATCGCAGTTACTGCGGCGGCTTCGGTGCCCTCTTCGTTCACATCGATGAAGGTTTTATGAATCACACGGCTTATCCATGCGGGTTCGAAGGGAGTCATTCCGCTGAAATCGGCAGAAGCGGCGGTGAAGGCGTCCGGCATGCCCATTCCGATAAGGGCGTCGTTAAGTTCGAGTTCGTATTCCACCTTGAAGCGCGGCAGATAAAGCCTGCCGTCGCGTTTGGAGAATTCCCCCATAGTCTCTTCCCACCATTCGACATTTTTGTTTTTCATGAACTCTGTCAAATCCTCTCCCTCGGCGGGCAGGATAATTACCATCTCGTAATTGAGGTCCTTGTATGGCAATTTGACTGCCTGGAAATCATCGGTCTCCAAGTAGGTGTAATCATCGCGTTTGAACATCATCTGCACCTTTTGAGTGCCGCCGTTGGGAAGATAAAAATCATCCTCTTCCGTAATATTCGAGTTGAACTGGTCGAACCATGCGCCTTTGAAATACACGGCGTTTATCAGGACGAGGATCGCCATGGGATCGAGTTGGCTGAGGATTCTGTCGATTTTGCCATTGGTTTTTTCGGATACCCATCCGTTTATCTCGGACAAAACTGCGGGGTCTTCGAAATCCCGTTCGTTGGCGGAGGCGTCGTAGAATTCCTGAAGCCCGTTGATGAATTCTTCGTGGAAGGGAACTCCCTTTCTCGCCCAGAGGGAATTAGCGATTTCCAACCGGACTTCTTCGCTACTCGTGAGATGCCATATCAACTGTTGATTGCTATGGTTAAGGGCTTCGGTCGGCATTCCGGCTATATTCATCACCTCGGCCATCTGGGCTTTGGTTTCGCCGTCGGCGCCGTTATAGCACATCTGCAGGGCTATAGCTATTGAGATTGGCGAGATGAAAATATTCTCGTGAGGGGTAGTTTCGGCGAGGCCGTTGAAAAGGGTGAAACCGAATTCATTATCGGCTTTCACAAGGCCGTAATCGACTTCTTCCGGAACTTCGGCAAAGGCGCAAGCGGCCAGAATAAGAGCTCCGAAAGCCATGATAAGCAAAATCGCTGTCTGCATTTTATCCGTCCCTTTAAATTAATGAATTAACATACCCTTTCAAGTTGGGGCACGAAGGAAGAAAAGTCAAGTTATTTCAAGCCGACTGAATAGGAACCCTTGCGATTTTCTGATTAATGATTATTCTTTTAATGTAAATTAATAGGAGCGTGAAATGGGATTCATACCTGAAGAAAGAGTCGAGGGCACGAGGTTAAAAAGCGAAAAGCCAAATTACTTCGCGTATTGGACAGTTGCGGTTATCGTAGGTATTGTTGTGGCCATACTTCTTAAGCAGTTCGTTGTGAAGGGCTACTATGTTACAACGGAGAACATGAAGCATTCCCTTTACCCCGGAGATGTCGTCCTTGTTCGAAAGATGACACCACAGAAAATCGCCGACCGCAGTAGCATAATCTGCTTCACATATCCTGCGGAAACTTCCCAATACCGCTTCGGACGTGTTATCGGGCGGGGACTCGATATAGTGGAGATATCTGACAAAAAGGTGTTTGTGAACGGCCGTAGTGTCGATTTAGCTCCCGGAGCCCATTTTGTTGACAAGAAAATCGAAGACGATCCCTTTTCTATGCGGGATAATTTCGGACCTTTCACGGTGCCTGAGGGACACTATTTTGTCCTTGGCGATAACCGGGACAAGGCCATCGATTCGAGGTCCTTCGGAACTGTTCCATATTCTTATATCCTGGGCAAACCCATTTTTATTTACCTCGGATGGAAACTCGACCCCCGCGCTCCGAAGGTAACTAGCCTCATGGACATCTTTGACGTTATCGTTTATAATATCTCTAACTTCATGAACCGTTTTGACTTAAGCCGTCTCGGCAAGTCCGTCCGTTGATGAGCCGGGGTTGCTACGTCCACATTCCCTTTTGCGCCGGAGGGAAATGCCCTTACTGCGCCTTTTACTCGGTTCCCTACCGCAGGAAACTCGCCGACGATTTAATCGAAATGCTTATTGAGGAGGCCCGACGCGAAAGCATCGAAAGGATTGACACCCTTTATTTCGGCGGCGGAACACCGACTTCTTTGTCCTCATGTCAGCTCGAAAGACTGCTGAGCGGGCTTCTGCCGATTCTGCATTTAACGGACAACGCCGAGTTAACCTTTGAAGCCGGCCCGGAAACCCTCGATTCGGAAAAACTCACATTGCTCAGGAAGTTCGGAACCACCCGTTTGTCGATAGGCGTCCAGTCCTTTGCCGATGGCATTTTGGAGATTCTCGGAAGACGGCACGGTGTGGAGAGGGCGAATCAAGCTGTCCGCGACGCTCTCGATCAGGGTTTCGAGGTTTCCATCGACCTTATGTATGGAATCCCCGGCCAGAGCATGGGCGACTGGGAGGCAAGCCTCAGTGCGGCGGTATCTTCGGGCGTAAATCATATCTCCCTTTACTGTCTTTCCTTCGAGGAGAACACCCCATTCGAAACATTGCGAAATGCCGGCAGATTAGTCCCCGTAGATGATGACATGGAGTCCGCCATGTTCTTCAGAGCTGTCGAAACCCTCGGCGCTGAGGGTTTTCTGCGTTACGAGCTGTCCAGTTTCGCCCGGAATGGCAGAGTCAGCAGACATAACCTTACCTACTGGCTCGGCGGGGGGTATTACGGCTTCGGCCCTTCAGCCCACGCTTATTATCCGGGGCCGCAAGATTGGGTTCGCACCGGAAATACGCCGAATATCAAAGAATATCTCGATAAGTTGGAAAATGGGGAGCATCCGCGCTCTTTCGAGGAGAAACTCACGCCCCTTCATCGGATCGAGGAGTTCATCATGCTGAGACTTAGGCTTGCGGAGGGTTTTGCCATCGATGACGCGGGTAAATCTTTTCCGGATATCGACTTGCAAACTCTTTTGGATGCCCTTCGGGAGCCTGCAAACAGGGGTTTTCTGAAAATCGAAGATGGGCGCGTGTTTATTCCGGATAAGATGCTCTTCGTGGCTGACAGCTGTGCCGTCGAGGCGATTCGCGCAGTGGAAAAAGCTCTGGCAAAAAAAAGCCCCCGAACATCCAATTCGAGGGTTTCTGAATAAAGATGATAGTTTTGTCTAACTTATTCCCAGGTATGTAACTTCGCCAGATAATATCCTGTTGAGGATTTTCACGAACTTGCCGCCGTCGTCGGAGAAGTTGACCGGGTAGTTCTGAATCTGTGCGATACTCACGGCTCCTGTTTTTTCAGGCCGATTGAGCGCGAAGTTATTTTTGTGGTGTCGAACCCTTTTTTGACGGGAACTCTGAGTCGCTAGCGCGGCGCATCTGCTCGAACAATATTTCGGAACGTATTTGGCTCCAACTTTGATGAGGAAAGTATTATCGCAACCTTCTCTTTCACATTTTTTTAGCGCCCTCGGCAGTTTTCTTCTCGGCATGATGAGCCTCCCTTTGCTAAATCTTCTTTATAGTTAACGCGGAAAACGTGCCAAAGTGCAGAGCTTGGCGTATCCGCTTGCCTTTCAATATGTTATAGAGTCTGCTGATTTATTAGTCCTAATCCTTACTGTAAAAATGGGTAATATACCCCATCGAAGAATGCAATATTCCCGAAAACTCTTGCTTACAGGGCTTTTTGGATATATATTCATTTCATGAAAAGAAAAGTCAGAACAGGCCTGGATAACCTACTTGTTTCGCCCGAAAGCTTGCCTCTCGGTGATTCTCCGGCTCTGCTCTGCCATGAGGCGTCGGTAACATCGGATATGATTCACGCCGTGGACGCTCTTCTATCGGCAAATGTCCGTCTGAAAGGCATTTTCGGGCCTCAGCACGGTATTTTCGGGACGGATCAGGCTAATATGGTGGAATGGGAAGGCGGTGTCGAATTTCACGGAATTCCCGTCCATTCCCTATATGGGGCGAATCGAAAACCTACAGCGGAGATGATTTCCGGCCTAACTTCCATGATAATCGACCTACAGGATGTCGGCGCGCGTTATTATACTTACATCTGGACAGCCCTGCTTTGCCTTCGCGCCTGCGCCGAGAATGATATTCCAGTAATAATTTGCGACCGACCGAATCCTATCGGCGGTAAAATTATCGAGGGGCCGGGAATCGATGACGGTTTCGAGAGTTTTGTCGGCATGGCGAATATTCCCGTGCGGCACGGCTTGACTATCGGCGAACTGCTGTCGTTGCTGGCTGAGCGGGAGGGGATTTCCGAGTTTCTGCACATATCGAAAATGTCCGGTTGGCGTCGCGAAATGGGCTGGCCGGATACCGGTCTCGACTGGATTAATCCTTCCCCAAATATGCCGGGTTACTCGACCTCCATAGTTTACCCGGGGGGATGTCTTCTCGAGGGCACAAATATTTCCGAAGGCAGGGGGACTACACGGCCTTTCGAGTTTGTCGGCGCGCCGTGGATCGACAGCCGGGATTTTGCGGCTGTTTTGGACGCCGAATGCCTTCCCGGAATTATCTTTCGCCCAACTGAGTTCAAACCTGTTTTCGATAAGTATTCCGGCGAGATTTGCCGGGGAATACAGGTGCATGTTGCCGACAAAGCCGTCTTCAGACCAGTTTTGTCCTATTACTCGATAATCAAATGCGCCCGCAGTCTGTATCCCGATGAGTTTGCATGGTCGAATCCTCCTTATGAATATGAATTCGAAAAATTGCCGATAGACATCCTCGCCGGATCGCCGAGGCTCAGGCAGGCCGTGGAAGAGGATTTGCCGTGGGCATATGTCGCCGAACAATGGCATACAAACGAAACCGCGTTCGCTGAAGAGCGTCGCAAACACTTGATTTATTAACATGGAAGCTATCATCTTATGCGCCGGAGAAGGAACGCGCCTGAGGCCGCTGAGCAACCACCTGCCAAAGCCTCTTTTCCCGGTGGTTTGCGAGCCACTGCTGAGTAGCATTCTCGATAATCTTGCTCGGCATGGCATTTTTAGGGCAGTCGCGAATGTTTGGTATCGAAAAGAGGATTTTCTCGAGTTCGCCCAGGAGCATTCCGGCGGGGAGGTTCTGTTATCGCTGGTTCCGGAGGAGAAACTTCTCGGCACCGGCGGCGGAATTGCCAATGTCGCCGATCACATTAAGCCAAAGGGAACCTTTCTCGTCCACACAGGCGACATCTTTTCGATTATCGATTTAACATCTGCGATACGCGAACATAGGGCATCCGACGCGAGACTGACATTTCTGGTGAGAAAGGGCGCAAGGGAGATTTTCACCCGGGAAGGCGCTGTAGTGGATATCAACAGCCAAATCGGCGCGGAGAGCGATTCTGCGTGGAAATTTACAGGCATAAGCATCTGGGAGCCGGAAATTCTGGAGTTCATGCCCCGTCCCGGAACACCCGGCGGCGCGGTGGAAGGCTGGATTTCAGCCATACGCGAATTCCCCGGGCAAATTCGCTTCCACGACATCGGAGACGCCCTCTGGAGCGACATTGGCACGCCGTGGGACTACTTGGAACTGCACAGGAAACTCCTCGACGGCGATAACTTCGTCGCAAAAAGGGTTGACTATGCCCATGGGGTTCGAATGCGTGGGAATGTCTGCATATGCGGGGGCGCGAGAATAGCCTCAGGATGCAGTTTGCGCGATACTGTCATCTGGCCGGGATGCGAAATCGGCCCCGGGACAATTCTCGATAGCGCGATTGTCGGCCCCTTTGGAATACATAGAGTATGATTACATCCAAGCTAAATGATTTCATCGTCAATTCAGGTTTCGACGGCTGGCAGATACAGCCTATGGGCGGCGCGGGGTCGGATAGAATGTTTCATCGCATTCAACAGGGCGAAAAAAGCGCTGTTGTGATGTCCGGAACCGGTCATGGCGCGCAAATCGCTGACTGGCTCGAGGTTCAGAGGTATCTTAGTGGTCTCGGTTTCGGCGTTCCGGCGGTTCACGCCTTCGACTTATCGATTCCGGCGGTAATTGTGGAGGATTTTGGGGAATTCCATCAGCCGGAGGGGAATGATTATATCCTCGTCGTTCGCGAACTGGCGCGGTTAGCTGTTTTTGGGGGGTGTAATATTGCCGAATGCTCCGTTGTAGCGAATCGCCCTTTCGATTTCAAAGCCTTTCGATGGGAGTCGGAATATTTCGCCGAAAATTACCTGCGCGATTTTCGCAAGTTGGACGTGGACACTATCAATACATTATCTGCCGACTTCGACCTCATCGCTGAAAAATTGTCTCTACTGCCCAAATATTTTACCCATCGAGATTTTCAATCGACAAATGTTTCTGTGATTGAGGATTCGGTTAAAATCATCGACTTTCAGTCTGCCCATTTCGGTCCGGTGGAATACGATCTGGCAAGCATCTTATGGGATCCCTACGCTCAAATATCGACCACGGCACGCGAAGGACTGACATTAGAATATATTGACGAGTTAGAAAAATACGAAGGAGCTTTCGATAGAGAAGAATTCTCCGCAAACCTTCAACTGGCGGCTGTTTCACGGCTAATGCAGGCATTGGGGGCATTCTGCTTTCTGTCTTCTGTCAAGGGGAAGCTGATTTTCACGGCTCATATCGCCCCTGCCGAGATGCGCCTGAAGAAGCTCCTTGCAGATAACCCCCGATTTAGAAGGCTTGAGAAAACCATCTTCCCTTGAATACAGACATTTGTGGCGCAGAATATCTCATCTTAGATATCCTGCGCCAATCGCCTGTAAATGCTTCTGTAAAAGGCTAAGCGGCCTACTGCGGCATGTAGGAAACGGGATGGTTGAGCATAAGTTTCTGAGTGTCTTTCAGGCTTAGTGCTTCGCGAAGGCCGTCCCTGTCCATGATTGCGCGGACGACCGTGGCCAGATTTTCCGAGGCGCAGAAGATAGAGATGTTTTGTGATACTATTCCGGCGTCTTCGGCGGCCCAGGTCATTTTTTGATCTTCATCCCCACGCTGAAACCGTGCGGTTTCGGACACGAGAAGGAGGAACAGGGGCGCGTCGGACATAGTTTCCTGCCTGTCCGCGGCGAGTTTTCGGAAATCGCCGTCCACGACGTGTTCGAGCATATTCTTTTCGGGATTGTATAGATAAGCCGCCGTCTCCATGAGGACGTAAACATCGATGTCCTGGGCATTTATAGCCGATGGCGCCGTGCGTTTGCCCTCATCTGGACGGTTGATTCCGTTGGCCGCCCAGAGCAAATCCGACAAGTCCTGTAATTTAAGGGGTTTCGGGTCGAATTCCCTCGTGGATTTGCGGTGGGAAAGAGCCTGCATGACAGGGATACCGCGCTCCAGGTTCGGTTCGTTCAATTCGATAGGTTCGGCATTTTGAGCGAGGAATGCAGTTGTCATGATTAATCCAATCAGTAAGAATAATTTCATCGTAGAATCCTTTCGAGTCAATATGTTTTGTCAGAACCAGTCCGTTTCAATAAATGTGGGAATAGTTGAGGATTTTTCAATGTTTTTTTCTGAAAAGTAGGAATTGGTATCTCTGATAGCCGATTCGTCGGCAGTATCCGTTCTTTCAACTTGATTCTCCTGGAAAAATTTAGTATCGTGGGAAGATAAAAGGAGATGAACATGAATTATAAACTGAAAAACTTGAAATTAACCATCGTTTTCGACAACTATCCTTACGTCGAAGAACTCGATACGGGCTGGGGTTTTTCTTGCCTGGTTGAAAGTGACGGCCAAACGTTGCTTTTCGACACAGGCGAGGAGGGTTCGATGTTGATGAAAAACCTTCGAGCCCTGGCAATAGACCCCACGGATATAGAGCATGTTTTTTTGTCCCACGACCATTCGGACCATACCGGCGGGCTCGCCGAATTTCTCGATGCTAACTCGAAAGCCGGGGTGATCACGCATAGGGAATTCCCGCGCGAAATTAAGGAAATCGTAAAGGCACGCGGCGCGAAACTTCTTGAGCTGAACGATTCCGTCGAGATTTTTCCCGGCGCTGTAACCACGGGCATGATGGGTGAATCTATTCCGGAACATGCCCTAATCCTGAAAACATCACGCGGCGCGATTGTGATTACCGGCTGTGCTCATCCGGGAATTTTGGGGATTATCGAAAAGGCGAAGAGTTTATGTGGAATGGAAATCCTTCTGGCTTTGGGCGGTTTTCATCTCAAAAGCGAACCGGAATCGTGTGTGGAGAGTATCGTCGATGATATCGAGCGGTCGGGGGTTCGTTATATCGCGCCGACTCACTGCACGGGCGACCATACAATTCGACTTTTCCGCGAGAGGTTCGGCGAGAGATGCCTTCGGCTCGGTTCCGGGCGGGTTATAACGATCGATGATCTGGAATAGGCTGGAATGCGCCTAATCCCCGCCATACTGCCAGCTATCGGGATAACTTAAGCAATAGGCCTTCAGCTCTATAGTCATGAATGTGCCGAATTGATCGGGGGTATCTAACCATTCAATTCTCGTAGAAAATGGTCTCGAGCGTGAAGTGTATTGAACAACTTTTCCCTTCTCGTAATGGAAAACTGGCAACATATCGAACTGGTCGGGAATATTTTCTGGCTCCTTATAGCCGGAAATCGTATCAAACACAGTGTTGAAAAGCTCGCATATACTGCCGTCGGCGCCGGTAACAGATATCAGAAAGTAGGGATCTTCGCACCCAATCCAAATCCGCAAATCGGAATTTTGAAATTCATCTTTCGGAGAATTTTTAAGGTATTTCAATATCTGCATGCACTTCCGCAGTATGATCTTTTCGTATTGATTGCCGTATTCGGTGATAAGCCAGTCGGAGAGGAACTCCCATCGGACTCCGAGAACAGAGGGATCAACTTCTTCAAGAGTCGGCTCCCCATATTCATCGGGGGGTTCGCTTAATGTCATGTTGTATTTGAGCTTATTGAATTCCCATGTGCGCTTTTTTTCGCGATAGATTTCTTCAAGACATTCTTCGTCTAAATCGTCGTAATAACCACAATTGTATTCCTCGCCGAAATGGTCAGACTCGAGTTCGGGGAAAATCATATTCCCGTCCTCGTCCATAAGGCCGTCTTCCTTGAGTTCCCTCTCGATATCGTCCGTGAGTTTTTCGAGCACCTTTACACAGGCCTCTCTGCTCTCAAAACCCATCTCTTCCCACTCGTCCGGGTCTTCAATCAAAACTCGTTCTTTCTGCTTGGGTTCTTTCGGTTCGATTTTTTTCGGGTATAATTCAGGAAATTTATCTTCGGGAAATAGGTCCCCTACCCATTCTCCCACGGCATATTCAGTTTTCTTCTCAGACATCTCAAGACTCTCGATCTCCGCCCATTTCGGGCCGGAATTGGGGCACTTAAAATCGCCCGGAACAAATCGCCCAAACAATATAGCACTTGATCGAGGGTTTGCAATTTTTGATTTAAAATTTAATATTCGTGGTCTGG
>NPIE01003343.1_pt4 | contig 34044 bp, 33 predicted proteins | sample 8637661 | NCBI WGS metagenome assembly NPIE01 (sample SAMN07420842, study PRJNA396082) | bioreactor metagenome | isolation source: sample BA12 brine-fed electro-methanogenic bioreactor BA | place: Japan: Kochi | collected 2016-12-09 | reverse complement strand
ATAGCTGGCTGGTAAATCGTCAGGTGGCATAGTCTAAACTTGTGTCCAAGGAACCGTTTCCGCTACACGAACGTGGGGTCGATGATGCCGGTTTCGGTCGAATCCGCTCCAAAGGTGATGTAGCGTTGTTTGGGGGGCACACGATACAGGCGATGAAAGACCGCTTCGGCATCACCAAGACCCGTCCCCTGGCCGATTTTCTGCCCACCCTGACCATTGCCGCCAAAAACCTCGCGACCGAGATGACCAATCACAATGTGCATCAGGACGATCTGCGCGGCGAGGCCGATATCACCAGCGAGCATATTCAAAACAACCAGAGTGTTCGTAGCATGTTGGGACAGCGCGGTATTCAACCTGAGCGTCTGCCGCCGGAAGAGGACATCAAGAAGCTGGAGCGGCGGGTGAAGTCGGATGAAAAAAGCTGGAGAAACAGTCTGGAAAATTACCGGGGCCGGACAGTCCGAGGGAATAACATGAGAGCAACCTGTAAGGAATCCTTACAAGTTCAAATCAATGTTGGGCGGGGCAGCAAGAAGGCGGCGGAGGAAGTTCCGAATGAATAGCAGAGGTTCTGAAATGCCATCGTCCATTGGGGAGGTCTTGCTCTATCAAACGGAAGATGGCCGAACCCGTGTAGAGTGCAGGTTTGCAGATGAAACCATCTGGCTGAGCCAGGCCTTGCTCGCTGAGCTGTATCAAAAGGATGTCCGGACCATCAATGAACATCTGAAAAACCTCTATGAAGAGGGCGAGCTTGAGTCGGAGGCAACTATCCGGAAATTCCGGATAGTTCGAATGGAAGGAAAAAGGGAGGTCGCCAGGGAGATCGAGCATTATGGTCTGGATGCCATTCTGGCAGTCGGCTATCGGGTTCGCTCCCATCGCGGTACGCAATTCCGAAAGTGGGCCACCGAGCGGCTGAAGGAGTATCTGGTCAAAGGCTTTACCATGGACGACGAGCGGCTGAAGAACCCGCCCGTTGCCGGCTCCGGCGTGCCCGACTACTTTGACGAGATGCTGGAGCGCATCCGCGACATCCGCGCCAGCGAGCGTCGGATGTATCTGCGGGTGAAGGAAATCTTCGCTATGGCGGGGGACTACGATCCTTCCTGGCCGGAGACGACCAAGTTCTTCAGCGTCATCCAGAACAAGCTCCATTACGCCGCTACCGGCCTGACCGCCGCCGAGCTGATTCAGGGCCGCGCCGACCACACCCGGCCCAACATGGGGCTGACCACCTGGAAGGCGGGCGAGGTGCGCCGGACCGACGTGAACGTCGCCAAGAACTATCTGAACGAGCGGGAGATCGACGAACTGAACCGGATCGTGGTCATGTGGCTCGACTATGCCGAGGATCAGGCCCGGCGGCGCAGGCAGGTTTTCATGAAGGACTGGGAGCGGAAGCTGGACGAGTTCCTCGCCTTCAACGAGCGCGAGGTGCTGCCGAATGCCGGGAGCGTCAGCAAGAAGGCGGCGGAGGAGCATGCGCGGCAGGAGTATGAGCGGTTTGCCGAGCGGCGGCGGGAGTACAAGGAGGCGGTCGGGGAGAGGGAGTCGATCAAGGCGCTGGAGGAGGCGGCGAAGTTGGTGGGGCGAGGGGGGAACAAGCATGAGTAAAGGAATGACCCCTCTTGGATCCCTTGTTGCCCCTAAGGGACTTCAAACAGGCCCCTTCGGTAGCCAGTTGAAAGCTGAAGAATACACCGATAATGGTGTCCCGGTCGTCATGCCAAGGGATATTTCGGGCGGGAAGATCCTCTTGGATGGAACTGCCCGAGTTCCTGAAGAGAAAGCAAAAAAGTTGGCTAAACACCGGCTCATGTCTGGTGACATTTTATTCCCACGAAGGGGAGATCTTGGACGCATTGCCGTTGTAACAAAGGAAAGTGCGGGATGTATTTGCGGGTCAGGATGTTTAAGGGCGCGACTTAAAGATGACGTGGATACAGGGTACCTCCATCAATATGTTTTGTCGCCTTCTGTAAATCTGTGGCTGGAGAGGCATGCGCTCGGACAAACGATGTTGAACCTGAACACGGAGATTCTTGCCGACCTGCCAATTTTCATTGTCCCCAAAAATGAACAAGTTGCGATTGCAAAACTGCTTTCCACTTGGGATGCGGCCATCGAAAAGACCGAGCGGTTGATTGCGGCAAAGGAGAAGCGGTTTTCGGCGCTTACCCAGAGTATGGTAGGGGACCAGGCCGATGGTTGGGAGCAACTTCAGGCCCAGAAGGTATTCAAGCCAGTTTCTGAAAAGAGAAACGGGGGCGCTGAACTGCTGCCCGTAACTCAAAACCGTGGCGTCATACCCCGCTCGATGCTTGAAGGGCGAGTTATGTCACCCCAGGGCAGCACTGACGGCTATAAGCTCATCAAGAAGGGAGATTTCGCCATCAGCCTGCGCTCTTTCCAAGGGGGGGTTGAGTACTCGGACTATCAAGGCCTCATCAGCCCTGCATACACGGTTCTGCGGCCAAAGCTGAAGATCAATATTGATTTCTATAAGCATTTCTTCAAATCGTATCTCTTTATTGAAAAGTACCTTAGTATTGCCGTGGTCGGTATCCGGGACGGCAAGCAGATCAGTATTCCCGACTTCATGACAGTGAAAATTCCCTATCCCCCTTTGGCGGAGCAAAAACGGGTTGCCGAAACTCTCAACACCGCTCGCCGGGAAATCGACCTGCTGAAAAAGCAGGCCGAAGCCTACCGCAGACAGAAGCGTGGCCTGATGCAGAAGTTGCTGACGGGGGAGTGGCGGGTGAAGATCAAGGAGGATGCTGCATAAATGGCAAAAAAGCTGATTCCCTTTGCAATCGCCTACGACTTCGACGGTACCCTGGCCCCCGGCAACATGCAGGAGTTCGACTTCGTCCCGACCATCGGCATGACCAAAAAGGCTTTCTGGCGGGAGGTTGGCGAGCTGGCCAAAGAGCATGATGCCGACAATATCCTCATGTACATGAAGCACATGCTGGACAAAGCCGAGGCAGCCCAAGTCCCGGTACACAAAAGAAATTTCATCGAATTCGGTCGCTCGGTCACTCTGTTTGAGGGGGTGGAGGGGTGGTTCGACCGCATCAATGCCTATGGCAAGGAGCGCGGACTCAAGGTGCAGCACTTCATCATCTCGTCCGGCATCCGGGAGATGATCGAGGGCACGCCGATCGGAAAGAAATTTTCCAGTATCTACGCGTCATCCTTCGTATATGACCACAACGGCGTCGCCAAATGGCCGGCCCTGGCGGTGAACTACACGACCAAAACCCAATTCCTTTTCCGGATCAACAAAGGTGTTGCCAACGTTTACGACAACAGCCGCATCAACGAGTTCGTGCCCAAGCGGGACCGCCCCGTGCCGTTTGAGAACATGGTGTTTGTGGGGGATGGCGAAACAGACATTCCCTGCTTTCGGCTGGTCAAGGATCAAGGCGGCCATGCCATCGCGGTGTATAAGCCCAGCACCAGGGGCGCCAAAGGCAGAGCGGAAAAGCTGGTTGAAGACGGCCGGGTTAACTTCATCGCTCCGGCGAATTACGGGGAAGAGAGCGAGATGGAGATTTTCATCAAAGGGGTCATCGACAAGGTTGCTGCGGATGGGGTTCTAAAGCAGCTGGGGAAAAGGGAGTAAGGGTGGCGGTTGCTGGTGGACGTTATGGACGTGTGGTTCAAATAAAGGGGACTTCATGGCTGGTGCTGAAGGATTGATACCGAAGCATGGCGGCTACCGCAACTTGAAGAGCTTCCAGATCGCCCAGCTTGTCTATGACGTCACGGTGCGGTTCTGCGACCGCTACATCGACAAGCGCAGCCGCACCCACGACCAGATGGTGCAGGCAGCACGGAGCGGGGTGCAGAACATTGCCGAAGGGAGCCAGGCGTCGGGCACCTCGAAAAAGTTCGAGATCAAGCTGACCAACGTGGCCCGGGCCAGTCTGGAAGAGCTGCGGCTCGACTATGAAGACTATTTGCGGCAGCGTGGGCTGCCGATCTGGGAGCGGGAAGACCCGCGACGCAAGGCGCTGATCGCCCGGCGCTGCGCTACGGCCGACGAGGTGGCACAATGGGTTACTGAAACCAGGGATGGACATGATGGACGTTATGGACGGCATGGACAAGGCGATTCGTCCACTCAGTCCATGTCGTCCATAATGTCCACAAAGCCTTCCTACCCCGAACTTGCCGCCAACGCCGCCCTGACCCTGATCGTGGTCGCCTGTTCCCTCCTCGACCGCCAGCTGACATCGCAAGCGGCAGCTTTTGAAAAAGAAGGCGGTTTCACCGAGCGCCTCTATCGCACCCGCAGCCAGGCCAGGAGAAAACCATGACCGGCTTCCGCTTCAACGAAAAATACCTCTCCCAAATCCCCGCCCTACAACTCCTCATCAACCTGGGGTACCAATACATCCCCCCCGACCAGGCCCTCACCGAGCGCCAGGGCAAAGCCGGCAACATCCTGCTCGAAGGCATCCTTCGCGACCAGCTCAAGCGCATCAACCGCATCACCTACAAAGGTGGCGAGTACCTCTTCAGCGAGGAGAACATCCAGTCCGCCATCCAGAAGCTGAAGAACATCCGCTACGACGGGCTGCAGAAGACCAACGAAGCGGTCTACGACCTGCTGACCCTCGGCACCGCCCTGGAGCAGTCCATCGAGGGGGATACCAAGAGCTTCAATCTGCACTACATCGACTGGCAGGACTTTGCGAACAACGCCTTCCACGTCACCGCCGAGTACGGCGTCGAGCGGACTCGCAGTCACGAGCGTGCGCGGCCCGATATCGTGCTCTTCATCAACGGCATCCCGCTGGCGGTCATCGAGTGCAAATCGCCGAAGATCGAGGTGGAGGAGGCGGTCAAGCAGAACATCCGCAATCAGAACGAGGAGTACATCCCCCGGCTTTTCACCTATGTTCAACTGGTGATGGCGCTCAACAAGAACGACGCCCGCTACGCCACCGCCGGCACGCCACTCAAGTTCTGGGCGGTCTGGAAGGAGCGGGTCGATACCGACAAGGATGTCGCGTCCATCCTGCAAAAGCCGCTGAAGCCCGAGGACAAGGAGAGTCTCTTCTCCGGAGAGTTCGCCCCCAACCGGGACTATTTCGACGCCCTGGAAGCGGAAGGCCGGCAGGTCACCGAGCAGGACCGCGCCGTCCACAGCCTCTGCCGTCCGGAGCGGGTTCTGGAGCTGACCCACCGGTTTACCCTCTTCGATGCCGGGATCAAGAAGATCGCCCGCTACCAGCAGTATTTCGCCATCAAGCGCACCCTTTCCCACGTCAAGAAGTTCGACGCCGAAGGACGCAGGCAGGGGGGCATCATCTGGCATACCCAGGGATCGGGCAAGTCGATTACCATGGTGCTGCTGGCTCGCAACTTGGCCCTCGACAAGGAGATCCCCAACCCGCGCATCGTGCTGGTCACCGACCGGGTCGACCTCGACAAGCAGTTGAAGAACACCTTCGCCGCCTGCGGCCTCGACCCGCAGCGGGCCCGGACCGGCCGCGACCTGCTCGAACTGGTCGCCGAGAAGCAGGCCGGCATCGTCAGCACCCTGGTGCACAAGTTCGACAAGGCCCTCAACGTCCGCAAGTTCAGCGACGACTCCCCGGACATCTTCATGCTGGTCGACGAGGCCCACCGCTCCCAATACAAGGAGATGGCGGCGCGCATGCGGCAGATGTTCCCCCAGGCCTGCTATCTCGGCTTCACCGGCACCCCTTTGACCAAGGCCGAGAAGAACAGCTTCCGCAAGTTCGGCAAGCTGATCGACAGCTACGACATGGAACAGGCGGTCAAGGACGGGGCGGTGGTGCCGCTTTTGTACGAGGGACGCCATGCCGAGATGACGCAGAACAAAAAGGCCATCGACCTCTGGTTCGAACGTCACACCCAGGGGTTGAGTCCGGAGCAGAAGGCCGATTTGAAGAAGAAGCACGCCCGCGCCGAGACGCTGAACAAGGTCGACCAGGTGGTCTACATGCGTGCCTTCGACATCAGCGAGCACTACCGGGAGAACTGGCAGGGGACGGGGTTCAAGGCGCAGCTGGTGGCTCCGGTCAAGGATACGGCCCTGAAATACAAACAGTATCTGGATGAAATCGGCTTCGTCTCTTCCGAGGTAGTTATCTCATCCCCCGACACCCGCCTGGGCTACGAGGAGGTCGTAGGGGAGCCAACCGAGGCGGTGCACAAGTTCTGGGACAAGATGATGCAGCGCTACGGCTCGGAGGAGGAGTACAACAAGCAGCTGATCAACCAGTTCAAGTACGGGGACGAGCCGGAAATCCTCATCGTCGTCCATAAGCTCCTCACCGGCTTCGATGCACCGCGCAATACCGTCCTTTACCTTTGCCGCGAACTCAAGGAGCACACCCTGCTGCAGGCCGTTGCCCGAGTGAATCGGCTCTATGAGGACCCGGAGACCGAAACAAACAAGGATTTCGGCTACATCGTAGATTACGTCAGCATCCTGGGGGAGCTGGACAAGGCGATGACCATGTACAGCGCCCTGGAGGGGTTCGACGAGGACGACCTGCGGGGGACGCTCAAGCCGATCCAGGAGGAGATCGACAAACTGCCGCAGCGCTATTCCGACCTCTGGGACCTCTTCAAGGAGGTCAAGAGCAGCCGCGACGAGGAAGCTTTCGAGCGACACCTCGAAGATGATGCGCTACGCGAAGACTTTTACGAGCGCCTGGCTGAATACAGCAAAACTCTTGCGCTCGCCCTCTCCACCGAACAGTTCATCATGGGCACCCCGGAACAGAAGCTCAACCAGTACAAGACCGATCTGAAGCGCTTTCAGAACCTGAAAGCGGCGGTGAAGCTGCGTTACCAGGAGGCGATCGACTATCGGGATTATGAGCAGAAGATCAAAAAACTGCTCGATACCCATATCGCCGCCGACGAGGTGATACAGCTCAACGAGCCGGTGAACATCTTCGACGAGCACTCCTTCGGGATGGTCAAGGAAGAACAGGGTGTCTATCAGGCCAGGTCGACTGCGTCCCGGGCCGACTCCATCGCCCACGCCACGAAGAAGGCCATCACCGAAAACATGGAAAAGGATCCTGCCTTCTACGAAAAGTTTTCCAAAATGATCCAGCAGGTCATCGATGACTTCCGCGCTAAACGCATATCCGACCTGGAATATTTGAATCGGGCCAATGAGATTCGAGACAAGGTCGTGAGCCGGCAGCACGACGATGTGCCGGAAAGGCTTCGGGAAAATGACGACGCCATGGCCGTCTACGGCGTGGTGAAGCCGTTATTTACCTGCGACGGGAAAAAACCTTCGGTCTGCGAGGCAGCGGCGGCCGATACGGCCTTGGCCGTGCTGGATATCCTCCAGCGCCACTGGAAGGTCCAGTTCTGGGATGATCTGGATGCCCAGAAACGGGTTACCAACGACATCGACGATTTTTTGTACGACGAAATCAAAGGCCAGAGGGGGATTGATCTGAGCCTTGACCAGATGGATGAAATTCTCGAGAAAGTCATGCAGCTGGCCAGGCACCGGATGCCGGCATGACGGTCATAAAAGGCTCGATTCGATACGGCGGACAGGAAATCGGCTATGAGGTCCTGTTCGCCCAGCGCAGAACCATGGAGATCGCGGTTCATCCTGACTGCCATGTTGTTGTAAAAGCGCCGGTCGGAACCCCAATGGAAGATATTGAAGGGCGTCTCGGCAAAAGAGCGCGGTGGGTGGTCAAACAGCTCAATTTTTTTCAGCAGTTCGATCCGAGGACACCGCCGAGGAAATACCTCAGTGGCGAAACCCACCTCTATCTGGGGCGCCGTTATCGTTTGAAAGTACAACAGGGAAATGGGGAAGGCGTCAAACTGTCTAGAGGGGTTTTGTACGTCACTCTCGGATCGACCAATTCGCCCGAGAAGGTGAAACAACTGCTCTTCGACTGGTACGGGGCAAAGGCCAGAGAAAAATTCGGAGAGAGCCTGTCAAGGTGTCTCGTCCTTTTCAAGAAACTTGGCTACTCGGAGCCCGACCTTAAACTACGCCGCATGCGAACCCGCTGGGGAAGCCTTTCTTCGAGAGGGACACTCACGTTGAATCCGGAGCTGATAAAAGCGCCACGGGACTGCATTGACTATGTGATCACCCATGAGCTTTGCCATCTTGAGCATGAACACCACGGCCCCGGATTTTACCAACTACTGGAAAGAGTTATGCCGGATTGGCAGAAACGGAAGCACAGGTTGGAATTGGCGTTGGTTTAGTATCAGTGAAACCCAGGACCCGGAACTGAGTCTTTCATGCGCGCAGTTGGTTTAATCACCGAATACAACCCCTTTCACAATGGCCATCTCCACCACCTGCGCCAGAGCCTCGAGGCCGCCGGGGCCGAGGTGGCGGTGGCGGTGATGAGCGGGCATTTTCTCCAGCGCGGCGAGCCGGCGCTGGTCGACAAGTGGGTGCGGGCCCAGATGGCCCTGCGCGCCGGGGTCGACCTGGTGCTGGAACTGCCCTTTCCCTGGGCCTGCAACAGCGCGCCGCAGTTCGCCACCGGTGCGGTGCAGGCGCTTGCCGCCTTGGGGCGGATCGACGCCCTCTGTTTCGGCAGCGAATCCGGGGATCTTGCCGCCCTGGAGGGTTGCGCGCGGCTGCTGCTGGATCATCAAGCGGAGGTGGAACGGCAGACGGCGCAACTGCTGCGCGGCGGGTTGAACTATCCCGCCGCCCGGGCCCAAGTTGCCGAGGCGCTTAGCGGGGATGCCAGGGGTTCCGAGCTGCTGCGCTCACCCAACAACATCCTCGGCATTGAGTATCTCAAGGCCCTCCGGGCCAGCGAAAGTCCAATCCGTCCCCTGACCATCCGCCGCACCGGGGCCGGCTACCACGATACCGAAGCGACGGGCGAAATCGCCAGCGCCACCGGCATCCGCCGGATGCTCGGGGAGGGCCGGGCGGTCGCCCCCTATATCCCCGAGGCATCCCGCGAGCCTTTGGAAAGGGCTTTGGCGCTTGGCCGGCATCTCGAGACCGACCACCTCCATCGCCTGCTTCTCGCCCGTCTGTTTCGCGGACCCCGATCGCTAACGGATATCTACCAGATCGAACAGGGCATCGAGCGGCGCCTGTGCGAGATCGCCGATACCAGCGCCGGCTACGAGGAGCTTGTCGACGGGGTCAAATCCCGCCACGTCACCCGCACCCGCATTCAGCGGATCCTGGCCTATGTCCTGAACGAGGTTGGCGCCGAGGCGATGGCGGCGTACCTCGAATGCGGCCCCCTTTACCTGCACGTGCTCGGATTCAGTGACAAAGGGCGGGCCTTCCTGGGGGCCTGCCGCAAAACCCTCAGCCTGCCGCTGGTCCAGAACTACTCCCGGGCCGTGCCGCTGCTCAAGCGCTATTACGGAGTGGACAGCGAAAAATTCCGTCTCGCCGAAGGGATGCTGCAGCTGGAGCTGCGGGCCACGCGCAACTACACGCTGCTGATGAAAAACTGGACGGGAAGCCATCGCAGCCGGGACTTTTTCGAGGAGGTGATCAGGGAGTAGGGGCACCCGCAGCGGGGTGCCTTTCCGGGGGGGCTGGCCATGGGCGGGCGGCCAGGGGGGGACCGCCCCTACTGGAGGATCAGGTTGGGCAGCTCGTCGGTGTCGTCCTTTTTAACCGGGAATCTCTCCTCAAGCAGATCTCCGCAGTGGCGGATGGCCGCACACAGGGCATCGCAGGCATGCCCGTCCTTGATCCCGGTGGTGACGGTGCCGACGATTTCGTCCCAGGCGCGGCGCGGCACCAGGTCGTTGATGCCGCGATCGGCCAGCACATGGACGCGGTGCTCGAACAGGGAGATCAGAATCAGGATGCCGGTCTCGTCCCGGGTGTGGTGCAGGCCCTGTTCGACAAAGGAAACCAGCGCCTTTTCCTCGACCTCGGCGGCGATTTCCGCCGGCTGGATCAGCCGCCGTTTGAGGTCGGGGGTCAAGCGGATGACCTGCTTGAACAGAAGATAAAAGACCCCGAACAGCGGCAGGAACACCCAGACCGACGACCCGCCCGCAGCCCAGCTGAGAAAGACCGCCGCGGCCAGGGCGAACAGCCCGCCGCCGAGGATCTCGGCCCGCGGGTAGTCGTAGGACTCGTCGACCACCATCGGCACGATCTCGCCGCTGGTGCGCTGCTCGGCCTCCTGCACGGCGGCTTCGATGCGGCGTTTTTCGTCGTCGGTGAAGAAGTTTTTTGCATTTAGTTTTGGCATTTCAAACCCTTCGCTGAACCGCCGAAGCCCAGGGACAATCTTTGAATCGGCCTGTGGGTTCCGAACTTCTCTGTGTCTTTGTGGCGCTGTGACAAAAATCCCTACCAGCCCCCGGAAGCCCCGCCGCCGCCGAATCCGCCGCCACCCCCGCCGCCGAAGCCGCCGCCGAAGCCGCCACCTCCGCCGCCGCCAAACGGGGGGCCGCCAATCCAGAAGCCGCCCCGGCGGTGATGGCCGCGCCGGACGCCGGGACCGCCGCCGAGCATCATCAGCCCGGGGCCGAGAAACAGCAGCAGCGCAAGCAGGCCCCAGGGGCTGCGCTCCTTTTTTCGGGTGGTGCGACCCGTCCCCTGATATTCGCCCCGAACCGCCTCGGCCATGGCCGCCACGCCGGCGATGACGCCGCCGTCGAAGTCGCCGGCCTTGAACCGGGGGGTGATCTCGATGTCGACGATGCGGCCGGCGAGCAGATCGGTCAGCCGCCCTTCGAGCCCGTAGCCGACCTCGATGCGGATCTTGCGCTCCTCTTTGGCGATCAGCAGCAGGGCGCCGTTGTCCTTGCCCTGCTGGCCGATGCCCCAGCTCTGGGCAACCCGGATCGCATAGTCATCGAGGGGTTCCCCTTCCAGCGCGGGAATGGTCAGGACCATCAGCTGGGTGGAGTCGCTTTTTTCGAACCCCTCGAGAAAGTGTTCGAGCTTGAGGGCGGTGGCCGAAGAAAGCATTCCCGCCCGGTCGTTGACGTAGCCCGTCGGTTTGGGCACATCGAGGGCCAGGGCGTTAAGCGGCAGCCAGAGGGCGGCCAGCAGCAGAAGGCAACGAAATACCCGCATCGGTTAGAAGTTCACCTTGGGCGCCACTTCCGCACCGGCCTCGGCCTTGAAGGGCTCCTTGCGCTCGAGCTGCAGGAGGAACTTGTTGGTCAGGTTGTTGGGGAAGGTGCGGATCGAGCTGTTGAAGGTCTGTACCGCGGCGTTGAAGCGCTGGCGCGCCACGTTGATCCGGTTCTCGGTCCCTTCGAGCTGATGCTGCAGGTCGCGGAAGTTCTGGCTGGCCTTCAGGTCGGGATAGCGCTCGGCCACCACCAGCAGCCGGGAAAGCGCGCTCGACAGCTCGCCCTGGGCGGCCTGGAACTGCTGCAGCGCGGCAGGATCGGCCAGATCCTTGGCCGAGATCTGCATCTGCCCCACTTTGGCGCGGGCTTCGGTAACCCCCTGCAGGGTCTCCTTCTCGTGAGCGGCGTAAGCCTTGACCGTCTCCACCAGATTGGGGATCAGGTCGGCGCGGCGCTGGTAGGTCGCCTCCACGTCGCCCCAGGCGGCCACCACCGCTTCCTCGTTCTTCTGGATCTGGTTGTAGCCGCAGCCGGAGAGGGCGGGGAGGGTGAAGAGGCCGGCGATGAGCAAAAGCAGCAGACGTCGATACATGTCAGAAACGCTCCTTGGGATGAGTGATCAAAAAGTATCCGTTTCCATGAAATATAGGGACTCCCCCCTGAATTGTAAAGGGCCGGCGGCAAAGATTCTGCCCGGTCGCCGAGGCGGTCGTCGGCCCGGTCAGCCGCCGGCCGAGACCCCCGGGCCGAGCAGACTGCTGCGACCGCCGGTCCGGGAGACGACCTGCACCTGGGTGCCGATGCGCTCCTTGAGGGCCGGAACGTGGGAGATCACGCCGATCAGCTTTCCCTGCTGCTGCAGGCTCGACAGCGTTTCCAGGGCCGTTTCGAGGGCGTCTTCGTCGAGCGTCCCGAACCCCTCGTCGAGGAACAGCGAATCGACCCGCACCTTCCGGCTGGCCATGTGCGAGAGGCCGAGGGCCAGGGCCAGGCTGACGATAAAGCTTTCCCCGCCGGACAAATTCTTGGTCGAGCGGATTTCGCCGGCCTGGTAGTTGTCGATGACATTGAGCTCCAGCGGCTGGCCGGCATCGCGAACCAGCAGGTAGCGATCCGACATCTGCTGGAGCTGGCGGTTGGCGTGGGCGACCATGATCTCAAAGGTCAGCCCCTGGGCGAAGTTGCGGAACTTTTTGCCGTCCGCCGAACCGATGAGGTCGTGGAGCAGGTCCCAGCGGCCGCATTCCCTTTTCTGGGCCGCGATATGCCCGAGGCGTTCCTGCTGCCTCTGCCGCAGGGCGTCGTTGTCGGCCAGGCGCTGGCCGATCGCTCCCAGCTCCTGCTGGATCTTCTTGAGGGCCGCTTCGCAGCGCATCATTTCCTGCTGCAGGGTGTCGCCCGGCAGCTCGGTGACCTTCTTTGCCCGCTCCGCCGCCAGGGAGGCGGCCTTGTCGGCGCGGCGGGTTTCAAGTTCGGTCTGTTCCCGGTGCAGGGCTTCGGCCTTCGCGGCGATCTCCTCCTGCACCGCCTCGGGGAGCCGGGCCGCCCGGTAGTCGGCCTCATCGGCGAACCCGGCCCGGGTCAGGCGCCGGGTCAGTTCCTGCTCCGCCGCCGCCAGCTCCAGGCCCCGTTCCCGGGTGGCATCGCTCAGCGCGGCGATTCGCGTCTTCACCCCGGCGATCTCCTGTTCCCGGCGGCCGTGAGCGTTCCGGGCCTGCTCCAGGGCGGCTTCCGCCCTCTCGACGGCGGCGGCGAGACGCTTTTCCTCCCGCTCGGGATCCTTTTCGCCGAACTGCTCCCGGCGCGCCTGGCTCAGGGTGTCGAACTCCCGGGTCAGGTCGGTCCCGGTTTGGCGCTTTGCCTGCAGTTCCTCGTCCAGTTTGTCGAGCAGCACCAGGTGTTTCTCCCGTTCCGCCTGTAACCCGGCGATTTCCTTTTCCTGAGCGTTCTTTCGCGCCTGCTGTTGCTGCCAGCGGTCGCGCCGCTGCACCAGCTGCTCCAGCCGATCGTCCAGACCGGCCATAGGCAGTTCGGCGATGCCGTAAACTGCGACTTCGGCCAGGGCCTTGCGGTGCGCTTCGTTGAGCCGGGCCGCCAGGGCGGCACCGTCCCGGGTCAGCCGGTCCTGGTCGCGCTCGGCCGTCTGCTGCCGGTGCTGCGCCTGCTGGAGCGCCAGCTTGGACTCGGTCAGGACCGTTTGCGCCTTCTCCATGGCGGCCCGGGCCGCTTGGCGTTCCCTTTCGAGGCCTTCGACGTCGGTGATGAGCCGGGTCGCTGCGTCGATGCCGAGCTGAACGCCGGCCAGTTCGTTGCGCACCGTTTCCTGCCGCGCCTCGTTCCCGCCGGCCAGGTCGAGCGCCGCAAAGGTCTCGGCGCAGCGTTTTTCATCGGCCGTCAACCCGGCCTGGCGGGCGTCGGCCTCGCGTTTTACCTGTTCGAGGTCTTTGGCGATTCCGGCGTGCTGCAGCTGCAGGCGGGCTGTCTGTCCGTCGAGCTCTTTGAGCTCGGCTTTTGCGCTCCGCAGTGCGCTCTCGGTCTGGTCCATGGCCGGGATGTTCCCCTCGGCGTAGGGGTGCTCGGTGGCGCCGCACAGGGGGCAGGGTTGGCCGTCTTCCAGCCGTCGGCGCTCCCCTTCCAGGTCGCGGATGCGGCCGAGCAGGGCGACCTGGGTTTCCAAGTGGGCGAGCTCCTTCTCCTGGGACTCCCTGCGGGCGCAGGCGGATTGGATCTGCCCGGTCAATTGCGAACGCTCGGCGACCAGGGACCTTCTGCGGTTCTGAAGATCTTCCAGCTCTCGCCGCGTCTCGGCGATGCGTTCGAGGATTGCCCCCGCCTGTTCCAGAAGGCGTTTGCGCTCCTTTTGGGCATCGAGTTCGGCCCGCCAGTCACCGGCCTCCCGCCCGGCCAGGCGGCCGCGGATCGCCTCGGCAACCCGGCTGCCTTGCTGCTCGGCCCGGGCCCAATCGTCCCGGGCGCGGTCTCTGGCCGCTTCCCGTTCGGCAGCGGCTGTTGCGGCCAGCTCTTTTTCCCGGCTCGCCGCGGCCAGCGCCTCGCCCGCTTGGCGGTGCTGGACCTGGGTTTCATGCAGCCCCTCGAACGTCCTGCGCAGGGCGGTCAGGTTTTCCACCAGGCTGCCATCGCCGGCCTGCTGCTCCAGGTAGGCTTCGATCTGCCGCAGCTGGGCCCGGGATTGTTCCAGCGCCTGCCCGTTTTCGGCGATGCGGCCGCGGCAATCCTCCTGCTCCTTTTCCACCGCGGCCAGGGCGCTGACGGCTTGGTCGAGCTGCCTGCGCTTTTCGGCCATTTGCACGTCGAGGCCGCGGATTTTATTGATGACGACCGCTTCCCGCTGCTGTGCGGCCCGCGCCTCGTCCCGCCGCCCCGCCGCCGCCTGCAACGCTTGCAGCGCCTTGTCCAGGGCCTCCTCCTGAACCGGGAGCAGGTCCCGGGCGGCCGCCAGGTCCCGCAGTTCCCTGGTTTGCTGCTCGCGCAGGGCGACGACCCCGGCGTGATCAGCGTCCAGGGACAGCGCCCTGCGCGCCCTTTGCAGGCGCTGCCACTCAGGTCGAAAGGCGTCCTTGCGACCCAGGAAGGCCGCCCATTGCCCTTCCAGGGCCGCCACCTCCCGCTCCAGAGCCGCCACCCCATCCAGCCAGGCAATGGCGGTCCGCAGCGCCGCGAGCTGTCGCAAACTTACGGTTTCCCGGCCCCTTTCTTCCTCCAGGCGCAGGCGCAGGGCCTGCGCCTCCGCTTCGCCCAGGAGCTGCATGCCGGTCAGCTCGGCCTGCAGGGTTTCGAGCGCTCTGCGCTCTTCGGCGCGCCGCTCGTGGACCCGGATGGAGATCCGGCTGTAGATTTCGGTGCCGGTGATCTGCTCCAGGATCGGGGCCCGTTCATCGGGGGAGGCCTGCAGGAAGGCGGCGAAACACCCCTGAGCCAGCAGCATCGACCGGGTGAAGCGGTCGAAGTCCATGCCGGTCAGCTTTTCGATGGCGTCCGCCACCTCGCGCAGCTTGCTCTCCAGCACCTTGCCCGAGTCGGCCTCGGCGATTTCATGCTTGGGGGCCTGCAGTTCGCCGTCCGCCTTGCGGCGGGAGCGGTGCTGGCTCCAGTGGCAGCGGAAGCGCCCCCGCAGGGTTTCAAAGGCGACCTCGGCGAAGCACTCGCCGGTCTGCCGGGACATGATCTCGTTGGTGCTCTTGGTGACCCGGCCCAGGCGGGGGGTGCTGCCGTAAAGAGCGAGGCAGATGGCGTCGAGGATCGTCGTCTTGCCGGCCCCGGTCGGGCCGGTGATGGCAAAGATCCCGTCGGAGGCGTAGGAGGGGTGGGTAAAATCGACGGACCATTCGCCGGTCAGGGAGTTGAGGTTTTTAAAGCGGATCTGGAGTATGCGCATGGCCGGCCCTTTTACTGCGCCCTTGCATCGTCTTCGTAGAACGCGGTGAGTACCTCGCGGTAGGCCCCCAGCAGCTCGGCCCGCTGGCCCTCCGGGACCTCGTGCAGCTCCAGGCAGCGCGCGAAGACCTCCACGATGTCCAGATCGTCGAGCGTCTCTTCCTGATTCATGGCGCTCAAGGCCCGCTCCACCACGCGGTTGTTTTTCACCCGCAGAATTTCCAGGCCGCTGTCTTCGGTGATCTCCTCCAGCCGTTCGCGCAGCCCGCCGGCCAACTCCTCCCCCTCGTAGACGATTTCCAGCCAGGCCGTACTGCCGGCAGACTTCAGCTCCTGAAGGCGGGCGGCGATCGCTTGCCAGTCTCCGCTGAGGCGCTGCAGCGCCTGAAACCTGGGGACCGGGATACCGGTGACCACTGGCGCCTGGCCGGTGAACTCCACCCGCAGCACATGCTTTTTCTGGGCCGCCTCCCCGAAGCCCATCGGCAGGGGCGAGCCGCAGTAGCGCATCACCTCGGAGTTGTCGACCTTCTGGGGAACGTGCAGGTGGCCGAGGGCCAGGTAGTCGATGGTCTTGGGGAAGATGCTCGAGGCGACGTGGGCCAGGGAGCCGACGTAGAGCTCGCGCACCCCGTCCCCCTCCACCGTCTGCCCCCCCGCGGTGAACAGGTGCCCCATGGCGATCAGCGGCACGGGCTTCGGCAGCCCGGAGCGGGTCCGCTCCGCCGCCGCGCAGACCTCGGTATAATGGTTTATGACCCCCTCGACCAGCTTGCGCTCCTTGTCCTCCAGGGTTTCGCCGGCCTCGGCGGTGCGGATGTCGCGATCGCGCAGATAGGGCACGGCGCAGACGATCAGTTCCGCTTCACCCTGGGCATCGGCCAGGACCAGGACCTCGTCCCCTCGGGCCTCGGTAGCCGAGCCCACCACGTGAACATTCAGGAATTTCAGGAGGTTCTTGGGCGCGTTCAGAAAGGAGGGGGAGTCGTGGTTTCCGGCAATGACCACCACATGCCGGCAGTCAGAACCCGCCACCCGGCAGAGGAACCGGTAATAGAGCTCCTGCGCCCGGTTGCTCGGTGAGCTGTTGTCGAACACATCCCCGGCAACCAGCAGCGCATCGATCTGCTCATTGGCGATGGTTTCGGCCAGCCAGTCGAGAAAGGCTTCATGCTCTTGGTAGCGTTTGCGACCGTACAGGGAGCGGCCGATGTGCCAGTCTGAGGTATGGATGATTTTCATGGACGTTCCTTGCGCCGGGTATGGGGAGAGGCGATTATTCCGTGGGGTCAGGATGAGATCGCAGGGGTAAGCCGGGCGGTCACTGTCCGGGGCAGGCTCGGCAGGTGGGTTTCCAGACCGCCCCAGGCCACCTCGTCGGCGGCGATCGCGTAACCGTGGTTAAGCCGTTTGCGGAGGGCGATAATGCGGCAACGGCGGGATCCACCTCCGGCCGCCTTGCTCCTTGGATCAACCCTTTGAATAAACCTAATCCTTCGCTGGATATAGCATGCACCGCCGGGGGTTGCAAGCGCGAAGGCCCCCTGGCTCTCGTCCGGCCGAAATTCGGCGGCACTCGCACGGTCACACCGTGCACCCTTATGCCAGGGTCCTGGGGCTGGTATCAGCGGGCGGGGACCAGGACCAGCTCGAAGCTCCCGCCGGTCTGGCCTTGTTCCGGATAGTGCTGGGTGACCAGGGTCCGGAAGCCTGGAGCGGAAACGCGGATATGGATGTGCGGCGGGCGGCCGGAATAGGCGCGCGGAAAGTTGCTCTCGAAGCGGTAGCCGCCCGAGCTGTCGGCCAGGACCGTGGCGCGGTGGGCGTCGTCGTAGTGGCCGTCGGGCCCCGTCAGCCAGAACTCGATTCGGGCGGCGGCGATGGCAGAGCAGTCGGCGGCAGATCGGACCGCTCCGCTCAGGAGGTACCCCTGGCCGACGCTGGAGCGCACCGGTGCGTTCGGCTCGTAAAAAGGTCCCAGATGGTCTTCACGGGTCGGTTCGCATTTCATCGTCGGACTCCCTGAGGCTGTTCCCGCAGCGAAAAAGACGCCGATGGTCAGCAGAAGCGCACTTGCAGACAGAATGTGGAATATTCTCTTCATAAAACTAAGTATAGCATTTCCCGGCCGATCCGATGATCCCCCGGTGGCTGGATTCAGTTTGATTGAAATGGACCCTCTGCATGTGAAATGATTAGTATATGGCGGATACATTCCAGGCTACCCCATGAGGACTTTATGAACCTGAACCATCTTGTCTGTATCGATCTCGACCAGCCGGGGCTTGAAGGCTTTCGCAAATTCATCAGCTCCTGGCTTTACCGGGGAGCGGACGGCACCGTCCTGGTCGATCCGGGACCCCTCTCGACCATTCCCCATCTGCTTGGTGAACTGCGCCGGCACCAGGTCGAGCGCCTCGATTACATCCTGCTGACCCATATCCATGTCGATCATGCCGGCGGCACCGGGGCCGTGCTCAAAGAATTCCCCGGGGCCCGGGTGATCTGCCATCCGGAGGGGATCCGGCACATGGTCGCGCCGGAAAAGCTCTGGCAGGGCTCCCGCAAGGTGCTGGGGGCGTTGGCCGAAGCCTATGGCGAGATCGTGCCGGTGCCGGGGGACCGCATCGGCTTTGAGGAGCGGATCGGGCAGACCGGCATCCGCGCCTTTCTTACCCCGGGCCATGCCCCGCATCACGTCTGCTACCTGAAGGATGAGCTGCTCTTCGGCGGCGAAGCGGCCGGCGTGCGCTGCGACATCCCCGATGGCATCTACATGCGTCCCGCCACCCCGCCCAAGTTCATTCAGGGCGTGGCCCTCGATTCCATCGACCGGATGATCGCCCTGCAGCCCCGGTACCTGGTCTTTGCCCATTACGGCCTGGTCGATACCGCCCTGGAGCATCTGCGGATCGGCCGCAAGCAGCTTCTGCTGTGGGTGCAGGGGGCGGCCGAAACCGCTTCGGTCGAAGCATCCGGGCGCGAGGAGGCGATCTTTGCGTGGCTGCTGGCGCGGGATGAACATTACCGCAACATCGGCCAGTTGGCGCCGGATATCTATGCCAGGGAACGCATTTTCCTGGGTAACACCCTGCGGGGCCTGATCGAGTACGTTGACCGTCTGACCGCTGAAGAGCGGCAGGCCCTGGTCATTGGCTAGCGTCGAATCGAAGGCGGCGAAGATGATGGACGAAAGTGGGCGCAGCCCCTGGCTCTGCCACGTCTGTAATTATACATCGAGCACCACCGAGAGCATCGCCTGTTCCCTCTGCTACAAGACGACCTGCTCCGTGCACCTGAAGCACGTCACCGCCTATAACGCTGAAAGCGGCCTCTATGAGTTGCAGCCGGTCTGCATTCACTGCGCAGCGGCGAAATTGCCTTGAGGACTGTCCTTGTCGTGGCAAAGTGCAATTGCCGTGATATAGTAAAAACAGACGCGAATACAGCGTCTTGCGGTTTTTCAAAGAGAGCGAAGGGAGGATAGCCATGATGCGTCACGAGGAATTCGAAAACATTTGCCAGGAAGTCAAGTCGGGAGCGGAAAAGCGCGTCAAGCACATCGTCCTGCACCAGGTCGGCAAGGTCGTCGCCTGTCACCCCGATGAGTACGTGGAAGTCGAACTGGAAAGCGGCGAGCACAAAACCTGGTCCAAGGACAATGTTCAGCTGCTGCAATGAGGGGGGTGGCGCTGCCGGGAGCATGACTGGAGCAGACGGGCTTGTTGAGCTGTAGCCAGCTTGAATCCAAGCAGAATCCCAAGCGGTCAGGCCGACCTCTCTTGCAGCCTGGCCACTTTTCTTTGCCCGCCTCGTGGATAGCCGGTTTCATGATCTCATCGACGACATTATGAGGTGGTCCGGAGCGACCCGAAACCTCGCGCCGATTCCTTTCGCCGGCTGACGCCGGCCGGTGTCCTCCCGATCGGCCAGGCCAAAAGTCAAACCGGATCCGGAGCCCATGAAGGGCAACCGTCTACCGGCGGTAGTCGCGTTCCCGGTGCTGCTCGACGGAGATCAGATGGACGAGATCGGAGAGCTGCTCGGCGACCAGGTCGATCAGATCGTCGACGGCCAGAATACCTACGAGCGCGCCGTGGACGTTGACCACCGGGGTGCGCCGGACGCCGGTGCGACGCATCGTCTTCATCGCCTCGAGAAGCTCGTCCGCCTCGGCCGCAGTGACGAGCTCGAAGCTCATGAGGTCGGCGACCGCCATGGTGCCCGGATCGATCCCCTGGGCGACGAGGCCGACGACGATGTCCCGGTCGGTGAGGATGCCGACAGGCACCTGCTCCTCCCCCCGCTCTTCGGCCACCACGACGTCTCCCACGTGGTGTTCGCGCATGAGCCGGGCTGCCTCAGAGACCGAGGCGGCCCGCCCGATGATCACAACTTCACGATTGCAGACTTCACCAACCGTCATGGCGTCCTCCCTTGACCAGGGTCCCGGGCGAATAAGCACGCCCCGCGGGCAGTCTCCACAGTTTCACTTTAGCAAGGAAATGGAAAGAGGGAAGGGGGCTCGGCGAATTTTGGTGACTCATGATTATGATATCCATTTTGACAATGAGCTCGGGTGCGGGGGCCGCGACTCAGGGGCAAAGATTCAGGCCCCTATCGTTTTGAAGTTGTTCTGGATGAGTTTTTCCGGCAGAATAGGTTTTCTTAATGTCTTCCCCCCAAAAAGTCCATGGCAAAAATGGCATACCCAGACCTTCCGTGGTTGTCCGGTCATCCAGGTCTGGCCAGAAACGCTGAAAAACAAGGAAGAGCCGGCAAGACAAGAAAACAGAAGCCCCTTCCATCACGGGCGGGACCTTCTTGTTCAGTCAGGCTGCTACTCCGGAATGGTCGGTTGCATTTGCGGAGGGCTCTGATTTGTCCTCTAGAGATAAGTGGTAATTTAAGTGACGTCCGTGGTCCCTTAGCCCGTCTCAGGTCTGTCAGCCCAGCAACAAAAGGGGAATCAAATTATGAACCTTGTATTGCTCGCGTTCGGAGACAACCTCAGAAACCATCATCAAGCCTGCTTTTGCATACTCAGCTTTTTGAAAGAGGATGGGTTGCATGTGAAAGTTGTCACGGACCACCCAGAGTATTACGAATTTTTGGGGGATAGAGTTGAACGCATAATCGTTGACGAAGCGAAGCTGCTTGCCTGGCAAGGCCCGCATAAATTCTTTTGGCGGATTAAAATTGAAGCTATCCGGGAAGTCCTCTGCAGGGATGGGGCTTCTCCGTTAATTTACGTGGATTCAGATACCTTTCTGGGTACTGATCTTTCGGTTTTAAAAGAGCAATTGCGTTGTGGTAAAGCATTCATGCATCTCAACGAAGGTAAGATGATTGGTTTTCGTGACTCAACGATGAAGAGAATGTGGAAGCAGTGTTGCGGGAATGCGTATGGTGGGGTTGTGATTGACAAAGCAAGCTGTATGTGGAATGCGGGCGTGATTGCGATCCCCACCGCCAGAAATATGGAAGCAATCGATTTGACTTTGAAAATATGTGATGAAATGTGTGTTTCTGGAGTCACCAGAAAACGTATCGAACAGTTGGCCTTTTCGCTGGCCCTCGACCGCATCTATGAGTTGAGTACTTCTAATGACTGGATCGGTCACTATTGGGGAAATAAGGCTCAATGGAATGGTGCTATCACGAATTTTTTTACATATGCTCATTTAAAAAAAATTTCCATCGATGACCAGGTAGAATCGCTGATGGCATTTGATTATCAAGGGCTAGCTTTGATTAGAACAAAAAGAAATACACTTAAAAAGTTTCAAAGACTTTTGAATAGAATTTTTAAATTGAAACATGAGGTTTACTTTTCTGGAGAACGCAGGTGCTGTAAGTCAAGCCAAACTTGATACCTGGGGAATCGCTCTCGAATTCATCCTTCCAAACGAAGCGCCCGTCAAAAAGCCATCCGCTTTCGGCAAGGCTGGCGCGAAATCAATTGGGGCGAGAAATGCCGGGGGCATCATGCCTGTTGCCCTGATTGCTGAAGAGCAGCTTTCAACGATCCCAAAACCCTCACCATCGCCCAGGTATCCAGACGACAATACGCCAACAATCCTCGCCGAATCTGCGTCACCCGCTCCGGGTCATCCGCCGCGCACATCTCATGATAGGCCAGCATCGCCATCCCCCCGCCGGCGATGTCCAAGCCGTCATAGGAAAGGTCGGGGACCAACGCCGGCAGCACCTCCTTGATCGAATGGGAGCCGCGCATCTGCCAGCGGTACACATGCCGCTTCTTGAGCGGCAGCATCAGATCGCGGATATTGGCGATGCGAACCTCCGGCGCCTCGGCCAGATCGGGAAAGGCGGCCGCCAGATCCCGCAGCACCCCTTTCCCCGAGGTCGACATTTTGACCTCGTGGATTTCCCAGGCGGTCCCTTGACGCGCCAGGACGTCGACCTTGACGAAGATGCCATCGAAGGCGAAGTCGGCTTCGTAAATGACGTTGGCCCCCGCGGCGATCAGGTCGCGGGTCTTTGCCTCCTGTCGGGCAATGCTCAACCCTTCATGGGGGACCTCCGTGCCGCCTGGGAAAAGCTTCCGGGCGGGGCCGCCGACCTCGGTGCCGAGGCGGTATCTGGCCTGCAGGTCGGGCTTCGGGGGCGGGGGGATTTTGGGCGAGGTAAGGCGCCTTGGGGCGCTGGAGGCCCTTGAGGATGAGAGATTTGCTGAGGCCTGAGCCTGCGGCGGAGAAATTCATGGTGCTCCCTTCAAGACCCTGGCCCTGGTTAATCAATCGGACCACGGCAGGGTGGGGTTATGGCTGGGAACGATGGCCGTGCGACCCGCGATACCCCTCGCCCCCTCCACCGCGTCGCAAGAACCCTACCCCTTGCCGGAAACAATCCGCAGATATTCCTTTTCCGTGACCAGGTCACGGCTTTCCGCCACCCGGTCGAGGAAACCAACCCCTTGCAGATGATCGAGTTCGTGCTGAAGCACGCGGGCGAAGAAGTCGGTGCATTCCTCCTGCCGCGGGGTTGGTTGCGAAGCCCGCTGCGACAAGCCTGCTGACGGCGTGGCGGCCATTTGTCTCATGTGGGGCGAGGGGGTAAACTGGAAAAGGCGGCAAGCGAGCCGAAACACGATAGATGATGGTCGAACTCCGGGGAGTCGGACATGAACAGAGCGGTAGTCACACCGCTGGCCGTTTTATTCACGATGCTGGTTGGGGCAGGGGAGCTGTGGGCGTTTCGCTGTGGCAACGACCTGATCCTGGAGGGGGACCGCAAGATCGAGGTTTTGCGAAGCTGTGGCGAACCGGACCTGGTTGACAGCTGGGAGGAAAAACGACGCGGTCATGTCGACTACTACGGCTACCATTACCCCATTTGGCAGTATGTGCTGGTCGAGGAGTGGACCTACAACCTCGGGCCCAATCAGTTCATCCGGATCCTGCGCTTTGCCAACGGCCGGCTGGAGAAAATCGAAACCGGTGATTACGGCTTCTGATGGCGGCCCGGCTGCCGGTTGGCGGGGCGGAAGCGGCGTCTGATCCAGGCCCGGCCGCCGAAAAAGCAGCCCGCGGCGGTCAGTGCCCAGATCATGAGGGTTACGGCAAGTTCGCTAAAGGTCATGGGATGGCCCACCTCTTCAGAGTTCACCGGCCGGGGAGCGGGCGGGTGTGGTCGCCTTAGCTTCCTCGCCCCGGTTGACTGTCTCCATTAGAACAGAGCCCGATCCTTGTTGCCTTGACGTGGGTCAATGATCCGGTGGGTGGGGATCGATTGCCGGGAAAGGAAAAGGCCGATATCGGGCCAAATCAGGTTTTGCAGAATTCGTACAGGGCCGCTTCGAAGCGTTTCAAGCACTCCCGGGTCAGATGGGCGGGATTTCCGCAGGCGGGACAGGGGTGTTTTTTGCCCGGGAACAGGTCGCTGAGCTTTTCACTGAAGGTCTGCCGGCAACCGGAGCACTCGTAAGCGATCGTCAGGTCCATGACGTTTAGTCCCTTCGAAAAAGAGCGATTAATTCAGGCTAACCAATCCTGCCAGAACAATTCCGTAAGGACAATGGTAAAATTAGATGGCCTCAATGCGAGACGCCACGGGGAGTGGGGGGGGGCGGAAGAGAGGAGGCTGGGCATGACGTTTGATTCCGGCAGGTATGCTGAACAGATCCGGAAGCTGGTCAGAGAATCTCTGCAAAGGCCACCGACCGAAGATCAGGTCGCCTTGGCCATGGCAGCGGTCGTTGCCAGGGCTGAAACCGACCTGGCGGAAAAGCTCGGGGCAGAGGCCGGGCATATCGCCTGCCGGGCCGGGTGCGGTGCCTGCTGCGTGGTTCACGTGGGGGTGTTGTTCCCCGAAGTCATCACCATCGGCCGCTACCTGCATCAGCACCTCGAAGGCGGGCAACGGCGGCGACTGGCCGACAAGCTGGAGGAGTTGGACCGTGATACCCGCTGGCTCGACGAGGAAGAACGGATTCTGGTGCGACGTCCCTGCGTATTTCTGGATGAACAGGGCTGCTGCGGGATTTACCCGGTGCGGCCGCTGCTGTGCCGATCGGTGACCTCGACCGATCCCGAGGACTGCCGCGAAGCGCTGACCGCTCCCGTTTTCGGCGCGGAGGCGCCGGTGCTGATGAATCTGTTGCAGAAATCGCTGATGGAGGCCGCTTTTTCGGGCGTCGGCAAGGCTCTGGCGGATCTGGGGCTGGATGCCCGCGGGATGCGTCTTTCGACGTCGCTGCGGTTGCTGTGGCGGGTACCGGCGACGGCTGCCTCATTTCTGGCCGGGGACCAGCTGGTTCTTTACTGACGGAATGGCTTGGTTCTTATCCCTCGTAAAGACAGACCGGTTCCCTGAAGACGCCGCGCTGGAAAATGGTCCCCACGTCCTCGGCAGGCATCGGCCGGGCAAAATAAAAACCCTGCATTTCGTTGCAGCGGCGCTGGTGGAGAAATCCCAGCTGGTCCCTGCGCTCGACGCCTTCGGCGATGACGTCGAGGTTGAGGCTGCCGGCCATGGCCAGAATCGCCTCGACGATGGCCGTATCGTCCGGATCGTTGGGGATGTCCCGGACGAACTCCTGGGCGATCTTGATCCGGCCGATGGGGAAGTGCTTCAGATAGGTCAGCGACGAGTAGCCGGTGCCGAAGTCGTCGATGGTCAGATGGATGTTGCGGATTTTCAGGTCGGTCAGGGTCATGATGGCTTCCTGAACGTTTTCCATGACGATGCTTTCGGTTAGTTCCATCTCCAGCAGATCGGGGGGAAGTCCGGTATCTCTGAGGACCTGCTCGACGGTTTCGAGAAAATCGGGGTGCTTGAACTGGCGTGCCGAAACATTGACCGCGACGCGCAGTTCGGGATATCCGGCCTGCTGCCACGCTCTGGCCTGGGCGCAGGCGGTGCGCAGGACCCACTCTCCCAAGGGCAAAATAAGGCCGGTTTCCTCGGCGATGGGGATGAACGTTTCTGGCGGGATCAAGCCCTTTTCCGGGTGACACCAGCGCACCAGGGCCTCCGCCCCGGTAATCCTGCCGGAACGCAGGTCGAGCTGGGGCTGGTATTCGAGGTAAAATTCATTTTTCTTCAGGGCCTGGCGCAGCCCCGTTTCGAGACTGAGTTTCGCGATGGCCTTGGCGTTCATTTCCGCGGAGAAGAACTGGTAGGTGTTGCGGCCCAGTTCCTTGGCGTGATACATGGCAAAATCGGCGTTGCCAAGCAGGGTGGGAACGTCCAGTCCGTCGGTGGGATAGATGGCGATGCCGATGCTGGCCGAGGTGACGAACTCCTTACCGTTGAGCTGAATGGGCTGACCCAGCAGGTTGAGGAGCCTTTTGGCAAAAGCGACCGGATCCTGATCGGTGCTGAAATCGGTACTGACGAGGACGAACTCGTCGCCGCCGAGCCGGGCTACCGTATCGCCTTCCCGCACGCACTTTTTCAGCCTCTGGGCGATGGTCTTGAGCAGCAGGTCGCCGGCGGCGTGGCCGAGGGTGTCGTTGATGCTCTTGAACCGATCCAGGTCCAGAAACAGCACGCCCACCTTGGTCCGCTCCCGGTGGGCGTGGGCCAGGGCCTGATTGAGCCGATCCTGAAACAGGGTGCGATTGGGCAGGCCAGTCAGGGTGTCGTAATAGGCCAGCTTCTCGATTTCCCGTTCGGTTCGTTTCTGTTCGGTAACGTCGACGACCACCGCCAGACTGCGGCGGATGCTGCCATCCTTATCCCGCTCGGCCACCGCCGAGATCAGGGTGTCGATGATTTCACCGTTTTTCTTCAGCAGCTGATAGGGCACATCCTTCACCGTGCCGGTGGCAAAGAACTCGGGGAGCTTGGTCCCTTCGGCCAGAGTGCGTGACTCCTCGGTCATGAAGTCGGTCAATCTCCTGCCCAGCACTTCTTCGCGTCGGTAGCCGAGGGTCTGCAGCCAGCAGTTGCTGACACTGACCAGCCGCCCCCCGGTGTCGATGGAGTGCAGCATGACCGGGGTCTGCTGGTAGAGTTGCTGGTAGCGCTCGCTTTCGTAGGATTCACCATCCGGTTTTTTCGTCAGCCTGCGCCAGAAAAAAACCAGTGACCCGCTCATGCTGCCAATCAGAAAAGGAATGTACATCTCGCCTGTGGCAAGCGATTCACCGTTCTGAAGCTTGCCCAGATTCCACAGCAGGCAAAGGATGCCGCCACCCAGAAACGACCACAGGGTAAGGGTTCGGAGCCGTTTCTTCATTGCTGTCCCATCCAATGCCCCTTGCGACACAGGTGGCCAGCCCCAATCGGTTTTTTCCCGGGAATTATTCATTGTCAAATCAATCAGCAGCGGTCACCAGGAACCAACCGACAAGCGCTCGCCAGCGTATTCAGCCCCCCGGCCTTCAAGTCAATGCGACTAGGATTAGTTTTGCCTTATCTTTGGCGATTGTCAATGTCGGCCGGAGGTTTTGGTTGCGCGTGCCAACCCTGAGGTGCGCTCGATGACACGTATCGTCATCAGGATCGGCCGGCTTTGAGCAGGCGTCCCGCCTGGAATTGACTATAGCACAACCGATTTTATTTTCGGCGGAAAATCATTGATGTAGCCGCGGTTCTGAGCGTGGAAGTTTGGAAAAAGTTGTGATACGATGTTGAACAAGAAATCGACAATTCTGGAGCTTTGACACGTGAGCAAGCAGTTACCGTCCGGGGAAACGCGGGTGGAGGAAAAGAGCCGGTCCAAAAGCGCTTCTCCTCCGTTGTACCGAGTGTTGATGCATAACGATGACTACACGACCATGGAGTTCGTGGTCCACGTTCTGCAAGCGGTTTTTCGCAAGCCACCGGCGGAAGCCAGCCAGATCATGCTCAATATCCATCTCAAGGGAGTCGGCATGTGCGGCGTATTTCCCCATGAAATCGCCGAGACCAAGGTCGATAAGGTCCATGCCATGGCCCGTACCGAGGGTTTTCCTCTTCGCTGCAGCCTGGAAGAAGCCTAAAGGATAAGAGTTTTTATGTTCAGTCAGGAAGTGCAGATCACGTTTTCGCTGGCCGTCCGGGAGGCCCAGCGCCGCCACCACGAATACCTCACCACCGAGCATGTCCTGTATGCCATGCTTTTCGAGGAAAACGGTCAGGAGATCCTGCGCAGCTGCGGCACCGACATCGAGGTGCTGCGCGATGATCTCGAGGATTTTTTCGCCAACCAGATGGAAGCCCTCTCTGACGGCGAGGACTCTGTCCCGGAACAGACGGTGGGATTGCAGAGGGTTCTGCAGCGGACCGTGGTTCACATGCATTCAGCGGGCAAGAAGCAGATTCTAATCGGGGATGTGCTGGCGGCGATTCTCGAGGAAAGCAGTTCTCACGCGGCCTACATTCTGGAGACCCAGGGGGTCAGCCGTCTGGATGTGCTTAATTACATTTCCCACGGGGTAGCCAAGGTTCCTGGCGAGGAGAAGAGTAAAGAGGCCCCTTCGCCCCCCTCCGAGGAAGAGTCGAGACCGGCGCCGAAAAAAAGTCCGGCCCGCGACCCCCTCGAAATGTTCACCGTCAATCTGGTGGAGCGGGCCCGGCAGGGCAAGATCGATCCGCTGGTGGGCCGGGCCCAGGAGCTGGAGCGCACGATTCAGGTGCTTTGCCGGCGCCGCAAGAACAACCCTCTCTACGTCGGGGAGCCGGGGGTGGGGAAAACCGCCCTTGCCGAGGGGCTGGCCCTGATGATCCACCGGGAGGAGGTCCCCGAGGTTCTCAGGGCGTTCGAGATCTATACCCTCGACATGGGAGCCCTGCTGGCCGGCACCAAGTTTCGCGGCGACTTCGAGGAGCGCATCAAGTCGGTGCTCGGGTCCCTGGAGAAAAAATCTCGGGCGATCCTCTTTATCGATGAAATCCACACCATCGTCGGCGCCGGCGCCACCAGCGGCGGCTCTCTCGACGCCTCCAACCTGCTCAAGCCGGTTCTTGCCTCGGGCGAGCTGCGTTGCATCGGGTCGACCACCTACGAGGAATACAAGAACCTGTTCGACAAGGACCGGGCCCTGTCCCGCCGGTTTCAGAAGATCGACATTCTCGAGCCGAGCATCGAGGAGACGGTGGCGATCCTCAAGGGGCTGCGCAGCTATTACGAAGAGCACCACGGAGTGCGCTACAGCGACGAGGCCCTGCAGGCCGCGGCGGAGCTCTCGGCCCGGCACATCAACTACCGACACCTTCCCGACAAGGCCATCGACGTGATCGACGAGGCGGGTTCTTATTTCCGTATCCACCCAAAAGAAAAGAACATGGTCGATGTGGCCGAGGTGGAAAAGGTCGTCGCCGGCATCGCGCGGATCCCGGCGCGCACCGTCAGCACATCGGACCGCCGCCGGCTGAAAACCCTCGAGCGGGACATCAAACGCATGGTCTTCGGCCAGGATCCGGCCATCGAAGGCCTCAGCCGTTCGATTCTGAGGGCCAGGGCGGGGCTGGGTCATCCGGAAAAGCCGGTGGGCTCCTTCCTGTTTAGCGGACCCACCGGGGTGGGTAAAACCGAAGTGGCCCGGCAGCTGGCCCTGCAGCTGGGCGTTGAGTTCCTGCGCTTCGACATGAGCGAATACATGGAGAAGCATTCGGTGGCCCGGCTGATCGGTGCCCCGCCGGGATACGTGGGCTTCGACCAGGGTGGTCTGCTGACCGACGCCGTGGTCAAAAACCCTTATGCGGTACTGTTGCTCGACGAAATCGAAAAGGCCCATCCCGATCTGTTCAGCATTCTGCTGCAGGTCATGGACCACGGTACCCTGACCGATAACAATGGCAAAAAGGCCGACTTTCGCAATGTCGTGCTGATCATGACCAGCAACGCCGGCGGGCGGGAGATGAGCGCCAATCCCATCGGCTTCGGCAACCCGGGCTTGGCCAGCCCCAGACAGGCGGTGGAGAAGACCTTCTCGCCCGAGTTCCGCAACCGGCTTGATGCGATCATCCCCTTCGGTCCCTTGAGCGAGGCGGTCATGTTGAAGGTGGTGGACAAGTTCCTGACCGAGCTGCGGGGCCAGTTGGAGGAAAAGCAGGTGACGCTTGTTCTGTCTCCGGCGGCGCGGCGTCATCTGGCCCGGCGGGGGTATGATCCTCTCTATGGAGCGCGGCCCCTGTCAAGGTTGATTCAGGCAGAGATCGGCGACGTCATCGCCAGTGAGATACTCTTCGGCGAGTTGAGTCGCGGCGGGGCGGTGCATGTCGGCCTCAAAAGCAACCGGCTGACCTTCGCCTACAAGTAACGGGGAGTTGTGCCCCCTTTTCGCATCCATCGCCATCCTCGGTTATCGCCGTGCCCGTTTACCAGTTGATCGACCAGCCGGTATTCCCTCCGCCCCAGCTCGCCTCTCCTGAGGGGTTGCTGGCGGTGGGAGGCGATCTGACGCCCAGACGCCTGCTGCTGGCTTATTCGATGGGCATCTTCCCCTGGTTCAACGAAGGAGACCCGCTCCTCTGGTGGTCTCCGGATCCCCGATGCATCCTGGAGCCCGACGGTCTCAACGTATCCCGAAGCCTGGCCAAGGTTCTGCGCCAGAAGGTTTTCTCCGTCTCCTTCGACCAGGCCTTCCGGGAGGTGATTACCAGCTGTGCCCAACTGCGTGCGCAGGGAGGGGAAGGCACCTGGATCACGCCGCAGATGCTCGAAGCTTACTGCCGGCTCTTTGAAATGGGTTACGCCCATTCGGTGGAATGCTGGCAGGGTGGGGCCCTGGTCGGGGGGCTCTACGGCATGTGCCTGGGTCGGTGTTTCTTCGGCGAATCGATGTTTCACCGGGTCAGCAATGCCTCCAAGGTGGCGTTGGTCGCCCTGGCCCGAAATCTCGCCCAACGCAACTTCGAGCTGATCGATTGCCAGCTGCCGACCGCCCACCTCGAGAGCCTCGGTGCAAAAGAAATCCCCCGCGCCGCTTTTTTGCATCGGCTGCAGCACGGGGGAGTCCATCCATCCACCTCGCCGGCGCCCGGCGTCTTTCCCTGAGCGGTCTTCCCGCCGGCAAATTAATCCTTGGCTTGAGGCCGTTGCAACCCCCATGAATACTGGCGTGGAGCCCGTCGAGCGGTTGCCTAAATTGTGGGCAACGGGCTTCTGGGCGTGGCTTGTGCCGGGTTCGCGGAATTTATCTTCAGGTTTCCAACAGAGTTTTCCACGAAGCTGTGGATAAGGGGCAAAAATGCTCTTGGGATGGTGGTTTTTCGAGTGGGGACTAGCCTTCTTCGGCGGAAGTCTGACGAGGATGGTCGCGGATCAGTTTATTGATCCGTTGCTGGTCGCTCTCCAGGATATTGATAAAGCGCATGCCGGCAGTATGGCGCCCCGTTTCCGGGAGCTCTTCCAACCATACCACCTCGGCCAGAGCGCAGATGGGGGGATCGCCAGGGGCAAGCTCAAGGTAGAGCAGGCCGAGGTCGGCCACCGCTATCGGCGATTTGATGGCAAAGCGGATGCCACTGGAGCTGAGATTGGCCTGGCTTCGCGGAAACGGCCGGAGTCGGGTCAGGTCGGCACCGTTTTGAAGCAGGTGGATGTTTTTTTCCCACTGCCGCCGAAAGGAGAGCAGGGCCCCGCTTCCCTTGGTGTAGCGAAGACCGATGCTCAGGTCAAGGCGCGGCACGCTGCGGCGTTGAAACATCTGCAGGTCGCAGTTGATGGCCACCCGAACCAGGTTCGTTGCCTCCTGGCTGACAAACCTGGCGGTGAGGCGGATTCCCAGGCCGAGGGCTTCAGAAGTTAGCTCCAGCGGCATGTCGGGAGTGAAGGGGTACTGCTCGCCGCTGGTGGTTCCGTAGGGAAGGGACAGGTCGAAGTAATCGCCATGGCCGTCATGGAAATGGGCGGTAAGAGCTTCGACCCGGCCCGCGGGAGAGGGGGGAGCCAGGGGACGCAGGATGATCTTTTGGGCGGATTTGAAATATTTGGGATAACGCATAAGCTCCCGTCAGCTTGGAAAAGAACCGGGACCCACGGTAGGGTTGTCCGACAGGTTCGGGTCCAGGCCGCGATCGGCGGTCGTAGCGAAAAAACCAGGAGCGGGGTTCCGGCTCCCGTCGGATGACCGGCTAAATAACCGGGGTTCTATTGCATCGCGTGGCAGGTGTCGCAGTTGTCTTCAACGGTAAAGGCAGTATCACCGTCATGGCAGGCCCCGCAGGAAGAGCCTTCGGCCATCTGTTCCATGGAGGCCGGCTGGTTGCCCGCACCGGGGATAAACAGGTCGGGATGGCATTCGCTGCAGCCGAACATGCCGGTATGAGCCTCGTGGCTGAAGGTCACGTTGCCGGCATCTTCCACCCTGAAGACGATGTCTCGGGTCGGATGGCAGGTCGAGCAGTCGTTTTTGATGCTGAACGCCTGGTTGCCATTGTGGCAGGCGCCGCATGACTTGCCCTCATTCATGTCAGCCATGGTATAGGCCGGATTCTTTTCCACGACGATGTCGAAAATGCCATTGTGGCAGGTGGGACAGTTGTTGCCGAGTGCGTCCAGGTGCAGATAGTGGCTGAAGTTCACCGGACCGGCTGCGTCAGTCGGCATGATCACCTGGTCCTTGATCCAGCGGGCATAAAGAGCGCTCGGCAGGGCAAGCAGCAGCAGAATGATGACAATCCTGCGCAGATTCATGCGGGCCTCCTGGGTGATGGCGAAGTTTATCCCTGCTTGAATATTCAAGACTTGGGCCAAGTTGGGCCGGTCGGGAGTTTTATTTCCTCCGGGGTCAGCTGGCGGTCGGGGCGGCTTCATCCTCGAGGGCCAGCCGTCCGCTCAAGTCGTCGATGAACTGGCGGGCCACCCGGCCCGAGCGGGCGCCGCGCAGCAGGGCCCATTGCAGGGCCTCGGTCTCCAGGGCATCGGCAGAAATCCGCAGGCCGCAGGTTTGGGCCAGATGCCCGACGATGGCCAGGTAGGTCTCCTGGGGCATCGGGTAAAAACCGATGGTAATGCCAAAACGGTCCGAAAGCGAGAGCTTTTCCGACACCGCCTCTTCGGGATGAATCTCGGCCTCGCCGGTGTTGTCCTCGAAGCGTTCGGGCATCAGGTGGCGGCGGTTGCTGGTCGCATAGACCACCACGTTAGCCGGGCGGGCTTCGATGCCGCCTTCGAGCAACGCCTTCAGCTCCCGGTAGGAAACCTCCGATTCGTCAAAGGAGAGGTCATCGCTGAAGAGAATGAAGCGATAGGGCAGGTTCCTCAGTATGGCTGTGATTTCAGGCAGCTGATAAAGATCTTCCTTTTGCACCTCGATCAGCCGCAGTCCCTGCTCGGCAAATTCCCCCAGCAGCCCCTTGACCGCCGAGGACTTGCCGGTTCCTCGTTCGCCCCACAGAAGGACGTTGTTGGCCGGATGCCCATGGACGAACTGGCGGGTATTTTGCCGCAATCGTTGCAGGGCGCGGTCGAGGCCGATCAGATTCGCCAGGTCCGGGATGTCGGGGTGCCCGACTTCGCTGAGGAATCCTGCGCCACTTCCCCGGCGTTGCCAGCGAAAGGCGGTGAATTGGCGGAACGCTTCGGGCGGCAGCTGGGATTCAGCGAGTTGTCGGGTCAGAACTTCCTCGCCCAGATCCATGAGCCGCTCGAGGCGCTCCAGCAGGTAACTCCAGTCGATGTCCATGGCATTGACGTCCAGGGGAATGGGGGGGCGCTCCCGTTATCGGGCCGCCTGCGCCCATAGTAGCAGAATAATTCGGGCGGTTAAAGGATTGTTCGGAACGCTGTGGACCCGATTGCCAGCCCGCAGCGGCTATGGTACGATTCTTGACTTTGCCGCGAGGAGGATCGCGCCTTCCGGGAGCTCACTTGAAAAAGACTGTCGACAGACTGTTCGCCATTACCGCCCCGGGCCTTGAGTCGGTCTGTGCTCGGGAGTTGAACCTTCTGGGGATCGAAGGCGCTCGGGTCGTTCCGGGTGGGGTGGAGTTTTCCGGCGGACTGCGCGAACTCTACCTGGTCAACCTCTGGCTGCGCACCGCCAGCCGGGTAGTGGTGCGGGTCGGCGAGGTGCGCAGCCGGGATTTTCCGGATCTTTTCCGCATGGCGGTGCGCCTGCCCTGGGGGCGATTTCTGCGCAGCGAAACCCGGGTGCGGGTGCGGGCTTCCAGTCACGGATCGCGCCTCCAGCATACCGGCCGGATCGGGCGGACCGTCGCCGCGGCTATCGACCGCTCCCTGGGCCGGGAGGTCGGCCCCGACGATGGCCCGGAGCAACTGGTGCTGGTGCGGTTCGACCAGGATCGCTGCCTGTTTTCGGTGGACAGCTCCGGGGAATTGCTCCACCGGCGTGGCTATCGTCGGGAAACCGCCCATGCGCCTCTGCGGGAAACCCTGGCGGCCGCCATCCTGCTGAAGCTCGGATGGGATGGCCGGACGGCGCTCATCGATCCGATGTGCGGCTCGGGAACCTTTGTTATCGAGGGCGCCCTGCTGGCCGGCAACCGCCCCCCGGGAATGCATCGCGTGTTTGCCTTTATGCTCTGGCCCAGGTATCGCCAAGGGCTCTGGGAGGCGCTGCTGGCCGAGGCCGGCCGGGGGATCCGTGAGCCGGCGGCTGCGCTGATCGGGGCGGATCTGGATCCCTTGGCGGTGGCGGCCGCCTACCGCAACGCCGGACGGGCGGCGGTTGCCGAGGGGATCACATTTCTTGAGCAGGATCTGGGCCGGCTGCGGCTCCCCGATGGGCCGGGCTTGATCCTGACCAATCCACCCTACGGGGACCGGATCGGCCGGGGAGAAGACCTGGCGGGGGTGTTCCGCGGGCTCGGCATCCTCGCCGCCCGGGCCCGGCCTGCCTGGCAAACGGCTTTCCTGTGTCCCGACCCATCGCTTGCCGCGGCGGCCGGGGAGGGCTTTGTCCGGCTGGCGGAGCTGTCCAATGGCGGGATATCCGTCGGTCTGTTTGTTGCGGGGCGGAAAGGGGAGGGTTTTGGGAAATTTCCTTGATCTGCCAAGAAAAATACTATAGCATAGTGAATTGCTTCTCGTGTCCAGGTGGTACGGGGGGGGCCGATCCAGATTGGAAAGCGAGGTGATTCGTCAGTGGAAATCCAGGTTGTCGACAACAATGTCGAGAAAGCCATTCGGGTGCTCAAGCGCAAGCTGCAGCA
>NPIE01000058.1_pt1 | contig 34088 bp, 35 predicted proteins | sample 8637661 | NCBI WGS metagenome assembly NPIE01 (sample SAMN07420842, study PRJNA396082) | bioreactor metagenome | isolation source: sample BA12 brine-fed electro-methanogenic bioreactor BA | place: Japan: Kochi | collected 2016-12-09 | reverse complement strand
CTCTGAGATGTGCCAGATCTTGAGGCACCACCACGTCTCATACGAAGGGATAGAGTCAATATTCAATTTCTTTATGTGGCAGATTTTAACATATTCTGTGAGCGGAGGCGGAGAGGATAAGAAATTGGTTGGTCACCCTTCGAGGTGCCTGTAGAGCTTGTGCGCTTTCTCAATGGTGGTTATCTCCAGGATCTTGACCAGATCATCATCCTCAGAAATTTGATAAAATAAGGTGAATGATCGGCCGACGTGCAACCGGTAGAGCTTGTAGTCGAGATCCAAAAGCTCCTTGTCGCCTCCCTGGCCTGGGTAGGGGTCGTCTGAAAGGGATCGGCACCTCTCTTTGATGAGACGCTGGCTCTTATCCGGAAGCTCCGATAGATATTTCAGTGCTCTTCTCTCGATCAGCAATTTGCGGCTCAAGGTGGCAGCTCCACAAAATCGCCTTCATCAGCAATCGTCTTCAGATGAGCTACAAGCCGGGCCTTCTTCTCCCTTTCTATCATATCTTCGAGGAGCTGGCTGAAGGTCTCTCCCGGCCTCTTGAGATCTGAAAGATCCGCCCATACTGACTCGGTTACGGCTAACCGCTTCGTTGCAATCATGGTGGTCTTGTAAAGGTTGTAAAGCAGATATAACTTGTGGCCTGAAAGCCCATCCACCGAGCCCGAACCCGCCACCCTCCGGCCGCCCGTCGCAACCTTCGACGACGGCGGGCGCGCCTGCTGTCTTGAGGGGACGGGCCTCGCCCTCCTGGTGAACATCATGAGGATCGGCCAGCACCGGGGCCGGCCCGCCTTCCGCGAGGACCTCGACGAGAGGATGCAGGCCGAGGTGAGGCTCTGGGCGAGGTCGGTCCTTGCCGACGATGACGACCCCGTCGCCCACGAGGTTAAGGCGTTCTGCGTGAAGATGTTGGAAGATCTCGACGAGGATGGGGGCCTCTAGACCTTCCAGCTCTTTTCTTCGGCCCCTCGCCTTCACCATACCTTCCCGGCCAGACAGTACCTGAAGAGCAGCTTCAGAAGAGGCGCGTACTTCGGCTTTGCGATGCCCGGATGGAGGAGGCCCCTCCATACGAGCAGGGGGCTGGCAGAGAACTTGAGGCCGGGAAATACGAGGCCGTCCATGGCGTTGCCGAGCTGGCATAGCTCCTCGTTCGAGAGGGACGCGAGGGCATCTCTCGCCTTAAGATGGAGGTCGGAGGCGACGAAATCCTTTCTCGTCCTCGATTCGTACTCGATCCGCTTCGTCTCGCCCCGGAGGAAACGGTCGATGGAGTCGGCGGCGATCCGGGCCGACCTTGCCGCCGGGTAGAGGCCGCCGCCGGTGAAGGGGTTTGTGAGCCCCCCGGCGTCCCCGATCAGAACGGCTCTCCCTTTCTGGAGCCTTGCGGCGACGCCGAGGGGTATGGCGCCCCCGTTCTTCTCCACCACCTCGCTCTCGAGTCCGTACTTCGATATGAACCTCTCCAGGGTGGGGACGGAGCCGAAGCAGCCGACGTTGGCGGTACCAGCCTCGTTTTTGGGGAAGATCCAGCAGGAATAAGGCTTGTGGGGCAGGTCGCGGTCGATGATGGCGTATATGGCGTCATCCTGGGGCCAGGTCATCTCCACCTGGGCCGCGGGTACGAGCCGGTTTATGGTGCCCATCGACCTTGCGACCCTCGATGCCGGGCCGTCGGCCCCAACGATCGCCTCGGCCCTGATCGTCTCGCCGCCACGGAGTCGGACCTCCCCGGATTCGGGGTCGATCCTCTCGACCTTCTGGCCGAGGGCGACCTCAGCGCCCGAGCGCTCCGCAAGCCCCAGAAGATGCTGGTCGAATCGGGGCCGATCGAGCATCAACACGTCCCCCCTAACCCTGTAGCTCGTCCGGTTAGGGAAGACCACCTCCAGGTAATGGACTTTGCCGGCGATGAAGTCGCCTTCGGCGATCGCAAACTCCGGAAGGCAGGCGGCAAAGAGCCCCTCAGCGCACTGCTTGGGAATTCCCACCACCTCCTTTCGATCGATGAGGACGACTTTGTAGCCCATCTCCGATAGAAAGCGGGCCGCCGTGCTCCCGGCAGGACCCGCGCCCACCACCGCCGCCGAATACACGCCGTTTTCCTCCCCCTCGCAAAAGATCAAACTTTCGATTTGGAGGGGGACCCGAAGAGTTTATCGTCTGAAAGTTCGTCCCATAACCCATGAGCATCGCCCGTCTCCTCAGATCTAAGCCCAAGCCGCGAATCGCCGAGAGTCCTCCGGTGGACATCCTGGAGCTGAAGAAGGAGCCCTACTACATCGTCGCCTCTGTGGAGGTGGGCAACAGCACCACCAAATGCATCCTCACCGCCACCAACATGAAGAACGGCCAGACCCGGATCGTCAACAAGACGGTGAAGATGACCCGAGACGTCAGAAGGCCGAAACCTGGCGAGGAGGTCTTCGCAAAGACCCTCTGCGGCACCCCCCTCACCAGGGAGTCGGTCTCGGAGCTGGTGAGAGACACCCTCCTCGAAAGCCACGCCAAGGCGAGGCTCTCCATCAAAGACGACCTGAACTTCGTCGTCAGATCGACGGGGGTCGTCGCCGGCTTCTCATCGCCTGACGAGGTGGGAACTTTCATCCAGGCCCTCGCCGACGGCTGCCTCATAGCCGGGGTCCCTCCGAGGCTGATGACCCCGGCGATGTCGATCCAGAACATCCCCGATCGGTTTCGGCCCTACAGCCTGATGGAAAAGATCGTCTTCAACGGCCCCGTCGCCTCGGTCTTCCCGCCGAAGGGCTCGACTGGGGTCGAGATCGTCGCCAACGAGATGGAAGGAGAGCTCGCCACCGCCGGGATCAAGGAGGGGTCCAAGTGGACCGACGTCGACTTTCGAAACCCCTGCCTATCCCTCGACTTCGGGACGACCCTCGACGGCAGGATCACCTCCGCGGAGCTTCCCTACTCCAACACCATAGGCAACTTCTGCGGCCTTGCGGGAGCCATACCCGACGCCCTGATCCAGGGGACGGGGCTCGTCGATCCCCAGACGGGAACCACCCTCGATCTATTTGAGGGAAAAAAGGTGAAGATAGACAAGACCGCCCGGGACTACGCGAGGGTGATCGACGAGCAGATCAGAGTCGAGAGGGTTCCCCTCGGCAGGACCAGATACGGCAGCGTTCCCGTCGACCCCGCCGCCGCCAAGAAGATCGGGGTCGCCCTCATAGGCTGCGACGTCGGCGAGAACGGAAGCCAGCTCAACCGGCTCGCCCAGATCGGAAGGGAGATCCACCAGGAGAAGGGGCTCAAGACCCTCTTTGGAGCCATCGACGTCGCCGCGGCCACCACCGCTAGGCGTCTTGTGGAGGTGGCGATCGGGGCGGGCCTGGTCACCAAAGATACGGCGATAGGCATCACCGGCAGGGCCGGGATCAGTGGAAACAAACCCGACCTGATCCTGGAGGAGATCGGGACCCTAGAACTATACGACCAGCCCGAGAAGAACATCGTCTTCGTCGACGATGGCCTCGCCCGGGGTGCGGCGGTGATGGCGAGGTGTATGAACTCCATGGGGACTCCGAAGCACCCGCTGGGGGGCCTGCGGGGAGGAGGCTGCATCCTCAAGAAGAGGATCGATTACGAGTCGAGGACCTGACCCTTCTTGGGCGGCGGAAGAATCAGACGAGACGGCAAGTGGATGTCGGGATGATAGAAGAAGCAGAAGGCGTTGAGGATCGGCCCAAAAGGATGCTCGATGAAAGAGGGGATGGGGATAGCCCACCCTCAAGAGAGAGCGAAGCGAAGAGGTTGACCGGGCTCTACCCAAAACCTCTGGAGGGGGAGAGGGTACCGATATCCTTCATCAGAGCAGAAAGAAGGAGGATCGGCTGGTCCCCCAAGGAGGGAAAAAGCGTCACGATCGACGATGAGACCGACCTCGATTCCCTCAAACGGGTCCGGGAGATAAACGAGGTCCAGATCTTCAACTGGCTCACCGGGAGGGAGGGGCTGATCGAGCTTCCCGACCGAGAGATGGAGGAGCTCCAATCCCTCATCGAAGCCAAGAACGGAGAAGAGCTCGTCTATTCTCGGGAGAATGTGAAGGGGAAGCTGAAGCCGAGGTTCGACATTGAAGAGGAGAGGGAGCCCCGGCGCTGGCTCCTCTCAGAGCGGCTCTGAAAGTCTTGATATCATTTTCTGGAAATAATCCCATTTGAACTCGACCTCTTTTGTCCTCCTCTACGGAACGAAGAGATAATCCACGATATTCACCCTTTTCGAGCTGAAACTGACTCTGAGGTACTCTGTGTCGCTTCGTAGATTCACGGAGATCTCCTCACCGGGCCCGATCTCGTCCTTGGGCGCGAGCATCGGTTGTACGCCGTTGTTGTAAAGGCCTATGTTCTCGGCGGTGGCGGCTCCCACGTTCTTTATGCTAACTGAATCGGAGCCGACACCGGATATCTCCAGAACCGGCCAGCTCCTGATCCTGGAATCGTCATCCAGGACGTTCTCGTAGTACCTAGCGGCCATGAAGTCACGAGTTCTGAGAATCCCGCTCACGTAACCCGAAGACCTAATTTCGAGATCGTTCCAGGAATCGATCTCGGCATCGATCTTGGATATTGCGTCTTTATCGACCATCCAAGCAGTCCCGAAATGGCTTTGCGCCTCGACGTATCCGTCCCTGACAAATCCCCACATCTCGGCAGAGAGCGCCGGTATGTCGTCATCGGCCGCCAGGTACAAGACGACGTCCTCGTAGGAGTACTCACCTTTTGAGAAGGCGTCGGAGCTCGATGATACCTCTGAGGTGAGCATGGCAAGGTAGCCCAGGTAGAGCGTTCTTCTCAGTTCAACGTACCTGATCACGTTCTTGCAGGGCTCTGTGACCTCGTCTGTTATCGAGGTGATGAGATCGGTGTACGAGGTCTTGACGTCGCCTCCTATCTTGAGGCTGTTGCTCAGCGACTTTTCAAGCTCGGGGTTTTCTGAGACCTCTTCAGACGCCATGCCGACGGCGGCCTCTACGAGATCCAGCGCGAAGACGGACATCTTCTGCTCGTTGTCGATCTCCAGGTATTTTTGGAGCCTTGGGCCTGCAACGATCGAAGGGTCGGCCCAGTTTTTGGCAGAGTCCAAAAGCAGGTTTGTGATCGAAAAGGCGCTTCCTACGTCTCCGAAGACGAAGGTCTTGTAGCCGTCGTAAGCTAGGGTGAGAACTGAGATCTTGGCGAGGTTGCCCGCGGCCTCTTCGCTATCTTCGGCAAAGTCCTGGGCGATCGTCGTGTAGACCTCGGCGCTCTGGGTCCAGACGTCCTGGTCTTGGGGGGCCACCGTGTAGAAGGCCTCGACGAGGAGACATTTCTCGACCAGGTCTTCTTCGGTCACGATCCCGTCGGCGGAAGGGTCGTACACAATCGAGAACTTGTAGTCGTTGTCGGTCCAGGGGAAGGAGTCGCCGTTCCAGAAGACGTCGTAGACCGTGTACTCTTTGCCCTCGACCGATATCTCGTGGCTGTAGACGTAATCTTCGGGCAGGGTCCGCTCGATCACGGCATCGGGGAGCGGGCCGCCAGAGCCTGGCCTGGATGCCTCAGTTGGGGCGGTCGGGGATTTTGATCCTTCTGGCCCGGAAATATCATTGACCAGGTCGCGGCGGGGGCCGGGCACGCTCACGGCGAGAGGGGTGCGATCTTCCACCTCGGGCGCTGCTTTCGGCGCGATCGTCGTCTTCGCCGCCTTTGGCAGAGTCGCTCCCGAGACTGGGGCGACCTTTATCAGCCAGAGGTCGTTGCCACCGGCATCGTGAGACGTGGTCTCGCCTGTGAGGATGTAGCCGCCATCCGAGGTCTCTTTCGCATCCGAGGCGCGGTTGTAATCAGAGCCACCGAAGGTCTTGTTCCAGACTTCGTTTCCGGCCGAATCGGTCTTGACCAGCCAGAGGTCACCCCCGCCAGCGCCGAAAGAATATGTCTCTCCTGCGACGATGTAGCCGCCGTCCGAGTTCTGCTGGACCGAATAAGCCTCGTCGCTTTCAGAGCCGCCGAAGGTATTGTCCCAGACTTCGTTTCCGGCCGAATCGGTCTTGACCAGCCAGAGGTCATTGCCGCCAGCGCCGAAAGATCTGGTCCAACCTGCGACGATGTAGCCGCCGTCCGAGGTCTGCTGGACCGAACGACCGTAGTCGCTTTCAGAGCCGCCGAAGGTATTGTCCCAGAGCTTGTTTCCGGCAGAATCGGTCTTGACCAGCCAGAGATCATAGTCGCCAGCGCCGAAAGATTTGGTCCAACCTGCGACGATGTAGCCGCCGTCCGAGGTCTGCTGGACCGAATTACCTAGGTCGGGTTCAGAGCCACCGAGAGTCCTATCCCAGAGCTTGTTTCCGGCCGAATCGGTCTTGACCAGCCAGAGATCATAGTCGCCAGCGCCGAAAGAATGTGTGCAACCTGCGACGATGTAGCCGCCGTCTGAGGTCTGCTGGACCGAATAAGCCCCGTCGTATTCAGAGCCACCGAAGGTATTGTTCCACGCTTCGTTTCCGGCCGAATCGGTCTTGATCAGCCAGAGATCATAGCTGCCAGCGCCGAAAGAATATGTGCGACCTGCGACGATGTAGCCGCCGTCCGAGGTCTGCTGGACCGAAAGACCGCGGTCGTGTTCAGAGCCACCGAAGTTATTGTTCCACGCTTCGTTTCCGGCCGAATCGGTCTTGATCAGCCAGGCGTCAGGGCCGCCAGCGCCGAAAGAATATGTGTAACCTGCGACGATGTAGCCGCCGTCCGAGGTCTGCTGGACCGAATAAGCCACGTCGTTTTGAGAGCCGCCGAAGGTCTTCTCCCACTCTTCGTAGGGCTGAGCAACGATGGCACCGAGGGTGCAGAGCGCAAGGCTCAGCGCCAGAATCAAGAAAAATCTACATCCCGTGAGATCACCCACCTATCGACTTTTTGTTTCACCATGATGCATAAATAATTATTCTGTTCCAGCGACTTCCGCCCTCTATTCCTAACGGCTTTATATCGGAAGCGTCAACATCTTTTCTGATTATGAGATTAGTCGCGCGCGTCTCCGGCAAGGTCCAGATGACAGGCTACAGGGCGAGAGTGGTCTCTCTCGCCAGGGGTTTTGGCCTCAACGGCTTCGTCCAGAACCTTCCCGACGGCCGGGTCGAGGTTGTCGCCGAAGGCGAGAAGGCCGACCTGGAGAGGTTCGCGTCGGCGTTGAAGATGGAGAACTCTCTCATCCATGTGGAAGATGTTGAGGCCACGTACTCGGACGCTCCGGGAACTTATTCTGGATTTCAAAAGATAGTCGGCTCAGACGAGACGGGCGACCGTCTGGATGAGGGGGTCGAGATCCTCAAAGAGATAGCATTCACCCTAAAAGAGGGCTTTGGCGATCTCGGCAGCAAGATGGAAACCATGCTGGAGAAACAGGATTCGATGCTCGAAAAGCAAGACTCGACTATCGGCGAAATACAGGGTCTCAGGCTTGATATGAAAGGCTACATGAACCAGAGGTTCGAGAGGATCGAGACAGATCTGGCAGAGCTCAAAGCCGCCATGGTGGAGCGGGGCCTTATCTGAAAACGGCCTCCGAAAAAACGATCGATCTTTGATCACCTCGATATATCTGGGGGCATATTCTTTTGAAACGGATCGATGCCATCGCCATCATCGCCGAGGAGGCCGAGTCCCAGGACGCCCTCCTCGTCGGAAACATCGGCTATCCCTCCCGAGAATTATGTGCCGTCGGCGACCGCCCCTCAAACTTCTACATGCTGGGGTCGATGGGCCTTGCCTCCTCCATCGGGCTGGGACTTGCCCTCGCTCGCCCGGACAAGAAGGTGATCGCCATCGACGGCGATGGCGCCGTCCTGATGAACCTGGGAAGCCTCGCCACCATCGCCGACCAGGACCCAGAAAACTACCTCCTCGTCATCCTCGACAACGGCTGCTACGGCTCCACGGGATCTCAGCCGACCTGCACCTCCCGGAGGGCGGACCTCACCCGGATGGCGAAAGGAGCCGGAGTCTCCGAGGTGAGGCTCGCCGCCTCGCCCGCTGAGGTTCGAGACGGCACGTCAAAAAAGGGCGTCCTTGTGGTCAAAGTCGAGATCGGCAACTCCGATGTCCCGGTGATCGCCCTATCTCCCGATGAGATCATCGAGAGGTTCATGAAGAGATCCGCCGTCCCATCAGCCCGATTCTGATGGAGCCTATTTGTTCGCATCTTCGTTACCGACCACCGCCAAATCCGCCATCTCAAAAGAATGCATCAAAAACGAGGCGAAGGATAGCCCCTCAACCACGCCCTCTCCTCAGATCCTGGCCACGACCTCCATCGACCTCGCCTCCCGGATCGCGGCCTTCATCCCCCGGATCAGCTCCTCCAGCCCTTCGAGGTCGCCCCTGGAGATGAGGTCTACGCAGGCGGAGCCGACGATGGCGGCGTCGGCCCCGGCTCTTATCACCTCGGCAGCCTGCTCTGGCGTCGATATCCCGAAGCCGACGGCCTTGGGCAGGTCAGTCTTCACCCTCTCGATGAGGGCCTTTGTGGACGAGAGGACCTCAGCCCTCGCTCCCGTCACCCCGGACCGGGCGACGATATAGAGAAAGCCGCCAGAGCTCTCGGCTATGAGGGGTATCCTCTCGGCTGGCGTGTTCGGTGCCACGAGGTATATCAGATCGACCTCGGCCCGCTTGCAGGCCTCACTCAGGGGCCCCGCCTCCTCCGGGGGCAGGTCCGGAACGATGAGTCCGGTGATGTTGCTCTTCGCGCAATCCTGGGCGAACCTGCCGAGGCCCCTCTGGTAGATCATGTTGTAGTAGCCCATGAATACCAGGGGCAGGTCTGCTTTGACCTGAGAGGCCATCTCGAAGTAGAGGTCGGTGTTCATCCCCGCCTCGATCGCCCTCTGGGCCGCCGCCTGGATGACGGGGCCGTCTGCGATGGGGTCGGAGTGGGGAAGGCCGATCTCGACGACGTCGGCTCCGGCCCTCGCCAGAAGCTCCACTATCTCTGGGGTGGACTCAGGGGTCGGGTCGCCGGCGCAGATGTAGGCTATGAGGAGCGGCCGGTGGCGGAATGCCTCTGCAAGCTTCATCTTCCCGACCTCCCCTCAAACTCCATCACCGTCGCCAGGTCCTTGTCCCCCCGCCCCGAGAGGTTGATTATAGCGAGGTCTCCGAGAGATTCGGGGTTTCTGAGGGCGTAGCCGACGGCGTGAGACGACTCCAGGGCCGGGATGATCCCTTCGAGGACCGAGAGCCGCCTGAACCCCTCCATTGCCGTCTCGTCGTCGGCGATGGCAGGGGTGACTCTGCCGATCTCGGCCAGGTGGGCGAGCTCAGGTCCGACCCCCGGATAATCGAGGCCCGCGGCCACAGAGTAGGATTCCAGGATCTGGCCGTAGGGGTCCTGGAGGATCTTGGTCATGGCCCCATGGAGGACCCCCTCCTCGCCGAGGTTGAGACAGGCTCCATGGTCTGCGATCTTTGAGTCGTGGGAGGTGCCCCTTCCCCCCGCCTCGACGGCGATGAGCTTTACATCGTCAGCCAGGAAGCCCGAGAAGATCCCCATGGCGTTGCTGCCCCCGCCGACGCAGGCGGCTACGGAGTCGGGCAGTCTTCCTTCCGTCTTCAGGATCTGCTCTCTCGCCTCGGTCCCGATGACGGACTGAAGCTCCCTCACCATCAGGGGGTAGGGGTGGGCTCCCGCCACCGTCCCCATCAGATAATGGGTCTTCTCGTAGCTACCGGCCCAGTCCCTCAACGCCTCGTTGATGGCGTCCTTAAGAGTCCTCGACCCCGACTTCACCGGGATCACCTTGGCGCCCAATAGCTCCATCCGGTAGACGTTCATCTTCTGCCGCTCGATGTCCACCTCGCCCATGTAGACCTCAGTCTCAAGGCCGAGGTTCGCTCCCACCATCGCCGCGGCGACGCCGTGCTGCCCCGCCCCGGTCTCGGCGATGAGCCTCGTCTTTCCCATCGCCTTCGCCACGAGGCCCTGGCCGAGGACGTTGTTCAGTTTGTGGGCCCCGCCGTGGACCAGGTCCTCCCTCTTCAGGTAGACCTTCCGGCCCAGCTCGCGGGAGAGGGACCGGGCATGGTAGAGGGGGGTCGGCCTTCCGGCGTAGTGAGTGAGAAGGCCGGATAGCTCCCGCCTGAAACCGGGGTCCTCCTTCAGGCGTCCGTAGGCCTCGGCCAGCTCCTTTAAGGGCTGCATCAGGGTCTCGGGGACGAACTGGCCGCCGTACCTCCCAAACCTCGTATCTGACGTCGTCGTGATCTTCATCAACTGTAATCCGCTCCGATGAATGTATAATTTAGTATAATTTAGGTTTTAATGGACCCGCTTTCGAGGGCGCTCATCCCGTTGAGGGCAATAAGGAGCTCTGGCTCCTTCATCAAAGATGTTCCGACGAGGAGGGCGTCGGCCCCGGCGGCTTCCATCCTGAGCACATCCTCACGGGAATAGATGCCGCTTTCGGCCACCACGAAGAGGCCTGCGGCCTTCGCCACCGGCCCCAGCCGCTCGAAGGTCTCAAGGCTGATCTCCAGGGTCGCGAGATTCCTGTTGTTTATCCCCACGATCCGGGCGTCGGTCTTGAGGGCCATCTCCAACTCCGCCTCGGAATGAACCTCCACCAGGGGCTCCATATTCCTGGACCGGGCCGCCTCCACCAGATCCTCGAGGGGACGAGAGAAGGCCGCGATGAGGAGGACCAGGTCTGATGCTACCTCGTCAAGCTGCCTCTCGTCCAGGATGAAATCCTTTCTCAAGATCGGAAGGCGTGAGGCCTCCCTTGCGACCCTGGCGTTCTCGGTCGACCCGAGAAAGTAGGTCGGCTGGGTGAGGACCGAGATCCCACAGGCCCCCATATCTTCGTAACCTCTGGCGGTGGACGCCACCTCTGAGGGCGACATGGTCCTTCCCAGAATTCGGGGCTTGATCTCGGCTATGATGGGGCTTATCCCCCTCGGCCGGAGGGACGCTGCCCGAGCAGTGAGGTCCCGAGGATCGGCGACCTTAACTCTGTTCTCCGGACCCGACTTCGGAAGCGCCGCGAGCCTCGTCTCCGTCTCTCTCAGGATCTGCCTTACCACCTCAGAGGTCAATGGACCAGTCCCTCCAGCCAGTTTTTGATCAGCCTCCTTCCGTCGGGGGTCAGAACCGACTCGGGATGGAACTGGACCCCCTCAACGGGAAGGCTCCTGTGCCTCACCCCCATCACCACCCCCTCGGAAGTCATCGCCGTTATCCCCAGGGGCGGAGCCAGCCTCTCGACGGCCAGGGAGTGGTAGCGGCCTCCTCTCAGGGGGTTATCAAGCCCCCGGAATACGCCCCGGCTGTCGTGGAAGATATCGGAGGCCTTGCCGTGGACCGGGGCCGTCCTGTTGATCGTACCGCCGTAGGCGAGGTTAATCGCCTGGTGGCCGAGACAGACCCCCAGGATCGGCGTTCCCTCAAACCTCCTCATGATCTCAATGCAGCTTCCGATGTCCCTTGGGTTTGCGGGATGGCCCGGTCCCGGCGAGATCACGATTCCCAGAGGGTCGATCTCCTTCACTCTGGCGGGGTCGATCCGGTTGCTGACGACCTCGGTCTCGGGGTGGAACTGGGAGACGTAGTCTACCAGGTTCCAGACGAAGGAGTCCTGGTTGTCGATGAAGAGGATCGTCTTTCGCATCACAGCTCCACCCCCAGGGCCCGCTTCATGGCGGCCATCTTCCGCTCCGTCTCCAGATACTCCCGGTGAGGGTCGGAGTCGGCGACGATCCCCGCCCCCGCCTGGACGATCGCAGTCTCGCCCTTGATCACGACGCTCCTGATGGTGATGGCGAAGTCGGCGGACCCGTCGGCTGAGAAGTAGCCTACTCCCCCGCCATAGATCCCTCTTGGCCCCCCCTCCAGGTCGTCGATGATCTCCATCGCCCGGATCTTGGGGGCTCCGGATAAGGTTCCCGCCGGGAATATCGCCCTCGCCGCGTCGAACGAGTCGCACTCGTCCCGGAGGGTTCCTCGAACCGTCGTCTCGATGTGCTGGACGTGAGAGTACCGCAGGACGGACATGAAATCCTCCACCTTGATCGATCCGGCCTTCGATACGGACCGGACGTCGTTTCTCCCCAGGTCTACGAGCATCACGTGCTCAGCCCTCTCCTTCTCGTCCTCCAGCATCTTTGATGCGAGGAGGTCGTCCTCCTGGGGCGAACCGCCCCGGGGGCAGGTTCCGGCGATGGGGTTTGTCGTCACCACGCGGTCATAGAGGCTGAAGAGGGTCTCTGGGGACGCCCCCACCAGAGCCTCGTCTCCGAACTCGAAGATGTAGGTGTAGGGGCTGGGGTTGATCTCCCTCAGCCTCCGATAGAGGAGGACGGGGTCCGGATTCCCGAGCCTCACCCTCGTCCTCCTGGATAAGACCACCTGGAATATGTCGCCGTCGAGGATGTGCTCTTTGGCCTTTCTGACCGCCTCTTCGAAGGGCTCGGCGGGGTCGGACTCGACTGATATCGGCGCGAGATCTCCACCCTCCGGCTCCTTCAGGTCGAGGTCTCTGAGGCGGTCTATGGCTTCTGCGGCCATCATCTCCGGATCGTCCTCGGGGAACAGGGGCGCCACCGCCAGGCAGACCTTTCCGGTGAGGTGGTCGAAGACGAAGCACTTCGAAAAGATCCCGAACTTTGCGTCAGGCCCATCCGAGTTCGGATCCCTCTCGATCCTCTCGCCCACCAGGTCATAGGCGAGGTAGCCGATCCCGCCTCCGAGGAAGGCCTGCCTTCCGAACTTGGAGGGACCGGAGGTCGCGGGAAGGGCCGACCGGAGGAGGTCGAAGAGGTCCAACCCTCTTCTGATCTCGCCGGAGAGGACGAATCTGCCTTCGCCTCTCCCGTCCACACCTGTTCCGTCCGAGGTGGCGGATGCGTCGAGCTTCCTCACCAGGACATCTCTGAGACCATCTTCGCCGTCGAATATCTCGAGGTTGAATCTGCGTCCCTTCACAGTCACCACGGCGGCAGGACTTGCTCCGACGAAGGAGAAACGTGCCCGCTCTCCCGACTTCTCCACCGACTCCAGGAGGAAGGGATACCTCTCCATTCGGAGGGCGCAGTAGAGGTTGAGCGGGGCCTGGGGGTCGACGAGATCCGACACCTCGAAGAGGCGGGGCGCGGGCCCCGTCCCCAGTATCTTCGAGGGCCCCCCTGTGACCGAGCCTACCTCCGCTGGCATGATCTCACCTCTCTCAGGAAGGCCTCGATCTTCTCGGGGTCTTTCGCCCCATCGGTCTCGACGCCGGAGGATACGTCCACAGCGTAGGGCCTGACGGCCTCTATGGCCGCCGCCACATTACTGGGTTCCAAGCCGCCCGCCAGAATAACCGGGACGTCGACTCTTCTCACCATATCCGCGCTCAGGTTCCAGTCATGAACGGTGCCGGTTCCGCCGAGCTTTCCGCCCTCGAAGCTGTCGAGGAGGAGGGCGTCAGAGACCTCAGCCATCCGTCGAGCGTGGTCCAGACCGCCCGGCCTTGCCGGAACCGTCGCCACCAGCCTCGCTGGCACCATCTTTTTGAGGGCCGCCATATCACCAAAGCTCAACGAGTCGTTGACCTGGATCACGTCGGCCCCGGTGTCGAGGGCGAGGTTCGCCGCCTCCGCTGCGGAATCGGGCTCCACCACGATCACGCTGGAGACGAAGGGGGGAAGGCCCTCGATAAGGCTTCTCGCCTCCTCCCGACCGATGCTCCTCTTTGACCGGGGAATCTCCACCACGAAGCCGACGGCGTCAGCTCCCGCGGCGACGGCCACGCCCCTGGCCCCCTCGTCCCTGATCCCGCAGATCTTGGCCCGAGTCACAGAAACCTCTCCAGCGTCTCGGGGTTCCCGCAGGCAGAGACCATCTTCTTCAGCGTATCGAGGGGCCGTCCCGAGTCGATCGCCTCCTCCGCCATCCTCGCCCCGTCGAAGAGGGTCTCGGCGATCCCGCTGACGTAAAGCGCGGCCCCCGAGTTCATGGCTACGATATCCCGGCATGGGTTTCGGGCTCCCGAGAATATTTCGACGAGCTTTCTCGCGTTCTCCTCGGGGCTTCCTCCCCTGATATCCTCCAGGGAGGCCTGGGGGTAGCCGAACTGCTCTGGGGTAATGGTGTAGGTCCTGAGGCTCTCCTCTTTCAGCTCCGAAATCAGGGTCGGGCCGGTGTTGGTGATCTCGTCGAGGCCCGACCCGTGGACGACCATCGCCCTCTCTGATCCCAGGATCCTGAGGGCACTGGCGAGCTTCTCGCAGAGGGCCGGATCGTAGACCCCCATCACCTGGAACCTAGCTCCTGCGGGGTTTGTGAGAGGTCCGAGGATGTTGAAGACCGTCCTCATTCCAAGCTCTCTTCTGATTGAAGCGACCCGCTTCATGGAGGGATGGAATATGGGGGCAAGCAAAAAGCCGATCCCCAGGGTCTCGATGCTCTTGCATGCCTTCTGGGGCTCTATTGCGACCTCGACGCCGAGTTCGCAAAGAACGTTCGCGCTTCCGCAGGCCGAGCTGACGGCGTAGTTTCCGTGCTTTGCCACAAAGGCGCCAGTGGATGCTGCGACTATCGCCGCGGCGGTGCTGACGTTGATGGTGTTCGTCCCGTCCCCGCCGGTGCCGCAGGTGTCGACGAGAGGCCCGGCCACCTCGGGACGGATCCTGACCGCCGAGGACCTCATGGCCCTGGCGAGCCCCGCGATCTCTGAGACTGACTCGCCTTTCGTCTTGAGGGCGATCAGGATCGCGCCGATCTGGGCGTCCGTCGCCCCCTCGAATACCTCGCCGAGGAGAGCCTCTGCCTCCGAGACGGACAGGTCCCTCCCCTCCACGATCTGTTGAAGATGCCTCATATGGTCACCACGATGTATGATTTTGTACTATAATGTCAGAATATCGACGTTGTATATAAAGATTGTGCGTTGTCAGCTAAAACGGCGTTCCAAATGTGAAAGCCTCAACGCAGAGACATCTTCGGGGCGTGCGGGAGGGGGTACCGTCGACGAGAGTAAATAAAATATATATACTCGAAATGCAATAGAAGTTTTCTAAAAATAAATGGGGTGGTCTATTGAAGTATGAGGTGCTTGATAAGCTGGCAGCTCTTATAACTGCCGCCTTCGGCCTGGTGGCGGCGCTGGCATGGAACGACGCCATAAAATCGCTCTTTGCAGAGGGAGGGCCGCTTTATTTCATGGCGGCGTACGGGATATGGGGCTACGCGATTCTGGTGACCTTGATCGCCGTCGCCGTGACGATATGGGTGGGAAGGATGGCCGAGAGGGCAAAAAAGGAGGAGAAGACGTAGAGGCTTAAACCCTATTTTTTAGATTTTTTTGATTCATTGGTCCAATCCTATTTTTTTATTCGAGCTAAGGGATGCCGTTCATTCCTCCCTCGCCCTGGATCGGCGTACGAAAGACGGCCCAACCTTGATGAAAGACCGAGACGCCTCCATCAAGATCTCGACATCGGTCATCCTCCCATCGGATTTGAGCCGATCCACCTCCAGCAGAAACTCGCCCATCACCTCAGAGTCGAGGCGGTTCATCTCGGCGAACTTGACGGCAAGGCTCTTCAGCTCCTTCTTCGACGAATATCTCTTGGGCACCTCTCCGTCGACGAAGTTGAAGACGTGGCCGCATTTGGAGTGGCCTATGGTGGGAGTCGACGGGTTGGCGCTGGTTTTTATGTAATCCTTGAACGTCTCTGTGCCGACGAGCTCTCCGCACTCCTGGCATAGTATTATTCTCATATCATCACGACCATCAACCAAAAATGGAGGATTTACATCCCGCCCCCAGCGATATTCCCTCCAAATTTTTCTGCGACATAATTTTCTGCTTACTCGCTTAAGACTTCATCTTATACGCAGCTATGTTCATCTTCGCTTTACTTAAAAAACTTATCCTATTAACATAGGTGACTTGCGATAATATCGGCTATAATCCCTCCTCTGCATCTATCTAGACAGCCCAACAGCATGATATTTTCTGGTATTTAAAAGAAATGCATTCGAAACTGTGAATCACGGGTATCAAGCAAAAGAAATATATAAGTTAGCCAAGAAATTCAAGGGAATGACCAGATTGTATATGCAATAGAGAGATAATAGACGTTTTATATAACAGGGGTGAGCAACCGGCTATGAACCCTCTGCAGCTTTAGTGTCAGCCATTTACGAAAATGTTAAGAACTATAATTTATTTCATATCATGTCATAGTTTCAGTTTTAGCCAGATGGCTCGGTGCTACAGAGGACTGAAGTGGACCTCTCTATGGCAAATAGGAAGTAGGCTTCTATAAAGACCTGAGATAAAAGTAAATTAAAAATTTTTGAATCATATGGAGGTTGAAGATGGCTGGCTACAGCGCTGTGAGGGATGCGGGAAAAACGGTATCCAGCTTAATCTGGGATAATATAAAAAATGATAAAAAAATAACCCTGATAATTTCATCAGAAAATCAGATCTCCCTTTCATCTCCAGAAGAGATGACTCCAGATAAAAAATTATCTTTATTCCTGTACCAGATCGTTGAGGATTCGTATCAGAAGAACCAGGAAAATCTGCCGAGCAGCCCCGAGGAGATGAAATACCCCCCCATTTACCTCAACCTCTTCTACATGATCACGCCCAACACCGCCGACTACGAGACGGATCATTTGTTGATGGGGAAGGTAGCCCAGATCCTCAATGATAACCGAATACTGAGGGGGCCCGCTCTCCGGGGAGACCTGGCCGGCGAGGAGCTGAGGCTGAATTTCTGCTCGCTATCCCTCGACGAGTTGAACAAGATGTGGAGCGCCGTCTCCAAATCGAACCCCTACAGGCTCTCGACATACTATGAGGTCGGGCCGGTGAGGATCGATTCGACCCGGAAGAGAGAGGTCAAGAGGGTCCTGGAAGCCGATATCGAAGAATACCTCTACAGTGGTGAAGAGAGATGACCATTCCGGCCGGAACGTTTCTGGAACGGCGCTCTAAAAAGCTCTCCTTTGCGGTAAACCTGTCGGATGATTATTCGAAGAGCCTCCCCTCCGGGAGGATCGAGGTCTTCCTGGACGACGGCCGGAGGGCGACGAAGAACGCCAGCTCTTATTACCTATTTCTGGACCTTCCCGAAGGCGAATACAGGGTCCAGGTGAGATCCGAGCGCTACTTCGATGAGACGTCGGAGCCCCTCAACACGGCGACTTATAATAATAAGGATATTATAAATATAAATCTGATGCCCAGGCCATCATATCCCTTCCGGCCTGGAGAGACCCTGGTGAGGGGAATTTTGCTGGATGGAGATGGGAGACCGATATCAGGTGGTAGGATCGGCGGCCATGCGGCGAATAAAGACTTTTCGAGCAGGACGACGGAGAGGGGAGATTTTGTTATATATTTCGGAACTTTGGGCGAGGAGGACGTGGTGAAAGAGGACGAGAGATATTTCGTCAAGGGCCATACAGATGCTAAAATTAGACTTAGTATCGAATGGGCAGGAAGATCGAAAGAGATGGAGTTGGACGAGGTCGAGGTCGGAACGACCCGATCTATAACCGTTTTGTTTAACAGTCAGTAATTGAAGAGGTGGGAGCCGTATGCCGGAATATTTGGCACCAGGCGTATACGTAGAGGAGATAGAGATCGGAGCAAAGCCCATAGAGGGTGTGAGCACGAGCGTCGCGGGGTTCCTCGGCCAGACCGAGAGGGGTCCCATCGGCCCGAGGCTGGTAACGGGGTTTGAGCAGTTCACTAGGCTTTATGGCGGGCATATCAAAGAGAGCTATCTCGCCTATGCCGTAGACGGATTTTTCAGAAACGGCGGACAGCGCTGCTATATCGGCAGAATCATGGGCGGTGGCGCAAAGGTATCCAGCCTCATGTTGGAATCAGAAGGCGATGAGGGGGCAAGAGAAGAACTGATCGAGGTCAAAGCCCTGGGTCCAGGAGCGTGGGGAAATAGGATTGCGGTCAAAGTTGATAGTGCGACCCTCTTGAAGGACGGACTATTCAAGCTAATCGTGGCCTATGGGTCTGTTGAGGAGGTATACGACAACCTTTCCTCAGATCCGGGTTCGAGCGACTACTACGTAAAACGGGTCAACGGCGCGTCGAATCTGGTGGTGCTGGAGCAGAAGAGTCCAGGCGCACCTCCAATGGGGGAACTCACCGCCCTTTCAGGAGGCGAAGACGGAAGCGCAGTTGGGAAGGTCAACTATCAGGGCTCCTCAACTGATCCTGATGAACGCGCTGGCCTTGCTGCCTTCGAGGGGATCGACGAGATCTCCATCGTCAGCATGCCCGACGAGAGCAAAGTCGCAGGTTTGGCAGCAGAAGTGGTGGACCACTGCGAAAAGATGAAGGATCGGTTTGCAATCCTCCAGTCAGATCAGTCGGCGGGCGACGTCGGAGGTATATGGCCTCCAGAGGACTCGAAGTACGCCGCCTTCTATTATCCCTGGATAAAGGTCTTCGACCCCCTCTCAAATGCCTACAAGCTCGTGCCGCCGGGAGGTCACATCGCCGGCGTTTATGCCCGGAGCGATCAGGAGAGGGGGGTTCACAAAGCCCCTGCCAATGAAGTTCTGCGGGGGGCAAGCGAGCTGGAGGTGAACGTCAGCAAAGAAGATCAGATGACTTTGAACCCGAGGGGCGTAAACTGCATCCGCGCCTTCCCCGGCCGGGGCATAAGGGTCTGGGGGGCGAGGACGACCTCGAGCGATCCCTTATGGAAGTACGTCAACGTGAGGCGCCTCTTCCTCTTCATCGAGGAGTCGATCGATGAGGGGACTCAATGGGTCGTCTTCGAGCCGAACAACGAGAGGCTGTGGGCGAGGGTCAGACAGACGATCAACCATTTCCTGACGGGCGTCTGGAGAGATGGCGCTCTCATGGGCAACAACCAGGACGAGGCGTTCTTCGTTCGATGCGACCGGACGACGATGACCCAGGACGACATCGACAACGGAAGACTGATAGTCCTGATCGGGATCGCTCCCGTGAAGCCCGCCGAGTTTGTGATCTTCCGCATAGCTCAGGTAGCCAGGGGTTCGGAGATAGCAGAATAATGGTGGTGAACGAAAATGCCGGGTGAGAGAAGAGACCCTTACAGAAATACCAGGTTCCTGGTGGAGATAGATGGAATCGTCCAGGCGGGGTTCAGCGAAGCCGCGATCCCAGACGTCACCAGCGACGTCGTAGAGTACCGGGAGGGAAACGATCCGCCTACAGTCAGAAAGCTTCCGGCTCTGAACAAGTACGGCAACATCACCCTGAAGTGGGGGATAACGGATTCCATGGAGCTTTATGAAAAGTGGCGCAAGCCCGTAGAGGTGGGCAACATGAGCGCCGCAAGAAAGAACGTGGCGATAATTCTCATGGACGAGGAGGGGAGCCCAGCCGCTAGATGGGAGTTTCAGAACGCCTGGCCCAGCAAGTACGACGCCCCGGATCTCACCGCCAAAGGAAACGACGTGGCCATAGAGACCCTGGAGATCGTTCACGAGGGGATGAAGAGGGTGTCGTAAGGAGCCCATGAGGATGTTTCAGACGGAGTATCAGTTCACCCTCCCCAAGGGGTACATCGACGGAGACGGCAACCTCCATCGGGAAGGGGTCATGCGGCTGGCGACGGCCGCCGACGAGATCCTACCCCTCAAAGATCCTCGGGTTCAGCAGAACCCTGCCTATTTGACAGTAATTCTCCTTTCGAGGGTGATTACAAAGCTGGGGGCCCTCCCCGACGTTAACCCGAGGGTGGTGGAGGAGCTATTCGCCTCCGACATATCTTACCTCCAGGAGTTTTATAGAAGGATAAACGGGGACGGCACCACGAGGATAAAGGCGATGTGCCCCGAGTGTGAACACGAGTTCGAGGTCGATATAAGTCCGGGGGAATGATCGGCTACCCCCTCGACAGGATCTACGAGGAGGTGGCCTTCATCGCGTATCACTTCAAGTGGAGCCATGAGGAGATAATGGAGATGGAACATGGTGATAGGAGGAGGTGGTGCGAGGAGATATCGAGGATCAACAGGAGACAGAACGATAGGGCCGAAGGGCGGTGATTCGAGGGGGTACGGCCCAGCCAGGAGATGATGCCGATCCGACTTGAGGACGAGATCGGGACGATCTATCATTGATAGCAGAAATATTGAACGTACCTGGGAAGGGTGAAGATGCTGTTAGCTGAAAGGAGAGACCCCTACTTTGGGTTTAGTTTTTTCGTGGAGATCGACGACCTGATAGTCGGCGGGTTTTCGGAGGTTTCAGGGCTTCAGGCCGAGACCGAGTTCGAGGAGATCCGCGAGGGAGGCGTCAACGACAACGTCCATAAATTTCCGAAAATCACCAAGTATCAGAACTTAGTTCTCAAGAGAGGGGTTACAGACTCCGACGTCCTCTGGAAGTGGCATCAAGATGTGGTCGACGGAAATATACGACGCAAGGGCGTATACCTCACCCTTCTCGACGCTGAAGGGCTTGAGAGATGGAGATGGAATTTCATCGAAGCGTATCCGGTAAAGTGGGTCGGCCCCGATCTCAAAGCCGATGGGAACGCCGTCGCCATCGAGACCCTAGAGCTTGCCCATAACGGACTGAAGAAGGTCTGAGGATCATGATAGGGGCTTTTCCCCTTCTGAAGGAGGGATCGAGCATCGGATCGATGATCAGGGAGAAATACCTGGACCGACCACTCTCCAGCCCGCGGCCTTTTCCCACCACATTCAAGCGGTCGATCCTCCGTCGGATCGATTGCCTGGAGCTGATATACCGATCTTTTGCGCCTTCCTCGATCCCGGATGTGCTGAGCCTGACGAGATACCTGAAACGAAAATACTTTTTTAATGTCAATAACCTGATAAATATCGCCGTTTCCCTGAACCCCCCCGGCTGCAAAACGCGCTTGCTAGAGGGATCTTGGGGACGGCTTTTTCCCACCAGAACCTCCCCCGAACCCGAAATTTCAGTCCAAGGGGCCCATCCGTATGGACGGCAAAAGAATGCCCCGGGTCTCATTATGGGACAATCGAAAGTAGGAAGATTGAAAGAACGAGAAGAGCCATCAGATCCCGGCTGTAAGTCGCTCGCAGTTTTTCAGACCTCGGTTTTTCAGAGAGGGATCGCCATCTCCTGCGACGAGAGTGGCGGAACTGCCGGGCAGGGGAACGTCTATCGAAGAGAGGCGAACAAGTGGACTTCTGCCGGCTCGGACGGTCGCAGTCGGATGATTCCAATCTTCCACCGTCTTCACAAAGATAGTCCCCATGATGAGAGGCACCCCGATACATCGCGGGTCATTTCCGGCACGAGGACGAGGCCGGGGTTTGGAGGGATTAACCGATCAGGCACCAACAGATCGGATGGTCGGAGAAGCACGATCGTCACCATGCCACCTATCGACCTTCTTCACAAAGATAGGCCCCGTGATGAGAGGTCCCGAGATGAGAGGCACCCCGATACATCGCGGATCATTTCCGGCACGAGGACAAGGCCGGGATTTGGAGGGATTAACCGATCAGGCACCAACAGATCGGATGACCGGAGAAGCGCGATCGTCACCATCCCACCTATTGACCTTCTTCGCAAATATAGGCCCCGTGACGAAAAGTCCCAAGATTTGAGGTCCCAAGATGAGAGGCTCCTCGATACATCTTCGGTCATTTTCAGCACGGGGACTAGACAGGGATTTGAATGGATCAACCGATCCGGCACAACTGGGTCGGCTGGTCGGATGACTACCTTCGTACCCGAAGCTCTGGCCACAATTCGCGGGATTTCATCAAAAAGTTTCGGCATATTCGGCATATCTTCAGCGGCAGGGGCTGACCTTGAGATGATGGACCGTCCCCGCCTGATCGTTCATTGGGGCCCTCCATCGATGAGATGGCCTACCCTCAGCCTCAGTCGAGGAGGAGATCCGGGGGGGGTCAAGCCCCAGATCTCCAAACCTGGCTCCGGGAATTTGCCCTCCCTGGATTTTGCTGAAGATCTGAGGAGAAATGTGTCGGGCAGAAATTCGGCGGCTTCAGATCCGAGGATGACTGGCCGAAGTTATCCCGAGCTGGAGCAGATCGAGCCGGTCGAGACAAAGATAATAAGGGAAGTTGATCTGTTGAGGGAGAAAAAGTCAGTTCCTGATTTGGATAAGAGATCTATCGACCTCAATCTCGACCGGATCTCCGACCAGGTATACTCCATGATCGAGAGGCGGATAAGGACGGAGCGAGAGAGGAGGGGGCTATATGGCTAGATCGGCGACGTCTCCTGAGCTGAAGAAGGCTGTTATTCACGTTCTGGATGCCCGAGGGGGGAAGAAGGAGGGCGGAGAGATCCCTGTTCTCTTCTTCCCTTCAGAGTATTCCATGGAGAAGAGCAACGAGTTTGCGAACATCAACATCCCTGGGTTGGAATCTCCCCTCCTCCAGTTCAGCAGGGGTGGCCTTGAGACGCTGAGCATGGATCTCTTCTTCGACACCTACGAGCGAGGCGAAGATGTGCGAAAATATACAAATAAAATTGCGGACCTTTTAAAGATCGATCCGGATATACATGCTCCGCCCGTTCTCAAATTCGTCTGGGGAAACCTGAACTTTCCTTGCGTCCTGAGCAGAGTCAGCAAAAAGTTCACCATGTTCACCTCGGAGGGGATCCCCGTAAGGGCGACGTTGAGCGTCACTTTCAGCGAGTACAGCACCGGAGGCGAACTGAGAGAGAGGCCTCGACAGTCATCGGATAAGACGAAGAGCCGCACCATAAAAGAGGGCGATAGCCTCTGGGCGATAGCTGCTGAGGCCTATGGAGATCCGACCCTCTGGCGGCCCATAGCTGATGAAAATGGGATCTACAACCCGCGAATACTAGAGGCAGGAAGCATGATAACGATACCTCCCCTCAAATGAGACGATCAGCATGGCAAACCTCGACCTGAGCTGCTACGTTCCCACCTTCTCGATCAAGATCGGGGGGAGGCCTCAACCCGAGCTGGAGAGGTCGGTCCTCAACATCTCTGTGGACGATAGCATCGAGAAGATGAGCATGTTCACCATAAGCCTGAACGAGGGTCTGGACCTTTTGACCCAGAACTTCAGTTGGCTGGACAACAGCATCCTGGACCCTGCCAGCGATCAGGAGGTGGAGATCTACGTCGGCTACGCCAATCGCTCAGGGAAGTCGAGAGAGCCGACGATCGTGGGGGTGATCACGGATCTGGAGCCGAGTTTCCCCTCCAGTGGAATTCCGTCGCTGAACGTCAGCGGTTACTGCCATTCGTTCCGCCTCCAGAGGTCGGTGAAACGAGATGCGAAGACCTTTGATAACGAGAGGGATTTGGCGGATATCGCGAAAAAGATCGCCTCGAAGCACCATCTGGGGGAAGGGGATATCGATTCAGCCTTCAAACCTCCCGAAACGACGGCTCCAGATAACGAGTCCAGCGATTACGAGTTTCTCGACGGTTTGGCAAAAAGCGTGGGATACGAGTTCTTCGTAAGAGGCGAAAAATTGTACTTCAGAAAGCCAAAAGACCAGGCCCAGGAGACGACGTCTCTGAGATGGGGTCGGGAGATGATAAGTTTCAGCCCCAACATGAACACGGCAAACGTCGTCACCAGAGTCACCGTCAGAGGCCATAACCCGAACGACCCCTCAAACCCGATAACGGGAGTTGCCACCTCTGAAGACCAGGAGTTCGGGGAGACCGATGCCAGAAGTGCTGCAGAGTTTGCGAGATCGAGTCGGGAAGTGGAGATCACCGGTCAGAGCGTCTCCAGCGCCGAGGAGGCGAAGGCCCTGGCAAAAGGCCACCTGGTCAGGGCGAACAACTCCCTCATCGAAGGTACGGTCGAATGCATCGGCATCCCCGAGATCAGGGCCGGGACGAATATCCGGATTGAAGGCGTGGGCAAGCGGTTCAGCGGAAAATATTACATTAAAAATGCGACGCACTCGATAGGGGAGGGAGGATACGCCCTCGCCCTCAACGTGAGGAGGGGGGGAGTTGGGACTGTTTGATCTGGTGGGGAGCGAAACCGGGTCCGGGAAAGGAAAGATCGGCGGCATAGTCCTCGGGATTGTAACAGACAACCAGGACGATGAAAAACTCGGCCGGGTGAAGGTCAGATTCCCCTGGCTCGGCGATGGCTACGAGAGCGGTTGGGTGAGGGTGGCGACCCTGATGGCCGGAAACGAGAGAGGCACTTTCTTTCTCCCCGAGGTCGGCGACGAGGTGGTGGTCGCCTTCGATCACGGCGACATGAACTATCCTTACGTCATCGGAGCCTTATGGAACGGAGAAGAAAAGCCTCCCGAGACGAACGACAACGGCGAGAATAATTTGAGGAAGATCAGGTCCAGGAGTGGGCACGAGATGATCTTCAACGATGCGTCAGGAAAAGAGAAGGTCGAGATCCACACCAAATCGGGCCACAGCCTCCTTTTAGACGATGAATCTGGAAAGGAGAAGGTGGCGATTAAAACTAAGTCGGGCCATACCTTTCTTCTGGACGATGGACCTGGAAATGAGAAGATATCGATCGAGGACAAAAACGGCAATTCCATCAAGATAGACTCAGTACAAAACTCCATCGAGATCTCCAGCCAGACCAAGCTCAGCATCAAGGCTCCGACGATAAAGATCGAGTCGAGCGGGATGATGGAGATAAAGTCGAACGGCATTCTCACCATCCAGGGCTCTCTTGTGAAGATTAACTGAACTAGCTGAGGAGATATGATATGCCACCAGCAGCGCGGCTTGGAGATCCGACGAGCCACGGAACACCTCTAGGACCGGGGCCGGGAAGCTCCAACGTGATGATCGGCGGAAAGCCTGCGTGGCGTGCGGGTCCGGATTTTCACGCCTGCCCCCAGGTGACCGGCACCGTTCCTCACGTGGGCGGGACTGTCGCTATTGGAAGTGCGACGGTTCTCATCAATGGTCTGCCGGCAGCACGTCAGGGGGACATGATCATCGAGAGCGGCCCGCCGAACACCATCGCCGGAGGAGAGGTGACGGTCCTTATAGGATGACGAGGGTCCTGATAGTCAACGATGTCCTGATAGGTCGATGAGGGTCCTGATAGGTCAGCGAGGTTGAAGATGGCCAGAGAGTTTTTGGGAAGAGGTTGGAAGTTTCCCGTCAAACTGGATTCGAGAGGGAAGGTCGCAGCATCTCAATATGAAGAGGATGTGCGAGAAGCCATAGAGATCATCCTCGCCACCTCGAAGGGAGAACGGGTGATGCACCCCGACTTTGGCTGCGGCATCCGCGACTTCATCTTTGAGAGCCCCACCGCCGCCACCACGGGTATGATGGCGGAGAGCGTAAAAGATTCTCTTGTGCTCTGGGAGCCGAGGATAGAGGTCAGGGACGTGGAGGTGCATGAGGACGCGTCCGACGTCGGAAAGGTTCTCATCAGCATCACCTACTCGGTGAGAGCCACCAACAACGAGTTCAATCTCGTCTATCCCTTTCATCTGAAGGAATGAACGTTCTATGCCAAAAATAATCGATAAGTCCTTTGAAGATCTTCTGGAGGATAAGAGGCGTCGAGCCCTCCTATACGTTCCAGAGTGGAGACCGGAAGGCGAGGAGGCAGGCGAGGAGGACTTTGGGGTGGTCCTCCTGAAGATCTTCACCCACATGCAGGAGGAGATCGTCAGCAGGCTTAACAAGGTGCCGGCGAAGAACTTTGGAGTCTTTCTCGATATGCTCGGCATAAGGCTCGCGCCCGCTCGGCCCGCGAGAGCCCCGATGACCTTCTATCTCGCCGAAGGCCTCCGCGAGAACATCTTCGTCCCGGCGACGACCCAAGTCGCGACCGCCGAGACGAAGGAGCATGGGGCTCTGACCTACGAGACGGCCAAAAACTTCACCGCCACCAGAGCGTCGATGGAGCAGATCTTCAGCACGGATCCAAAAAAGGATGCGATATACAGCCACCTCGGGGATCTCAGGGATAAGGGCGAGTTTCAATTCTTCGATGGCGAGAACCTTCAGGAGCACGTTCTCTACATGGGGCACGCAGACCTTTTCAAGGTCGACGGCTCGGCTGAGATCACCCTCTTGTTCAGGTTCGAAAATTTAGTAAGTATGGAAGATCTGAAGAGCTGGAGATGGGTTTATTGGACGGAGGATGGTGAGAAGGAATTTTCCATCGATGAGGTCTTGATAATAAAAAAGGACGACTGCACATATCAGGTCAAATTGAGGCCAGAGGCCGAGATAAAAGAGATGGAGGTCTGGGGAAGAAAGAGCCGATGGATCGGCTGCAAGATCGGCTCTGGATCGATATCGCCGCTTCCCGTGGTCAATAAGATCAGGATATCCAAGATATCCAGAAACGAAATCCTAATACCGGACCTAGGTTTTTACAACTTCATTCCCCTGGACATATCAAAGGAATTTTTCCCCTTCGGAAGACAGCCGAGGCTCTTCGACTCCTTTTACATCGCCAGCGACGAGGCCTTCTCCAAGAAGGGGGCAGAGATCACGATCAGGTTTGGCGATACTGACGATACCGACGATAATGGACCGGATCTCTCGTGGGAGTACTGGGATGGATCGTCCTGGAGATCATTAGAAGTAAATCGTGATGCGTTTAACCCGAAGGTTTTCAAAGGCCAGGTGTTGTTCAACTGTCCAGCTGACCTCCAGGAGACCGAAGTCGGTGGGGAGATGAACCGCTGGATACGAGTCCGTCTCGTCGGTGGCGACTACGGGAGAGAGGAGTTCGTACATAAAGTCGCTACACTCCCAAAAGACGCCTCCGAAGAGAAGCCCACCGGGAAGGAGGCTACCAAAGAGGAGCCATCCAAAACGAGGCCTTCCTTAGTGGAGGCGCTCAAAGAGGATCTCCTCAAAAAGAAGTCCTCCGAAGAGGGGGCTCTCAAAGAGGAGGAGATAAAAGAGGAAACCTGGGTCGTATCTCCAAATTTTCATCCGCCCAGCATCAAAGGAATCGAGGTCCGTTACCAGTTTGGAGATGATGGAGAAGGCGAGGAGGACCTGCAACTTTGTCTCACGTACAACAACCTGGAGTACATGGACGTATCAGAGGAGAGCAGAAATGGCCTCAACTTTGAGCCGTTCGTCCCTCTTCCGGACGAGGACCCCACCATCCATCTCGGATTCGACTCTCCCTTCGGCAAGGGTAACATAAACATCTTCTTTTACGTGAAGGAGGACGCCTCCCCCTCCGATTCGGGCCCCGAGCTGAAATGGCATTGCTGGAGCAAAGGTCCTGATCTTTCAGAGGAGGGCATGACCGAGGGGGAGAGAAGCGAATATTTGAGGTCTGGGCGGTTCCTCAAACGGGGCCGCCTGGAGGTCATCGACGATACAGAGAACCTGATCAAGAGCGAGACGGTCGAGTTCATCGGCCCTTCCGAACAGATGAAGACCACCAAGTTCGGAAAAGATCGTTACTGGCTCATGGGGATCTCAACGGGAGGCCTCTCGTTCCCCATGACGAAGGGGATATACCCGAACACCGTCTGGGCGGAGCAGGTCGAGACGATCAAAGACGAGATAATAGGGTCAGGGGACGGCGAGAAGAACGGAAAATTCAGCTTCGTCAGACGGCCGGTCATCTCTCCGGAGATATGGGTGAGAGAGGGGACGGCGATCCCCAGGGACGACCGAGTGCTCCTCTCCTCCGAGAGGATATTGGTCGAAGAGGTGAAGAACGAGGCCGGCAAGGTCGTAGACTCCTGGGTCAGATGGAAGGCTGTGGAGGACTTTTCCGACTCCGGACCGAAGAGCCGGCACTACGTCTTGGACGGGGCTACAGGAGAGGTCGCCTTCGGAGACGGGATCAATGGCATGATCCCGCCCATCGGGATCGACAACATAAAGGCGAGCTACAAGTCCGGGGGAGGGGTCGGGGGCAACGTCGCCGACGGCGAGGTGGTCGTCCTCAAGACGCCCATCGCGGGAGCGAAACGCGTATCAAATCCCCTCCCCGCTGAGGGTGGCTCGGACACCGAGACCTTTGAGTCGGTCTTCAGGCGCGGACCCCACCTGATAAAGCATATGGACCGTGCGGTCACCCTCGAGGACTTCGAGCGGCTAGCAAAAAATTCCTCAAGTGAGGTGGCGAGAACTCGATGCTATGTGGTCGGCTCCCGGCTGAAGATCGTCGTAATCCCCAAAGGGAGCGAGGATAGGCCGAGGCCGACCCCAGGGCTTCTCAGGACTGTGAAGAGATACCTTCTTGAAAGGAGCCTGAACACGATCACCGAAAAGAGGGTAGAGGTTTCAGGCCCGAACTACAAGGAGGTCCGAGTGGCGGTCTCGGTCGTCCCAACCTCTACGGAGGGGGTGGTACCTATCGAGCAGGCGGTGACGAAGAGGCTGAAGGATTACCTCCACCCCCTGCGGGGCGGACCCGATGGGGAGGGGTGGAGGTTTGGAAGGGACGTTCACCTCTCCGACATCTACTCTCTCCTGGAGGGGATAGAGGGCGTCGATCACGTGGAGAACCTATTGCTCAACGACGAGCACGAAGACGTGAAGATAAGCGAATCGGATATGGTCTGTTCCGGCGACCACGCCATTGTGATGAGGCTGGGGGCGGTGTCATGACGCTTCCCACCGAGAACCTGGACGACAAGACCTTCGACGACCTGGTGAGAGACGCCCTATCCCGCATCCCGATCTACGCCCCCGGCTGGACTGATCGGAACCTGACCGATCCGGGGATAACCTTCATCGAGCTCTTCGCATGGCTCGCTGAGATGCAGATTTACAGGTTGAACAGGATCGACGACAAGACCTATAAAAAATTCTTAAAACTTTTGGGCCTGCCAGGGATCAGGCCGCCGATTCCGGCAGAGGTGGAGGTCACATTTTCGCTGCTGAAGGGCGACACGGACACGGCCCTTGTCCCAGAAGGAACGAAGGTGGCGGCGATCGATCCCCTCGCCGGAAGCAAGATCATCTTTGAGACGGTCCAGGATCTGAACGTGGCGGAGGTCCGGCTGGAAAAAATCCTGACCAGGTCGAAGAAAATCTTCGATTCCCAGGGCTCAAGATTCGTCGATAACACTCTGGCCGACGGCACCGAGAACGTCTACTACTTCGCCTTCGGCTCCGAACCGAAGGAAGGGGACGCGTTATACCTGGGGTTCGGCGAGAGTCCGAAAGGCAGAGATCTCACTTTGGCCTTTTACGTCTATGAGAGCAGATCGGGGGGCGACCTCGAAGAGCATACCTCCGTCGCCTTGAGGTGGGAGCTCTTTGGAGGTGGCGACTGGAAAGATGGTGCAAGCTGGACTTCCCTTCTGAGCGGCGCCAAGCATACAAGCTCGTCGGGCGTGGTGGAGGACGAGACGAAAAGCCTCACCACCAACGGCAAAATCCGGATCAAGGTGGCGACGGGAGAGGAGATGGAGAGGACGTCGATCGATGGTTTCGATCTCTTCTGGATGAGATGCCGGATCGAGAAGGGCGTCTATGAGATGCCGCCAAAGGTCGATCGGATACGTCTGAACACCATCTCTGCGGTCCAGGGAGAGCTGGTCGATGACGTCAAATTTTCGTCTTCGGGCCTCTCGAACCTGACCTTGAGCCTTGATAAAAAGCCGGTCGTTCCAAAAAGCCTCAAAGTCGAATGTGGTGGGAGGGTCTGGAAGGAGGCGGAAGATCTCGACGCCTCGGGCCCCGGTGACGATCACTATATCCTTGATCTGATCGGCGGCAGGTTGACATTCGGCGACGGCGTCAGGGGCAGGGTCCCGCCAAAAGGGGAGGAGAACATAACCATCTCCTACCGTTCCGGTGGCGGCGTCCGGGGGAACGTCGATCCTCACGCCATCTGCGAAGTGTTGGACGAAGGTCTCAGAGATCGAGTGAAGGTCAAAAACGAGCTCTGCGGCCGGGGCGGAGAGGAGGCTGGAACTCTGGAAGAGGCGGTGGCTCGGGCGAAAAGAGAGATGAAAACGGTCACCAGAGCCGTTACGTCCTCCGATTATGAGCACCTCGCCCTGAACGCCCCCGGGATCGGGGTGGCCAGGGCGAAAGCCATCCCCAGGTTTCATCCGATTCACAAAAGAGAGGTGCCCGACGTCGTCTCGGTGATAGTGGTTCCAGATAGCCCTGAGCTCCTCTCGACTCCAAGCTCAGGCTTTCTGAAGGCGGTCCGCAGGCACCTGGACGAAAGCCGTTTGCTGACCACAGAGCTCTTCGTCCTCCCTCCCGTCTACGTGAAGGTCTCGGTGAAGGCAACGGTGGTGAAGATGCGGGAGCATCTGGCGGCCACCGTAAAGGCGAAGGTCTCAGAGAGGCTGGTCAACTTTTTACACCCGACCAAAGGGGGACCAGACGGCAAAGGCTGGCCCTTCGGAAGGCCGGTCTACGTCTCGGAGATCTTCGAGACGATCAGCGGTACCGAGGGCGTGGATTACGTCAAAAGCGTAACCCTTCTCAAAGAAGGGCTTGAGCAGGACGGCGACGTTCTAATTCCGAAGCACGGTCTCGTCTATTCGGATGGGGAGGGGTCTCTTCACGATATAGAGGTGAAGGAGGCTCAAGATATAGAGGCGAAAGAGGCTCAAAATATAGAGGCGAAGGAGGGTTTTGGTGGCTGAGTTCGAGTTCAGAGCTCTGACCAGCGAGGACTGGAAGGATCTCGACTCTGCGGCTCTGATCGGCAAAGGGGGTGCGCTGAGGCTCAAAGACGGGGAAGAGGGAGATGGCCATCCCACCCTTCTGGACACCCCTCCGAATGAGGACGGAAAGGAGGTGGTTATTCCTCTGGAAGGAAGCCACAGATTCTCCTATCTGGACAGCGGAATTCCCGGATGTCGCTGGCACCGGGCGGTCCTGGACGCCGAGATCCCGGAGAACTCCACCGTCACCATAACTTTCCGGACCTCTGAATCCGATGGTGGAGGGGGAGACCCGTCGGAGCCGGTGACCTTCGTCTCCAAGGGGCCGAGGGACTGTCTGATACAGGCTCCTCTAGGGCGGTACATCGAGGTCGAGGTGCAACTGCGGAGGATGAACAGGGATACGCTCTCGCCTCTTTTGGGGAGGCTGAAAGTCTACTATCCCCGCCGCTCTTATCTGCGGTATCTGCCTTCCGTCTACCAGAAGGACGAGGCCAGCAGGGACTTTCTCGAACGGTTTCTCTCCGTCTTCGAGTCGGAGCTTTACGAGAGCGAGGAGACGATCTCCAGGATATCGAGCTACTTCGATCCCATGGCCGCACCCGGCCAGTTCGTGCCCTGGCTTGCAACCTGGCTCTCCCTTGACCTTTACGAGCTTCTCGGCGAGAAGAACCGGGAGTTCATCCTGCGAGCGGTCGAGTTCTACAAGAAGAAAGGCACAGCCTCGGGGCTGGCGGAGCTGGTGGCTTTCCTCACGGGGAGGAGATGTTGTGTCAAAGAGTACGCAAACAACATCTTTCGGTCCTACGGGATGGAGCACGGCGAAGAGGAAGAGACGATCAAAAGATCCGGGTGCGAGAGGTTTTGCCGCAGGCCGTCCAGGACGGTGGACATAGACGACCTCGATCTTTTGGCGAAGATGGACACCTTCTTCGACGAGGTCCACTACACCATCGATACGAGCGAGAAGAACAGATACTCGCGGGACTCGATCGGCCTTTTCATCTTCTTGGGTCCTGGCGAAGAGCTGGTGATCGACAAAGACGAGCTGAGGAAGATCATCGAGTCGTTCTTGCCCGCGTTCGTCCGCGTCCACATAACCGCCGTCGAATCGTTTCGGGACTCTTTCGACCTGGCTGAGGTCACCGACGTTTACTGCGATCATCTATCGATCCGTCTGGAGGAGGAGATGGGGATGGCAGAGGGCTTTTACAGGGACGCCGCCAGCTGGCGATGGCTCTGCTCTTGCAGAAAGAGCGAACGGAGCAACGATAAAGGTTGCCGGACACCTCATTCAGGGCTGGACGTAGACGTCCCCCTTTGAGGACAGGATTGGGCAGATCTCTTCTAGGTCAGACTGCTAATTTATCGTTTTCACATCGGGGTGATGGATTTGAAGATAGAGGGCGTGTACAGGGATAGATTATATTCGGATGATGGGCTAGTCGTTGATTCTGGCTGGAGGTCGAACGCCATCGTGGCCGACTTCGGCAGATTTCTTGCCGCTCTAATGAAGAGAGACTTTGAGAAGAAGGTGGGGATCGAGTACATGGCCTTCGGCGGCGGCAATGGAAATGAATCAAAATTTAAAGGTTGTGTAAAATCCTTCTTCGACTCAAAAAAGGAATTACCTTACATGTCCGGCGACGGCAGATGGGCCTGGGCGAAGAAGATAGACAATTCTGAGATGAAGTACCTCTCTGACGACGATCAAGTGGTGAACGATGAGGTCACAAATGGGGTCACAAAGGAAGTCACAAACAGGCTGAGAATCGAGGTCTTCATCGATAAGGCAAAGCCTGTGACTGAGACGCTAATCTACGAAGAGTTTGCTCTCCTCGGTATAGACGAATCGGATGAAGGGCCGGACACGAGCAAGATGTTCTTCGTGGACTATGTCAAGCATGCGCCCATTACGAAGGACGCGAGCATGATGCTCACGAGGACGATTGATTTGACGTTTCCGCTGGGGGAGGGTGAAGTTCCATGAGCAAATCATATTGGTTTGGGGATGAAGATCAGAAAGGGAACTTTTCGAACGATAAAAAGGACACTTTCAATCCCAAGAAGAGGTACATCGGGATAAGGCTACAGCAGGGCGTCCCCCTTCTCGATCGGGACTGGAACGAGCTGGAGGATATAAGGCGCTACGAAGAGCAGATGCTCCGAAAATGGTACATCGGCGACGGGATTCCCGACGACGACGGTTTCAAAATAATGCCCCTGGACGAGCCTGGAAACGACTTCAAGATCCATAGGGGAAGATGCCTGGTGGGCGGGTTCGAGGTGGTGAACGATCCGGAAGGTGCCGAATATCTCCTCTACTCCGCTCAAGAAGACGGTGATGTGGACTCGGAGGAGATCTCGGATTTAACCAATTTCAAGGCTTATCTCGATGTCTGGATCGAAGAGGTTGATGAGGACGATGACCCTGCCCTGGCCAACGATGACGACGTGGATATGGAGACCTGCATCAGGCATCAGCTCAAGTGGCGGGTCAGGGTCCGATCCGGATCCGGAACGTTTGCCCACGAGGATCGTCATCATTACTACGACCTTGCCAAAATCGAGCGCGATGAGAAGACGGATCCTATCGAAGAAGGGCATATCACCGATCTTCGAAGAAATGGGATGACGCTGCAACATTTAAGGGATGGACTTACCACCAACCAAAGGGCAGACTCTCTGCACCTGCACAGTAAACTGGTAGCGAGGTATGGCTCGCCAGATCCGGCCTTGAGCGTAGATGGTTACGGCAACGTGGGCATCGGGACGACGACGCCGGCTGGAAAGTTACAGATTATCGATGTTCCTCAAGGCGCAGCCGGTAACACTTTGGTACTGGGTCCAACCAACGTCTCGAACTTGAGGCTTGGGTATCACGAAAACTATAGCTGGGTACAATCGCACGGCTCCAAACCCCTCGCCATCAACCCTATCGGCAATAACGTAGGCATCGGGACGGCAGACCCCAAGGCTAAGCTGGACGTAAGAGGCGATATAGCCCTGGGCCTGACAGATGGTGGCGGTCCGAAGTTGTTGCTCACCAGTGCGCCACATACCCACTATATTCGAGCTAACGACTGGTGGACGGAGTTCGTATCCCACCTCAACGAGGGCTGGAAGTTCATCTCCATAGATGCTGACAAAAAAGAGCTGGAGAAGGTTAGGATCACAGGTTCCGGCTACGTGGGGATGGGGACAACAGCACCATCCCGCATTCTTCATGTTGAAGACGAAATCCACAGCAGCGGGTCAAGGGCTGGTTTTTCATTTGCTGATATGGGCGTAACGAAGTTCGTTGAGGTTCCCACCAATGGTGAGAGATGGGTCTGGCACTCAGCAGACAAAGTTGCACGACTTTGGTCCGGAGGCGATAAACTAACCATAGAGTACGTGTTTAGCTGGCCAAGCTTGATATCAGTATCTGTAGAGTATTGAGTACCTGTGGTTTCCATGTCGCCAGGACGGTCATAAT
>NPIE01004145.1_pt2 | contig 34094 bp, 29 predicted proteins | sample 8637661 | NCBI WGS metagenome assembly NPIE01 (sample SAMN07420842, study PRJNA396082) | bioreactor metagenome | isolation source: sample BA12 brine-fed electro-methanogenic bioreactor BA | place: Japan: Kochi | collected 2016-12-09 | reverse complement strand
CGGGTTTTTATCACGCTGATTCCACCTTTTTTCCAGTTGGCGTTTGGTGATGGATTTACGGCAGGGAAACCTCCGCCTCGCACTAAACCATTTATCATGAAATGTTTCTTCCACTTATTCTCATCGTGGAAGAGTCGAAAAATGAAAAGGAGAACAAGAAACGGAGGGATCTGTTCCCGTGTTGCTGGCAAGAAGGATGGTTCGTTATGGAATCACGATTAAAATTTGATTTTTGATAGAGATACTTGATAAGCTAGCCTGAAATGTGAAAATCAGCGTGTCACCCTTGCTCATTATAGGTGGTGGCATGAGCAACCCGGTTGCGACGGCACGGTGGAAGAGCCATTCAAATCGCTTTCCTAGTGGGAGACTGAAGGAATGAATCAATGTGGGAAGGGTTTACGGCGTGAATTGGTAGGCCAATATTGTCGCTCTGTGTTGTACGCGGTTTTTTTGCTGTTCGTTCCGGCCAGTCTCGTCGGCCAGACCGACACTCCGGTGAACCAGGTGGCGGACAGCGCGCCATCGGCAGCAACGGGGATCAGTTCGGTTCCCTCGTCGGAGACGGCAAATGAACTCGATCGCGCCGAAAAAGTGATTGCAGACTATCAGCAGAATCGTCTCAATTTTGAATATAAAAAAGGCAACGTCAAGCGGCAAATAGAGCAGGAACTCAATGATCTGAAAGAACAAATCGGCGCGCTTGAGCGGGACCTGCATGAAGGCGAGGGGCAACTCAAACAGGTTTACCGTCCCGGGGAACCTGAGTTGCCGGAGGATCTGGTAACAGGCGTTTGCCGAAGTCAAAACGAAACGATCGGGTTACGAAAGTGCCTTGGGTGTAATCAAGGGAGTAAACAGCGCGCGGGTGGGGACGTTGTTTAATTGTTGAAAGCTCTCTCTCTCACCCCATGAACATGGTGGGGAAAAACAGGGCCACCTGCGGGATGTAGGTGATGATCATCAAGTCGATCAGGCTGAGGGTGAGAAACGGTAGTACGGACATTCTCACTTCACCCATGCCGCGGCCGGTAATGGATTTGACGACGAAGAGGTTGTAGCCGAAGGGGGCGGTGGTGGAGCCGATGACGAAGTTGACGACGATGATGGCGCCCTTACCAAGGCCTGGTTCTATCGGAATATCTCTATGGGGATAGTGCCCTGGGCAGTTACGATCGTGCCATTGAGTGGCTGACCGGTCGCTTGTCAGAAATATTCCTGGTTCCAGAGCTTCTCGGCGAAAGATTGTGCCGGGGTGATTTCGATACCGTCTTCGGTCGTTCTGGGCTTATCTTCGCAACAGACGATTACCCTGCGGCGCACTTCAGGGTGGTCCTTTGTCAGGCTTCTCAGCCCCCTGAGGTGTTTTGCGGAGACATTTTGTACCCCTTTTGCTTCAATGGCGATTGTCATCTCGTTCACGATGAAATCGACCTCGGTGCCGCCGGCCAGGCGCCAATAGGAGAAGTCTGCAAACCTCTCATGATACATGTCATAGGCGCTCAGCTCGTGAAAACACCAATTTTCGAAGGCCTTGCCGAACAACTCCGAGCCTTGCTGGATAGTTCCCCGCTTGGCAAGAAAATTAACAACCCCGACATCTGAAAAATAGAACTTGGAAGAAGCCGCGACCCTCCTTTTCGGGCGTTTACGGAAACTGGGGAGCCATCTGCCCAACAGGGTATCTTCCAGAATCTGGAAATATTCTTTGATTGTTTGGCTCGATACTCCGCAGTCTCGGGCAATGGTGGTGTAGTTTACCGTTTCGCAATCCGATAGGGAAGCCAGGTTCAGAAAATGGGAAAAGACCGGGAGGTTGCGAACCAGACCCTCGGCGGCTATTTCTTCTTTCAAGTAATCGGCAACATAAGCATTCAGCAACCGATTGGGTCGCGAAGCCTGGTGAATACGAGGCAGGTAGCCTTGATTCAACATTCTGGACAGATCGAACTCGGATTGCAGTTCGGCCGATACCAAACCGAACAACTCGTATCTCAAGGCCCGGCCGCCTAACAGGTTGGCATGCCCCTTCTTGACCTTTCTCGCGCTGGAACCACACAGGGCGAACTGCACGTTTCGGTTTTCGTGCAACCAGTGAACTTCATCTAGCAGAGCGGGGAGTTTCTGCACCTCGTCAATGACGACAAAGAGTGGTTCTCCTTCAGTGGGCAGTTCCTGTCGCAGCCATTCGGGGTGGTTCAGATAGCGCCGGAACTCTTCTGCTTTTAACAGATCGATCCATACGGCATGCGGATACGTACTGCGCAAAAGGGTGGATTTGCCTGTCTGGCGAGGACCCCACAAAAAGAACGTTTCCTCACCTGGAGGGGGCAACTTCAGTTTTCTTTTCAGCATAACAGTTCTTTCTACCCTCAAACGACGGGGCTCTGATTTTAATGAAATGAAGTTCTACTTGAAAATATCATGGAAATATAAAGTGTCAATGGAAGATATTTTAATATTTATCGCACGTGGAAGGGGACGTTGCGCACGTGGAAGGGGACGTTGGTTAATTGTTGAAAGTTCTCTATCTCACCCCATGAACATGGTGGGGAAAAACAAGGCCACCTACGGGATGGAGGTGATGATCATCAGGCCGATCAGGCTGAGGATGAGAAACGGCAGCACGGACACGCTTACTTCGCCCATGCCGCGGCCGGTGATGGACTTGACGACGAAGAGGTTGTAGCCGAAGGGGGCGGTGGTGGAGCCGATGACGAAGTTGACGGCGATGATGCCGCCCTTACAAAAGGTTCGGTTCTGGTGGAATAGTCCTATAGGGATAGTGCTCTGGGCAGTTACGGTGTTCTCGATATACTCTCAACCAGAAAATCGATATCGCTATCCGGCTACCCGTCACCGCTCGCCACGGAACCGGACAGCCGAACGTTTCTTGCATGATGTCGTTATGCAAGCTCAAGAATTGATGCTCTTTCCCGCCGGATTGTTTCGATTAAATGTGGCATCTGCCACACGAAAAGCGCTTTTCATTACGCTGACTTCACGTGTTGGGATGGTGAGTCTTTTCGCCATGTCCGGCCAGGACCGCACTACTGACGCTATTTCCTGTATGATCTCGTTTGCACGGTCCTTACCTACACGGAAATAAGGGGCACTACTCAACACAAGATCAAGGTGCTGGCTGTTATCGTCCTTTGAGATATTAAGAGCCAACCCGCCTCCCGTTGCAACAGGGTTGATATCATAGGCAGGTGACAGAACCCACCCCCTATCGGTCAGCATAAAACCATGATTACGCAAATGATCATCTGTATTGGAAACACAAACATAAAAAACAATGCGCCGCCAAAGCTGTTCAAGATCTTCATTGACGTGTGCGCCGTTTCGAATAAGGAAATCCGCAAGGTCCAGGTAGCTGACACCGGTATCTCCGCCATCACCATCTTTTTTGCCAAGTAATGTCAGGGCTGAGGCAAAGTGTAGCCTCTCTCCCGTGTCTGTGCGGTCAAAACGCTTTGTCAGGAAGGTGTCATGGTCTCCTGAAAAATGTCGGATATCGGAATGCGCGATGGAAATACCACCTTTTTTTGCCAATTGATAAACAAGGTATTCCCATTTTCCGATATTGATTTCATCATGGCGAGAAGGAAATTTGGCAATCCACGGATGGTTATTTTCATCAAGGACACTTGCTTTCGGACGCGCACCACCAAGGGAGCCTCCAGGCGCAATCAGCATGTTGAGCCATTTCGTATAGTCCTTGTCGCTTTCGGCATCATTTTGTTCCAGCTGCAAGCTGGCATATTCCAAATCCCGTAATGTTGTCCATGGCGGCGCAGCCAGATCCTCTTGATCATCCAAAAATGGCCCATCATCAGACAGGCGAAAGCGCAAAGCGCCCATGCGGTGGCCATCATAAACGCCGAGCAAATAATCTGACTCGAGAAGTGGCCGCACATCTCGTTGTTCGGCCCGTGCTTGTTGAGCTTCTCGACGTTGCATTAATACACGGCCCCAACGATCCGGCGAAGAGTCTAAAAACAAGCCAAAATGATCATGGCCGCCACGGGTGTATTGTGGGCCGAGAAAGAGCATTAAATGAGGGTCAAGGACTTGCGCGTGAGGAGATTTCAGCCAGGCGGTATCGTACTCAAAAGAAAAAACCTCTTTACCCCTTGAAGGAGCGGCGTACAGTGTTCCCATCAAAATGGGCTTTTCCAAACCCTGCCAGTGAGCACAAACTTGAATGGCTGTTCGTGCCGTATTTTTTGCCTGGGCTTTTCCTTGTCGCTTTATAGCCATTATGTTTTCCTTTTCGCGACACGTTTCTTTGTATGTGTCAATTCAGCATCTTGCAAACGTCTCCCTAATGGATCGTCTCCGGCAAGGTGTAATAAATCCTTTTCAAGGCCCAGGCAAAAGAGAACGTTGGCGTACATAGCCATCGTGACGCTGCTTTCACCATTTTCAACTTTTCGTAGCGTTGCCCGACTAATACCCGCCCGCTCTGCCAGCATCGTCGTCGTGATTTTGCGGCGTAAGCGTGCAAGTTTGAGGTTTTCTCCAACCTCTTCGAGGATATCACCCAGTGTCGATGAGAGTATCATTCTATTTTTTGCCATTTTTTCATCCTCAATGGTTATTTTAGTATCCAAAAGAAGCAATTATTGTACATTATAATTACCGTTGAGGCAATTGCTTATCAACAGAAATGGGGGACAGACCACGATAGTCTGTTTGGCCCCTCGTCGTTTTGTGTGGGTTTGATCTCTTGAAAAATCAAATCCACACAAAACGACGAGGAGCCTGCGGAGACATTTTGTACCCCCTTTGGCTTCAATAGCGATTGTCATCTCGTTCACGATGAAATCGACTTCGGTGCCACCGGCCAGGCGCCAATAGGAGAAGTCTGCAAACCTCTCAAAACAGGGAAGCGCTGCATCATGGACCAGAACAGCTCTTCAAACAACTCGGCAGGTCGGTGCTGATTGGCGTACAGTCTCCTACGTATTGTTACTGGCAGGGCCCTAGGTATTTATGCCTATTGTTAACCAAAGAAAATCTTGTTAAAGATTCCCGAGGCGAACAACCAGTTTTTGACGGAGGATCAATAGACAACAGTGCAGGGGGGGCCGGAATGGAGAGACATCCTTTGCGACAGATCGATGGTGCATCCGACCTCCAGGGGTCCTTGGAAGCCATTCCTATTGAGGTCGTCATCCAGATACTTGGATTCTCGCAACTTTCGGGAATACTAGCATTGTACAACTCCCATCAGCGGGCAACACTTGTAATCAACAAGGGCAGTCTGATATGGGGCAGCCTTCATGAACAGCAGCGAAGATTAGGTCAAAGACTGCTGTCTTCTTCCATAATCACGGTCGATCAGTTGCAAGAGTGCCTGGATTTGCAGAAGAGTGTCGCTCCAAGAGAAAAACTGGGAGAAATACTTATAACCAAAGGATTACTCGGGCCTGAATTACTGCATGAATCACTAGAGACTCAAGTTAAGGAAGCCTTTTTCGATATCCTTGATTGGAAAGCAGGAACGTTTTCGTTTAATGTCAAAAACGGTTTTTCAGCGAACCGTTTTATGTCGGAAAAGCAGATTGAGCACCTCCTTTTGGAAAAAGCGGTTATGGCGGATACAGAACATTCAAAAATTTAACCACACCTTTTCTCCCCCCTGAACATTGTAAGTTCTCTTCGCCTCAGTCCGAATTGAAATGTCATGATTTACGTTAACGCAGAGCCTGGAGGCGAATGCCGTTTTTCAATGTGGCCTTTTTTTTTCAAGACTCTCTTTGCGGGCGTGTGCCACATTGCAAAAATAGGGAACGACGGCCTCGCAATCACCGGATTCCAACCAGGCGTGTGCTGGGCAGTTGAGGCACAAATTGACAATTGTACATGACTTACAATTGCTGAGGTACTCGCTTGAATAAACCCCGAGGGCCCGAACCTTCGGCACGAATTGTCTCCAGGCGTCTTGCAGTGTACCGCGTCGCAGATCGTATGTTGTGCCCGGTGCATTCAATGACTGGCAGAGCCGGAACTGCCCGTCCCAAGAAATGCTGAAACCGGAAAGTCCGGCGCCACAATAAAGCAGCCGAGAGAATTGAGTGTAACGATCGCATTGCTCGCGAGTTTCACACGTTTGACATGCTTCATATGGCAAGACGTCACCTTCGAGTTGAATGAAATGCTCGCAATGTTTGTCCAGCACCATTGAACGTTCCGGATCCGCTCTCTCCAAGGCAGCTATTTCCGATGGGGCCAGCCTCTCGTCGATGATATCTTTATTGCGTTTTTGGTTGCGGTCCAGCCTGAGGTGCAGGAGCGGGTCAAAACGATAGTAGTCCTTTGTATGTTTGCGACAGAAGTTGGCGATATCGTCCATTTCATGGAGGTTTGATCGCAGTGCCATTGCCTTGAGCCTTACTTTCACTCCCCCCGATAAAAGCCGCTGGAGCCCTCTGGTAAATGCAGCAAAGGAACCGGGTCGCCTTGTAATCCGCTCAAAGGTTTTGGCGGTTGCGCCATAAACGGTTACCTCGAGATCGCGCGGTGGGTATTTTTGGAAAAGAGCAACGTGTTCTTCCTGAATAAGGGACGCGTTTGAATAGACGGAGACCATCAGGCCAAGCCGTTTCAAGGCAAGATAGAGGTCGGCAAAATCCGGTCGCAGGAGGGGCTCCCCTCCCGTCATAACGCACCACAATGCACCTATTTCGACGGCTTGCCCGGCGATCTCGACGATTTCACGGAAACTCATCTCTTTTTCTTGAGCTACCAGATCTCCGGGCGAAAGGTTGATGTAACAATGACGGCAATTGAAATTGCACCGTGCCGTCACATCGATGTCGAAACCAAAGGGAATGCGCTTTTCAATCATTCGCTCCCAAAGCCGAAAATTTTTGATGTCAAAGGCTTCTGTCATTGATTTTCACCTTTTTTTCGTAAAACGGCACCGCCCATCACATCGTCATCATTCGTTATCATCTTGATGATGTTAAAATTTCCGGTAATAAACTCTTCCCGCAAGGAGGTCTCGTCATGGAATACATGGAGAAATTCCTGGTGCGCCCATAGTCTGTCTCCGGGTTCATACTGGCGGTATCCCCGGGTCAATGCAGCAAAGATGCGATGTAACCGCGTACTTCGTTCAGACAATATGAAACAGGGGTTCCAGTGAAATTGACAGACAAAAGTGCCATCATCACGAAGGCCACGGGCAATGAGTTTCAACATTTCAATACGGCGGGATCGCGTGGGGATGGATGAATACATATAGGTTGAGAGCCAGCACATGTCGAAGCTTGCAGAAGGGATATCAAGGGCTGAAATCTCTTGGACCAAGCCGTCAATAGAGTAACCAAACCGGGCGGCATTGGTTTTTGCTTGATCAACCATGTCGGCAACGAAGTCCACACCTGTCACTCGATAGCCTCTTTGAGCAAGTGACAATGCCTCTCGCCCTCCGCCGACACCTAGCAGCAGTAGCTTGCCTGAGCGAATAGGACAATGCTGCAACAGGTGTTGTTCAAACGAGTTGAGCCCATCCTGCAGAAATGATGGATTACTCCATCGTGCAACCGTGTTCTGACTGGCATAACTCATCCGGCCAAACTCGATAAGATCCTCAGGGCGCATGACCATCATAGCCAGAGATTTAATCATGCTGCCGGTCCGCAGCATTAGTTGCGCTATAGCTATTCTCGGGTTCTTCACCCTTTTCTCCGGGCAAAACGACCGTATAGCTGTACGAGATTGCACACGTAACGGTGCCGTTGGAGCAAGGCAATAGCAATCCGCTCGGATCCAAGGCCAAAATGAACAGCCTGCCCCGATCGTTCCACGGAAATTACCCGTCCCAGAATGCTGCAAGGATAAATCCATCCATCGACCGTTTTTACGGAATCACCTTTCAGCAAGTATCGAGGTCCTCGTGTACGGATCACCCTATGAACAGTGAAGTTGTGGCTGTCAGGATGAACAAAGGCCACGACCTCCCCGAGACGGGGCAAGGAAGAGAACAGCGGTGTTATCGTCAACACGTCACGATCTTGGATGAAGGGCAACATGCTGTCGCCTCGAGCGCAAAAACGCAGCTTAGCTCCTCTGGCCAGAACTTCCTGAGCAATAGGCAATAACACACCGGTTGTGGCTGAACAATCAACGGTGGTGGGTAAAGCTTGAGAATAGCGTGCCATTATGCAGAATGCACCAACGGCGAGCAGGCCTATCTTTGAACAAGCATTTTGCGTCGCAACAACTCTGACGTCCACCCGATCACGTCTGCCTTGATCCTGTCAACCGGCGCCGCATATTCTTCCGCAAGCTCTTGGATGATATCATCGAGGGAACGGTTTCCGTCGAAACGGCGCCAGATGTCACGGGCAACGTCATTAAAAGAGAAGATATCGTCATCAACATCACCGATTCCGGCTACGATCGGGATCAGGATCAATTCCCCTTCTATCTCGCGCGAAACGATGTCCTCTGACGGCAGATATATGTTCGTCGTATCAAGAAGATCTGCTCTGTCAGGCTCCATCGAAGTCAAGATACACCATTGCCGGACCGCGGCTTGCAAGCCCCACAGTTGCTCTCAACTGCACCACATCCTTGAGCGTTGACGGAGGGACCGCTATTTATCCCAACAGCCTTGCAACTGCTGGTCAGCACAGTTTCCTCGGTTCTTCCGCGAGCAAGGATGATCAGTTCCGGAGTCCGCCACATTTTTTTATCCATGGTATCCTGCCTCGTTTTTCGATTCCGATCATGATGGTGATCGGCCCCTGAACATTATTAGAACTGCCTCAAAAAGATCAGTAAGCCGGTTGGCAACCATTAGGTGGTATCGCCATTATGGTTTTACCGAGCGAACTATCTTACCATATAAAGAACAACTATCACAATGAACCAATGTTATCAATGCGATTCCGCCAGTCGATAACCTTCCACCCCCGCTCATCTTCAGCAAGCAGGCCAAGGGCGCGAGCCTGTTCATGCGTTCTTCGACAGAGGTGGTCAATCGGCGTATCCAGCGAACCGGTTTCCGACCACGATCGAGCGGGGCACTGCTCACACAAACTTTTCAAGAAACATCGAGCACAGCGCTCCAAATATCGCGGATCGGTTGCCGTTTGACTCTTCAGTGCCGGGAAAAAACGGAGCACCGCATCACGGAGACTGCCCCCGCGCAGATCATAACTCAATTCCGGTGCCCGCATATCCAAACATGGCTGAAGGCGCCCGTAGGCATCAACACACGGTTTCTCCCCACAACCACAGGTAAATAATTGTATCCCGGGAGGCCCCAGAAAATTGCGGCAAAAATTTCTAATGTCCTCGTTGACCAGCGATTTTCCCTGAGCACTGCGAAGGCTTTTGATCAGCCTGTCTTTGTTTGGGGAATCGCGCCGGCTGCGCAGTTGCAAGGACCTGTTGATCCCTGGCGGCTGATCGGCCCAGGGGAGCGTGGCTGCCCACCGCTGGAATGTTTCCAATTCCGACCGGTTCATCGGCAGATCGACCCACTTGACGATGAATTGTACATTGCGCTGCAGAAGAGATTCGATACCTTGCCAAAATTCGGCAAAAGCACCTTGTACACGGGCGACTGCGTCATAAATCGCTGATGTCATGCCATAAACACTGACTTCGACGGGCAGCAACGGCGGTACTTTGGCAAAAAGATCGGCAAGAGAAGGGGTAATCAGACGGGCGTTGGTAAAGAGCATCACCCGTAGTCCCAGTTGACGGGCGTAATGATATATATACTCAAAGTCATGACGCAGCAGCGGCTCTCCTCCGGAAAAGCGGACCTGAAGACACCCCAGATCAGCAGCTTCCTGCAAAATTCTTTTGATTTCCAGTGCGGTCATCTCGCGCGTGATTGCCGGATCGTCTTCCGGAAGATTGATACAGCAGTGGCAGCAATTATTCTGGCACCGCTCCGTCAATTCGATGTCCAGTGCCGGCAGCAGGGAACGTGGCCCATGCCATTGCGAAGTCTTCACGACATATGAGCTCATGAGCACAATGACTGTACCAGCGGTACAATGCCTCCGGTTTGGTCGAACTCCATCTCGTAGCAGGGAATATCACGAGTCAACCTCTCTATCATGGTTAACGTTTTTTCCCACCATTCAGCATCGGTGTAGCCGCGCACAACGCATGGAAGAAGTTTGTTGAAAGCTGTTTTGCGGGTCAAGCGGGTGAGACGATTATCGGGTGATTGACGAATCAAGAGTATGGCTTTCAACGGTGCGGAGGCGGCACTGACTAATGCCGAATCGCCGTGGCTCCAGGTACCGTATACTTCAAATGTGTCGTCCTGCAAACGCACGATATTACGATCATCGCAAAGAATTTCGGCGTGATCTTCGAACAGTCGTGTTGTCGTTGTCTTTCCGGCGTCTGAATGACCGACAAAAAGCAGACCTTTTTCGTCGAGGATAGCGCCGGCGGAATGGAGGATGAGAGCCTGTCGTTCGGCAAGTAGGCGAACAAGCAGGATTTGGTCGGTAACCGGGACAGTGATTGTATTTAACCGTCCTTTTTCCCAGAATTCATCATGTGCATGGTATATACGGCCGCGGCTCTGGTCCGCATTGAAGACCGATACACTGTAGATCGTGTCCCCTAGGCTACAGAGGTAAATCCATGACGCGTCTTTGCGATAAACCGTCCAGGGTGCCACGTGGTAGATCTCTTTACCGAGATCATGTAACGGCAAACCGTCAAGAGAGAAGTGGTGGTGTATTCTGACGGTATCTTCTCCCGGACCATCAACAGCAAATGTTTGTACGGCAGGGGTAAAGGTAGATTCGGTGATAGCTTTGTCGGAGTCTAGTTGTATGGTGATTCCTGCTGCTTGATAATAACGGCGGTGGTATGTCTGCCAATTTTTTTTATAACGCCTGTTTTCTTCTGCTATATCGCAAAGATAATTTATTTTTCCAGAGAAATCTCGATGCTCGATCCATGCATAGCTGGCGCACCAGCGGCAATCCTCCTTGAGTGCGCAGTGCCCGCAACCATCATCGTAGACGCTTGATTCTAATGCTTTCTCGGCCAGAGATGGAAGAAAAACGTCCCACCCCTCTTTGACTGATCCGTGTCTCAGGTTATAGCGTAATGCCGGGTCTTTGATAATTTCACAAAAAGACATCTGCCCATAGGGGTCAATGTGAATGCGATCTCCGGACTCTATACAGGCGGCAAACAATCCAGACTCAGTCGTATAAACCTGACACTCCCGGTCGTTTTTCATATCGCTGCTGCCGTCAATGAATGGTGGGTCAAGCGCGATGACATCGGCTGGATCGAGGCGCTGACGTCTGATTTCGTCGTTTCGGACCGGATCACCGCTTGCCGACAAGTGCAGCCAGGCGGCGCCGATTCGCCACTCGGGACTGATGGAGCGTGCCAGTTCGATCATTTGTGGCCATTGGTGCCAGTTATCTCGCAGTGGGAAAAGCTGGACGGTAAACGGCACACCGTTTTCTCTCAGCAGCGCAAACGTTCGCATCAGAGACTCGAATGCACCAGTGTTGCGGGTCACCCGGTCATAAACGTCTGCCGTGGCGCCATAAAGAGAGATCCATTTCGCCCCTGGACGGCGCATTAACCGGGCGATCTGAGGTGTGACGAGGGTACCGTTCGTGCGCAACGTGTAAAACTGGGAATGACAGGTAATATAGTCGAAGATCTCGGCAAAATCCGGGCGAATCATTGCCTCCCCCCCGGAAATGTCCCACTCCCGGGTACCAAGGGCCCGTGCCTCATCGACAATCGCTCGGATTTCCCCGAAAGAAAGCTCTTCGGCTTTCTCTGCCGCGTTGACAGGCAACCAGAGCCAGCAATGGCGGCAGTTGTTGTTGCATCGATACGTCAGATCAAGGCTGCCTTTGAGCGGCAAGCGAAGATTTTCCAGCACATTTCGTTTGGTTACATACATGGCAATAACATCAAAAGGTGTCAATAAAAGTTGGTTGAGATCAAACTGCGCCAGAGAGGAAATAAGGTTTATCTCGTATACGGTCAGACGCTATTTGATGAGATGAGTAGTTTGGCGCAGGTAACGGCAACAGTTTATATTCCACCAGAATACCCGTCGAACCGATAGCCAATCACGGCGCTGGGGCACCTGTTTCGAGGGCGAGCATGCAGCATGACATGCGGGAACCAGATTATCTGTTTCAAACAGAAATCGCAAGGATTCAAGAACTGCCTGTCTTTACCCAAGAGAATAAAATCTGTTTGCACACGTAAAGCTTGCAATTGATAACGCAAGAGTATTTCTTGTTCATGGAGAGATGTTTTTTGTTCAAAACAACGGCGGTTGGGAATCGTGTATTCGTGTGATGGCCCGTAAATTCTTAGATCACTGCCGCGGTATGCATGACGGGTGCTTTTGAGACCTCATGAGCCAACCAGTCAGCTCAAAAATCAGAAATGCGGTTCGCATTGATCGGGCCTTTCGCCTGGTCTGGCGTGCGAGCCGCTTCTGGACGATCCTCAACGGTGTTCTGGTTCTTTTCCAGGGAGTGTTCCCGCTTCTCTCTTTGTACCTTCTCAAACTGATCGTCGACACCATAACCGAAACAGTCCAAAGCGGCAGTCTTGAAACCGGCATTCCCAAGCTGATCGTGCTAATTGGTGCCGCTGCCGGGGTTGCTCTGGCACAGGCAGGCACCACCAAGTTAGCGGACTATTCTGCCGAGGCCCAAAGTACCATCGTTACGGACTTTGTCTATGACACCATGCATCGGAAATCGGTTGATCTGGACCTGGCCTATTACGAGGACCCAAGCTACTTTGACACGCTGCACCGGGCACAGCAGGAAGGACCCTATCGGCCGACCCGCATCGTCAACGGCCTGAATCGGTTGGGGCAAAGCGGTATATCGCTGGTGGCCATGGTGGGCTTGCTGTTCACCTTCCACTGGTCGGCAGGCGTACTCTTGTTTGCGTCCGCGCTTCCCGGCGTGCTCGTGCAAATTGTCTTTTCAAAAAAGATGTATCATTGGCAACAGCAGCGCACATCAATCGAACGCCAGGCCGATTATTACAGTTGGCTGATGACCGCCGACTCCTCAGCCAAGGAACTGCGGTTATTTGATCTCGGTGGCTTTTTCTCTGAGACGTTCAACCGTCTGCGAGGCGTCATTCGCGGCGAAAAGCTGTCCTTGTCTCGTCAGCGCGCTATCGCCGATTTTGTCGCTCAGGCTTGTGCGATAATCATCCTGATGGCCTGCTTCCTGTTGATCGGCTTCCGCACCATTAAAGGGCTGATTACCATTGGCGACATGGTCATGTATTTTCAGGCCTTCCAGCGCGGACTGAGCAGTTTGAAAGAATTGCTCCATAGCATTGCCGGGTTGTACGAGGACAATTTGTTTGTCGCCCACTTCTTTTCCTTTTTAGACGTTCAAAACACCCTCGTCGAACCGACTGAACCGGAGGCGTTGCCGTCGGCAAGTCAGCGTGGCATAACCCTCACAGATCTTCATTTTCGCTACCCCGGTCAGGCCAAACCTCTTCTCAACGGGCTGTCTCTGACCATCAAGCCCGGTGAAGTGGTCGCCTTGGTCGGCGCCAACGGTGCCGGTAAGAGCACCCTGGTTAAATTGCTCTGCCGTCTTTACGAACCGGAACAGGGGAACATCGCCATCGAAGGCACGGATTTGAGAAACATGGCCTTGCGTGACGTTCGAAGACAGATCAGCGTGGTCTTTCAAGACTTCGTCAAATACCACCTCAGCGTTCGAGAAAATATCGGCCTTGGCGATATCAACCGCATAAACGATCTACCGGCAATTGCAACTGCCGCCAACTGGGCCGGTGCAGAAGCATTGATTGAAAACTTGCCGGATTGCTATGAGACAATTCTCGGCCGCTGGTTTATTGGTGGGGTTGAGTTGAGCCAGGGGGAGTGGCAGAAGATCGTTATTGCCCGCGCCTTTTTCCGAAATGCCAGACTGATTATCCTCGATGAGCCGACCAGTTCGCTTGACGGTAACACCGAATACCATCTATACCTCAAGTTCAAAGAATTAATGGCAGGCCGCTCCGCCTTGCTCATCAGCCATCGTTTCTCGACGGTAAGCATGGCCGACCGCATCTGCGTACTCCACGACGGCCGGATCGTCGAGAGCGGCACCCACAAAGATTTAATAGCACGCAACGGCATCTATGCCGATATGTACTCCAAGCAATCGATCTGGATGGAAGATCTTAAAACAAAGGGTTGATAATATTTGAAAAAAATAGCAGTAAATTATTTCTAATCAGCGCCAAGATTGTTTTATCCGGCAAACCTGAACACTGAGGCTCGTGTGCTAAGACTCAACAGGACTATAAGAAGAGGGTAAAGGGACGTTTTGAACACTGTTGACCAGTCAACAAATCAGCCTCGCTATCCTGGGAGAAATGCATATTACGGGACGTTTTTAACCAGTCTCTTTATTCAGGGGTGTACTGTACTGCAAGGGATATTGCTTGCCCGCCTGTTTGGACCTGCCGGGCGCGGTGAATTTGCCGCTGTAATCCTCTGGCCTAGCATTTTTGCCGGCATCGGCATTTTAGGTGTCAATATGGCCATTGCCCGTTTGGCTGGCCAAGGCTGGCCGGTTGATCGACTTTTCAAGACAGCGATACGAGCCTCGATGATTACCGGAACCCTGACTGCCCTGGTCTGTGGTTTGCTGCTGCCGATTTTGTTGCCCGCAGATAAAGAACACCTCATGCCTGCTGCCTACTTATTTCTCCTTTATATTCCACTGAATCATCTTGCCTTGAACTTGCTTGGTATCGATCACGGCAGCGGAAACTTCCGTTGGCTGAACGCTACAAGGGCTGCGCTATATCCAGTGTATTTTTCAGGACTTGTACTGTGCTGGTTTCTGGTTGCCGACAGAGTCTTTTGGGCAGTTTTTTCGTTGCTCGTGGCAAATGGTGCCGTCGTGCTTCTGCGCTTGATGGCAAGACATGGCAATTTTGCCTCAGGCGAAGCTGTAGTGCCAGCACGGATAATCTTGACAGAAAGTTATCCCTTTGTGGCAGCGAGCATAATTACCATCCTTTATATGCAAGTGGACAAGGTTTTGTTGGTTTGGTTGTTGCGAGCAGAAGAGATCGGTTGGTATGTCGCCGCGTTCGCTGCTGCCGGTGTTGTCAATGTGCTTAATAGAGCGTTAGGCATAGTTCAGTTTTCCATCGCTGCTCAAGAAAGGCCGCATTACGGTTTCGCCTTAATAGCAGTTGTGTTGCGACGCAGCACAATTTTTTCTTTGGCAGCGGCGGGAGGCCTTGCTTTGTTGCTACCCTGGTTGCTACCTTTCGTTTACGGTTCTGATTTCCAACCGGCTGTCGTCTTATCATATATTCTGTTGCCAGGCATGATTCTGGCGGGGCTCAGTGAGATACTCACTCAGGCACTTCGCGGGCAGGGACAGGCAGTTGCTGGTGCGTTGTCCAAAATTTTTGGTTTGATGGTCATGGGACTGTCTGGATTTTTTATGGCTAAGCTTTGGGGAGCGAGAGGAATTGCGTGCGGCTATTTTATCGGAGAAGTCTTTGTTTTTTTAGGACTTATGTTTGTATCATTCCGATTTTATCAAGATGCTGTGATGTCGGACCTACGCCTGCGAGCGGCTGATTTCATGTTCTCCCGGGGAAAGTTATCCAGTAAACAGTTCTGATTGCAAGTTAGGTCACGCGTCAAGCTTGTTCTATTTACATTTTGCCTTAGGACCTGGAGTTTTATGAGTATGAGAAGAAATATGTTCCTTGTCGCACAACTCGGGGCGCGCATGCATTATGCCATCCCTCAGATGCTCAATGAGGCTGGGATGTTGTCGGCCTTTTATACCGATATCTGTGCCGTAAAAAACTGGCCTCGGCTACTCTCCTGGGTGCCACGGTACCTGCAGCCTCAAGGTTTGCGCCGGCTTCTGGGTAGAATCCCGCATGAAGTGCCAAAACAGAAAATTCACACCATGACCCGTCTTGGTTGGGATTATTACAAATCGAGGGGACGAGGGGGAACTGAACAATTGATTGCCGCCCATCTCCATTTCAATAAGGAATTCTGTGAGGCCATTGTCAAGAAAGGGCTAGGGCGGGCAACAGCGACCTTTACATTCAGCAGTGCCGGACTGGAATTGATGTCCGCGGCCCGGAGGGCCGGCTTACAGGTTGTCATGGAGCAAGTGATTGCTCCTCGCGCAATTGAAGTGGAGATTTTAACTCAGGCACATATACGATATCCCGGATGGTTGGAGTGGCCGCTTTCAGGACCAAACCTCAATGCCTTTATCGAGAGGGAAGAGGAGGAGTGGTCCTATGCGGATTTGATTCTTTGTGGGTCTGAATTTGTACGGCAGGGCATTGCTACCCGTGGAGGGCCGATAGAAAAATGCCGGGTTGTGCCGTATGGTGTGGATTCCCGGTTCATAGTCAGGCGTGGGACTCGGGAGCCCGGCCCGCTGCGAGTGCTAACAGTAGGTGAGGTTGGGCTGCGTAAGGGTAGCCCGGTGGTTTGGGAGGCTGCAAGAATCCTTGAGAATCAAGCAATTTTTCGGATGGTTGGAGCATGTAAATTTTCTAAAACCGTTTTGCAAAACAAGCCTGCCAATGTAGAACTGACAGGAGTTGTGCCAGGCAGTGAGATTCTGCCGCATTATCAGTGGGCCGATGTTTTTCTGCTGCCGTCATTATGTGAAGGGAGCGCTACCGTAACTTATGAGGCACTGATGGCAGGATTGCCAGTTGTTTGCACGCCGAATACTGGCTCCATCATCGAACATAACATTGATGGACAAATCGTCCCGTTACTTTCATCAGTAGCTGTGGCGGAAGCATTACAAAAGTGGCTTGATGATCCGGATTTTTTGGCGGCTTGTTTAGCTGGTGCGGAAAAAAAACAATCGGAATTGAATTTATATGCATATAAACAACGTTTTCTAAATCAGTTAAACATGATGCTCCCCCCGATTTAGTTCTACTTTTCGTATAATTTTGTTAAACGAAAAGAAGATGGTCTATTCAAAAAAATGAAATGACGACAATACTCCTTTTTCTTCTTGCGTTATCGTGTGCCGGAATTTTAATTTTGGGTTTTAAAAATCCGAAACGTATGTTGCAGTATCCATTTCTTGCAGCAGCCGTCTTTACAGGCTGGGTCTTGCCGCAACTTGTGGGCCTGAGCAATAACCATCGAATTCCTGCAACAGCTTTGAACAAGACTATTTTTGTGACCTTACTTTGCGTGTTGGCAATCTATTATGGCAATAAGTTAGGGGGTCAGTCTTTTAAAGCATGGAACTGGCGATTAAGTCGGAGGCGTCTATTGATAGTCTCAGCGATCTTTTCGATTTTTGGTGCCTATTTCTTTTATCGAGTAGGTTTACTGCAAGAGGCCGTGACTGCAGAACTGGGCGCGCAATGGTCAGGCCCGATTACCATTTACTATTTTTTAGCTACAGTACTTACATACGGTCTAGTCCTAGCGTTACTCGCCTTTTCTCTGAAACCAAATCGTTGGGCAATGCTTGTCATTATTTTTGATCTTGTTTTTTACCTCGAACGGATTGTGGTACAAGGGAGACGGCAGGCAGCTGCAGAACTATTCATTATTCTGGGATTGATATTGTGGTTTCACTTTAGGAAATTACCACCTCGTTGGATTGTGGCAGTTGTTTTGATTGTTGGCACCCTTTGGGTGAACAGTGTTGGACTATATCGCGAAACTATGATGGATCCTAGAGTTGGCGGCATCAAAGAAATCTTATCGATTGACTACGTGCAAAATTTCAAAACTATTTTTTCCAAGGGCGGTTACGAATTAACCAACGCCGTTTATAATATTGAGGGTGTTGACCGGCTAGGGAGATTCGATTTCGGCTTAAGCCACTGGAATGGATTTGTGCATATGTATGTCCCTGGCCAGATATTTGGCTATGATTTTAAGCATGGAATGATGATTGATTTGGGAAATTTGGCTCATGATGTATTTTATTACGTTGCCAATGTCGGTACCACACACACCGGAATGACAGATGCTTTTGCTTCATTTTGGTATTTTGGGGCAATCAAATTCTTTATAATTTCATATATTATTGCAAAACTCTGGAAGGCTGCAAATACCGGCCATCAGATTGCCCAAATCTTAATTATGCTTGTTCTTGTTGGGGCACTTGAGTCAATTACCCATTCGACGGATCGATTTTTTATGGTGTGGCCCAAGATTGTTGTTTTCCTATTGCCTGCACTTTGGTATGCAAAGGTTAGAACATGTTATAACTTTTCAAGATTTCCTATATACCGTTGACGAGTTGGTCACTTGACCATTGATCATGAAATATTTCTCTAAAATATGGATGGTTATGCATAGGGAAGAACCTTTTAATTCGACTCGTTCTTCCCGCTAAAAAAACTGACCTCGACCGTATCCAAATAATCAAAAAGGAAGATCATCATAAACTGCCGCCGAAATTATTTGTTGATAATATGCTGAAGGCTGCTGAAGCTTTAATCAACAAGCTAAAAATGGGGATGCCGTTCATTCGTCGATATGTGCTATCACTTTTGTTGCGTATATGAAAATCGTCTATCTGACTGCCTCGATGTCAAGAAATGCCGGCGGGCTGTTTTGGTCGGTTAGATCGCTTGCTCAAAATGTCAGAAGTCTTGGCGTTGACTTGCAGGTTTTTGCAGGTCACGACAGATATGCTGCAGCTGACAAGGCTTCTTGGGGCACTGTTCCATTGTCTGTTCTGCCAACGATAGGTCCGATGGCTTTTGGCTACCAACCTGATTTGTGCAAGCGGTTGTCTTTAGTAAGAATTGATTTAGTCCATGTCCATGGGTTGTGGATGTATCCTTCGTTAGCCATGCTCAGTGTTGCAAAAAGGAGCGTCCCTTATTTGATTTCACCTAGAGGGATGCTTGATCCTTGGGCATTGGATAATTCCGGCTGGAAAAAAAGAATTGCAGCAGTGGCTTATGAGAATGCGCATTTACGCGGGGCTTCCTGTATACATGCCTTGTGCGAAGATGAATACCGTGCTGTTCGTTTGTATGGCTTGAGAAACCCGGTCGCGATTATTCCCAACGGTGTAGATCTGCCGAAACATGACAAAGTGACGCCAGACCCGGAATGGGCATCAACTTTGCCTGTCGGCTGTAAAATTCTGTTATTCCTCGGCCGGATTCATCCGAAGAAGGGATTATACAATCTTCTTATTGCTTGGAAAGAAATCAGAGAACGTCCGGTAACAAGTTATCGAGATTGGCATCTCGTTGTGGCAGGTTGGGATCAACATGGTCATGAGCGGCAATTGACGACTTTGGCAGAGGACTTGGGTGTGACGGATAGTGTCCATTTCGTCGGGCCGCAATTTGATACTGGCAAGCAAGCAAGTCTTGTTAGGGCTGACGCTTTTGTTTTGCCGACATTTAGCGAAGGCTTGCCAATGGCAGTTCTCGAGGCGTGGTCATATGGCCTTCCGGTCTTGATGACACCAGCGTGCAATCTTCCTGAAGGATTTACGGCTAACGCTGCTTTTTCTATGACCACTGAATCTGCAAGCATTGGAAAGGCATTGATAAAGCTTTTTGCTATGAGCAGTGATGAGCTAAGATCGATGGGTCTGCAAGGACGGCAATTAGTCTCTGAGAGATTTTTATGGCCGACTATTGCGACCAAAATGAAGGAAGTTTATACGTGGATCCTTAGAGGAGGTACAGAACCTGAGTGTGTTATTATGAAGTAAATTATAATTGTCGACTTTGTGCGCAGTTGTGCACCTTATAGGTAAACTTTCGGTCGGCGGTCTGCACTGTTCTTCGGTACCGTAGCGGTTGAGAAATTCTGTCAAACTGAGTCCGGGCTGAAATTGGATTTTGTTTCTGGCCATGGTCTTGTCCTCCCGTTAAGGTTTGGAACAGGCTACCATGGCAGGGTATCACCAGATGATCCCCCCCACCGAAAAACGCTCCTGGCTGAGTTTGCTGCGTAATCAGTTAAGATTATGTATCAATATTGACATCTTGCGTTTGGGATATCTGATGATAATAGGGAGAAAATATCTACTTGTAGTGCTGATCTTGGTTGTTCTTGCTTTATTAAGTTGCGAAATTTTTGCTCGATACTATCTCGGTCTAGGAACTCCTCCTCTTTCCATTGAACATCCCCAAATAGAGTACATGTTCAAGCCAGATCAAGATATTTACAGGTTTGGGAATAGAATAGTGATTAATCACTATGGAATGAGGACTATGCCATTTGCAGCGTCCGATTCTAACGACGTTCGGATTATGATTTTTGGAGATTCTGTTTTGAACGGAGGAAGCCTTACAGATCATGACTCGCTGGCAACAACTATTTTGCAAAAAAAACTTGCTGAGAAGATTGGGAAAAAAGTTATTGTTGGCAACATATCAGCAGGCAGTTGGGGGCCCGCTAATTGGCTTGCTTATGCTGAAGAATATGGTTTTTTCAATGCCAGTGCTGTAATATTGATAATTTCTAGTCATGATTATACTGACAACCCAACTTTTCAACCTCTTGACAAGAACACGCACCCAACTTCAAACCCGACTTTTGCGTTCATTGAAGGTGTGACAAGGTATTTACCTCGATACTTGCCACAATTCAAACAGTCTGATAATTCAGATGATATTGGTTCCTTGTTGGAAAATGATATTCAGAATAGAAGTCATATCGGACTGAGAAAATTGAAGGAATTTTTGTTGTTAGCTAAAGACAAGTCACAGTTTGTTCTCGTGTTTCAATATTGGGAGAAGGAAGAAATTGAAAGAGGTGAAGCCAAGTACGGAAATAGTCGGATAAGAGAGGTTTGCGAATCGCTTGGAATATATCCTATACAACTCATGCCTTATTTTCAACATTCATTAAATATCGGTAATGATCCGTATCGAGATGATATCCACCCTAACCTTATAGGACAAGAGGTGATTGCAACCGCATTGTTAGAAAATTTGCCTGACGATGTCTTGCATCTGCCGCGTTAATGAATTCTTTTTAGTTTTTTTTACACCGATTTTTGCGCTAGCTTTAAGTGCCAAAGAAGGTGAAGAGACATTAATAAATTAGAGATATTTGAGAGAATAGTGAATTGTGGAAGATATTAAACTTGACATCGACAAGAATCGCTCAGCTGTCAAATACTCGTGGAAAGAAATTGGTGCACGTATTCTGTGGTCGGTTGTTCTGCCGATTTTTCGGATAAGTCCTCGACCTTTATTCGGGTGGCGAAATAGTCTGTTGCGACTTTTTGGGGCAAAAGTTGGATCGGAAGTGCATGTTTACCCTTCCGCAACCATCTATATGCCATGGAATCTTGAAATCGGTGACTGGTCGAGTATTGGTGAGCATGTTTATCTGTACAATCTTGGTACAGTAAAAATTGGTCAAAGGGTTACTATCTCGCATCGTGCTCATGTGTGCGCGGGGACTCACGATTATAACCGTTTTGATCTACCGTTGTTAAAACCGCCGGTTTGCATTTTCGATGAAGCTTGGGTTTGCGCCGATGCTTTTATTGGGCCTGGGGTGCGCATTGGCAGGGGAGCGGTGATCGGGGCAAGGGCCGTGGTCACAAAAGATGTCGATCCTTGGGCTGTTGTTGCAGGTAATCCTTCGCGGGTTGTCGGTGAGAGGAAGGTAGAGGGGGCGTTGGTGGGGAATGGCTAATATTACAGCTATCGTTTTAACTCTGAATGAAGCTCGCCACTTGCAGCGATGTTTGGAGAGCCTCCATCGGATTAATGCTTCCGTATTGGTGGTCGATAGCTTTTCAACCGATGAAACGCTGGAGATTGCTCAAAGGTATGGTGCAAAAATCCTACAACATCATTTTGTCCATAATGCCGATCAGTTTAATTGGTCCATAGAGCAGATTGACACATTCGACGGATGGTGTTTTCGTCTGGATGCTGATGAATATATGACTCCTCGATTGGTTGAAGAAATTAATATGCGTTTAAAGGAAATTCCGGAGACAGTGGACGGGGTGTATTGCGGCAGGCGCATGACATTCCAGGGGAGGATGATTCGTTTCGGCGGAATATTTCCGATTCGGGTTTTGCGGTTGTTCAGGTTAGGCAGAGGACGATGCGAGAACCGCTGGATGGATGAGCATATCAAGGTTTCGGGGAAAACGGTGGATTTTGCCGGAGAGATCATAGACGACAATCTACAGCCGTTAACTTGGTGGGTGGATAAGCACAACAAGTATGCGAGCCGAGAGGCGGTTGATCTGCTGAATCTAAAATACGGTTTCCTGCCTCGTGATAGTGTGGCAGGCTTGACCGGTGCGTCGCAAGCCGGAGTGAAGCGGTGGATCAAAGAAAAGGTGTATGTACAATTACCGGGAGGCTTCCGTGCTTTCGCCTATTTTTCGTATCGTTATTTCCTAAGGCTAGGTTTTCTCGATGGTGCTGCCGGTACGGCATTTCATGTATTGCAAGGTTTTTGGTATCGCTATCTCGTGGATGTCAAGATTGCTGAGGTCGAGCGATATATGGTACTGCATGATTGTGAGCCAATCTCAGCGATAGAGCAGGTGCTGGGTATTCGAGTGACACCAGCCACGAATGATGCGGGACCTCATCCTTGAACAATTCAGCCGGACTGCCAACTATTTCCGTCATCACCGCTTGTCGAAACTGCGCAGGAACGCTTGAGCAAGCCATTGCTTCAGTAGCAGGTCAGAGAGGCGTCCATGCTCGTCATCTCATAATCGATGGTGGCTCCACCGACGAAAGCCTTACTATCATCAAGTCTTCACCATCTATCAGTGACTTTTTGACAGAACCCGATAATGGTCTGTATGATGCTATGAACAAGGGAATTCGGTTGGCTGAGGGGGAGGTGGTCGGCATTTTAAATGCCGACGACTTTTATTCCTCGCAACTGGTTTTAAAGCGAGTTGCTGAAGTATTTCAGGATGAGTCGGTAGCTGCCTGTTATGGAGATTTGTGTTATGTTGATGGGAGGAAAAGCAAAAAAATTGTCCGCTATTGGTGCTCCACCCCATACGATTACCGAAAATTTTATTGGGGGTGGATGCCGCCGCACCCTACCTTTTTTGTTCGCCGCTGTATCTATGAAACATACGGGGGGTTCGATTTATCTCTAGGGTCGGCAGCTGACTATGAATTGATGCTCCGCTTTCTGCTAAGATATCGGATAAAAACGGTATATATTCCCGAAGTCTTGGTGTGCATGCGTACCGGAGGGGTAAGTAACGCATCGCTGGTCAACCGGATCAAAGCCAACCGAATGGACCGCAAATCCTGGCTAGTTAATGGACTGAAGCCATATCCGTGGACGCTGTGGTGCAAGCCGTTACGGAAGCTGCATCAATATTTCTTGCGACCGTCCCACGTGCCATCTGCCATCTCAGATGTTTCTTGAATCAGATTGGTGCTCAATTGTTCGGTATTGCTATGTCGTTACGGCTTTTGCTTACTTTATCAGTCAGAAAAGTGAGCAAAAATGAACTTATGTGTTGGGCTGTGTCGTGGGCCATGAGCGTGAAACACATTTTGACGATAAATGGATATTTCTCTAGCCGTGCCGCCAGGTCTGATGCGATCCATCGGCGCAAATAGTAACTCTTCGTTTTGCCCGGTTGGAGTTTTTGCAGAACGTGGCTGGAGATGTTTTTTTCGCTGATGCATTTCATATATCTCATGTATTCAAGGGTAACCCAGGCTGCCGAGCGGAGGCCCGCTTTGTCGAGAGAAGCGATAAGATAATCCCAGTTGACTGTTTTCTTTTGCAACCAGTAAAGGATATCCAGGAAGCGGAGCATGCCGGTTTGCGTCATCGACGAATATTTTGAAAAGACTGGGTGGACCAGTAACACGAAAAGATGATCATCATCTGCTAAACTCCAGTATCCATCAGCTTTTATTCGTCTGGCCAGGAGATCTGTTGTAAGCATTCGTGAGACCCTACCGGGTCTGAGTATGTGCCAATGTAGATCGATAAATGTTTGATCTTTGGAAAGAGTCAGCTCATGTGTCAGATTTTCGGCAGATGAATGATTCGAGAAACCGGTACTGGTTAAGATATCTATCACCTCCGATCTGCTTTTCTCCTCTATCAGTAAATCAAGATCACCGGCTTGCCTGGCCATCGGATTGGTGTAGACAACTTCTCGAGTGTGGACTCCTTTAAAAAAGGCGTGAGTGATACCTGCTTGGTCCAAAATATGGGAGACTTTGAATAGAGTCTTTACCTGCTGGAGATAAAGAGGTTTATTTTTTTTTTGTTCCTCGAACAAGAGGTTGCTGTCTTTAACCTGCCAGATCGTGTCGACTACCTCACGCGTAATAACTTCTACCCACCAACATGCAAGACCGTTTTCTAAGAGGAACAGAAGAAATCTTTGTTTGGTAGTATGATCCAGCCTTCTAAGTCTCTGTATCAGTTCATTTGTAAAACCATCGCCACGTAGTGGGGCCAAAGCGAGATCTTGAAGAAAATAAACATTATTCTTCGCTTCAATGAAATTTGGTTTAGATAGGTTCATTGAGAATCTGGGGTTATAGTGGAATGTGTTCTGTCTCCTATCTCGCTTTTAATCAGATACCCTTGTTGAGAATCAGTTCAACATAAAGTCAAAATTCTCTACTAATCGATAAGTGAAGCGTGATATCATTGGTACTGAATTGGGCATAAAAAATGAGGAAAAGACTTTGATTTCATTATTTTTTAAGCGTTGTTTGGCTGGTTTTTGCGGCGGGTTTGTGCCACGCCGGTCTCATGATAGACTTTTTACATGAAAAGTAAATGATAGGAACTGTGGCTGTTGAAGAACGTTTTCGACAAGGTTCGATGGTGGCTGAACGGCAGGTAAGAGAAAATGATCAGGCGTCGCTTTTGAAACTTACGTGTAGAGGGGAATTATATCTGTTTGCAATTTCAGAAGAATATGTTAGGTCTCTGCTCACTTGTTGAGGGGGGGGGGAGTTCTGGCACCGGAAGACAATCGAATGGTGAGAAATGATCTCTTATGAGCTGCGCATTTTGCTGGCTTTTCTGGTTGCCTATTTCTCCGCAGTTTTCGTTATTCCGAAGCTGGCCAATATCGCCCGATCCATTGGATTGATCGACCGGCCCGATTCGCGCAAGGTGCATCTGGAGCCACGGCCCTTGGTCGGAGGGATCGGCATGGTCATCGCCGCCACGTTCAGTTCAATGCTGTTCGTCGATCTGAAAGGGCTCCGAGGCTTGTTTCTCGGTCTGGCGGTTCTGCTTTTCGTCGGGTTTCTTGACGATTTCCGACAACTCGATGCACGGCGCAAGTTCCTCGCTCAGCTTGGCGCCGCTGTGCTGATGATGTATTTCAGCAAGGTGTTTCTCGTTTCGTTCGGGGATCTCCTTGGGGTGGGGGCTATCGTGCTGCCTGATAGCGACCTATTGATCTGGGCGGTAACGATATTCTGCCTGGTTGGCGTCATCAATGCCATCAATATGATAGACGGTCTCGACGGTTTAGCTGGCGGGATATCATTCATCGCGTTTCTCACCTTCGGCCTGCACGCCTCATTTGCCGACGCTCGGGTGCTGATGCTGCTTAACCTGGCCTTTGCCGGGGCGGTGCTTGGTTTCCTGCGCTATAATTGGAGTCCTGCGCGGGTATTCATGGGTGATGCCGGGAGTCTCTGTCTCGGATTTACCTTGGGTTTTATGGCTATAGCCATGAGCCAGGGAGAAACCCCCGTTTTCAGTCCGGTTGTGCCATTGCTGATACTGGCGGTACCGATTACCGATACATTGACGGTAATGGGCAAACGTATCATTAGGGGACGTGGCCTTTTTCTGCCAGATCGGTACCATTTTCACCACATTCTGATGCGCTGCGGAATGGTTCGTGAAAAAGCCGTTATGACAATCCTTGGCATCAGTCTCCTGTTGAGCGGCATAACCATATTCGTTCCGTTTTATCAGCCACCAGAATGGATGCTGTTTGGCGTCTATGTTTTCTACTTTGGCGGTTATGTCGTCACGTCGCAGTTCATTGTGTCCATGATGAAACATGGCTTGAAAGATCCAAGTCATCAGCAAAATGACGGAAAGCGTGAAGAAAGGGGTCGAATGATCATTGGTTCATGGGTGCGCATTCTACTTAAAGGACTTGATTATGCAAAGATCCTGAGAAAGGACGTGCGGTATGAGATTAGTTTGCAGATGCGGTGCTGTCTTGCCGATGGGCAAACGGTCATAGAGGGATGGATCGAGAACGTGTCACGCCATGGTTGCATGGCAATGGTCCCTGATTTGAAGGAGCTGCAGCAGCATATCGGACTCGAACTCATCCTGCCCCTTGATCACGAGCTGCATATCGTGTCGATCGAGGCAGAGCACATTTGGTTCAACGAGGAGGTTAACGGCAGATATCACGGGTTTCATTTTCTTGAGATTGAAGAAAAGGAGCAGGAAATTTTTTATGATTTCCTGACTCGTTGCCGACGTCATAAAAAAAATTAGTGAGTTTCCCATTGATTTGATGGCTAATAGGAGCTATTTCTAAGAAAATCTGATAGAATCGTTTCAGATTGAAGTGAAGCTTTGTTACAGGGGTGGAAACCACCGGAGGTGGCCATGAAGAATCAGATACTGCTGGCTAGCTTATTAGTATTGATGAGCGTTTCGCTCGCTGTCGCCGAGTGGCTGACCGACTTCAGAGACATTTATGTCAAAGAGGGTATCGATCCGGCGGTGGTCGAGGCTCTGAAGCAAGGTGCCGGGCCGGACCAGATCATGGAAAACGGGCTGCAACTCGAGGGCCTCAACCCACAAAACCTGGTAAAGGCGATGTATTGTGCCGGCATCCGAGGGGATGATATTCGGGCGGCCGGTAATCAATACGGTGTGACCGATCTTATCATCGTTGCCGGCTATAAGAAAAGCGTTGAGGAGTGTGGTGATCGGGTCGTTGATACTCAGGCCTACACCCCGACTGCTACGGTCGTGAGTTTTGCAGGTCCGCCGACGCCGGGAAATGGGATAAATAGTGTCAGTCCGGCCACGTTTTAATAGCAAATGCGTAAGTGACAGATCTCAGATTTTTATCAGTTGCCAGCGAACTATAGAAAACGGCCGAATCCGAAGAGGGATCGGCCGTTTTCTTTTGTAATTGAAACGAGCTTTGGGGAAGAGAGGGGGGCAGCGATGAGAATCAGCTTTTCAGGATGGCTTGGTTTATCGAGTTGCTTGTTGCTGATGGTGGGGCATCCTTTGCCGGCAGAGGCACTACGAATCAATGATCTGGTGGTTCTTGCTGCTGCAGATCCAGCACCGGCGAGTTCAGGAGGAATAGCAGATTTGCCGATGGGGCAGGGACCGTCCGGAGAACCATCCTTGTTACCCAGTGATGCAGAAGTCGGCGATGAGTCGGATCTGTTTGGTATACGGGGTGGCTATGTGCATCCCTACTTGTCGGTCGGTGGAGAATATACTGATAACCTATACAATCTGAACGAGGGAGAGGTCTCCAATATGCTGTGGCGAATCTCGCCGGGTATATGGTTTTCTCTGCCGCGGACCAAACAAATACCGATCATTATTCAACCGCACAACACCTCACCCGGAGGTCTGCAACTGCAGATCGATGACTATGAGGGAACTGACCGTTACCAGGCCTATGCGCTGGCTGGTGGCGATTACCTGACATATTCTGAAAACTCTGATTTAAATGGTATGTATGGGCGGCTGGAAGGGCTGTTTCGCTACAATATGCGTGGTGGGCTGTCCCTGCAGGGGCTTGATCGATTCACGTACGGGCAGGATCGATTCGAGTATGGTGGGGAAACTCGAGACTATCGGACTGATTACATCTCGAATATTTTCATGGCGACCGCCGACTATACGATGACCGAGAAAGTGCGGGCAAAAGTTGATTACTCGCATTTTCTGCTTGATTACGATGACACCATCAACGACTTTCTCGATCGCGCCGATAATTCTATCGATTTCTATGGGTATTATCTCTATAGCTTGAAGACTTCCTTTTTTCTTCAATATCGGCTGACCGACGTTTCATACGACGCAGCAGTGGAGAAAGACAATCTGCAGCACTACCTGTATGGTGGTATTACCTGGGACACGACCGAGAAGCTGTCCCTGCTGTTCAAGGCCGGTTATCAGGCCAGAGAATACGAAGATGACCTGGTGGCCGAGCAAGGAGATTGGGATGGGCTGACACTGGGTTTTGAGTCGTTGTACCGCTGGACCGAGAAGACTCAGTTCGGCCTAGATTTTTATCGGAAAAGCGAGGAATCGGACAGTGCCGTAGCCCTCGACAAGGTAGTCTTCGGGTTGTCCTTCAGGTACCGTCAGGAGTATACTGAAAGGTTGTCCGGGTTGCTCAATGTGATGTACGAACAGGCCGAGTACACCCAGTTAGTTGATACCTCACGAGACGACGATCGTATTTACATCAGGCCGGCTGTGCGCTACCTGTTTCGCGAATGGCTTATGGCCGAACTAGCGTATGTGTTCGACACTCGTGATTCTTCCGATGAACTCTTTGATTACACCTCTAATACGATTATCTTCAATATCAATCTCGCGCTGTAGTAATTTGTTTATGCACGTTCAGAAGTTACGGTTTTCAGGATGAAAATGGGGATACGATGGATACTGGTCCTGCTGCTGATCGTCTCGGCAGCAGGGCTTTCTTTTGCTGCAGACTATGTGGTTGGACCGGGTGATGTGCTTGACATTACCGTCTATGACAACGACGATTTGAAAACCAAGGTGCGCGTCGGAACCGATGGCACTATTACCATGCCCCTCCTCGGCCAGGTCAGAGTCGATGCGTTGACGGTACCGCAAATTTCCGACAAGATAACGGCCCTGTTGGCTGACGGTTATCTGGTCAACCCACAAGTGAATGTCTTCGTCGAGGAGTTTCGCAGCAAGAAGGTGGTGATACTTGGCCGGGTTCGAAACCCCGGGCTTGTCGAATTGAGCGGACCGATCAGTTTTCTTGAATTGGTGTCTAAAGCAGGAGGACTTGAAAAGGACGCCGGAGACACCGCCACAATCAAACGGCGAGCAGAGGGGAAAGACCAGTTGATCCCGATCGATCTGGTATCGCTGATCGAGGGCGGTGACATGTCGCAAAACCTCCCCATTTATGACGGCGACACGGTGGTGATAGCCAAGGCCGGCATGTGTTACGTGACCGGTGAAGTCAAAGAGCCGGGGTCGTATGCCTGCGGAGACAATTTTACGGTATTACAGTTGATTGCCCTTGCCAATGGCTTTACCGGCAAGGCTTCAAAATCGCGGGTGAATATTGTCCGGTTTGTCAACGGTGAGAAAGTTGTGCTGGAGCATGTTGCGTTGGAGACCACCCAGGTCAAGCATAATGATGTCATCGTCGTGCCGGAGAGTTTTTTCTGATAGAGCGTGATGAGCGAATATATCCAGCAACAGACAGAAACGGACGATGAACAGGAAATTCATCTGCGGGATTATCTGCAGGTAATCCGAAAGCGGGCCAATATCATTGTTACCGTGCTGGTTTTGGCGGTGCTCGTTTCCATCATCAGGGCCTACACCGCCGTTCCCCTCTATTCCGCTTCGACCGATGTACTCATTGAAAGAAACTACGGAACGCGGGGATTGGATCAGGATTATTACCGCTATGAACCGGAATTCCTCGATACCCAGGCGCAGATTATCACCAGTGTCAACGTTGGCCGCCGGGTTGTTAAAGAACTTGATTTGACTGGTAGATATCGCAGTCTGATCATGCCGGAGCAGAAAGCGGTAGAACCGTCTTTGTTGTCTCGTTTGAAGAAAACGGTGCGTGGGTGGTTTTCCGGAGTGGTCTCCTTTTTCTCGAGTGCCGAACATGCAACCACCACGGCCAACGACATGCTGGTACAAAGTATGGCGGGCATGGAACCGTTATCCGAGGAAGATCAGTTTGCCCGGATGATAAGCGGCGGTTTGTTCGTTTCGCCAGTGCCTGATACCAAAATCGTCTCGATCAGCTACAGCCACGAGAACCCGGTGATTGCGAAACTGGTGACCAATGCGGTGGTCAAAGCCTATATGGACGAGATGCTTGAGATCAAACTGGCCTCCACAAGCTACTCTCTGCAATGGATGAGCTCCAAGGCCGAGCAGGAGCGTGAGAAACTCGAGCGTGCTGAACGGGCCTTGCAGCAGTACATGCGTGATAACGACCTGGTAACCGTTGAGAACAGTTTGTCGGTTACGCCGGAGAAGCTCAACGAGTTCAGTTCTCAGCTGTCTCGCGCGGAATCGGAACGCAAGGACCTGGAGTCACTGCTCAAACAGATTCGCGAGGCCGGCACTGATATCGATAAATTGGAGACGATCCCGGTCTTTGCTGAAAACAAGGTACTCAAGGATCTCCGGGAAAAGGTCTACAAGGCGCGGCAGAGTATAACTGAGCTTTCCAAAAAGTTTGGGCCGAAACATCCGACGATGATCAAGGCCAACGAAGAATTAACAAATTTGCAGAAAGAACGGCGCTTCGAGGTGCAGCGTATCGTTTCCTCGACTGAAAACGCCTACGAACTGGCCGACTCCAAGGCACGCAACCTCGAGGAGCTGATCGCTGAGACTAAGACAGAGATACTTGATATGAATGAGAAATTCATTCAGTACTCGATCCTCAAGCGGGAAGTGGATAGCAGCCGTGTACTCTACGATACGCTGCAGACAAGCATCAAGAAGGAAGGGGTTACCGATCAATCACAGAGCGTTAATATCTGGGTGGTCAGGGAGGCCGACTTACCCATCGCGCCGTCTTCTCCGAACAAGCGCCGGAGCCTGCTGATCGGGCTCGCTCTTGGTCTTTTCGGCGGCATCGGTCTGGCATTTCTGGTGGAATATCTCGATAATACCATTAAATCCGAGACCGAGTTGGAACGCCGTTACGGCATCCCGGTGCTTGGCTCAGTTGTGCACCTGGGCAAAGCAGAAGAAAAAATTGAATCCTATATCATTCAGCAACCACTTTCTCCGCTGGCTGAAAGCTATCGATTGGTACGTTCGAGTCTGCTACTGTCCTCGGCTGAAAAGCCGCCCGGTGTTATCCTGGTGACCAGTATGATGCAGGGGGAGGGCAAGACCGTAACCAGTGTCAATCTTGCCCGTATTCTCGCGCAGGGTGGAAAGAAAGTATTGATCGTTGACTGTGATCTGCGCCGGCCGCGCATGCATACGATATTTGCATTGCGCAACGAGAGCGGGCTGAGCAGCTTCCTCTCCGGGAATAGTGACAAGGCCGTCATCGGAACGTTGCCAGGTGAAGACATCGCTCTGCTTACCTCCGGACCAAAACCACCCAATCCTGCAGAATTACTCGCCTCCAAAAAAATGGAAGAATTGTTGGACTCGGTGCGGCAGCGTTTTGATTTCGTGCTGCTCGATTCCCCGCCGGTACAGACAGTTACCGACAGCCTTGCGCTGAGCCGTGTTGCAGACGGCACTATTGTTGTGGTGCGCTTCGGCAAAACCACCTATGACATGCTCAATGGCGGCATCAAAAAGTTGACAGATGTTCGCGGCCATATTCTCGGTTTTGTGCTCAACGGTTTGAAAACACGCGATGCACGGGGGTACTATTATGGCTATAGCAGCAGTTATGCAAGCGACGAAACATAGCTGGATTAAGAGTAGTTGATGGCCAGTCCCTCCGCTGCCACTGCTGATCGGGTCGCTTTCGGCCTATTGCTCTTTGTGCTGGCATTCGCGCCACTGGCCTTTGGCACGGTTGAATATTGGTCAAAGACCATAGCCCAACTGAGTATTACCGCGGCAGCGATTTTCTGCCTGCTTGGCCTCTTCCGATCCCAACTGCCGCTGCTGCGGGTGCCGGGGTTGTTGCCGCTGCTGCTGCTCCTGGGGCTGGTGCTCATGCAGCTGGTGCCGCTGCCGATCGGGCTGCTCAAAATCATCTCGCCACATAGCTGGGAAGCGTACCGTCCAGTTTATGACCAGATTGGGGGCGATAGCTGGCTGCCGATCTCGGTGCATCGCAAAGCAACGCTGCAGGAGTTTTTCCAGCTTGGCGCCGGCGCGTTGCTTTTTATTTTGACCGTGCAGGTGCTGCGCCGAGGTGAGCGCATCAAGCAGACGCTTGGTTTTATCGTAACGCTTGGTAGCGCTATCGCCTTTTTCGCCATCCTTCAGCAATTCAGTGCGGATGGCCGGATCTACTGGTTTCGACCAGCTCCGGGTGGCAGCCCCGGTGGTCCGTGGATCAATATCAACCAATACGCCGCTTTTGTCGAGGCTCTCTGCCCGCTGGCTCTCTCCCTTTTTCTCTTTTATCGCCCACGCGTCTCCGAAGACATGACCTGGCGGGAGCGGTTCGTCACCTTTTTCTCGTCAGCACGCAGTAATCTCCATCTGTTTCTCGGGTTTGCTTTCGTGTTGCTCGTCTTCTCTGTGTTTGTCAGCCTTTGTCGCGGTGGTATCATCACCATCCTACTCTCAATGCTTCTGTTTGCCGTGCTGAAATGGCTTGTTCAGCGTGGCAGCGGACGGGTGAGCATTTGGGTGGTGTTTTGCCTGGCCCTGCTGGCGGTAAGCTGGTTCGGCTGGCAGCCGATTGCCGACGAGTTTGGCAAGGCTATCGGCGATGATTGGACCATCCAGGACGGCAGGACTATGCTGTATCGTGATACGCTGCCTATGATAAAGGACTTCCCGGTGGTAGGTGCCGGATTCGGTACCTTTGTTGATGTCTATCCGTCCTATCAGACGATCGTTACCAATAAAGTCTTCGAACACGCCCATAACGATTACCTGGAACTGCTGACCGATGGCGGCATAATCGGCTTTGCGCTGGCTGCCTGGTTTGTTGCCACCATTGTTCTGCATGGCTGGCGGCGGGCGATCCGCCGCCGCGACCGCTATGCGGTGTTGGTCGGCATTGGTGCGCTCACCTCGATCGGGGCACTGTTGATGCACAGCGTGGTGGACTTCAACCTGCAGAATGGCGCCATCGGCTTCTATTTCTTCTTTCTCTGCGGGTTGCTGGTGGCGGTGGTCAACAGTCGCTTCGGCTATAGCGATCACCAATCGCTGTTGGCACCAGCCGGCACCCGTCAACTGCCGTTACTTCTCGTGTTTTCAAGCATCTTCTTTCTGGCGACGCTGGTCGCCCAATACGGGGTGCTGCGTGCCGCTTACACGTTCAACCAGATCAAATTAATCTACATCAGCAGCCATCTCGACCCGTCTCTCAAGAAGCGAGTGGCCGACTCAGTTGCCGAAGCCCAGCGCTGGGATCCGCTCGAATCCTTTTATCCTTTTTATCGGGGCAATCTTGCCGTTCTGCAGGAGGGACGTGAAGCGGCACGGGAGTATTATCAGCGCGCGGCCGTGCTTCGACCGATGGAAGGCATCTACCTGCAGCGCATAGGGTTGATGCTGCCGCAAACTAGAACCGAAGAGGCAACTGCGGTGATGGCGCAGGGGTATCGCCGAGCCCTGGTCAAGAGTCAGCTCGTGCCCAGTTGGGTAGAATGGTTACTGATCACCGGTCAACGACGGCAGGCTATCGACCTGATCAAAGAATGGTTTATACGCGATCCCGGTCAGGCGGCAAAAATGATTCCACTGATGGAGACACATCGCTTCACCAGGGAGGAAATTGCAGACATACTGCCGTCCTCACCCGAAGCGTGGATTCGCTTTGGCAGCTACAAAGAGGCCATCGGTGAAACGGGGGAGGCCGGTTATTACCGGAGCCGGGCACTATCGTTTATCGATGCGGAAAAAGAGGTTCGGCCAAGCTGGTTTACCCAGTTAATCGACTACTACCAGCGACAACAACAACCGGAGCAGGCCTTGTTGGTATTGCGTCGGGCTGTGGATCTGAGCCCCGATCATGCACCGTTTCATATCATGCTCGGCGATCACTATCGCCGCGAAAACATCACTTACCGCGCCCTTGAAGAATACCAGAAGGCGGTGGCCCTGGATCCATCCAACGAATCGTATCGTCGTAGACTCCGCAAACTGGAACTGGACATCGAGTTCGGCAAGTAATTACTCAGGCTAAGGAGCCTTTTGCAAAACTTAGATT
>NPIE01007924.1_pt2 | contig 34127 bp, 33 predicted proteins | sample 8637661 | NCBI WGS metagenome assembly NPIE01 (sample SAMN07420842, study PRJNA396082) | bioreactor metagenome | isolation source: sample BA12 brine-fed electro-methanogenic bioreactor BA | place: Japan: Kochi | collected 2016-12-09 | reverse complement strand
CCCAGCAAGGTGACCGGAGCCGGGGCAAACATGACCCAGCGCCAGTGGAACTGATCCACCAGAAAACCACCGAGGACCGGACCCAGAGCCGGCGCAAGAATCACACCCATACCATAGATGCCCATGGCGCGGCCGCGCTGGTCAGCCGGAAAAATCCGGAACACCAGATACATGCCCATGGGCTGCATCAACCCGGCCATGGCCCCTTGCCCAATCCGGGCGGCAATCAACAATTCCGGCGTGGGCGCGAAGCCACCGGCAAGGGAAATCAGCGTGAACATGGCCATGGCGGCACTGAGGGTCTTGCGGACACCGAAGCGATCCAGCAGCCACGCCGAAGCCAGCATGGTGGTGGTCATGGCGGCAATGAAACCGGTCGCCAGCCAGTGAACCTGGCCCTGGCGGATACCGAACTCCACCATGATATCGTGCAGGGCAACGTTGACCACCGTGGCACTGAGCACCGTGGCCATGGTGCCGAGCACCACGGTAAGCACCGCCAGCCAGCGCCAGCGGTCACCATATCGGGCCCGCAGGCCCTCTACGGATTGATCAGCCAAGGCTCACTTCTGCTTCTCGGCGTTTTCCATGATCTTGTGGAAAACCTTGAGCGATGCCTCAATGTCTTTGTCGGAAATGCCGTCAAGCATCTCCTCGCGGAGCGTGGCCGCTCGCTCTGACAACTCATCCATGAACTCGACACCAGCCTTGGTCAGGTGAAGGCGACGGGCGCGACGATCGTTGGGGCATGGGCGGCGCTCAATCAGCCCCTGTTGCTCGAGGCTGTCCAGCAAACGTACCAGGGTCGGGTTTTCAATGGCCATCAGGCTGGCCAGTTCGCGCTGGGTCAGGCCTTCACCACCTTGCTGCAGATACACCATGGTGCTCCAACGCGCCTGGGTAACACCCAGATCTTTCAGGCGTTCATCGAGCATTTTGCGCCAGCGGCGGGTTACCCGGGCAACGGCAAACGGAAACTGATCTCTCATGGTTCATTACTCCTGATGGTGATCCGGCATGGGACAAGCAAACGCCACCCCGAAAACCGACAAAAGACTTACCTTATTGGAAATTCACCAATAGTAAGCTAACCATTGAAATAAAAACAGATGTGAAGACAAAAATATAATTGGGGAAAACCGAAAGCTGCGTCAACCGGCCTGACGCAGCTCCTCCTGCATTTCTTCCACTTCCGGTGACTCGTGAAACTCGGTGTTCCGGGGATCCATCTCGGTCAGCACCGGTGAGGTTTCCGGCATGGTCGGAACGAAATGCTCCTGCTCTTCCACCGGAACATCTTCGGTGTGGCTGATGCGGTAGCTGGTAATCACCGCCAACACCAGAAGGAACCCCGCATTGCCATAGAACAGGCCAGCCGGACCCAACAGGCTGATCAGTTCTGCCATGGCAATGGGGCCGATGACACTGCCAATACCGTAACTCAGCAGCAAGGTCGCACTGGCCGAGACTATCCGGTTGCTGTCCATACGGTCGTTGGTGATCGCCACGGCAATCGGATAGATAGTGGCCGACAGGCCGGTGAACAGCCCTACCAAAAGCGTGAGTAAGGCCAGGTTACCGGCGCCAAGCACCGCCACACCGCCCGCGGAAGCCGACGCGGCCACCGCCACCCAGAACATGACCCTGCGCCGGTCAAAACGGTCGCACAGCCGTCCCAGCGGCCAGGCCAGAAGCATGGCCGCCACAATCGCGCTGGCCATAAAGGTAGAGGTGCGCGCCACATCCAGGCCAACCAGCGTGGCGTAAACCGGCCCAAGGGCATAGAAGCCACCGATCATCACCCCACAGATCAGCGCCCCGGCAACGCCCGAAAACGATTCGCGCGCCAGCTTGAACACCGACATGCGGCTGGCCTGTTCAATAACCGGCGCCTCCATCCGGGTCAAAGACAACGGAATCAATGCCAGCGTCAGCAACATGGCCGCCAGCGAGAACGGCAGGAAGTTGGCCGGGTCACCGACATTGACAATCAACTGGCCGCCGGCGGCAGAAAGATAGAAGACAATCTGATAGACCGCGAAGAGTGCGCCGCGATTCGCGTTGGTGGCCCGACTGGAAAACCAGCTCTCAATGACCACCAGCACCCCGGCAATACTGAACCCGGACAGCACCCGCAGCACGGCCCAGAACACCATGGAAATAGCCATCGGATACATCAGTGCGGTGACCGCCGCCATGGCTGCGAACACCGCAAAGGCACGGATGTGACCCACCCGGCCAATAATCTTGTGCACATACAAGGTGCCAAGCACAAACCCGATGGAGTAGCACACCAGCACCCAGCCGATCACATCTGGCGAAACCTCTTCAATACTCAGGCGAATGCCCAACAGAGTCATCAGAAAGGCGTTGCCACTGACCAGAAGGACAATACTGAGTATCAGCGCTGATAAAGACGCAACCATTCGGGTCATCGGAATTCTGCCTGTCGCGATTACAGTGGGTAACAAAAAGAAAAGATAGCAACATTATAGATTGTCTGCTGGCGAGCATTTAACCAACCTCTTTATAGCCGCGCCACTAGGGAGTTGCCGAGACCCCGAGCCCGCACTGGCAGGCCATTTGACAATGTTTTACATTAATGGGTCGTAACAGACCCGATTGGCGGGAGCAGGTAACATATTTGCCATGCAATCTACTGGACCGTGAGCGCCTGGTTATGAAGAAAACGGACTGGCCCATTCGTTGGGATTTACTGCTTCGCTATCGCCTGATCGAGATTATCGCCCTGTGGGAGGGTCGGCTGACCACCAACCATATCTGTCACAGCTTTGGTATCGGTCGACAGCAGGCTTCCAAGGACATCAATACTTATCTTCGTGAACTGGCTCCCGGCAATCTGGTCTACGACCGGCACCTGAAAGGCTATGTCCCCTCTGACAATTTCAAGCCGGTGGTCACCCGGGGCGCCGTATCCGAGTATCAGGATCTTCTGGCCCGCCAGCAGAATCTGAGTGATACCTTCTCCGATCTTGAACTGGGCCTGCCCGGCAACGCCGTCATCCCGGAGGCCGCCCGCCATATAGAACCGGAAGTTATGCGGGCCGTGGTGACCGCTACCCGTTATCATCGCCAGCTGAAGGCGAGCTACGTATCACTGAGTCGCCCGGAAGCCGCCGAAAGTGTGCTGGAACCCCACGCTCTGGTCTGTTCCGGCAACAGCTGGCACGTTCGGGCATGGTGCAGCGCCAACCGGGAATTCCGGGATTTTGCCCTGAGTCGCTTCCACGGTCGTATTGAAGCCCTGCGTCAGAAAGCCCGGCACAACGCCCAGCAGGATGACGACTGGCAGCGGCAGGTGACACTGGAGATCACCCCGGACCAGCGCCTGACCGAAGCCCAGCAGAAGATCATCGCCCGCGACTACGGCATGATCAATGGCCTGCTGCACATCGAAACCCGAGCAGCCCTGGCACCCTATGTGCTGTCCCGACTGGGCATCACCTACGAAAACAGCCACCCAGACCCATTGGTTCAGCAGCTAGAACTGGCCAACCCGGACCAGCTCGGTTTTGGCAGCAAACGCGAACGGGCACTCAAGGCGGTGGCCGGTCTCTGCTAGACTGGCCCCGTGACCAGACCGCTCCAGACCTTTACTGCCCTTTTTTACCTGGGGCTCGTGTTATCGGCGACGCCACTCCAGGCGCATGCCGATAACCGCTGTGGAGCTTCCGCCACGCCCATCCATCAGGTACAGGGCACCGGCAACCAATCCCCACTGATCGGCCAAACCGTGACCGTCGAAGGCATTCTTGTACTGGATGCCCGAAAACCTGGCGGCTTTTCCGGATTCTACCTGCAGCAGGCCGATCACCAGACCGATGACAATCCAGCCACCTCAGAAGCACTGTTTGTCTATACCCGCAAAGCCGGTGGCACCGTAGGCCAGCGGGTGCGGGTTACCGGCACCGTCAAAGAGTTTCACGGCCTGACCGAACTGGCACCGGTGCACAGCCTTTCAGTCTGCGGCCAGGCACCCCTGCCAGCGCCGATCAACGTATCGCTACCCTGGTCGCAACCGCCCGAAAGCCTGGAAAACATGCGGGTGCGTTTCGACGAGCCCCTGACGGTCATCGATAATTACAACCTGGCCAGGTACGGCGAGCTGGCATTGGCGGCCAGCGATCAGGTGATTGCCACAGAACAGTTAACGCCAGGTCCGGCTGCCCGCACACTGGAACAGCAAAACCTGGCGCAACGGATAACACTGGACGACGGCCTGGGCAAGCAAAACCCGACGCCGGTGCCCTGGCTATCAGAACGCGATACCGTTCGGGCCGGCGATATCGTGTCAGAACTGGAGGGCGTACTGGATTACCGCTTTGGCCAGTGGCGGGTTCAACCGGGCGCTGTACCACGTTTCCAGGCCCGTAACCCCAGGCCACAAGCGCCGACCAAATCAACGGACAGTATCCGGATCATGACCCTGAACCTGCAGAACTACTTCAATGGCGACGGGCAGGGCAAGGGCTTTCCCACGCCACGGGGCGCATCATCGCTCGAGCAGTTTCAGACCCAGAACCGTAAACTCGCCCGAACCATCCAGGACACGCACCCCGACATCCTTGCCGTGACCGAACTGGAAAATGACGGCTACGGCCCAGACAGTGCGGCGGCTGGCCTGGCCCGGACGCTCGGCGCTGATTGGACAGTCGTACAGACGCCGGGCCGGGACGGCAACGATGCCATCCGCACTGCTTTGCTCTATCGGGAATCCCGGGTCCGCCCCACTGGCCCGGCTTACAGGCCCGGACCAGGCGAACTTCCAGGCGCGTCCCGCCCGCCACTCGCCCAGCCATTCCGTGCCCGGGGAAGTGAGCTGACGTTCTGGGTGGTAGTACCACATCTGAAATCAAAATCCTGCCGGCATGCAGCGGCCCGAGAACAGGATCAGGGCGACGGGCAGGGCTGCTACAACCGGCAGCGGACCCTCAGCGCCAACGCTATCGTGATCTGGCTCCAGGCACTGGCCGGAGATCCCGAAACCACACCCGTACTGATCACTGGCGATCTCAACAGCTATGCCCGCGAGGCGCCGGTCGAACAGTTCCAGGAAGCCGGTTTCACCAGCCTGGTACACCAGTATTACCCTTGCCTGCCAATGCAGTGCGAGCACTATACCTACCGGTACCAGGGCCAGAAAGGTACCCTTGATTACGCTCTTGCCAGCCCGGCACTGATGCCTTGGATTGAGCAGGCGCAAACCTGGAACATCAACGCTGATGAGCCCCGGGCGCTGAGCTACCGTCAGACCCCGGATCAGTCGGGCCCGTGGCGATCGTCTGACCACAATCCCGTGCTGACCGATCTGAACCTCACTCCCACCCGCTGACTTGCTGCACCGCCTCCGGAGTCCGGCAGCCGGGCAATAGCGCACGGCCCGCGCCGCGTTAAACTGACAAGGCATTCACAGTAATGAGGTATGCCCGTGGCATCGATCCCTGTACCCGATCTCTGGCCCATGGCCCGAACCGGACAACGCTGGCTGCTCAGAGCCAAACGCCGGGAAGCCGGTGTGGACGGTCATCGCATGATTTTTCTGGAACGCGGTCGGCCCGGCCCGGGGCGTCCGACCCTGGTGCTTATCCATGGCTTTGCCTCCATGAAGGAGAACTGGGCGCTCTGGATGCAGAAGCTGCCTTCGCACTGGCATCTGCTGATTCCGGACCTGCCGGGGCTGGGCGAAAGCCAGTATCAGCCCGCGGCCAGCTATCGCTACGAACGCCAGGCAGAGCGGCTGAGGGATTGGCTGTCTGAATACCCGGGCGACAACCTGCATCTGGCGGGCAGTTCCATGGGCGGTGCCATTGCCGCAATCCTCGCCCATAAGCTGGACCGGCCACCCCGCTCGGTCACACTGCTCAACAGCGCCGGCATCCCGGAACACCCGGATGTGGATATCAACGCGCCCTTCAAGTCTGATCGCGATGCCATTCTTATTCCTGGCGACTGGGCCGGCGTTTACCGCATGTTCAACAGCGTCGGGAATGGCAAGCCCACGGTACCCGGGCTGGCCATGACCGGCCTGCTGGGGCCTGACCTGCTCAAACGGCAAGCGTCGCTGCGGCACATTTTCAACGATATGCTGGCCGATGCCCTGGCCCCCGCGCGATTTCTTGGCCCAGACACTCCACCCCTGCAAGTGCAATGGGGTGATCGCGACGTGATCACACCAACCCGTTGCGTAGACTGGTTTCGTACCGCCACACCCAATGCGGAAGTTCACGTGTTCCCGGGTGTCGGCCACCTGCCCATGCTGGAACGCCCGGGCCAATCCGCCAGGGTGTTGCAGGAGTTTGTTCAACGACAGGCGAGATAAAGCAATTGGCCTCTCTGGCCCATTGACCCGTCAGCGAAGTCATGGGGCTCAACCGTGCAAAGCGCCATAATCGGTTCCAACGAGCTCCCTTACATAACAACAACACACGCTGACGAGGAACATCATGCGCGCCTCTGTTTCCAATTCTCAGGATCTGGGCATGCCGGCCATCTACCTGCATACCCTGGCCGAGCTGCTTCATACCATTGGTGTTGATGAACGGGACCTGATTATGAGAGTCGGGCTGGATCCCACCCGGCTCAATTCCACCGAACTTCGGGTCAGCCAGGCCCAGGCCAGCGAGTTTGTGACCCGGGCCATCATTGAAAGTGGTGAACCTGGACTTGGTATCCTGCTGGCAAGGGAACTCAAGCTGCCCCTGCATGGTGCACTGGGTACCGCTGTCATGAGCAGCCGCACGCTGGCCGAGGCTCTGGAGCTGATGACCCGTTATCTCACCTTGCGGGCACCGCATCTGAAGGTAGAGAAGCGAGTCGCTGGCAGCAATGTCTGGTACGCGGTCAAATGCGATATCGAGCTAGGCCCATTGCAGGGATTCGTTCTGGATGCCGTGCTGTTCGGCTGCGTTTCCATGGGGGCACAACTCACTGGCAGCCCGGTGCCCGGGACACAGGTCTTGCGCCGGGGCCCGGAACCCAATCACTTTCACCGGTTCCGACGCTCCATCGGGGTGCCGGTGGACTACGGCGCCAGTGAAGATGCCCTGGTGATTCCTGCCAGCCAGCTCAATCTGCCTGTGCAGTTCAGTAACGATCAGTTGGCGGTCAGTTCGCGGGAACAATGCGAAACGGCACTGAAACAACTAAAAGAAGATGCCGGGTTTGCCTGCCGTGTTCGACGGGTGATCGAAACCAGCCACCCGTTTCCGCCAAAACTGGCCCGGGTGGCCTCCACCCTGTATGTTTCAGAGCGCACCCTGAAACGCCGGCTGCAGGAAGAAGAAGCCAGCTTCCAGGCCCTGGTGGACCAGGTGCGCCTGGAGCGCGCGCGGGATCTACTGGCCAACACCACCATGAATCTGAGCCAGATTGCCGACAGCCTGGGCTATGCCGACGCCGCCAATTTTACCCGGGCGTTCAAACGCTGGACGGGGCTGAGCCCCAGCCACTTTCGCAACCGGGAACTGCAGACCGCGGAAACCGCCTGACTCAGTCGATACCCAGAATCTTGTGCATCTGCAAGGTTAACCGCCATTGCGGATGCGCCAGGCAGTAGTCCGTGGCTTTGCGGGTATTGCTTTGCTTGATGGCATCCGGCCCACCTTCCGGCACAGACGGCGAGGCCATGGGTGACAGGAAGTAGTGCCTGGCCCGAATGTGCAGGAATCGCTCCGGTGGCGCCAGCGGTTGCGGATAGACCAGCTTCAGTTCATCACACTCGGCAATCACCACCTCGGCATCGGCTTTCGGGCTGACACACAGCCAGTCGATACCTTCGGGCGCAGGCAGTGTGCCGTTGGTTTCCACCCCAACCTCAAACCCGGCCCGGTGAAAGGCCGTGATCAAAGGCTCATCTAGCTGCAGCAAAGGCTCACCACCGGTACAGACCACATAGGGCCGGCCAGGAGCATCGGGCCACAGTGACCGGATATGGGCGGCCAGGGCCTCCGCGGTGTCGAAGCGGCCGCCATTCTGGCCATCGGTACCGACAAAATCTGTGTCGCAGAAATTGCACACCGCATTCGCCCGGTCTTTCTCACGCCCCGTCCAGAGATTGCATTTGCTGAACCGGCAGAACACCGCCGCGCGTCCAGCCTGGGCGCCCTCACCCTGGAGAGTGTAAAAGGCTTCCTTGACGCGGTACATCAGGCAAGACGCTCGTAGGTCAGTGGATCGGTGACGCCGTTGGCGGCAAAGGCCTCCAGCCGCTCGACGCAGGAACCACAACGTCCGCACGCCTTGTCGCGGCCGTTGTAGCAGGTCCAGGTCTGGCTGTAATCGAGGCCCAGCTTGAGCCCTTCAGCCAGGATCTGGCCCTTGTCCATGGCCATAAAGGGTGCCTCAATGCCCACGGGCTCGTAGTTGGCCACCCGGCACACAGCATCCATTTTTTCAACAAACTCCGGCCGGCAATCCGGGTAAATGGCGTGGTCCCCGCCATGGGCCCCATACCAGACCGCGCCCGCTCCGGTGGTCACCGCATACCCGGTCGCCAGCGATAACAGGATCATGTTGCGGTTGGGCACCACCGTGGCTTTCATGGTGTCTTCTTCATAATGGCCTTCAGGCACCTCGATGTCGGACGTCAGAGACGAGCCGGACATCACCTCACTCATGGCACGGATATCAATCACTTTGTGGGGGATACCTTCAGCCCGGCAAACGTCGGCGGCCACGTCCAGCTCCCGCACGTGGCGCTGGCCATAGTTGAAGGACAGGGCATGTACCTTGAGCCCCCTGGCGCGGGCCAGGTGCAACAGTGTGAAAGAATCCATACCACCGGAATAGATAACGACAACGGAGTCAGTCATGAGGGGTCAGCACCAGTTTTTCAGAAGGGTGTGTCATCGGGCTTTTACAAAGCGTGGCCATATTGTAACAGTGACAAACCGAGTTGGGTTCGCGTCCTGGCAAGATCAGGGGTAAACTCGAAAGAAAACGACAAAGCACCAGCACCGATTCAATGAGCTCAGACTTCAGCCCGGCCTTTATTGACTTTGAGGCGTCCAGCCTCGACCTGATCGCCAGCTACCCGATTGAGGTAGGCATCTGCATGCCCGACGGGGCACTGCACAGCTGGCTGATTCAGCCCCATGTGCTCTGGCAGGACTGGTCTGAAAGTGCGGAAACCATTCACGGAATTTCAAGGCAACGGCTGTTGCATGAAGGCATGCCGGTTAGCGAGGTGGCTCAGCAATTAAACGAGTTGTTGCCGGAGCAGGTATTCTGTGACGCCTGGACCTTTGACAGCTTCTGGCTACACAGGCTGTTCCGGGCCGCCGGCGAGGTGCCGGCGTTTCAGCTGGAGTCCATTTCCATGCTGCTCGACCCGGGCCAGGTACGCCACTGGTCAGGCATCCGCCAGCAGGTGATTGCCGAACTCGGGCTGCCCGTGCACCGGGCAGCCAACGATGCGCTCATCCTGCACAAAACCTGGGAACGGGTTATTTGCCGGGGCGAAGCCGCAGTGCAATAACTTCCAGGCCATCACGGATGGTATGGAGCGTCCAGTAGGTGGCCAGTGCCATCAGCGCGGCGCCAGCAACCGTAAAGGACAGGTTCTCACCCACCACTTGCCCCTGCGCCATCACCATGTAAACGGCAACCGCTACAATCAGGGCAATCTCGACAATAAAATCAGAACGGAACTTGTTACGGGCAGGTCCGGGTTCTTCGGGCATTTTCTTCGGTTTCAACCTCTGGATATCAATTGGATAACTGGATGTATTGAGTGGTTGAATTATCGCCAAAGCCGCCATAAATGGCTGTACGAAGTAGTGGCTACGAACTTACCGAGATGGCAAAAAAAACGCAGCCCATCGGGCTGCGTAGAAAGGAGAGATCCATTCGATACCTGCCAGGCAGGTACCGCGGATTGCACAACGTAAAAACACGTGACAGGGAGAAGTATGAGGATTTCCCGCCGGTGCGTCTGTACGGGTTTGCCGAATGAGCTGGGCTATTGCAAACCGTCCAATTGCCTATACACTGATGACTGAACCGAATCCACAGAGCCGATATGACCAGGATGATTTCAAAGCACACCGTATACTCAGCCGCCGGTTGCCAGATTGGGCAGGCCGTGCGTGCCATGGTGAAAGACAGCTAACGGCTTTCGGTCAGTCCCGGGAGCCGTTGCGGCAACCGGGGCAGCTTCTCCGCCAGACCCCGGTTGCCTGTGAGGCTCCGGGGTTTTCTGTTTTTGCAGCCGCAAAACGACAAGGAGAACATCATGAGAAGACATCCGACATCACGTGCAGCGAACCAGCCCATGGCCAATCGTCAGGCTCCGATCAAGCGCCCGGAGAAGCTGCCGCTGCTGGATGCAATCTGCAAGAAACTCAATCAACGAGTCAACCTGGATGACGAGCAGCGGGTGCTGGGTCTGTACGAGCGGGGCTGGATTTTCAAAGGCGTACTCAGCAATCTGGACGGCGCCGAAGCCCGATATGTCCGGGCTCTTGCGACCCGCTACAACTCCTGGATTGCCCGCCAGGTAGCCTGATCAGGCTTGCCGTCACGACCGCAGGCTGAACCGGTCAATGATGCCGGTTCAGCCCATCCATCATCGACAGATCACCGCCATGGACCATGGCGTAGTTGTTCACCACATCGTAAATCTTTTCCTGGGAGTAGGGCTTCACCACATAGCCATTCGCGCCGGCACTGATGGCACGTTGAATACTCTCGATAGAATCGTCTGCGGTGACCAGCACAATATGCTGGTTCTCCCGAACCTGTTTGAAACGGGTCATCAGTTCGTGACCGTTACCATCGGGCAGCCCCAGATCCAGCAGGATGATATGGAACTCACTGGCCTCGAACGCCGCCCTGGCAGAGGCAGCATCCGCACATTCAGACACGCTGGTAGCACCGGCTTTGTAAAGCATGTCGACCAGACGCTCCCGCATCACCGGCTCATCTTCGACCACCAGTACTCTGAGATCACTCATTACACTCTCCTGTTCTGTGCCCTGGCTCAGTAGGTATCGTTGCCGGTTCGGCGCGGCAAGTCCAGAGGTGCGGGCCCGGGGCGGACATCAACCGGTTCATCACCGGCGGGCCCGCCATGGTCACCGACGGACGGTGGCGCGGTCACCCGGGTGAGAATATTGGCAATGCTGACTGCCGTTGTATAGAGGGAAATGGAGACAATCAGCAGTACCGGCTGCACAAAGGCCACAAAGCCCGGAATCTCCGCGTTCCCGGTCATACTCAGGATCAGGATGATGGCCGGCCCAAGGACCACGAACAGCGTCAGGGCAATAAAAAACACAATCCGCTCTTTGTAGCGCCCCAGATCGCGATTGGTCACCAACCCCAGCACAAACTTGCCGATAGCCAGGCCGGCCAGAATCGCCGCAGCAATACTCAGGTCGGGCCGCATCAGGGACTGGTACAGGTTGCCATCCCAGAGCCGCTGCATGGCAATGACAAGAAACGGAAACAGTACGAACAGTATGTCGGCGTATGTGCCATACATCATGCTCAGGGAATAATGTTCCTGTTTTTGGTTATCGCTCATTGGCCTGTTCCTTTGTGGTTTTCGACGACCTCTGGTGACCCTCAAGGGCCCGGTCAATCATGGCGTTCAGGATGGTCAGTTCCTGTCGAATCATCCCCCTCTCTCCGGGGCTTGAGCGTACACATCGCTCAAGTATCCCTGCCTGTTCTGTCATCAACGGATAGCCCATGGCACCGGCGGTGCCCTTGATCTGATGGCTCTCGGACTGCAATTGCTGCAACTGTCCCTGGGCCAGCGCGGCCTCCATGCGCCGCTTGCGCTCAGCCAGGCCATCCAGGAAACGGTTCACCAGCGGACCAATGTCATCGTCAACCGCCTCGCCGACCCATTGTTCCACCGGCAGATAGCGATCCAGCAGGGCCTGCAGGTGGGCGTGGTCAATGGGCTTGTTCAGCACCCCGTCGCAACCGGCCTCCAGCAAGGCTTCATTCTCTGCCTGATCACCAGCGGTAAAGGCAATGATCGGCCGCCGGAAGCCCGCCTGGCGCAAAAGCCGGGTGGCCGCAACGCCGTCCATGCCGGGCATGTGGCGATCCATAAGCACCAGTTTCACGGTTTCCGACAGGGCCCGGCGAACCGCCTCTTCCCCATTGGTCACCAGCAAGGGCTCTGCGCCGGTGCGGCGGAGCATCCGCTCCACCAGCCCACGGTTATCATCGTTGTCTTCGGCCACCAGCACCTTGCCGCTGTACCGGTGACCGGAACCCACCGCCGTTTCCGCCGACAACGCCAGGTAACGGGCCAATACCTCGTAAAAGCGCTGCTTGTCGATGGGTTTGGCCAGGTGATCATTGCATCCCGCCAGGCGATATTCGGCGATATCCTCGGCCATGACATTGGCCGTAAGCGCAACCACCGGGGTGTTAACACCTGCTTCCCGCAACGCCAGTGTGGCATCCCGGCCATTCATCACCGGCATCTGGATGTCCATCAGAATCAGATCGAAGTGCTCGCGGGTGGCGCGTTCCAGGGCTTCCGCGCCATTACTGACATGCACCAGCTCGGCACCGGTGCGCCCCACCAGCAACGACACCAGCCGACGGTTTACATCGTTATCCTCGGCACAGAGGATGCGGCCCGACAACCGGGGCGCCATGACCATGGCAATGGCCCGGCGCCGCTGGCTGAACTCGGAGGCATCCCGCAGGAAGTGAACCTGCGTGAGTTCACCGGTGCTGATGCACACTTCAAATTCACTGCCTTCACCGTAGGTGCTGGACACCCGGATATCACCGCCCAGCAGTTCCGCCAGCCTCCGGGATATACTGAGGCCGAGCCCCGTGCCGCCATACTGGCGGGAAATGGCGGTGCTGCCCTGGGCAAAGGGATCAAACAGACGGTCCAGCTGTTCCGGCTTCATGCCAATCCCGGTATCTACCACCCGGGCGTATAGCTTCTCGGCGTCGCGGTCACAGCGAACAATCAGGGAGATAGACCCATTTTCCGTGAACTTCAGGGCATTTCCACACAAATTAATGATAATTTGTCGGTAACGGGTCGGGTCGGTCCGGATCTTCTCGGGCAGGGGATAATCGCAGATGATACTGAAATCCAGGCCCTTTTCCCGGGCCCGGGGGGCGAAGAAGGCCCGGATTTCATCCAGCAACTCCGGCAGATTGACCGGCACCACATCAACATCCAGCTTGTTGGCGTCGATCTTTGAGTGGTCGAGGATATCGTTCACCAGCTCCAGCAGGTGCCGCCCGCTGCGAACCACCGTTTCAGCGCTGCTGCGTTTCTCGGTTTCGTTCAGATCCGGGTCCAGCAGGGTTTCGCCATAACCGATGATGGCCGCCAGCGGGGTCCGGATTTCATGACTCATATTGGCCAGGAACTGGCTCTTGGCCTGAGCGGAATTCCGGGCCAGCTCTTTTTCAAGCCGCTCCTGCTCCCGCTCCCGCTCGATCTGCAGGCGCTGATGGCTCTCGGTGGCGTCAATACAGGTGCCTTCGAGATGCATGGGCAGGCCCTCGGCATCATACACCGTGTGCAGGGAGATAGTGGCCCAGCGCTCCTCGCCCTGACGGGTCAGGTAACGGGCCTCAATCCCCTTGACCGTGCCCCGGGCTTCCAGTTGCTCAACCACCAGGCGCCGCAACCGCTCGTCGGCAATGCAGGTTTCCAGCACATCCGGGTTTCGCACCAGCAGCTCACGGCTGCTGCTGTAGCCCAGCAACTCGGCCATGGCCGGGTTGGCGGTCACAAACCGACGTTCCGGTGACATCTGGAACACGCCTTCAATGGCGTTATCAAACAGTGACTGGTAACGTCTCAGGTTTGCCAGAGCGCGCTGGTTCCAGGCCAGGGCCTCACCCTGAACCTGCTTGATTCGGTCAGCCAGGGCAAAGGAAAACAGGATGATCTGGGCCGTCAGGCCGAACTGTGGCGAATAGCTGGTAAAGGTATTCAGCGGCAGGTAACCCATCACCGTCAGCGCATAGATACCAAACCCGATCAGGGCCAGGGTCCAGGCAAAGAAATAGGAGCGTGCTGCCGGGTTGTAATAGCGCCAGGACAGATAACTGACCACAATCAGAATGATACTGAGCAGAATCGAGCCGACCACAATCCATTCCATGGCCACCGAATAGGGCATGAAAAACGACAAACCAAAGGTGGTGACGACAGAGGTCAGACATAACCGGAGTACATGATCCAGATCGGGCGAGCGTTGCCGGGTTTCCAGCAGCGAACGGGCCATCAACAGGCCAAAGAACCAGGTCAGGATAATCTGGAAATGGAGGTATTCCTTGTTGAGCAAGGCTGGCCGGCTATCCAGCAACTGAACCCCGTGCACCTGTTCGGTACCGATGAATACCGCCGCACATACCAGGTAGAGCACGTAGTAGATGTTGCTGCGCTCCCGCACCGACACCGCCACAAACAGGTTGTAAGCCAGGATAGCCAGGATGGCACCCAGCAGCAGCCCGCGCACGGCTTCGTCGATAGAAACCTTTTCTATGTAATTGTCCGGGTGCCAGAGGGTAATCGGCAGGCGGAAGGTGTTGGTGTTGGTAATGCGCAGGAAAACCGTGGTGACGGTGTCTGGCGACAATCTGAGCCGAAAGGTCGGGTTTGGCACGGCCAGATCCCGGTCGTCCCAGCTGTCCAGATACCCGGTCTGGCGTTGTTCCACCAGTTGCCCATCCCGAACCAGATACAACCGAACATCGTCCACCAGTGGCAGCGCCAACTCCAGTATCCAGTCCGAGCGGGAGGTCAAACGGCGGGTGCTCAGGTCAAAGCGAGTCCAGTAGGCCGAGCCGGTATAACCGAAGTTAAGCACTCCACCCTGGTGACGGGTCAGCGAGTCCTCGCCTACGGCGCGAACCTCATCAATCGTCAGTGACTGCTCAGGATCTTCCAGGTACCACAGGCACTCGCCCAGATTCGGAATGCTACCGGTGTTGTGATCCAGCATGATCTGCCCATCCCGGCAGGCATTCTGGGCCTTCGCCACAGATGGCAAAACCAGAGCGGCCAGAAACAGGAGCAGAACCACCGTCCGCACCGGGATATGGGCAAACCGTTGCTGCAAAATGTGATCTCCGCGCGGGTAGCTGCGTGCTTTATCGTTTATTGTCAGCACTCGTCACTTTAGCCGTTCACACGCTTTTTCGCACCCCGGGGTCACCTGAAATGAGACATTCCTGCCTTTTTGCTGCTGTTTCACTCACGTTACTGACACTCAGCGGGTGTCGGGTCGACAGTGGCGGCGATTCCTCGTCGACGTTAAATCCGGCCAGTAATGTTGATCTCACCTTCAGCACCTTCGACCTGGCGGATACAGACCGTGCCCCGAATACTCTGAGCAAAACCCGCTTTGCTGACTTCTATCCCGGTATCGAGCCGAACGGCGCGGACCAGACCGCGGAGTACCAGGCAACGGCTGCCGACATTCGTCGCCATATCGACCGGTTTATCGGTGCCGAGCCCACCAGCGACGGAAAAAGCTACCGCAAGGTCCGTAACCCTCTCGATCTGATGAATCAGGTGATCAGCGTAGGGCGCGTTGATAATTTTGATGAAGGGCGGGGCTATATCCGCAGGCGCATTGAAGCCGATGAATCAGGAACCTATAACTCCAGGGCCAACCAGGCCTCCATCCGATTTACCGATCAGGCTGCAACCCTTGAAAACCGACCTCTGAATGCCCGGGAATGGCGTTATCAGACCCTGGACTGGCGTTACCAGGCTAGCAGCGAAACCGGGCATGTTTATCGAACTATCCAGCACGTTGCCCGCAGCGTTGACGCCGAAGACCGGGATAAACAACCACAACTGCTGAGCGTTCTCGCAGGCTCGAGGTTCAGTGCAGCCTCATTCAGCGCCATTGGCTACAACCAGCCGGAATACGCAACAGCAGACTACGTGTCACGGGATTACGGCGGCATCGAACTGCGCCAGGAATTCATCGGAACTACCCAGAAAGATACCTTGTATATTAAAAGCCCGGAGCACGCGGTCATCGATTTCAGTCGACACGGCTTCAATATGGAGGACGACAGCCCGGACTGTCTCCGCATTGAACTGGATTACGGCATGAGCACGGTCCATCTGTTCGTCTCCAACGACGAACCGGCAAGAATTCCGGATCCGGAGGAAGATCCAGCCGATTACGAGAACGCCGATGACATTCCAACCGTCAGCAATCCGGCAAACTGTGCCAATCAGCCGGAAACGGAATTCCTGATGTCCTGGAATGCAGAATCAACACCTGACCGACAGTAGCAATCGTCTCTGCAGAACCGGGCCGGTTACAGGTCCCAGTTCTGCAGAAAGCCCTTTTTTCGGCAGATCATCCGTTCGTATGTGGAAATCATGATGGCTGCGTGGGGGGCTTTGGTCAGGCGCAGGGTTTCAATACGACGCTCCAGGCGCTGCACCTCATCGCAGATCTGCTGCTGCACGTGGGAACGAACACTGTCGTGCTGATCAAGCTTGACGCTACGCTGCTCAGGCGGGGGAAATTGCGGCTTTTCCATAGTTAACCTCGTCCAATGAGTGTGGAAAACATCCTTATTGATTGGTGCCAAGTGTGCCGAACTGTCAGACAAAGTGCAATTACAATGAACAAGCTTTCACTTTTTTTGACAGATTCTGGCGTCAGGCCTTGAGCGCCAAGGCCTGGCGCCTTAATGAAACGCTCAGGCTGCCACCAGTCTCCGCTGGTTTTCCGGCAACACCGGGAACTGTTTGCAGACAGTGTAGACGAAACGGGCCAGGGCTGGTAAGTGATGGCCCACAATCGGAAAACCGGTGTTCAACAAGCTGACGGAAATGTCCCGGGCCGGGTCCGCCCAGCACAGTTTATTGATCAGCCCGACATGGCCAAACGCATAACGGCTTTGCTGGCCCCAAAGGCCAACAGGATTGCTGCCCAGCATCATGCCGGCACTGAATCGCATGGGCACCAGCATGGTCCTGTCCATCTGCAGTGAGCCAAATTGCTGGATGGCACGGCGAACCGTGAGTTCGCTGCAGATGCGCTTGCCATCCCAACTGCCACCATTGAGCATCATCTGAAAGAAGCGCCCCATTTCTTCGGCCGTGCCGCACAGATTTCCGGCGGGGATCACCGCCTCCTGGAAGCGGGGGTCGTTGGTGACTTTCTCCACCGTCCGGATATCACCGCCCAAGGCGCGGTTCACCACCCAGGACACCGGAAACCGGGGTGTCGGCCCGGTCGCATAATTGCTGGCCAGCTCGTGCAGGTGTTCGGGCGCTATGCCATAGGTAAACCATTTCATACCCATGGGCCGGCGCAGGTAACGATCCAGGTAGCTTTCGATAGTGTCGCCGGTCACCTTTTCCAGCACCCGCTGCAACACAAAGCCACCGGTAATGGCATGGTAGGCCACCTTGGCGCCGTCCACTTCGACTGGCTTTGCGGCGCACAGAAGCCGCCAGATTTCGTCGCGGTCCCAAAGCACGTCGATCGGGGTTTCCCGGGGTATCGCGGGGATACCGCCCCGGTGAGAGAGAATCTGGTGCACGGTAATCGTGCGCTTGCCGTTACGCGCAAATTCCGGGCAATAGTAGGACACCGGGTCCATCAGGTTGACCAGCCCCTGCTCGGACAACATATGCATCAGTAACGCGGTGACTGCTTTGGAGGCGGAAAAGAAACAGATCGGGGTGTCGGTGGTCATGGGAATGCGCGGCAACGAGGCCGGATCGTGGGGACCATTACCCCGGGCGTGCCCGATCGACCGGTGCAATACCTGCTCACCCCGATAACGCAGTGACAACTGAATACCGGGATGCACGCCCGTTCTGTAAAGGGCCTCAACACTGCGCCAGACGGCTTCGGCGGCATTGCTGTCGAGCCCGACCCGATCCGGATGTTCACCGGCGGTGTCGCGAAATGTCACCGGCTTCAGGTCCCGAGGCACATTACAGGTATGCAGGGCACGGCGGGCGAGTGAATGCATGATAAACGCCTTATCAGTCTTGTTATTGGTTGGTGCGCCAGAGGTTTTTCGACCGGGGCCGGAAAACGTGACTATCTGAAACCATTATGGACTGACTGAACCGCCTGTGCCATGGCGATACAGTTCCGACCCTGCTTTTTGGCCCGATACATCGCCTTGTCGGCAGCAGCGCAAAGTGCATCCAGGGTATCGCCATGGTCGGGAAAAACCGCCACGCCAATACTGATGGTCAATCGAATGTTGTGACCGGATTCCAGGGCAACCGGGTGATTACAGACACGCTGGCGCAACCGCTCAGCCGTTTCCTCCGCTTCGGCAACGTCCATTTCTGGCAGAATAAGGACAAACTCCTCGCCCCCGAAACGGCCCAGGGTATCAACGCTGCGAACGCTGTCCTCGAGCAGACTGCTGATGGAACAGAGCACGGAATCCCCTGCAGCGTGGCCCCAGGTATCGTTGATTTCCTTGAAGTGGTCGAAGTCGATCCACAACAACGCGAGGGGACGGTTGTACCGACGCGCCCGCTCCAGCTCTTCGATCAGCACCCGTGAGCACTCCCGGCGGTTGAGCACGCCGGTCAGTGAGTCCCGCGTCGCCAGTGCTTCGAGCTCGTTTTCCAGCTGCTTGCGGTCGGAAATATCCAGAATAATGCCCTCAAGCACCATGGTGCCGTCATCATCCAGCACGCCGCAGCCCCGCTCCCAGACCCATATCTTCCGTCCGTCCTTGCGGGTAATGGCGTACTCGACGGAAAAGGACTCATCTTTGCGGACCGCCGCTTCCACGTCCTGCGCGACCTGTCCGGCGTCTTCCTCATCCATCAGGGCCGCGTAGCTGGTGATTCGATTACGAATCAGCTCCTCAGGTTGATACCCCGTGAGATCGGCACACCCGGCCGATACGAACAACATGGTCCAGTCTTCGTCGGGCAGGCAGCGGTAGGCCATACCGGGCAGGTTATCCATCAGCACCGTCAGCTGTCGTTCACGGCGACGGAGCGCCCGGCGCTGGTCGGCTTGCAGGGACAGCAGCAGGCGATCCTTGTTGAGCTGGCGCAGAATCACCGTGAACAGCACCAGGCCGGTCACCACCACAAACAGGACCCCTTTCCAGGTCTGTACCAACGACAACATGCGGGGATCTGGAAACCAGAGCTCGACGATACGATCCGAGAAAGTAATCCAGATAAACCCGGCCACCAGATACACCAGTGTTGTCCACAGCGCCCGTCTTCGCGGACTGTGGCTTTCCTTCAGTCGGGTCAGCCCCGGATGATCCGGCCGTTCTGGCTGCATGCCAATTTCCTTGTCGCCTCAAGCTTCCTATACAAAAAATAGACAGTTACGGCTCATGAGTCGAGAAGGATTTGCAGTTTCAGTCGGGATCGATGACACTAAACGTGACACATGATCGCGTTATGGATAACAAGAATGAGATTGCACCAGCATCTGCCTCGGGCCATTGTGGCCACCATTACCATCGGCCTGGCTGCCTGTAATGGCGGTCACAGCCCATCCGCTGCCGTTCAGGCCCATGCCGCCAACAGCAGCCCGGCGAGCCCGGAACTGGCCGCGGTTTACCAGCGGTCCTGCCAGGCCTGCCACGCCCGAGGCACCTCGGATGCCCCCTTGACCGGCCACGGCGAGGCCTGGCAGCCAAGGCTGGCCAAAGGCATGGAAACCCTCGTGGATAACGTGGTCTCTGGTATCGGTGGCATGCCACCCTACGGGCTCTGTATGGACTGCAACGCCGAGCAGTTCCGCCAGCTGATTCGCTTTATGGCCACACCCGCCGAAGCGGAGGACCACTGACGATGCAACGGCGCCATTTCCTGCAGTTACTGGTCAGCACTGCCATCGCCAGCCATCTGACCGGTGCCACCGCCAGTGAGAGCGCATTGCCGGCTGCGGGCGAGCCATCACAAAGCCCTTTGCCCTGGCGAAACTGGTCCGGCTCCCAGACCTGCCTGCCCGAAAACCGGATTGCTCCGGCCAACATTGACGAGCTCCGGCATCTGCTGCAGAACCCTGACCATGTGGGGACTACCATACGGCCCGTGGGGTCCGGGCACTCATTCTCGGCCCTGGTACCCACCGACGGCATTCTGGTCTCATTGGCGCGCATGACCGGTGTTCTGAGCCACGATGATCAGCAGTGCCAGGCCCGCATCGCTGCCGGAACCCTGCTGGGGCAGTTGGGCCGGCCGCTGGACGCCATCAACCAGGCATTGTTCAACATGCCGGACATTGATCAACAGGCATTGGGCGGGCTGTTGGCCACCGCGACCCACGGCACCGGCGCCGGGTTGATGAGTCTGTCCGGCTATGTCGAAGCCCTCACGCTGATGACCGCCGGGGGCGAACTGCTGGAATGCAGCCGGCACCAGCACCCGGAGATTTTCCACGCCGCCCGGGTTGGCCTCGGCTGCCTCGGCATTGTGACCGACGTGACCCTGCAGAACACCCGACCTTACCGGTTGCGCAAGACCACCGAGTGGCTGCCACTGGACGACATTCTGGATGCTGCCGATGCCCGCGCCGACCAGCATCGCAACTACGAGTTCTATTACATTCCTTTTTCCGGCATGGGTTTTACCAGCCAGCATGATCTGACCGACGAACCGGTATCGGCCACCACCCAGCTGGACCAGAACGACGGCGCCCGGGATCTTCAACGGGCGCGGGACTACCTGGCCTGGTCGCCCCGGTTACGCCGGCTGATCCTGGGCGGCTATATCCGCTCCCTGGACAAAGAAGTGAAAGTGGCCGCGTCCTGGCAGAACTACACCAGCGACCGCAATGTCCGTTTCAATGAAATGGAATACCATTTGCCGCGGGAAAACTGGCAGGCGGCCTTCCGGGAGATTGTGTCTGTAGTGGAAGCACAATTTCCCGAGGTGTTCTTTCCCTTCGAGGTTCGCTTTGTGAAGGCCGACGATGCCTGGCTCAGCCCGTTTTACCAGCGTGATTCCGTTTCCATTGCAGTACACCGGTTCTTCGAGGAAGACTATCAACCCATGTTCACAGCGCTGGAGCCGATTTTGCTGCGGCACGGCGGCCGGCCCCACTGGGGCAAGCTCAACACCCTCAAGTCCGGCGATTTCAGGGCCCTGTATCCCAGATGGCAGGATTTTCTGGAGGTGCGGCGCAGCCTGGACCCGGGCGGGCGGTTTCTCAATCCTTACCTGGCCGGCCTGTTCGAGACGGCGGGGGAGAGCGCGTAACCATGGCCCACAGTGATGCCTTCGTTCGACAACGTCGCCGGCTTCTACTCGGCGCCACCGCCCTGGGTGCCGCCGGCGCACTGGCCTGGCTGCGACCAGAAGCCCGCCGGGACGGTCATCACCCCTATTTCCAGGCCCTGGACGCCGCCCTTTCCAAGGCTGGCCTGGCAACCCCGACGCTGGTGCTGGATCAGGCCAGGCTGGATCACAACCTGTCGGCCCTGAACAGTCACCTGAACGGCGAGTACCACTACCGCATTGTGGTCAAATCACTGCCTTCTCTACCGCTTCTGCAACGGATCATGACGGCCACCGGCAGCAACCGGCTGATGGTTTTCCACCAACCCTTTCTTAACACCGTGGCAGAGACCTTGCCTCAGGCGGATGTACTGATGGGCAAGCCGCTTCCGGTGGCCGCCGTTGACCGTTTCTATCGGCAGCTCACATCCAGAACCAGCGGCTTCCGGCCAGAACAGCAACTGCAATGGCTGGTGGATTCCCGGCAGCGGCTTGAGGCCTATGAAGGTTTTGCCCGGGCACAACAACGCCGGCTGCGAATTAACCTGGAGATCGATATTGGACTGCACCGTGGCGGGTTTACCGACGCCGGTGACCTGATCCGGGTGCTGACCATGATTGAACGCTCGCCCTGGCTCAGTTTCAGCGGGTTCATGGGCTACGAACCTCATATCATGAAAGCACCGGGGCCAGCGGCCTGGCTGCGGGACCGGGCCATGGCGCGGTATCAGGATTACGTGTCCACCGCCGAGCAACACCTGGGACGCTCACTGACAGACCTGACACTTAACACCGGGGGATCCACCACCTATCAGCTCTATCGCGGGCTGTCCGGCGAGCTGCCCGTGAATGAGCTCTCCGCCGGTTCCGGCCTGGTAATGCCCACGGATTTCGACCTGCCAACACTGTCTGACCACCGGCCCGCGGCGTTCATTGCCACGCCGGTCCTGAAGCTGCTGGCAAGCACCCGAATTCCCGGTGCACCCGGGCTGGGCAGGCTGCAGGCTCTGTGGAACCCGAACCGGGCCCGCACGGCTTTCATCTACGGCGGCAACTGGCCGGCAACGCCGGTGTCACCGGCAGGATTAAGCGATAACCCGGTCTACGGCCGATCCAGTAATCAGGAAATGCTGAATTTCGCCGATGGGCTCGATCTGGCAGAGGGCGACCGGGTGTTCCTGCGGCCGCACCAGAGCGAATCGGTCTTCCTGCAGTTTGGAGACCTGGCCGTCTTCGATCCGACCCGGGGAGCGATTACCGACCGCTGGCCGGTGTTCCGGGAAGGATGAACTCGTTGGCGGCACATGCTTTAATCGGTGCTACGTTCGATCCAACCAACAGGAACCGTCATGACCCCCGCAATCAACGCCGCCAAACAGGCCCAGGTGAATTTCATCATTCACGAGTATGAGCACGATCCGGCTGCGGAAAGCTATGGCGAGGAAGCGGCGGAAAAAACCGGTGCGAACCCGGCCCAGGTGTTCAAGACCCTGGTAGTCAGCCTCGATGGTAAGAATCTCGCGGTGGGCATCGTACCGGTCACCGCCATGCTCGGTTTGAAACAGATTGCCAAGGCTGCCGGCGCCAAGAAAGCCGTCATGGCCGACAAACAGCTGGTGCAGCGCACCACCGGCTACGTCTTGGGTGGGGTCAGTCCCCTGGGCCAGAAAAAACCTCTGAAAACCTTCATTGATCAATCCGCCGAAGACTTCGAAACGATCTTTGTCAGTGCCGGCAAACGGGGCCTGGAAATCGAACTGGCACCCGCCGATCTGGCCCGACTGACCCAGGCCCGGTTCGCTCCGCTGCAACAGGAGTAAGGGGGTGAATCACGCCAGCGACCTGATCCTTATCGGTAGCACCCTGCTGCTGGCACTCGCTGCGCACGCCGTGGGCCAGAAGGTACACGTGCCCCGGGTGACCCTGCTGCTGTTGCTGGGCGCCCTGGCTGGACCGGATCTTCTTGACCTGCTGCCGGATAACGCAGACCAGAGCTTCAGCCTGATTACCCAGTTAACCCTGGCGATGGTCGGGTTTCTGCTGGGTGAACGGATGTCGGCACGGGATCTCAGGCAGGGAAAAGAAGCGCTGATTGTCAGCCTGGCCGTCACGTTGCTGACCGCCATGGCCGTCATCCTGGCGGTCTGGGCCGTAACCGGCAACCTGCCGGCAGCTCTGCTGCTGGGCGGCATCGCCACCGCCACGGCACCGGCAGCGACCCTGGATGTCCTGCGCGAAGCGGGCGCCAACGGTCCGCTCACCCGGCTGGTGTTTCAGGTGGTCGCCATCGACGATGCCTGGGGCGCCATACTGTTCAGTGTTCTGTTGGTGGCGGCCGGTCTGTTGCTGGGCAACGGCGACCTGAGCGGCCCCACGGCCATGTTGCACGGGCTCTGGGAAGTGGCAGGCTCGGTGCTGCTGGGTATGGTACTGGGGTTTCCCATGGCCTGGCTGACCGGGCGGCTACGGCCGGGTGAACCCATGCTGCTGGAATCCGCCGGGTTTGTCTTTGTCGCGGCGGGGCTGGCCAGCTGGTTTGGCCTGTCGTACCTGCTGACCTGCATGACTCTGGGCATTGTGGTGGCGAACCGAGCCCGACATCACGTTCGGCCGTTCCGTTCCATCGAAGGCATTTCCGAGCCCTTCCTGGCACTGTTTTTCTTCATGGCCGGCTACCAGCTCGACTGGCTGGCGCTACCCACCCTCGGTGCGCTTGGCCTGGCCTATGTACTGGCCCGCATTGGCGGCCGGCTGGCCGGTGGTTACCTGGGCGGCCTGCTCGCCGGCTCCGCTCCGGAAACCCGGCAACGTATCGGTGCCTGCCTGATGCCCCAGGCCGGCGTTGCCCTGGGCCTCGCCCTGGTGGCCACCGAACGGCTGCCGGAGCTTGGCTACATTCTGCCGCTGGTGATTGGCGCTACGGTGGTATTCGAGTTGATCGGCCCGCCAATGACGCTGCTTCAGCTACGCAAGGCCGGTGAAACCGGACAGGGCTACCAGGAAGAGCCAGACCAATAAAAAACCCGGTGAGCTTCAAGCGCACCGGGTTTCGGGGATTCATGCCGGGCCCGTGGCCCGGCTGAAACACTGGCCTTACTTCACGGAATCCCGTGCCTCGGCCAGGATCTTGTTGAAAGTGGCGCTCGGCTGCATGACCTCGCACACCTTCTCCATGGGCGGGTGGTAGTAACCACCGATATCGGCCGGATGGCCCTGCACCACGGTCATTTCTTCCAGGATCTTGTCCTTGTTCTCCTCCAACTGGGCAGACAGCTTGGTGAAGAATTCTTTCAGTTCCTTGTCTTCATCCTGTTTGGAGAGCTCTTCCGCCCAGTAGCGGGCCAGGTGGAAGTGGGAACCACGGTTGTCCAGCTCGCCGGTTACCCGCGACGGAGACTGGTTGTTTTCCAGCAGTCGCTCGGTGGCCTTGTCCATGGTCTGGCCCAGCAGGCGGGCACGCTCGTTGTTCTGCTTCTCGCCCAGCTCGTCCAGAGACACCGCGGTGGCCAGGAACTCACCCAGGGAATCCCAGCGCAGGTGGTTTTCCTGAATCAGCTGCTGTACGTGCTTGGGCGCGGAACCGCCGGCACCGGTCTCATACAGACCACCGCCGTTCAGCAGCGGCACGATGGACAGCATCTTGGCGCTGGTGCCCAGCTCCAGGATCGGGAACAGGTCGGTCAGGTAGTCACGCAGCACGTTGCCGGTGACAGAGATGGTGTCCAGGCCGCGAATCAGACGCTCCATGGTCCAGCGAATGGCGCGAACCGGAGACATGATGCGAATGTCCAGACCTTCGGTGTCCAGTTCAGCCAGGTAGGTTTTGACCTTCTTGATCAGCTGGGCATCGTGGGCACGCTCATCGTCCAGCCAGAATACAGCCGGCATGCCGCTGGAGCGGGAACGGTTAACCGCCAGCTTGACCCAGTCGCGGATCGGCAGATCCTTGGTCTGGCAGGCACGCCAGATATCGCCTTCCTCAACCTTGTGCTCGGTCAGGACAGTGCCGTCTTCGGCCACAACGCGCACGACACCGTCTTCCTTCATTTCGAAGGTCTTGTCGTGAGAGCCGTACTCTTCGGCTTTCTGCGCCATCAGGCCCACGTTCGGAACGGTACCCATGGTGGTGGGGTCAAACGCGCCGTGGGTCTTACAGAAGTTGATCACTTCCTGGTAGATGGTGGCGTAGGTGGACTCCGGCATCACCGCCTTGGTGTCCTTCAGCTTGCCATCACGGGCCCACATCTTGCCGGAGTTACGGATCATCGCCGGCATGGAGGCGTCGACAATGACATCGCTCGGCACGTGCAGGTTGGTGATCCCTTTAACAGAATCGACCATGGCGATTTCCGGACGGTGCTCGTAGCACGCGTGCAGGTCTTCCTGAATCTGCTCCTGCTTCGATTCCGGCAGTTGCTTGATCTTCTCGATCACGGACGACAGGCCGTTGTTCGGGTTAACACCGATTTCCTGGAACAGCTCACCGTACTTGTCGAACAGCTCCTTGTAGAAAACCTTCACCGCGTGACCGAACACGATCGGGTGGGAGATTTTCATCATGGTGGCTTTCACGTGCAGGGAGAACATCACGCCGGTGTTCTCACAGTCGGCAATGGCGTCTTCGAAGAACTTCACCAGCGCCTTCTTGCTCATGAACATACCGTCGAGCACTTCGCCTTCCTGCAGCGGCAGGTCGGATTTCAGAACGGTCTGTTCGCCCTTTTTGTTCTCGAACACGATGCGGGCGTTGGTGGCCTTGTCCAGGGTCACGGACTGTTCGCTGGAGTAAAAGTCGCCACCGCGCATGTGCGCCACGTGGGTACGCGAGGCCGGGCTCCATTCGCCCATGGTGTGCGGGTACTTACGTGCGAAGGCCTTGACCGCGGCCGGCGCGCGACGATCGGAGTTACCTTCACGCAGTACCGGGTTAACGGCACTGCCCAGCACCTTGCTGTAGCGGGCGTGAATTTCTTTCTCTTCGTCGGTCTCCGGGTGCTCCTTGTACTCGGGCACCTTGTAGCCTTGCTCATTCAGTTCTTTGATCGCGGCACGCAGCTGCGGAATGGAGGCGGAGATGTTCGGCAGTTTGATGATGTTGGCGTCCGGATCCTTGGTGTACTCACCCAATTCAGCCAGGGCATCCGGAACCCGCTGGTCTTCCTCAAGGTAGTCCGGGAAGCCTGCCAGAATACGCGCCGCGAGAGAGATGTCGCTGGTTTCGAAGTCGATGCCAGCCGGCTTGGCGAAGGTTTCCAGGATGGGAAGCAGTGACCGGGTGGCGAGGGCGGGAGCCTCGTCGGTCAACGTGTAGACAATCTTGGCTTTGGATGATGTCATTTTCGTCCTCAGGCTATTGGGTGGGTTCAGGACGGTCATGGCGCGGTCGGGCGTCTTGTGAACGTCCGGTCGGGCCAGTGACTGATTCGGAACTTTTGATAGACCTACTAAGATAGCATTTTTTACAAAATTTTGGTTACGATCTTAGTATAAGAACGGACTTAAAATGCCTGATCTTCCGTGACAGGACGATGAAATGGCGGGAATTTACGAAACTTTCTAACATTTATCAGGTATGGGGTAAGCGTGACGGGGGGAGAGCTTTCCAAAACACGCTGTGAATACCTCCCTGTACGCTCTGCTCCGCCATCCATGGCTCCGCAAGGTTTTGGAAAGCTCTCCCCCTGCCACGCCCAAACGATGTACGGGTAGTCCAATTTCATCGTCGCAGAGTTCGCAAATATGGGCTGTTTTGTCGACAAAACAGCCCATATCGGCACACTTCACATTCCCCTTTATCCAGAATCAGTCGGGCAACAACCCTGCTTGCGCCAAACGTTCCCGAATCCGGTCCAGCGCTTCCGGGTTGCCCAGTGCATCCCGGTTGTCGGCTTTCCTGGAGCCGTTGATCAGCCGGGCCACCGCGAGTTCCACTTTTTTTTTTTTTTTTTTTTAGGAAATGAATTCAATAGATCATTCCTTTGACGGACAACCCGGCGCCGAAATTTGACAAGCAAAGGGTATAATTCTTAGAAGTTTTTTCGATCAAAAGGGAGTAAAACGGCTTCGGAAAGACGAGAAAGACATTAATTTGCTACTGATTATCCGTACTAGTTATTCTGTTGTTACGGCAGAATTGCTACAAATGTGATCGTGATTTCAGAAATCAAGTTTAATTTTCACTATGATTTTGTGGAAATTGTTGATATCAAGATACGATTATGAAGAATCGACTCATTTTTATTGAGCATGAATCAAGCTTAACCGCTACTGAGAACGACCGGTTCCGCATTATATTGGGGTTACCGGAGCGCATATTCGACCATATCGAACAAGACATAGACGCATTGGCTGAATTTCTAGCCCATGAAATAGTTCGGAATCCTCAAAACCTCAGCAATCATATCCGGCGTATTTATCTTTGCTATGGCAAGGATTGGCAGGAAGCTTTGTTTGCGGCGTTAGTCGATTTTTTGATGGTATTGAATAACCGGGGAAAACCTATCGCTCGGCGAATGATTCTCGGTTCGCGGTCGAAATTGACTTCGTCTCAGAGAGATATTCTGATGGTTGCGATCAACGAAGATAATGAATTCGTTGCAAAACTGCCGAGCAGTCGTTTTAGTCTTTTAACTGAAGGAACGCTGGGCTGCACGCAAGTGATAGAAAAAATGAGTTCATCGGATAGCGGCGCTCGAGATCCTCTACAGTTGGCCCAAGACGCCGTCGAATATAGTCAATTAAGCGAGGCGATGGCTATATTGGAACAAGCGATGACGGAACAACCCGAGCGTATTGATTTACAAGATGCCTTATTGGAATTATACCGCTCTACCCATGATCGTCGCCGGTTTGCGCGCGCTTTTGCCGCGTTGCGGCAACAAAATACCAATGTGCCTGCTGCGTGGATCGCATTAAATGATTATTTCAAAGAGCTCAGCGATGCTAAAGAAATCAACTAAAGAAATGCTAAAAGTCGTGCTTTCCGGGATGGATGAGCGAACTCGAAAAACGCTCACTTTATATCTCCATGGCCCGTGTAAGGCTGCCGGCGTCACGATAGTCGATTTTCTTGAGGCGGACTTGGAAATTATCGATGCGGATTTGCGAGAAGGCCGGTTATTATTGAGTAAACGGTTTAGCGAGACTTTGCATCGCCCTCTGATCGTTTTGTCATTGCAAGAAATAAGTCGCGAAGGTGTTTTCTACATTAAAAAACCGGTACAAGTCGAGTCGATGTTGGCGGCGCTCGATAAGATTAGAACCCAGCTTCGGCAATTACAACAAAATTGCTCAATTGCTTCGGCTAAACCCGGTCTCCTTAAAGAGAAAGAGTCGTCGACGAATTCTCGCACACCCCCTATCACTAACCATCAGGTATCGGAGCCGACTAAAAAACAGCTTGAAGTCGATGCAAGCGAGCGTAATAAATCGGCTAAACATCAAACCGCGATGCAATTAAGCGATAAAGGGTTTTCAGTATTATCGGCGGGGCTTGAGCCATTGGATATCAATAATATCGAGCAACTGAAGCGCGCCGCTTATAATCCTAAAGAATATTTTCAAGGCTTCGTGCAATCGGCTATCAAAGTAGCAAAGGATAGGGATCAGGTGTTGCAACTGCACACCGGATGGAAGCTAATGTTGATACTGCCGCGTAGCAACGAAATATGGTTGGATGCTGACGATAAACAATTACGCGCTTTTTCCGGTTTGGCGATCAACAAAAATAGCTCTAAAAAAATGTCGATCAGCTGGCCGGACCCGAAGTTAATTCTTAACGGGGCCTTGGATAAATTTCAAAGCATGGAGGCGATTGTGTGGAAACTTGCCTGTTGGACCTCCAAAGGGCGATACCCGAAACATATCGATATCGAACGTCCGGTGTATTTAAAACATTGGCCCAATTTAACTCGTTTACTCGTGACGCCGCATGCACTGCGAATTGCCGCATTGTTGATCGATAAACCGGTCGCTCCGATAGAAATTGCCAGGCTATTACATATAAAACCCGAATATGTCTTTGTCTTCATCAGCGCGGCAAGTGCGTTAAGCCTGCTCAAACAAAGCGACAGGGACGCCGATACCGTGATCGAGCCGCCCGAGCTTAAACCAAGCCGAAACAAGAGCTTGCTGGGTCGAATTATCAGTAAACTTAGAGTCAATAAGACCAACGGATTAGACAGTAATGAGCCAATATAAAATTATTTTTACCGGGCCGGTCGGTGCGGGAAAAACCACTGCGATCCAATCGATTAGCGATATTGCACCGATTAAAACCGATGCGGCAGCCAGCGATATGACCAAAAGCCGAAAAGCTGCGACCACCGTTGCGATGGATTACGGTGTAATGAATTTGGCCGGCGGGGAAAAATTACATCTTTATGGCACCCCGGGGCAAGAACGTTTTGATTTTATGTGGGACATTTTGACATCGGGCGGCATCGGCTTGATATTGCTATTGGACAATACGCGCACCGATCCTTTTCAGGATATGAGGTTTTTTTTGGAGGCATTTGCCGGTTTTATCGAGAAAACGCAAGTTGCGATTGGCGTTACCCAAATGGATTTGAGTAGCCGGCCTTTAATCAATGATTATCATAAAAAACTTAAAGAAATGGGCATGAATATTCCAGTTTTTACTGTCGATGCCCGGATAAAAAACGATGTTTCATTATTGATACAGGCGCTGCTGTATTCGTTGGACCCCGGCTTGGAGAGTTGACATGGCCGATTATAAACTGTCGGAAGGCCTTTTTTTGTTGCCGACACCGGCGGGAGCCTATTATGCGGTTGCTTCGAGAGAGCAAGACAAAGCCCGGCAATTTTTAAGAAGCTTATTTCGACAACAGCGGACCCCGGCGCTGACAGAAGAAAGCTTGCTTGCGTTAATGGAAAACGACGATCCGCAAATCTGTTTCGAACGATTGCATCATTGTCAGAAGCTTGGATTGATTCAAGGACTCGAGCAAGCCATTGAGGCTCCGTCCGGTGCATTCGAGCAAATTTTGCCGAACATGCTGGGGAGCCTCACTGAAAGCGGCAAGGTATTATTGGCCGATCATCAAGGTTTTTACTTGGTTTGTCATGGTTTCGCGCATGAAACGGCCGAAGAGTTATCGGCACTCGGAGCTGAAATTGCATCCATACATGAGCGGCGCTCCGGGTTGCTATTCAACAACATGGGCTTGAATAGTCATGCGTGGGCCGTTGTTGATGCCGCAGGCAATAGCCAGGTCGGCTTTTGGCCCTTGTTTATTGGCGAAACTCGATTCATTGTCGCAATCAGCGGCATACCGCATTTTAATCGGCCCGAATTCGTCGAGCTGGTTTGGGCCTTATTCAGTCGTTATTCGGCTAATCGAAAATAAAGCTATTACTCGATCCCCGCGGTAGTGACAAAATCCATCGTCGGAGGATGAAATTATCAATCGTTTTTTATGATTATCTAAGGAGACTGCTATGCGAGCAGATATGTTGATGTCCGTGTTAACTGAGTTAAATGGAACATCAGCCGATATCGAAGCATCCGGTGTAATATCTACCGATGGTTTGATGATGGCTTGCGTATTACCGGCCGGAATGGATGAAGACCGGGTCGGCGCAATGAGTGCAGCAATGCTTTCATTAGGCGACAGAACAGCCCAGGAACTGGGGCGGGGCACGCTCGAGCAAGTATTGATCAAGGGCGATAGAGGCTATGTGTTGATGACTTATGCTGGCGAAGAGGCGGTGTTGACCGTACTGGCAAAACCCAATGCCAAGCTAGGTTTGATTTTCCTCGATGTCAAACGAGCCGCTCAACATATCTCCGAAATGCTTTAGACCGCCAAGCAACGATTAGGTGACCGACATGATACACGATATGCAACCCGAGTTTATCAAGGGCGAATACCAGGAAGCGACGCTTGAGCTTTACGGCGGTATTCGTCGCAGAGTGTTATATAACGAATCGGAAATACCCTACCCGGATGGCAAGTTAATCGTCTCGACGACCGACCCGGAAGGCATAATCACGCATGTCAATCAATCGTTCGTCGATATGTCGGGCTATACCGAGGCAGAATTGATTGGCGCGCCGCATTCCATCCTGAGGCACCCCGACATGCCTTCGGCGGCCTTCAAGGATCTTTGGGATACCGTCAATCGTGGCGAAAAATGGCAGGGTTTTGTCAAGAATCTGCGTAAAGACGGCGCATATTATTGGGTAAAGGCTACCGTGATCCCGAATGTTCGGCAAGGTAAAGTCGTCGGATATACTTCGGTTAGAAGAAAGCCTTCACGAACCAAGGTGGAAGAAAGCATTAAACTCTATTCGGCTATGATTCAACAGGAGCGCGCATGACTTTCAAATTCACTGTCAGTCCGGATTTTACGCCGGATCATCTATCCGGTTGGTATATCTTCAACACTTGGTTGCAAAAGCAAACCGATTCGGCGATACATCTGGAAATATACAACGACTTTCAATTGCAGCGGGAGGCGATTGCGCATGATCAAATCGATTTGATTTACGCCAATCCATTCGACGCAGCCATGCTGGTGCGAGAAAAAGGATTTATGCCCTTAGTGAAACCGCAAGGCGAATCCGATGAGGCGATCATTGCCGTCAATGCCGACAGCGCGATTCAATGTGTGACCGATTTAAAGCCCGGTACAAGAGTTTCCTATACCGACGATCCGGATGTGCGCCTAATGGGCATGATCATGCTAGAACCGGGCGATCTGGATGTCGGCAACATACAAGGCGTACCTTGCGATACCTACATATTAGTTGCGAAACATTTATTGCAAGGCGATGCCGATGTCGGAATTTTCTTGGCCGAAGCCTACGACGATTTATCCGAAATGATCAAAAAACGCTTGCGAATTTTAGTGCGAAGCCAAATCGGTGTGATTCATCATTCCTTGATGATAGGCCCAAAACTCAAAGACAAAAAAGAATTATTCGAAAAGTCTTTATTAAAAATGGCCGAGGAAACAAAAGGGGTTGGTGTATTGGAAAGTCTGGGTTTTAAAGGGTGGGAAAAAGTCGATGAGGAAGAAATGGAATTCATGATCGACTTGATGGATACATTGAATGTTTAATCTGAAATTTCGTGAAGCGCAGATACGATATTGATTATCATGTTTTTGCATTGACATAGTATTTCAGCTAGTTATGAAAAAAGAACCTTATCTGTATATTTTTGCCGGTAATTTCGTGTAATTGGACGTCGCCAATTCCAGCCGTCATTCCGCCATGGACTGGCGGAATCTAGTCACAGGGAGGTGACAGCTTTATTTTTACCTAAGGCTAAATTAAGTCATGACATAGCCGAAAGCTTGCCATCCCTGGCGGAATGACGAAATTTTTAAGGTTCTCCGAAATATGAAAAAAGAACCTTGCGTGTAATTTTTAGCCGGCAAGTCCGGATCTTGAAGCGTAATTTTAAAGGCTGGAGTCAAAAACCTTCAATTCTCCCGGTAAGCAAGTCTCAAACAGAGAAGCTAATAAGCCCATAAGCCTGCCTCCATGCTCAAGAGACTCAAATAACAGCGCCGACGGCTAATTCCAGTCACCGACGTCGTGTCGATCATTCAATAATTTGATAGCGAGTCATAATCCAAAAGCAACGCGAAGTCCTTTGTCGATCCGTTGTAAGCCAAACGCAAATAGCGTGGAAAAAAGCAGACTAGCCAAAGCCGTTAAATTATCGACCCACCAAAGATTATAGGCTTCGGCTATACGATGAAAAGGCGTTCTTAAAAAACCGTTGACCAAAAATAAATGGAATGAAAGATCGCCGAAGAACACAAGCAAGGGCAATAAAATTGCCAACTGCCATCGAGTTTTGAATACCCATAAGAAAAAAGTCAAAATCAAAACCGTAAAAGTTAAATCGGAAAAAAGCCAGGCAAAAGGATTGAACGTTGCCAGCGCAAACAATATCAAAGAAATGACGACAACAGTGGCGGGGATTTTAATATTTTCTTGTGAGCCTAAATAGACACCCAAGCAAATGACCGATGCATGGCCGAATACCATGTAATTCATGTTTAGGTGATAGTCCATTAAAAGCGGGTTAAAGAACCATTCCAGACAAGTAAAGAACCCAAAGGTAGCAAAAAGAAATAGTGTTCCGAATTTTTGATATAACTTCAAAAAAAACGGGTAAATCAGATAAAACTGAAAAATAAACGGTAAAAACCACCAAGGACCAACCGGCATAAGCGCTTGTCCGGGTATGAAATTAGACACCAATAACGCTTTCCAAAGCAGGCTGTCCCAGTAAAGAACCTTACTATCGCTTATCAAATAGGTTTTCAATAGGCCCAACCCAATATAAACGCCAAGGCAAATCAGAAAAGAAAAATAAATCTTGAAAATTCGTCTTTTGATAAATTCGCTATAAACTAGCGGTCGTTTAATGTATTTTCTGGTTAAGCCATAAGCGCTGAAAAAAACGAATATCTGGACACCGTAATGGCCGAAATAGGCGAAAACGGCACGAAAAAACTCGGCGGGATAAAATTGAAGCGTCTGGTAAAAATTCGAGGATGATTGAATGGAGAAGGAAAACTCATTTTCTCCGATAGTCGGCGACAAATTATGAAAAAAATTATGCAAAACGATTAACAGGATACCGACGCCTTTTAAAGCCAGTGCTTGATCTTTTGAAAAGTGGGGAGCCTGTATCATAAGAACCAATTTATACCATGAATCAAAACAGAGCTGTTGAGTGCTATAACACTATTTGATAGTAATTATTAAGATCCCCACTTTGAAAAAGAAGGGGACTGCTGTTTTCCAAGCTAGAGCTCTCATCGTTTTACATAAGTCAAAAATTACCCTTTTGCAATTTTAGCCAATGAGACCTCGATACCATTTATTGTCACTTAACATACTCGGCTATCCCTCACCTAACGC
>NPIE01007089.1_pt1 | contig 34144 bp, 35 predicted proteins | sample 8637661 | NCBI WGS metagenome assembly NPIE01 (sample SAMN07420842, study PRJNA396082) | bioreactor metagenome | isolation source: sample BA12 brine-fed electro-methanogenic bioreactor BA | place: Japan: Kochi | collected 2016-12-09 | reverse complement strand
CTTCGCCTTCGCCATCGACACCATCACCAACGCCATGGTCATGGACCGCCTCACCAGCGAATGCGATGCCGTCGTCCACCTCGCCGCCGCCGTCGGCGTCGAGCTCATCGTCCGCGACCCCGTGCGCACCATCGAGACCAACATCCTCGGCTCCCACGCCGTCCTCGTCGCCGCCGCCCGCTACCGCAAACCCGTCCTCATCGCCTCGACCTCCGAGGTCTACGGCAAAGGCATCCGCGTCCCCTTCGCCGAGGACGACGACCGGGTCCTGGGGCCCACCACCCGCGCCCGCTGGTCCTACGCCGAATCCAAAGCCATCGACGAATTCCTCGGCCTCGCCTACCATAAGCAGCTCGGTCTCCCCGTCACCATCGCCCGCCTCTTCAATACCGTCGGCCCCCGTCAGACCGGGCGCTATGGTATGGTCATCCCGCGCTTCGTCCGTCAGGCGCTCGCCGGCGAGACCCTCACCGTCTATGGCGACGGCAACCAGACCCGCTGCTTCTGCAACGTCAGCGACACCGTCGCCGCCTTCCTCGCCCTCCTCCAAGCCCTCACGCAAAGCCCGTCCACCGCCGTGGGCCAGGTCTTCAACGTCGGCGCCACCGACGAGATCACGATCAGCGACCTCGCCCGCCGCGTCCTCACCCTCACCGGGCGCCACCCCAGCGACCTGCGCCTCATCCCTTACGCCGAAGCCTACGAACCCGGCTTTGAGGACATGCAGCGCCGCGTCCCCGACATCACCAAGATCGCCCGCCTCATCGGCTGGCGCCCCACCTTCTCCCTCGACGAGACGCTGCGCCAGGTCATCGCATATGAGCGGGAGCGGCCTAACACCGGTTCACGCGAGCACCTGCGTTAGCCATTGGGCAACCGTGTGGCATCCGACGGCGAGCAACGGTCGCGCGCAAGAGATGCCGGCCGGAGATTCAGCTAAGGCCGGAGGTTAGCCAGGAGAGCTATGAGCGACCCACACGCCCTCCCCACGTGGGCGCCCCAAGTCCGGCCGGAGAAGATCCGCCGACTCTACCAGCTTGACGCCCAGGGCATCTACGACGATGACCTGATCAACGAGGTCGGCTACGGGCTGCTCGCCCGATGCGAGAGCTTCATCCGGGCCAACCGTGCTGTCGCCGGCTGGGCGTTATGCCCGAACTGCGGCGTCGAGATCGAGCACGCAGTGGACAAGGCGGAGATCCTGCGCTGCGCCTGCGGCTGGTCGCTCCCGTGGTCCGACTACTTCGCCACGATCCAACACAAGCAGCTCTCCGGCGCCGAGCCCGTGATCAAGCTCTTTCGGGACTTCGTCGAGGGCTATCCCCGGGCACGGACGGCCCAGCAGCGAATGATCCTCATCGATACATTGCTGCACGGCTTCCACTGGTACGCCAAGACCGGGGAGCCCACGCGACCTGTCGCCGTGAACCTCATCGCCCTGCGGCTGGGCGATGTGATGGACTTCCTCGACGAGCTCTCCTATGGCGACCAAAGCACACCCGGTGCTCGGGAGAGGAAAGCCGAATGGGACACGCGCATCGTCCACGCCCGCAGTTGGGGCAAGTGAGCGGGATCAGCCTCGTGTACCCACTCACAGCCGCAAGCCGACGCGAGAGAGTAGGCCCAGGATCCGGGGCAGCGCACGCTGTAGCCCGATCGAAACAACCAGTGTGGGGACTATGAGCACAGCCACGCGGATCCTTTGCGCGCCGGTCCGCGGCAACACCATCAGCAACACGCCCGCTGCCGCGAAATCGAACAGCATCTGTACCAGGTAGCGCGGCAGGCGCCAACGAAAGCCATAGGCCTCGGCAAGCAACAGCCCAATCGGTAGTGCCGCGGCCATGGCCGGGAGCCAACCCAGCTGCCGCGAACGCGACGCCAGGAGGGCAAAAGGCGGCGCAACCAGCACCGCCACACCCGCCCACGCCAGGTAGTAACGCACAGGAAAGACCCCGAAGCGCCACCAAGTCACCGAGTAGTACGCCGTGACCATCGCCAGCATACAGATGCCGACACGGACCGCCGCGTCGCGCGCCGTCGGACTCCAGGCTGCGATCAGGGTCGCCAGGAACACCCACAGACCAAGGTAGGTGCCCAGATCCGCAAGACCGGTCACAGTCGATAGATCGGCGAGTTTCGCAACGACACCAAGAAGAGCGCCGCCTAGGCCAGCGGCGGCGAGCACTACCCGGCCTCGACGTGCAGATGACACAGATACATCCTTCAGGGGCCCACCTCCTAGGATCACTCGATCTGCCCCATTGTACCTCTCGGGCCCCCACGGGCCCCACGACCCCGTTTCCCGTCTCGCCGGATCAGGGTATCATGCACCGGGAGATCATCGACCTACTTTAGCGAGGAGCCCGAAGCTATGAGAGCTGCCGTCTACGAGGCCTTTGGACAACCGTTGTCCATCCAGCGTGTTCACGATCCCGCCCCCGCGCCCGACGGCGTGGTGGTCCGCGTCGAAGCCACCGGCATCTGCCGCAGCGACTGGCACGGGTGGATGGGCCACGATTCGGATATCCACCTTCCCCACGTGCCCGGACACGAGCTGGCAGGCGTGGTGGAGGCCACCGGCGCCGAGGTCAAGCGCTGGCGGGTGGGCGACCGGGTCACGGTGCCCTTCGCAGTGGGATGCGGTCACTGTCCACAGTGCCTCTCAGGCAACCAGCACATCTGCGACGATTACTTCCAGCCGGGCTTCACCGCCTGGGGCTCCTTCGCCGAGTATGTCGCCATCCCGCATGCCGACGTCAACCTGGTCGAGCTGCCCGAGGGCCTGAGCTTCGTCGACGCCGCCAGCCTCGGCTGCCGCTTCATCACCTCGTTCCGCGCCGTCGTCGTCCAGGGCCGCACAGCGCCCGGCGAGTGGGTGGTCGTGCACGGGTGCGGCGGTGTCGGCCTCTCAGCGGTGATGATCGCCCACGCGATGGGCGCCCAGGTCATCGGTGTTGATATCAAGGATGAGGCGCTGGCGCTCGCGAGCGCCGTCGGCGCCGACCACGCGATCAACGCCCGGCAGACACCCGACGTGATCGAGGCCATTCACGACCTCACGGGCGGCGGCGCCCACGTCGCGCTCGATGCCCTGGGCAGCGCCCAGACCTGCCGCAACGCCGTGCTCAGTCTGCGCAAGCGTGGACGCCAGGTCCAGGTGGGCCTCATGGTCGCCGACTACAAAGACGCGCTGATCCCGATGAACCTTGTCATCGCCAAGGAGCTCGAGATCCTGGGCAACCACGGGATGCAGGCGCACGCCTACCAGCCGATGCTGGATATGATCATGACGGGCACGCTGCAGCCGCGCAAGCTGATCGGCGGCACGGTGACGCTGGAAGAAAGCCTCACCGCCCTGACCTCGATGACCGACTTCGCGATCACGGGCGTGACCGTGATCGACCGCTTCTAGGCAAACACTCGAACCTTGCGAAGGTCTCGGAGACCTTCGCAAGGTTGGTTCACCACGGAGGCCTTATGCTCTTTGCCGCCAATTACTCGCGCCCCCTCGACGACCTTGTCGCCCGTGGGCGCGTTGTCGTCGATCTCTACAAGCTGCCCGCGTGGCCCGACCTCGTCGCCGAGCTCACCTCCGGTGAGACGGCCTCGGTTCCCTGCTACGTGCACTTTCCCCTGCTTGCCGGCACGGGAAGCGGCGGACCCATTGATACGGAAACCAACACACCGCCCGACTGGGCGCGGTTCGATGCGCTGCTCTCGACCACGCAGACGCCCTGGGTCAGCGCCCATCTGGGCCCTCGCCCGGAGGACTTTCCCCACCTGGTCGGCGCGACGCCCGCCGACCAGGCCGAAGCGATCACCGCATCGCTGATCGAGGACCTTGAGTGCATGGTGGCTCGCTATGGGGCCGATCGCGTCGTGGGGGAGAACATCTTCGAGTTCTTCGGCATGCACCTGCGCGCGGCGATGCTGCCCGAGGTCATCAGCCACGCAGTCGAGGAGGCCGGCTGCGGCTTCCTGCTGGACATCTCCCACGCCCGCCTCGCGGCGAAGGCCCTGGGGCTTGATCCGCGTGCCTACATTGAAGCGCTCCCAGTTCACCATATCCGGGAGATCCACATCACCGGCATTCAGCGCTTCGACGGCTTCTGGATCGAGCGGCTGCGCGCCGCAGGCATCGCAGCCTCCACCCTGGAGCAGTTCGCGGGCCAGGACATCGACCATCTGCCCATGACCGATGCGGACTGGACGTTCACCGAGTGGGCATTGAGCCGGATCAGCTCCGGCGCCTGGAAGACGCCCGACATCATCGCCTTCGAGGTCGGCGGCATCGGGCCGATGTTCGAGGCGATGACGATCCCCGCGGCGCTTGAGGCGCAGGTTCCGCAGCTCTACGGCATAGTGCACGGTACAGGCGGTTGACTCAGCCCGAAGTAGGTGCCGGCTCGCGACGCTTAATCGCCACAAGTCCCCACCTCGAAGGCCATCAAGAGCCTCTGCCGCAGCTACCACCGTCAGGCCACCGCCCAAGGCCGCCGTCCCGAGGCTGCTCGGACTACGCCCTTGGGCGGGAGAACCTTCGGCCTTGGGTGGTCACCCGCCTCGAAAGGCGTCACGGGACGCTTGGCGGCACGCCCTCGCCGACCAGCCCTGCCGACGAAAGAGCCTCAGGTCGACTGTCCTGCAACCGCCAGCATCGCGGCAGGACGATTTGTGCAGACCTTATCCAATCCCATCGCGACCCACGAGGTCAGCATTGAGGGATCATCAACCGTCCACGCGTTGACCCTGAGGCCATTAGCATGCGCCTCTGCGATGATCGCCTCGTCCAGCGTCCCGTGATAAGCGTGGATCCACGGCAGGCCGTGCTCCAGCGCCGGGGGTAGGATCCCGGACCCGTGGCCGATCAAGGCCAAGGTGATCTCAGGCGCGATCGCCTGCACCTCCAACAACACCGACAGGTCGAAGGAGGAGACCACGTACTCGCCCTCCTTGCCGGCTTGCCGCAGCAGGTCGACGACAGGGCGCGCGACGTCCAGGCCCGGAGGCGGTGACTTGATCTCGATGTTGAGGCGTGTGTCGGTCGGCCCGACCAGGTCGAGCACCTCAGCCAGGGTCGGGATCCGCTCACCCGCGAACCGCGCGTCGAACCACGACCCGGCGTCGAGGCGACGCAGCGCCTCAAGTGTCAGTTCGCCGATGGCGCCCGATCCATCGGTCGTGCGATCGACGGTGTCATCGTGGATCACCACGAGCGTGCCATCCTTGGATGGATGGACATCCAGCTCGATCCATCCCACGGGCAGCGCCACCGCCGCACGGAACGCCGCCAGCGTGTTCTCCGGGGCGTTGGCGCTATCCCCGCGATGTGCCTCAACCACAAGCCGCTCTAACGCTTTGTTCATCGTTGCCTCGTTTCTCGACCTGGCGCCACCTGACGCCGGTCAGACTCACGGACCGTCCCAGGCACAGACGCTCCCGCATGGTAGCTGACAAGGGGTTCAAGCATAGGCCCGCTTGAGCACCCTGAGGGCGTTGAGCGTGATCCACTTGCTCGGCTTGCCCTTTTCCTCGATGTCTACCTGGAATCTACCGTTGAAAGTGTTCGCCAAGGCCCACCTGCCCGAGGCGTCCTGTTTGGACGCCACGATGTCCAGAGCCTCCTGCATCCTTTCGTCCTTGCAGCCCAGCCGGACCAGAATCCCCAGGATCTCCAGGATGTCCGTCTGGTACATCAGGGGAAAGCCGAACCGCAACCATCCCGGTTTCGAGACCTTGTTCAGGTCGTGGCTACGTTTGTGGACGTGGTGGTTGAGTATGAACTCGGCCCCCTCGGCGATGGAACGCTCAACGCTGGGAGAGCGCTCGCGTGGCGGGATCTCCGCCAGTGCCTTGAGCGCCTTCACCACCCCCATATGGCACGTATGGCGACCCCAGCAGTACTCCGACCGCTCATAGGGCCAGCCCTGGGGAGGTTCGGCAATCGCATCATCAAACCGCTGAAACGTCGCGATCCAGTCGATCCCGCGTCGAACGCGTGGATCGGCCCCGAATCCCAACCGGATCAAGCTCCACACCACGTTGCCTGTCAGGCAAGGAATGACCTCGCTGTGTCTCCCGCCCCCCTGCGTCGCGCTGTGATGAACCGAGAAACCGCCGCTTTCGAGATCCTGGGCGTGCTCGAGCAGGAACTCGCAGGCCGTCCTGACGCGCGAGTCCGCGCCGTCCGCCAGATGCTCAGCGAGAACGATCAACTGCCACACCGTTCCCGTGTACTTGGCATCGTAGTAATGCTCGGGGCTGTCCCAAAAGCCGCCCTCTGCCTGCTTAGCCAGGATCTGAGGCACCACCCCAGCCTCCATGATAGATGCCTTGGCAGCCATCGCCTGGGGATCGTCAACCGGTACCCCGAGGATCTCGGTCAGGGCAAGATATCGCACCGAGGGATGATCAGGTTCCAGCAGCCAATCGGTCGGGTCACCCCTTAGGTACGCGGTCCAGTTATCCACCGCCTTCTCCTTACAGACTCGCTAGCTCCGCCTGAGCGAGCGGTACTTCGCGCGCGTGCTCGCGTCCTTGCCCAGCCGCTCACGCTGGGCGGTCTCGTAATCCGACCAGTTGCCGATTGCGTAGGTCACCTTCCCATCATCCTCAAAAGCCAAGATGTGCGTCGCGACGCGGTCAAGGAACCAGCGATCGTGGCTGACGATGATCGCACACCCCGCGAACGCCGTAAGGGCGTCCTCAAGCGCCCGCAAGGTGTTGACGTCGAGGTCGTTGGTCGGCTCATCGAGCATGATCACGTTGCCGCCCGCCTTCAGCGTCTTGGCGAGGTGCACACGATTGCGCTCGCCGCCTGAGAGCGCGGAGACCAATTTCTGCTGGTCCGACCCGCTGAAGTTGAACGAGGCCACGTAGGCCCGTGAGTTGACCTGTCGACTGCCCAGCGTCAAATGGTCCGCGCCCCCGGAAATCTCCTCCCACACAGTCTTCTCGCCGTCCAACGTCCGAAACTGATCAGCATAGGCCAGCACGACGGTCTCACCGATCTTGATCGTGCCCTCATCCGGGTGCTCCTGCCCGGCAACCATCCGTAGGAAGGTCGACTTGCCGGCCCCATTTGGCCCGATCACGCCGACCAGGCTACCCGGCGCCAGCTTGAGGGACAGATCGTCGATCAACACCCGATCGTCGTAGCCCTTGCGCACGCCGTCGGCCTCGATGACCACATCGCCCAGCCGCGGGCCGGGTGGGATGTAGATCTCCAATTCCTCGCGCGCCTGTTCGAGCTCCTGGCTGAGCAGGCGTTCGTAGGCCGAGACACGCGCCTGCCCCTTGGCCTGTCGCGCCCGCGGCGCCATGTGAATCCACTCGAGCTCACGCGCCAGCGTCTTCTGCCGCTTCGATTCGGTCTTCTCCTCCACCCGCAGCCGTTCCTGCTTCTGCTCCAGCCACGAGGAGTAGTTGCCCTTCCAGGGGATGCCGAAGCCGCGGTCCAACTCAAGGATCCACTCGGCGACGTTGTCGAGGAAATAGCGGTCGTGCGTGACGGCGATCACGGTGCCCTTGTAGTCGCGCAGGTGCCGCTCCAGCCACGCCGTTGATTCCGCGTCCAGGTGGTTGGTGGGCTCATCCAGTAAGAGGATATCGGGTTTCTGCAAAAGCAGGCGGCACAATGCTACTCTTCTTCTTTCTCCACCTGAAAGGATACTAACGGGTGTCTTGCCTTCAGGGGTGCGCAAGGCATTCATGGCCAGCTCGAGTTTTGCATCAAGATCCCATGCTTCAAGGCGGTCGATCTCTTCCTGCACCTTGCTCTGCTTTTCGATCAGTTTGTTCATCTTATCAGGGTCATTCATGATCTCTTCATCCATAAAAGATTCGTTGATCTTTTCGTATTCTGCCATCAGGTCAACCGTATCCTGTACACCTTCTTTTACAATATCAATGACAGTCTTGTCCTCATCCAGTTGCGGTTCCTGTGGCAGAAAGCCAACGGAATAGCCGGGAGAAAAAACCACATCTCCATCATATTCTTTTTCCAATCCTGCAATGATCCTCAGAACGGTAGATTTCCCGGCTCCATTCAGTCCAAGCAAACCAATCTTGGCACCATAAAAAAATGAGAGGTAAATATTCTTGATGATCTGTTTCCCCTGGGGTGTCTTCTTGCTGACATTCACCATGGAGAAAATTATTTTTTTGTCGTCGGACATAAAGCTTGCATTTAAGTTATGGGTGCAAAATTAGGAAAATGGATTGGTTCTTTGCTTGATTGTTTCATTGTTCGATTGTTCCATTGATCCATTGTTCAATTGCCTCATTGTCTTGCAGGTGCGCTGAGGGTATATGTCAGCTGGGTGGCATTTGGTGTGATAGACATAATTTGAATGTGTATTAAAAGAGACGGGAGACCGGAAATGGGGAACGGAAGATATTTTATTTTGTTTCAGAAATTTTATTTGCGGAATTGTAGTTTCTCATTGGGTCATTAGTCATTGAGCAATTGGTCATTGGTCATTGTTTGGTCATTCGCTGTCCATGATGACTAATGACTATTGACTAATGACAACTTCCAACTTCCAGGTTCAAACTTCCAGCTTCCAGCTAAATTTCCACCAGCTTATTCTTAATTGCATACGCCAGCAATCCAATGGTATTCTTACAGCCACTCTTGGCCAGCAGGTTGGATTTGTGCCCGATGATGGTGCGTTCGCTGACGAATAATCTATCGGCGATCTCTTTGTTGTTCAGGCCTTCGGCCATTAGTTGCAGAATTTCCTTTTCCCTTTTTGTCAGGTGCAATTCCTCTTCCCTGTTCTTTTCTTCCCCCTGGGTAAGCCGGCGGGTGAAGAACTGCATCAGTTCCTGGGAATAATAATTTCCGCCTTTACTTACTTCCTGCAAAGCCCGGTCGAGTATATCCTTTTTAATGTTTTTAATGAGAAAACCCCTGACGCCGGCATCAATCATGCTCTGTATGTATTCGTCATCATTGAACATGGTGAGGGCGATGATCTTCAGATCAGGGTTTTGATCCAGGGCCTTTTCTGTGGCCTGTATCCCGTTCATTTCAGGCATTTCAATGTCCATCAGGACAATGTCGGGATCATGATCCGGGAGCAGTTCAAGAAACTCCTGCCCATTGGAAGCTTCCGCAATGATGTTCACATATTTTAGCTTGCCCAGGACCATTTTCAGCCCGTTGCGGAAAATTTCATGATCATCCACAATAATGACATCCAGGTTTTCAGCCATAGTTTTAAATATCTATCCGACAAAAATATAAAAATGTTCATTCAGGATTACTGCAAGTTGAATTTATTCACTCCAGGTAAAATGTCAATGCATGCTGACTTGCATCAATGATGCTTGCACAAATACGGGTTGAATCTTCAAACCATCGTTGCCTCAGATAATAAGAATTTCCGCCTGTTATGATAATGTTCCCGGGATTGAAGAGACTGTCTACCTGAAGTAAGCTCAGCTCAGGAGAATTGTGCAGGATTACGTGATCGGGCTTTAAACAGGCTTTTGCTAACGGAAGCGCTGCCTGCCCGCGCAAGAGTAAAAATGAGGTGTTGTTGAAAAGGATCAATCCGCCCTCTTTGTACAGACCGGGGTAATGGTAATTGATTTGCTCTGATATGAATAGCGGTTCATCAAGCCTGTCAGAAACCCAGGCTTCCCTGGCAACAAAATCGATCAGGGAAGGATCATTGATCAGCAGGCTGTCAGCCAGAAAGTAATGCTCCCTCCTATGGATGAAATCAATCCCTAAGCCTTTTCGCATATTGTATACAATCACTTTATTTTCCTTCAGGCCGGTGTATTTCTGATTTGTATTCAGTAGCAACATCAAAAACGTCAGTCCTAATACATATTTCAACAAATGGAAATTGCGCTGGATCATCATTCCGAAAAATATCATCAGGATCAAATAGATGAGATACAATTCAAGATCCGAGAGGGAAAGGCCGGTAAAACTCGATCCTGGCAATTTTTCAATAAAGGCAACTGATTGTTTCAGAAAGAATACGATATAATGCAAACTGAAAGAAAATATGCTAATCAAAGTCTTTGAAAATGAAAGGATCATCAGCAAAACACCATTAAATACTACCATAAAGGAAAGGGGGATAACGAGCAGGTTGGTGAGCAGGAAATAATTGGGAAAGAGATGAAAATGATATAGTGATAGAGGGAAAGTCCCGATGGTAGCCGCAAGGGAAACACAGAGGATGGCCCAGGCCTTATCAAGAATCAGGTTCTTGAAATAGAGCAGCCTGTAAAATAATGGCTGTATCCAAACAATAAAAAAAACTGCCAGGTAAGATAGCTGGAAGCCGATTTCGAACAGAATGAGGGGATTGATCAGCAACAGAAAAAATGCTGAGGCTGCCAGCGTATTGTAAATGTATGATTGGCGTTGCATCATTTTTCCAAGGGCCACAAAAGAAAACATGGTAGAAGCGCGCAGAACCGAGGGTGAGAAACCGGTAATTGCTGCATATGACCAGATGATCAGCAACACACTAAAGGCACGGATAAGTTGCCCGTGCCGCAGCCTGCAAAGAAAGGCCAGCAAATTACTAAAGAACAGGTATATGATCCCCACATGCAAGCCGGAAACACACAGTATGTGCATGGCTCCGGCAGTTGAAAAGGCTGTCCTGGTCTGCCCGTCAAGATCCTCATCATATCCGAGTATAACTGCTGCCGCTACAGAAAATTCGTCCTGACCCAGCCGGCTGTTCCGGAGTACATCAAGCGCATAACGACGTAATTTTCGGGCGATTTGCATCAACCCTTCAGCATATGACTTCTGAAGGATCAGATAATCACCGGATTTTACATATGCCTGTAAATAAATCCCTTTTCGCGCCAGGTAAGCGGCATAATCAAATGCATGAGGATTTCCTGCATTTCTCACCCTGGCAGGAAAGCCTTCGAAAGCGATCAGGTCGCCATCCTTTATATCGATTGTACCTCCATCCTTCTCAACATAAAGCAATATTCTACTGTTATATTTATTAAAGATATTGCTGTCGACAGATCCCAGCAAGCCGGCCTTTAATTGCCAGCTATGATCTTTTTCCGTTGGCTCGTCCAGGATCCTGGCGATATATGTGCTCGCGTCATCATATAAACATGCTGAAGCTTCTTCCAGTCCGGAGGCAATTCGTTTACCTGTTATATGAAAAGCCAGCATAAGGAGTATGCTGTTGATTAACATCCCGACAAGGTATTTCCTTCTGTAGGAATAAAAAATCGCCGGGAAAAAGATGAAAAGGCTGTATAACAGCAAACCCAATAAAACAAAGAATGAAAAGATTGTGAATGAGATCGTAAAATGCTCTGCAAGGATGATCCCGGTCGCAAAAGGAAGAATGATGCGTACAAATGGATATTGGTGCCAGGAGTTCACAATTCAGCTTTTGGGGTTTATCTATTAATTAATACCCTCAAAGCCGATTTTGTCGCACTTACTTACAAACTTTTTACAATGATTTTTGCAGCGTTGGCTGATGCCCCTTCTCCTCCGAGTTTATTTTTCAGTGCTTCGAATTCCGAGATCAAGCTTTCACGTCTTTTACTGTCAAACAGTAGGCATTCGAGTTCATTTTTCAGATTTCGTACATTAAAACGGCTCTGGATTAACTCGGTGACAAGCTGTTTATCTGCTATTAGATTAACCAGCGATATGTATTTCACATCCACGATGCGTCTGGCGATCTGGTAAGAGATGAGATTTCCTTTATAACACACCACTTCTGGCACTTCCATAAGGGCGGTTTCAAGTGTGGCAGTTCCGCTTGTAACCAGCGCAGCTTCAGCATTGTTCAGGAGGTTGTATGTTTGATTTTCGAGGATCTTGGCATCCGTCGATCCAATGATCTTGCGGTAAAAAGAATGATCCACTGAGGGAGCGGCAGCAATAACAAACTGGTGATCCCTGAAAATAGGAATCATCTTCAACATCACCTTCAGCATCTGGCTGATCTCCTGCTTACGGCTTCCGGGCAGCAGCGCGATCAGGGGTCTTCCATCTAGATTGTTTTGAAGGATAAAGTCCTGGCGTTCGAGGAAGGAGTAATCTGCAATGGCATCCAGCAATGGATGTCCGACAAAATCCACCTGGTAATCATATTCATTATAGAAAGCTTTTTCGAAGGGGAGGATCACCATCATCCTGTCAACAACTTTGCGGATGGTCTTGACACGTCCTTTCTTCCAGGCCCAAACCTGCGGGGAAATATAATAGAATACTTTGAAATTATTTTCGTGTGCAAATTCAGCGATCCTCAGATTGAAGCCCGGGTAATCAACCAGTATCAGGGCATCGGGTTGATACTTCAGGATGTCTTTCTTACAGAATTTAATATTTTTGGCGATGGTCCTAATGTTGGCCACTACTTCAACAAAGCCCATGAAAGCCAGCTCTCGATAATGTTTAATGATCTCAGCTCCTTGCTCCTGCATGCGGTCACCACCCCATGCTCTGAATTCCGCTTCTGCATCCATTTTTTTAATCTCTCTCATCAAATTGGATGCATGCAGGTCTCCTGAAGCTTCGCCGGCGATTATATAATATTTCATCGGATCATGATTTCATCAATACATTGAAAAATAAACGATGACATAGATCAGGAACACAAAGAGGACTCCTCTTCCGGTTTGTTCCTTTTTTGCCACTACAAAAAAATACCGCAAGGGTAGTGAGTTCATAAAAATTGCGATCAACCTAATGGTCTCATCACGCATAAACACATCCAGGCTAAATAAGGTAATAACCAGCTTGTTGATCAGCAAAAGCAAAGCATAGGAAGCCACAGGCACCAGCAATCCTACGATGACGCCAATGTAGTGGGCATCTTTTTTTAGAAACTTAGCCATTCAATTTCCAGTTGTTCAATTCACTTATTGCATGATGGGCAGTGAGATCCGTATGCACAGGTACCACAGAAACGAAATTGTTCTCCAGGGCAAACTGGTCGGTATCGTCCCCTTCATCCTGATTTTCAAAATGGCCGGTCAGCCAGAAGTAATCCCGCCGGGAAGGATCTGTTCTGGCATCGTATTTCCCGATCCAGCGGGCTCTTGCCTGCCGGCATACTTTAATCCCATTGATCTCTTCCCCGTTCACTGCAGGAATATTGACATTCAGGCAGGTGCCGGATGGCAAACCATGTTCAAGTACCTTCTTCGCTATTTCAGTAACATAGGGATTACAATGACTGAAATCTGCTTTAAAGCTGTAATCGAGCAGAGAAAAGCCTACGGAAGGGATGCCATCGATGCAGCCTTCCAGGACTGCAGCCATGGTACCTGAATAGATCACATTGATGGAAGCATTGGAGCCATGATTGATCCCAGATACGAGCAGGTCGGGCTTTTCTCCAATCACTACTTCAATGCCAAGCTTGGCGCAATCGACCGGAGTTCCGTCGCACACATACTCTTCATATCCCTTTTCTTTTTTCAGCTCATGAACACGCAGTGGTGTTCTTACTGTAATTGCATGGCCGGTGCCCGACATAATTCGGTCGCTGGCGACCACGTACACTTCGCCCAGGGGCCGCATGATCTCAATGAGTTTTCTTAGTCCGGGGGCATTTACCCCATCATCATTCGTAATCAGTATTCTTGGTCTTCTCATTATTCAATTTCTTCTTTTGATTCTATATCAGTAATCCCGGCAGAAATGATGAACTTCATCACATCAGCCGGTCTGGCATCCAGTTTTTGCACATTTTCAACAGGGACAACAAATAAATTACCGGAAAAATTGTATGAATGGGGCAAATAAACAGCCACCAATTCTCCTTTGATCCCGAGCAGGCTCAGGTCGCGGTTGGTAACAAAGCCTATTTTCTGCAATTGTGTATCCTTGTTGATCCTGATCAATACAGGTTCGGTAAATCGTTTCTTTTTCCCCACGAATGCCGAAAAAATATCTTTCAGTGAAGTATAAATGATCTTGATCAGTGGTGCCCGGCTTACCAGCCTGTCGAGATAACGTGCTATGGGCCTGAAGATGATACTTGACCCCAGGAATCCAATGAGCGTAAGTCCCACAAAAATAACCAATATTCCCAGACCGGGGATGGACATGCCGAGCAGCTTTTCAATGTATTTATCAAGCAGGCTGTCAACATATTCAAAAGAGACATAAATCACATAAATGGTGATGCTGAGGGGTGCCAGATAGAGGAGTCCTTGCAAGAAGTACCTGCTGATCTGGCCGCCCAGGGATTTGGATTTCATGATTTTAAAAGCTTTAGATACATATTTGCAAGTTAATCATTTTTTTGGGATTCTTGTTAATCTAGACTTGATAAATAAGCAATCAGGTAGCGCAATGCTTTTAGAGGTTTCACCTCTAGGCGTGAAACCTGGAAACCAAACCACCGCACAATCCAGGCCATCCCATCATAATCTTTTAAATACCCTTCAATTCCTCGTACAATCGCTGCACCGGCAAACCCATCACATTGTAAAATGATCCCCGGATACGGTCGATACCTATATACCCGATCCATTCCTGAATGCCATAGGCCCCGGCCTTATCATATGGCTTATATTTCTCAATATAATAGCGAATCTCTTCATCACTTAGTCTCTTGAAATGGACTTCTGTACTGCTGTAAAAAGAACTTTCGGTATCTGAAGTCTTCAGGCAAACCCCTGAAACCACGGTATGCCAGTGGCCAGATAGGGAGCGAATGGTTCTCATAGCCTCTTCATAATCTTCAGGCTTTCCCAGGATCTTTTCTTTGATGCAAACAAGTGTGTCAGCAGTAATGAGTAATTTATTCCCAAGATCATGTCTGGCTGCATAGGCCGAGGCTTTCTTTTGCGCCAGGTAAACAGCTGCTTCTGCGGGGCCAAGTTCTTTGTCAAAAGATTCTACAACATCTACTGAAGTAGTCTCAAAATCAATATCCAGCATTTTGAGCAAACTTCTCCGTCGGGGTGATTTCGATGCCAGGACGATCCTGTATTTCTTCAGATTGTCAAGCATATCAAATGTCCAGATAGATTAGCTGCATTGATAAAATCCCGGCTACCATAATGATCTTGCTGAGTCCGCTGAGGAATTTGTAGTTGGCAGGCTGATGAGCCCTTGCAAGTCTGAAGATCAGGTATGCCAGCAAAATTTGCACGGTAATAATCAGGAACCAGGAAGCATAGGAAAAACCCCGAACAAAGAGATAATACTGGGCAATGCCCAGGCTGATTATTGTAATGGATGCAAGTGAGATAATGATGTACCGGCTGGCAGTTATTCCAATCGATATAGGCATGGTGTTCGACCCAACTCTTTTGTCACCCTCAATATCCTGCACATCCTTGATCATTTCACGGATCAAGGAAGTCAGAAATGCGAATGCCGAATAGGCCCAAACCAGCGTATTAATCATATTGAAAGCATCCTGTGCATCGATAAAACTTGCTGGTTTTGATCGGAGAGCAAAAAACTCAAACAGCCAGACGATAAATACGGTAAAGCCCGAAAGAATACCCACTACCAGGTTCCCCCAGAATGGCATATTCTTGTAACGGGCAGAATAATAATACAGCATAATGATAATGATGGGAAAGATCAATGCCAGCTGAAAGGAATCATAGACAAAAGCTAAATAAAATCCAATGGCAATGGCAATTGCATTGATGGCATAATAGAGCAATTTGGCATTTTCGAAGCGGATCTTTTTTCCAAGGATCACTTTTTCGGGCTTATTTACCCGGTCAGCATCCACATCGAAATAATCATTAATAATATAACCGGCTGCTGCAATCAGCAGTGTTGACAGGACCAACAGGAAAAAGTCAGTAAATACCATCGCTGGTTCCACCGACTGGTATCCAAGCAGGGGTACAATAATAAAATACCGCAGCATGAATTGAGTCAATATGATGATCAACAAATTGGGGATCCGGATCAGTTTTAAAAAATTCCTCATACTCCAGTTTTTACCATTCATGTGCATCAGTATCCATCCATTTTCCCTGGACTTTCATCACCTGTTCAATAATTTCCCGCACGCAGCCTTCTCCTCCCTTATGGTGTGAAACATAATGCGAAATTGCCTTGATCTCTTCGGCCGCGTCAGCAGGACAGGTTGCAACACCTACCTCTTTCATAATGGCATAATCCGGGATATCATCACCCATATACAGGACATTATCCATGCCAAGCTTATGCTTCTTCACATAATCCTCAAATATCTTTAGCTTGTTATTGGCTCCCAGGAAAATATCAGTCACTTTCAAAGCGCTCAGCCTATTATGGATGGTTTTGGATTTACCACCTGAAATGATAGCGATCCTGTATCCCTTTTTCACGGCCAGTTGAATGGCATAACCATCCTTTACATTGGCCGTGCGCAGGGGCTCGTCGTTCTCCGTCAGAATCACAATGCCATTCGTCATTACTCCGTCGTAATCGAGAATGAAAGTATTAACGTTCTTTAACAACTCCTTATAACTTATCATGGAATCAACTTTTATGTCTTTTAATAATGCTCTGGCTCATCAGTTCGTATAATTTTCTGTACTCCGGAAAATCCCTTAAAACTTCCAGGTGGCGTGCAAGGGTCTCATGATCCTCCCGCAATGCCGGTCCTGTTTGGGCATTATCCGGATGCCTGTCCCTGGCTTTTTCAGCAACTTCCGCGATGATCGGTTGCATGATATCAAATGAAATACCCCCTTTTTTCAGGATATCCGATGATATTGCATACAAATGATTAACAAAATTGGAGGCAAAAACTGCAGCCGTATGGATCATCAGCCTCTGATCACTGCTGATTTCCCGTACATCATTGGATATCCTGCGCCCGAGATCCATCAGCAGATTACGACTATTCTCATCCGTAGCTTCGATACATAACGGGGTACTGGTAAAATCCAGGTATTTGTTTATCGAAAAGGTATTCAGGGGGTAAAAAACACCTTTTGGCAGAGATGAGGAAGAAAGTAAATCCAGAGCCTGTGAACCTGATGTATGAACAACGATCCCCTTTTCTGGCAACAACTGCCGGGCAACTTCCTGTATGGCATGATCTTTAACGGCAATTATGTAGAGGTCGGCATGCTTCCAAATAAGTTCATAGGAAGAAACCGGCTTTGTATTCAGTTTTTTTGCCAACTCAGCAGCATGGGTCTTCTCCGGCGAAAACACCTGGACAATATTCAGGCCGGATTGTTTGAATGTAAGGGCCAGCCGCGTAGCCAGGTTTCCGGAACCTACAAAGACGATATCTTGAATTGGACCAGGCATCATGTGGCGAAATTACGAAATTAGGCCCGAATAATAATATTTTGGTATTGTTTGAACAATTATCTTTGGTTTATGTTTCTTTTTCGTAAACTTTGTGTAACGGAAAAACATGGCAAATTATTCAATAAAAGATCTCGAAAACCTGACAGGTATAAAAGCTCACACCATCCGGATGTGGGAAAAGCGTTATGAACTTGTATCTCCTCAGCGAACGGATACCAACATCCGCTATTATACTGATGAAGATCTCAAGAAGTTGATGAATGTATCTATTTTGAATAGGCACGGAATCAAGATATCCAAACTTGCCCATCTTTCTAACGAAATGCTTGGAGAAAAGATCCTTCAAATTACCCGTAAACACAACGATTACGATTCCCAGATAGAAAGCCTGGTGGTTTCCATGATCGAACTGGATGAGGAAAAGTTTGAAAAGATCCTCACTACCTCAATAATTCGGTTCGGATTTGAAGAGATCATCTTCAATATTCTTTATCCTTTCTTCGAGAAAGTAGGATTGCTATGGCAGGCCGGAACAATAAACCCCGCTCAGGAGCACTTTATCAGCAACCTGATCAAACAAAAGCTTATGGTGGCGATCGACAGTATTCCTGTTGCTAAACAAAATAATTCCAAAACATTCCTTTTATTTTTGCCCGAATGGGAATTGCATGAACTCGGACTACTGGTATATTATTATTTGATCAAGAAAAAAGGTCATAAGGTTATCTACCTGGGTCAATCCGTTCCTGAAATGGATATATATAAAGTAGCAGAGATTGTTAAACCGGATGTCTTTATTACTTCTTTTACTTCCTCAGCCGAAATCAAAAGGATCATAAACCTTCTCAAAAACCTCAGCCAGAATTTTCCCGATCAGTCTATTTACATCGGAGGCCTTCGACTTAAGGAGATCAATGGCGATCTGCCAGAAAGGATCAAAACACTTCCAAATGCAAAGGCTTTTAAAGACCAGGTTGAAGAATTAAACGGAATCCATTAAACAAATCAATTCCTTTTTTCGGAATATTTTAATCAATTCAGGCATTAATTTACTCCTGACAATTCTACATTGTATCTTATTTTCAATAAGTTATCCTTCCAATTACGTTTGTTTAATCTTTGTTAACTTTTATTTAACAATTCCAATCTTGACATATGGATATTTTTTTGTTTAGCTTTGTATCATATTTGTTAAACATTAAAATTATAAATCATGACAGCTATAGAATTCAATTACAAATTAACCAGCCTCCAGGCTTACCTCAGATATTTCGCATTAAAATTAACCTCCAATGAGGATGACGCCCAGGACCTTTTACAGGAAACATACCTGAAGGCACTTACAAATAGGGAGAAATTCTCGTATCAGACCAATATGAAAGCCTGGTTGTATACGATCATGAAGAACATCTTCATCAATAATTATCGCAGAAACAAACGCGCCAACACTTTCCTGGACTCTACGGATGACCTGTACTTCCTCAATAATACAGTTGAAGAAAGAAATGCAAATCCTGAAACAATCTATTCAACCAAAGAACTGGAATCAGAGATTCAAAATATCGACAGCGACTACCGTAAAGCCTTTGAGATGTTCAATATGGGTTATAAATACAAAGAAATCGCAGATGCATTAAACCTCTCAATTGGGACAGTTAAAAGCCGGATATTCTTTATCCGTAAGCGACTTTCAGAAAATCTGAAAGAGTATAGCATGAACTAATGTTTAATTTAATTGATATTTTGTTAAACATTTTGTTTATTTCTGTGTTTAATTTACAACGCAACTAAAACATTGTTAAACCAAAGTCAGAATAAAAATGAATACGATAAAACAAATTACACTAATTTTTGGCATGATGCTGACCATAAACATGGCATCATTCTCACAAGCCAGATTACAGATTATACACAATTCGGCAGATTTAGCGGCACAGACAGTTGATGTATATTTGAATGAAGACCTCCTACTGGATAATTTTGAATTCCGGACTGCAACACCTTTTATTAATGCACCGGCTGGTGAAGAAATACTTGTTTCTATTCAACCGGCTAACAGCAAAGGACCTGAAAATCCCTTATGGAGTCAGACTTACACACTTGAAGAAGGGGAAACCTATATAATGATCGCCAATGGGATTGTCCTGGCTCAGGGCTACGATCCCATTAAGCCTTTTGATATTTATGTATATCCAATGGGACGTGAGTCAGCAGCAAAAGATACCCAGGCTGATGTACTGGTATTCCACGGCGCAACAGATGCTCCCATTGTAGATGTTGTTGAAGTTGGTGTAGGTGCCGGAACCCTCGTTAATGATCTGGCATACTCAGCGTTTGATGGTTATCTGGAATTGCCTGTTGAGGATTATCAACTACAAATCAGGGATGCCAGTGGTACAGATGTAGTTGCAGAATATGCCGCGCCCATCAAAACACTCGAGCTTAACGGACAGGCATTCAGCATACTTGCTTCGGGTTTTCTTAATCCGGACAATAATAATAAAGGGCCTGCATTTGGGTTGTATGTTGCCCTGGCATCGGGTGGCCAGTTAATTCCCCTGCCCCAGACAAATGTTTCGACTGCCAGGCTTCAGATTATCCACAATGCCGCAGATGTTGATGCTTCAGAAGTAGACATCTGGGTGAATGGCGAGAAGGCTATTGATAATTTTCCATTTCGTTTTGCTACGCCATTTGCTGATGCACCGGCAAACACACCCCTTGACATCAGGGTTACACCTGCCAACAGTACAAATCCTGAGGATCCTCTTTGGGCAGAAAACTTTGTACTGGATGGAGGGAAAAAATACATCCTCATAGCAAACGGGATTGTAGCCTCAACCGGTTACATCCCACTGAAACCATTCGACATTTTTGTATTTGATAATGCCAGGGAAATGGCGAGTATGGCAAACTTTACAGATATCCTTGTCTTTCACGGATCAACAGATGCACCCACAGTGGATATCAGGGATCCCGAATCAGGAAATGTTGTCGTAAATGATATTACTTATGGAGATTTTGAAGGATACCTGGAATTACCAACAGACAATTATGTGCTAGAAGTTACAGATCAGACAGGTGATGCAATCGTTGGCCATTTCGGTGCCCCACTCGCTGATCTTAATCTGCAAAATGATGCCATCAGTGTAATTGCCTCAGGGTTCCTCAATCCTGCCACAAACAGCAATGGTGAAAGCTTTGGCTTGTTTGTTGCACTTCCAGAAGGTGGACAAATGATCGAATTACCCCCGGTAACTATAGAACAGCCAACAGCGCGTGTACAGGTTATTCATAATAGTGCTGACAGGGCAGCTCAGTTAGTAGATGTCTGGTTGAATGATCAGCTCCTGATCGACAACTTTGCCTTCAGAACAGCTTCACCTTTTGTGGATGCACCTGCAGGAGAAAACATCGATATCAGTATAATGCCTTTTGATAGTCAGGATACCAGCAATGCAATTGCAAAATATACATATATGCTGGAAGAAAACGAAACCTATATTCTTGTAGCCAGTGGTCTGATTGATCCCAGCTCATACAGTCCATTCCAGCCTTTTGATATCTACGTTTATCCGGGAGCACGAGAAATGGCCATGAATAGTGATATGACAGACCTTCTCGTATTTCACGGATCAACAGATGCACCGGTGGTTGATGTTGTAGAAGTTGGTGCAGGGGCCGGTACGATCGTTGATGATCTGGCTTATGGAAACTATGCCGGATATTTAGAGCTTCCTACGGCAGATTATATTCTGGAGATAAGGGATCAAAACCAGGAGGTAACGGTAGCCAATTACCTGGCACCCCTGGCTACTCTTGGACTTGATGGTGTATCTGTCAGTGTAATTGCATCAGGCTTCTTAAATCCTGCTGACAATGATAATGGTCCTTCTTTCGGACTTTTTGTAGCCCTTCCGACCGGCGGGGAACTGGTTGAACTTACCAGCACCACATCGCTTGAAGAAAACCAGGGTTACGCAATAAAAAAATTGAATATTTATCCCAATCCGGCAAAGAATTTTATCAACATTGATTATGAACTCAGGAATGATGACACAGTAGAGATCAGCATCTTTGACCTGACAGGAAAAGTGATTGCGAACTATTCATCTAATGAATCCGGAAAAATCAACAGACAATTCAATATTGATGGATTGCCGGAAGGCTTGTACATGATCCGGTTTGCAAGCAATGATGAAGTCCAAACCAGAAAACTTAAAGTTGTCAGGTAATTAATTGAAGTTTTGGTTAAAAATAAATAACCGGTTGATTTTTCGACCGGTTATTTTTTTATGCAAACTCTTTCCGCATTTCCGCTTTGATAAACTCCATGGATGAGGCAATGCCGGTTTTCTTCTGGTTCAGATATTTCTCAAACAAGGTACTGGTTAGATCAGCAGCTGTAGCTTGATCCTTCATTTCGGATCCACTGGCATTGATCATATTGATCATGGCCTCTTTTGCGTTCCGAACTCTGGCCCAGGCCTCATTGGAAATGTAAAGCTGCTGTGAAAGATTGTGCTCATATTCTTCACGAATGACCCTGATCAGGGCGGCCTTCAGCTGCTGAGCATCCATACCCGACTTATTCACCCGCATGATCAGGTTCTCGGGCGATATGCGTTCCAGTAACAAGATCATTCTTTCATAAGCCTGCAGTCGAACAGGAAAGGTAGACTTCTGCCTGGTATTTCTCATTTCGAAAAGCATCTTTCTTTCTTCCCGCCTCACAAACTCCCTCAACATCAGGTAAACTGCTCCGAGCACTACCAGCGAAGGGATTACATACTTTAAGATCTCTAAAACTTCTGTCATCGTTCTGGTTTTGTTGAAATGAAAACCGAAAAATACGAATTTTATTACACCTTCATCACTTCCCTTCAGGATTGTTTGTGAAAAAATTGTAGCACAGATTAAAATTCGTAATTTTGCCTCTTCTGTTAAATCAATAACAAACGATTGCATGGAATACGAAGCATTGTCAGAAAGGGTGAAGAACCTCTCAGAATCTGCCACACTTGAAATGAGCAGGCGGAGCAGGGAACTAAAAGCACAGGGGTTTGACGTTATCAACCTGAGCATCGGGGAACCGGATTTTAACACGCCGCTTTGTATCAAGGAAGCTGCAAAACAGGCCATCGACGATAACTTTACACATTATACACCTGTTTCAGGAGTTCCGGAATTGAGAAAAGCAGTTGCTGAAAAATTCAAACGCGATAACGGATTTGATTTCGGGCCGGAGAATATTGTTGTTTCCAATGGGGCAAAACAAAGCATTGCCAATGTGATACAGTGCCTGGTGGATGAAGGCGATGAAGTCCTGGTCCCATCCCCCTACTGGGTATCTTACCCGGAGATCATCAAACTGGCCGGTGGCCGGGTTGTTGAATTGCCTGCGGGAATTGAAACGGATTTCAAGGTANNGAAAAAAAAAACGAAGCCGTTGAGCAGGCCATTACGGATAAAACCAAGGTATTCCTTTTCAGTTCTCCCTGTAACCCAACAGGAACAGTATACAGCAAAGATGAGCTGGAAGCGCTGGCAAAAGTATTTGCCAAATACCCAAAGATATTTATCATTTCTGATGAGATCTATGAATACATCAATTTCCTTGGAAAACACGAAAGCATCGCCAGTTTTGAGAATATTCGAGACCGGGTGATCGTGGTAAACGGAGTTTCAAAAGGTTATGCCATGACGGGCTGGCGTATCGGATACATCGCTGCTCCTGCTTTCATCGCCAAAGCCTGCGATACCCTGCAGGGACAATACACCTCAGGTGCCTCCTCCATCGCACAAATGGCATCTCTGAAAGCCGTAAAGGAAGATCCCTGTAAAAATGATGAAATGGCAGAAATGATAAGTACTTTCAGAAAAAGGCGCGACCTTGTTCTAAAACTACTGAACGATATACCGGGGATGAAAAACAATGTTCCTGACGGGGCATTTTACATTTTCCCCGACATAAGTGAATATTTCGGAAAAACTGCCGGTACAAGAAGCATCAACAATGCAAAGGATTTTTGTATGTACCTGCTTGACGAGGTTCATGTTGCAGCAGTTCCGGGAGAAGCATTCGGAAACCCCGATTGCATCCGGATTTCTTATGCAACTTCCAACGATCTTTTGATTGAAGCTGTGAAACGCATCAAATCGGCAGTCGATAAGCTAAAATAAGGTGAAAGCTTTGGCAATCTTGAAGGTTTAGCTGATAATCATTAAATTTGATCCCTGACTAAAATAGCTCTTATGCAAGCAAGAGAAGCATTTGAAAAATTATTTGAGGACTTTAACAAGAAAAAGGTGCTGATCATCGGGGATGTGATGATCGACGCTTACCTCTGGGGGAAGGTAGACAGGATCTCACCCGAAGCACCGGTACCCATCGTTTCTGTCAATAAAAGGGAAAACCGCCTGGGCGGTGCAGCCAATGTTGCCCTCAACATCAAATCCCTCGGGGCAGAACCCATTCTTTGTTCGGTGATCGGAAATGACAGCAAGGCGGATGAGTTCATTCAATTGCTGGAGCAGGACGGATTGAGTGCAAGTGGGCTGATCAAAAGCAATAACAGGATCACCACGACGAAATTTCGGGTGATCGGCAACAAAATGCAAATGTTGCGCGTGGATGAGGAAGTAACAGACGACCTGAGTGACAATGACATCCAGGCTATTTATGGAAGGATTGAGAATTTACTGGAACACGAAAATATTTCCTGTGTGATTTTTCAGGATTACAACAAAGGGGTGCTGACAGCGGGCTTGATCCAGGAAGTAACCAAAAAAGCCAATGAGCGGGAAATTCCGGTAGTGGTCGACCCGAAGAAAAAGAACTTTGAAGCTTACCAGGATGTCAGCCTCTTTAAACCGAACCTTAAAGAACTGGCAGAAGGTTTGAATGTGGATCTGGACCCTGACAATCCCACTGAACTGGCCAATGCCATCCAGCTACTGCACAAAAACCAGGGAATAAAGATGGTTATGTGTACTCTTTCTGAAAAAGGTGTTTTTATCAGTTACAAAGCTTCGGAAACCAAATTTGAACACGAACATATCCCTGCACATATCAGATCCATTTCGGATGTCTCCGGTGCGGGTGATACGGTTGTTAGTGTGGCAGCCCTGGGATATGTGCTTGGCATTTCACCTGGCCTGCTTGCCGGGATTGCCAACCTGGCGGGAGGCATTGTGTGTGAAGAAGCAGGAGTGGTTCCCATAAATAAAGAAAAACTGCTCAGGGAATGTATCAAAATATACGCCACAGACTAAAATGAAGTTTTTTGAGCAAAGCATAGCATTTTTCTTTCTTCTCCTCAGCACCCATCTTCTTTCGCAGAGCACCGACAACTGGATCGAATTTCAGACCATTCCGTCCGAAGGACAAAGAGTACATGCAATCACTTATGAGGACGGAGTGCTGGCGGTAAACTTTAATAATAAAAATGTAGCCATTTATCAATTGGTGATGGATCAGTGGGAAATACAGAAGGTCTTTGAAATAAAATGGGTATGGGATGAATTTGGCACCATGCGCTTCAACAATGGTTTTCTTTACGTGTCAATCGACGGGCACAAATATTACCGCATCGATATCGAAAAAGAAAGGATCAAAAAGACCAATACTTATAAAGCAGGATTTTATATTATCTCAAGGAAGGATTTCGAATATTTCGGTACGGACTGGATCTTTGAACTGGATGAAGAGGGAGACATTCTGGTGTATTATAACAAACCCCTGTTTTCGAAACAATACATCGACAGCCTCAAATCTGTAAAATAGCACATTACGGCATGGCCGGATGCTTTTGGACAATAATAATTGGAATAAAAAATAATACGCAGGGTGCTGCGTTTAACTTCTTAACAAAAACTGAAGGCTTTGAAGCATAAGATTCTTGTAATACTGTTGGTTATCCTACTGGGCGGACTGGGTTTTTCGAATCGCTCCTTGGCACAAATGGACAAGGTGCTGAACCTGCCCACCTATGATTTTTCAAAATACCATTTCGGGTTTATCCTGGCTGGCAACCAAATGAATTTCAGCTTAAAAACCAAGGGAGGCTTCACGGATGTATGGTACTATGATTCAGATGCACCGGGTCTTAGCTACGATTCACTGAGAATATTGAACATCACCGAAGAACCTATCCCTGGATTTACCATCGGGATCGTTGCCAACCTGAGGCTGGGTAAATATTTCGATCTGCGCTTTATCCCTTCCCTTGCCTTTGGAGAAAGAAAACTGAACTACAGCCTCTTTGCCTACCGCGACTCAGTTCCTTCCATTCTAGAGATCCCAAAACCCATCACTTCTACATACGTCGAGTTTCCTTTGCATGTAAAATATAAATCCGCAAGGCTTAATAATATGCGGGGATATTTGCTTGCCGGTGTGAAATACAATCTCGACCTTGCATCAAACAAAAAGAACAAAGAAGAAGATGATGAAGGGAATCCCGTTTTTCTGAAATTGAAAAGACATGACCTTCTATTCGAAGTGGGTGTGGGGTTTGACTTTTATACTGCCTTTTTTAAATTTGGCACCGAACTGAAAATGGGCTGGGGAATCAACGATCTGCTGGAAAGGGAAGACAATATCTTCACCAGTGGGATCGAACGCCTGAATTCAAAAATAATGACGATTTCGCTTACCTTTGAGTAAAAATTCAAGATATGAGTGAATTATCACCAAACAAACCTTTGAGTGAAGCCCTCGTGAAAAAGGCGAAACTCAAGCAAAAGGTATACCAGAATACTCGCAAGACTTTTGATCTTTTTAAGCATGCGATTGTCGATACGGTTACTGCTCATCACCAAAAATTTCCCAGGGAAAAAAGCAGTATTCCTTTTGAATTTAAGGACAAGGGCAATTTCGAGATCGAATTGAAATTCGCGGGCGACATCCTGATCTTCCTGATGCATACCAATATTTTCGAGATTCCCCGTGATCATCTGGTCATGAAATCTTCATATGTTAAAGAGGATAAGGAGAGATCCTACTGCGGCATCATCAATATTTATAATTTCCTTGCAGATTCTTTCAAATACAAGCGTGTGAATGACATTGGATACCTCATTGGCCGGGTATTCATCAACAAGGACATGCATTACTTCATCGAAGGCAAAAGGGAGATCGGCCTGCTGTACAACAATTTCAATACAGCTCAAATGAACCAGCAAGCTGCCCGCGAAATTGTGGAGTCAGCCATACGATATACCATTAACTTCGACCTGTTAACTCCTCCCTTTGATACAGTAAAAGAAATATCAGTATACGACATACAATCCACGCTCGACAATATCTCGCTGAAAACTGCCAAACGCCTTGGCTTTAAGTTTCAGGCAGATGAGGAGTAAACTGCTTACAGTTTGTAGGCCTTGTATTGTTTATTTTCTGATGCGTTTTGAATTACTGAATTATTTCTGGTCAAAACCAATCTGATTAGAAGCGAATTTACAATTGAATTAAAAACCCGATTTGCTTTATGTTGCCTGAAACAGACAAACAAACTTTGCAGGACTTAAATATCTTTCCTGAAAACAAAAATGAGCTGTCAATATATTCATTGTATAATCAGAACAAAACCAGCGGTGGAAGAAAAGCCTTGTACAATATGCTTGGAACACCACTAAATGACGTTCAAATTATTAATTATCGCCTTGAAGCTATAAAGTTTATTCAGGATCATAACATTGAATTTGAATTTAATTTCAGGAAACTCAATTTCATCGAACTTTACCTAAATCACAACAAAGCATTACCCTCAAAGAATACTCTTCAATCCGTTATTACCTGGCTGTCGAATAAAATCAAACCGGATAGCGATTATTTCATTGTATTACGTGGCATTGAAGATCTTAAAGAGATTTGTTTGCAAATTGTTGACTTTGCAGAGAAGTTAGCAAGTTCAGGAGCCCCGGGGGAGCTAAGGGATTTTATTGAGGAGGTTAATCTTTATAAAAAACAACAGCCTGTTAAACATTTCCTTTCTAACAGGAAAAAACATATATCCATCATTCACGTGAACAGCACAGATGTTTTGATTCGTAAAGAAAAAAGAGAAGTTTTCAAAAAATTGCTTTCATGGTTATACAGGATTGAAGCATTAATATGTGTTGCGGAAGTATCTAAAAAACTTGATTTTGTAATTCCTCTAATTAAACAGAATTCAGAGTTTAAAATAAGCATCGAAGGAATTCGGCACCCCTTTCTTGATGAAGCCATTAAAAACGATATAGCAATCAAAAACAATGAAAACCTTTGTTTCATCTCAGGCCCAAATATGGCTGGCAAATCAACATTTCTTAAATCAATGGGTTTATGTATGTATCTTGCTCACATTGGATTTCCTGTACCTGCTGATAAAATGGATACAGTAATATTCAACAAATTATTCACAACCATAAATATTTCTGACGATATCAATAGAGGATATAGTCATTTTTATAGCGAAGTAAAACGAGTAAAGGAAATTGTAAAATCAATCAAAGAAAACAGAAAGGTATTTATTATTTTCGATGAACTATTCAGGGGAACCAATGTTAAAGATGCATTTGAAGCAACGCTTGCAGTTGCGTCCAGGTTTCATAAAATCAATAATTGCATGATGTTTTTATCATCTCATCTTGTTGAAGTTGGTGAAAAGCTCGAACCTGAGAAAAAAGTATTGCTAAAATATTTTGAATCGACCAACGAAAACAATAAAATAACATATTCCTACAAACTTAATGATGGGATTTCGAATGAAAGATTGGGCATGAAGATAATTCGCGAAGAAGGGATCATTAAGGAACTTGATGCAATCATTCAGCAAGATTGAAATTCTCATGAAAGCAACTGCAAGCCTATTATTATTTTACTTAAGTATTTTACCTGCATTCTCACAATATTTTCAGCGTCAACTAGCCGACTCCGCATTTTTACTGACAAAAGAAGAAGTCACCTATGATCCCTCTTATTTCAGCATAGATTATCCTGGGGGTGATGTTCCCGCTGACCGTGGGGTTTGCACAGATGTCATCATCCGGGCTTACCGATATTTCGAAATTGACCTGCAAAAACTGCTGCATGAGGATATGAAAGAAAATTTCGATCTTTACCCGGATCGATGGGGACTAAACAAGCCAGACAAAAACATTGACCACCGCCGTGTACCCAACCTGATGAAATTCTTCAGCAGGCATGGCAACACCAAAAAAATATCCGATAAAGCAGAGGATTATGCACCGGGCGACATTGTTTGCTGGGACCTGGGAAACGGAACCCCTCATATTGGAATTGTTTCTTCGGTAAGAACCCAGGATTCATCACGCTACTATATTATTCACAATATTGGGCGTGGGCAGGAACTATCGGATTGTTTGTTTGATTTCAGGATTACGGGACACTATGTTTTCAAGCTGGGGCTACAAGAATAAGGAAAATATATGTTCAAATAATTCAGTTAGAAATTTCAGGCGGATCAACCTCCACTCACCAGGTGTAAAACAGTTACATCATCTCCATCGCGGATGATGGCCCGCTCTCGTTGATCTTTCTTTACGAGCTTGCCATTTACCTTGGTGACCAGCATCTTAAAACTAAAGTTTTTATAATTGATGAGTTCCTGTACGGTCATCACCTCCTTATCAATTTCTTCTTCGCGCTTATTGAGTGTGATATTCATTTTCTTTCTTCCTTTAGCAAAATTTCGAGCACCTGGTTCGCCTGCATATTAGCCACCACACCTACCCTTGGAGCAAGCGGCGGCAGATCATAGGCGATTTCAGATCGTTCATCACCACAAATATATAAATTCCCTTCAAAGCGTGTTCGCAGAGAGTTGTTATCGCCCCATCCTGCCATGCCAACACCCAGGACCAGTGGCATTCCCGGCATCTTTTCCAACACGGTCTCAATGATCATTTCTTTCATTTCAGCCAGGTCGAATGCTTCAACGATTACATCACAATCCCGGTAAATCTCAGTAATATCTCCAGGACCCAGTTTCCTGTCAAAAGCATCTACCTTTACCTCATCATTTACAAAATAAAGATTGTCCTGCAGGGTGAAAACCTTTTTCTGACCGATCTGGTCAACATAATAGTACTGTCTGTTCAGATTGCTGATGTCGATCACATCGAAATCTGCCAGCACAAGCTTACCAATGCCAACCCTGGCAAGGGCAACAGCACAATTGGATCCAAGGCCTCCGCAACCTGCAATACCAACAGTCTTCTTTGAAAGGATTTCCTTGATCTGGCTGAAGTTCATATTCATTAATTTAAATAATTGCGGATAATGCAAATGTATGGTATTTTATGGCAATTTCAATTTATATTCTTTCTAAATTTTCGCTGTAATTCAATACTATGCAACATCTTAAGCACCATCACCCGATATGCACTATATTGCATATCAAATCCCTGTGTGTTAATTCATTAACAATATATAAATTTGCATTTTGAAATGTAAACGATTAAATAACAAGCGATATGACCGTTGAAGAAATGAAAATGAGCCACCGGCTGCTTGCCGATTGGAATTATGACTGGAAGCCTTTGTACAGGGGCTATACCGACAAAACACTCTACATAAATTTATCAGATAATCAGATCAAGGAGAAAGCCGTGGATCCACAGATGAAAGAAAAATTCATAGGAGGCCGTGGTTACGATCTGAAGCTTTTATGGGATGCTACCAAACCGGATACAAAATGGGATGACCCCGAAAATGAGATCAATATTTCCTCAGGCCCCATAGGCGGGATTACCCAGTACTCCGGTACAGGAAAGGCTATCTGTGTTTCTATTTCCCCGCAAACCGATATTGCGATCGATTCAAATGTAGGTGGTTTCTTTGGGCCATACCTGAAGTTTGCCGGCTTCGACGCACTGGAACTGCAGGGCAAGGCCGATAAAGACGTTGTAGTATTCATCGATGGAGTGAATCACAAAGTGGAGATCAACGAAGTGGATTATGATGGCGTGGTCGACAGCCATGAACTGGCGGAAAGACTCACCGAAATGTATGCCGAAAACGACAGGGACAAGAGAAATATTGGTGTTGTTTCTTCAGGTGCAGCTGCAGAAAATTCGCTCATTGGTATGCTCAATTTCAGTTTCTATGATTCCAAGCGAAAGCTCGTAAGGTTGAAACAGGCCGGACGTGGAGGAATCGGTACCGTATTCAGAAATAAAAAAGTGCGGGCCCTGGTGGTAAGGATCCCCGGTGTTAAAGGAAACCTCAACAATGTTGCCGACCTGGAAGCCATTATGGAAAGGGGCAAACGCTTTAATAAAGAAATGCGCGAACTGGATGATTCACAGGCGGAAATGAGAACCAAAGGTACGGCCCACCTGGTGAATATCATGAATGATTACGACCTGCTGCCGGTGAATAACTATAAATATGGAAGTCACCCCGATGCAGATGCCATTCATTCAGAAGTGTGGAAATCAAAATTTACCCAGGGTATTCCCGACGGCTGCTGGATCGGATGTAATATGAGCTGTGCAAAAGGCGTGGATGAATATAAACTCAGAACCGGACCTTATGCCGGCGACAAAGTGATCGTTGACGGACCCGAATACGAAAATGCCGGCGGTCTGGGATCCAATTGCGGAATTTTCAATCCGGATTATATCATTGAAACAAACTTTTATTGCGACACCTACGGGATCTGCACGATTTCCTGGGGAACCATCGTGGCTTTCGTTATGGAATGTTATGAAAATGGCATCCTGAATGATGAAAGGACAGGCGGGCTGAAACTAAATTTCGGCAATGCCGATTCGGCTATGGAACTGCTGCACCAGGTAGCACGTGGTGAAGGATTCGGAAAGATCGCGGGAATGGGAACCCGCAGGATGAAAGAAATGTTCGTTGAAAAAGGATGGGGTGATGCAGACTTTCTGAAAGATATCGCCATGGAAAACAAAGGACTCGAATATTCCGAATATGTTTCCAAGGAATCACTCGCACAGCAGGGTGGATTTGCCCTTACTAACAAGGGCCCGCAGCATGACGAGGCCTGGCTGATATTCATGGATATGGTGAACAACCAGATCCCTTCATTTGAAGACAAAGCCGAAGCATTGCATTACTTCCCCATGTTCAGGACATGGTTTGGTTTGCAGGGGCTCTGCAAGCTTCCCTGGAACGATGTGGAACCGGAGAACAATGCCGAAACCGATGAACCGGCTAAAGTACCCGAACATGTCGATAACTATGTTACCATATACACTGCAGTTACCGGTAAAGATTTCGATAAGGAAGAAATGATCAAACAATCAGAACGGGTGTATAACTTCCAGCGAATCTTTAATATCCGCCGGGGATATGGTTTAAGAAAACATGATGCACAGCCATATCGTGCAGCCGGGCCGGTGACTGTTGAGGAATACGAATCAAGGGTGGAACGTTACGATACACAACTGAAAGAAAAACTGGGTATCGATCCGGAAGGAAAATCTACTGAAGAAAAAATCAAACTAATGCGTAAGCACCGTGAAGACCAGTATGAACAACTGATCGACGCAGTTTACAAACGCCGGGGCTGGACCAAAAATGGTGTCCCTACCATAGAGCACCTGAAAAACCTGGGAATGGACCTTCCCGAACTGATAGAAGTAGTGGAGCCGCTACAAGGCGACAAATTCTAAAGTTAATTAACAAGATGACTTTGAAAAGCAGCTTCTCGCAAAGCTGCTTTTTTTTTGCAAACTGAAACAATGCTTCTTTTCCTCTGTTTACAAGTTTTATTAACTATTTAGTTCAATAAACCTGTAATCTCCTTCCATATCCTCTTTTGCTTATAGAGTTCAGCCATGTTAAAGTCAGCCAGGAGATGACCATCTTTTCCTTCATTGTACAGACGGGGAATATCTGCATTGGCACCAACGAACCAGCGAATGGCAATCAGTTGCAGATTTGGGTCTGCCGGATCGACAAGTTGTTTGTTTATTCGCACCAGGGGATCTGAATTCGTCAGGTTTCCATCAGGAACTAGTCCCGATTGATTGTTAAAATCCTCCATGACATTGACATCATAAAATGCTTGCTGTTGCCGTTCTTCGGGAGAGAGTGAAGCAAGTTCCGACTCCAATTCATGAATAATCTCCTGAATAAATTTAATGCTCTCTCCTGCAACTACCTCACCGGATAATTCGCTATCATTGCCCATCGATTCGGCCAAAATCATTTCTTCTGCTTCAAAAAAGGTTTTTCTAAAAATCTCTGCTGCATTTTTATCGTATTTAAGCAATTCCTGATAGGCATCTTCCATTTCGGCCTGCCGCTCTGCCTTCCCGGCAGCCATTATCTTCATATTTTGCTTGCTTTCCGGTTGTAGCTGGTATGGACGGTCCTTCTCAATACGACTTTCCCAGTTGGCAATCAGCGTTTGCAAAAAATCTTCCTGCGAAACAGGTATAAAAAAGGGAATACTCTTTACACTGATAATCGTAATTTCCTGGCGATTGGTTTGAAATACAGGGGAACCATGAAAATCGGCAATTTTGCGCGGGCTGGGATAAATATCTTCGATGAGGGCTGCACCTGCCAAAACAAATGGATTGTTAAGATAAAGGTATGCAGCCGAAGATACTTTTCGGTTAATAAAAGGATTCCCGTCGATGCCTTTGAAAAAAGGATGAAAGTATAACTCCACATTAGCAGCCGTTACCGACCAGGAATCATCCTCCAATAATTTAAACTCATTCCGGTATTCCCATGTATTAACTGATTTGCCAAAAATTGCTTTAAATCCTTGCGGAGAATTAAGTTTATCCCATGAAGAAATTATTGCAGTTATTTGGTTGATTCTTTCCCGGAACATATCAATATATGGTTTTGGCAAAAGTGACAGAGAATAAGCATCCTTATTAAAATCTTCCTTTATCACTTCCCCTTTCACAAAAGGCATCATTTCATTTCCATTTTTACAAAAAACTACCTCGTTTGAGAATGGTTTCTGCTGAGCCAAACCAAAATAAGGTAGAATCGAAAAGAGTAATACAGCAATTTTGAACTTGAATTTCATTAAGAATATTCTTTGGTACACATACTATTGATTGCCTTTATTCCGAACCAACCCCCAATTCGTCCATTACTACATTTGCAGGATATAGTTCATAAACTTTGCGCAATTCTTCAATATATAATTTAATACCATCCAAAAGGTAGCCCCCATCCTGAGTTGAATGCGGATAGCCTGTGAACATAATCTGGCTGGCCTCATCCTGCATAGCATTCATTTTCTCATAGGTTTTCCAGTGACTCAGCAATAAAACATGTGCAGTATTGATATTCCTGAGCTGAATTTGAGAAAGCGTATCACAGCGAAATTGCAGAAAAGCACGGATCCTATCCTGAATTTGTTTTGTACTTTCACCGTTTTGTTTCGCTTCCCAGTATTCCTGTGTCAATTCATAACTCCTTTGATGAAAGCTAAGCCCGATCTTCTCCTGCACAGCTAGCTTTTCCTCAATGTATTTACCATAGGCCTCATTAAGCTTTAAGCGACATTCTTCAAGCCCAGCGCCAAGAGATGTCAACCTGGCCTCCGCTGCAGGATTCTGGAAGATGGATTGATTAAATCCGATTTTTTCCTCAGCTTCCTCTTTCAGGCTTTTCTCCTGCAGTTGAATTGCTTCGATTTTTATCTCAACAGTCCTTATCGCTTCCTCAAAACTATCCATAACATCAGTGGAGGCATAGCAAGGCTTATCCGGGACCTCAGGAAGTTCGTCCAGCAAGTTATTAGCTGTTGCCTGGGCATTCACCAAGTAACAGGGTGCAAACAGGATTATGAGAAGTAATATTCTTTTCACAATTGATTTATACATTTAAATCTTCATTGCCAGGATTACATATCCTGAAATATTACTGATGCGTTAATAAAT
>NPIE01003008.1_pt1 | contig 34206 bp, 25 predicted proteins | sample 8637661 | NCBI WGS metagenome assembly NPIE01 (sample SAMN07420842, study PRJNA396082) | bioreactor metagenome | isolation source: sample BA12 brine-fed electro-methanogenic bioreactor BA | place: Japan: Kochi | collected 2016-12-09 | reverse complement strand
TTTCTTTTCTATATACGAAGGGATCACTTTGTGAAAAGAATCACAGAGAATTTAAGTGAATATTAATAAGCATCCCTTCTCAATTCGATGTGCAATAAGTAAACTATCTTCTCGGATTCATCAATTATATAGAATAATCTGTATTTACCTATTTTGAATCGCCAAGTTTCCGGATTATAATCGACTAACTTTTTAATATTCTTACCAAAGTGAGGTTCCTCTTTTAACTGAGGGTAAATTTGGTTGTAAAGTTTCTTCGTAATTAATTCCTGATAGGATCGATTAATTTTCGAAAGAGATTTTGAGAATTCTTCCGTCTCAAAAATTCTGTAGTTACTCAACGAAACTACCTCGTTTGTTTTTTACATCTTTCAGAGCACGTTTAAGAGATTTATTCAGCTCGGTATTTTGCTTGATTTCTTCCATTTCAAATTCATCGACATAAATATTCTGTTCAATAAATTTATTAACTGCAGTTTCAATAAAATTTGAGATCGGGCGATTATCCGATTCGGCAAGCTTTTTGAATTTTTTATAATTCTCGTCACTAAGACGAAGCGTTACGGTCTTAGACATATTGCACCATGAATATTATTAGTTTGTTTGTATTCTAATGTATTCTTTCAAAATATCTTTTTCAAGTCAATTAAAAATTAACTTTCCTATTATTCTTAGCTAACTTTAACGCACCTAAAACCATTTCCATATCACGGTAAGCTTCTTTAAATGAATAATTCACTTTAGTTCCTTTTACAATTGCGTTATAAAAATCATTGAACTCAGCATCGTAACCGTGACCGTCTGTTAAGTCTTCGGTTTTATCTTTCCTCCCTTCTTGTTTCAGCGTTAATACATTAGTATTAATTTCTATACTTCACTTGTCACCGAAAATCAAAAGTTTATCTTCCCAATGTCCGTTGACCGAAAAGTAAACTTTATATAAACCGATGATTCCGTTTTTTAAGTCGAATTGAAATGCCTTTGTATCAAACGTCCCGATTTTAGGATTGACGGATTCAATCATAGCATTTCCGGATTTATAATCTCCCAACAAAATTCTAATTTCCGCCACATTATGAACGTCGGCATCGAGCAAAATTTCACCCGGATGTTCGTGTTTTTGTCTCCATTTGATAGTTAGTCAATTCTATTTTTGATTGAGGAAATACATTAACAGCAACATAAAAGAAAAGAATAAATGAGGTTGAAAACGGTTTAATATTTCTTAGCATAATAATATCCATCAAAAAATTGCACGGAGAACCACAGAAATATTCACAGAGCGCCACAGAGAATAACTGTGTAACTATTCATAAAAGTAAATTTATTTCATCGATACTTTGTATAAATTACCGCCGGCTGTTACGTATAATGTTTTTTGTGATTCATCGGCAAAAATTAAATTGCTCGGGTCTTCAGGAAGAATTACTTTTTCAATAAGCACACCCTCCGGCGTGTACACATAAACTCCGGGGCGATATAGATCATGAAGAGCAGCATAAATAAAACCATCTTTATCAATCTTAATTCCATCCGGACCAGTGGGCGGTAGAAATTTTGCGATGTAATTATTAAAAGTTACTTGACCTTTTTCATCAATCAAATATTCGGCAATGAAATTCGGATTATCCTCCCCGGCATTTTCATCATTACAGCCGACGTACAACTTTTTATTATCGGTTGTAACTGTAATACCGTTAGGCATTGAGATATTATCAATTATTAATTCAACGTGACCCGAAACATCCAATCGATAAACTCCGTTTACCGGTTGTTCAATTCGTTCATCGCCGGCATAACGCGGATCGGTAAAATAGATTGTGCCGTCATCGGTTATTGTTAAATCGTTGGGAGAATTATATGGTTTGCCGTTAAAGTTATCTGTTAATATAAAACTTTTGCAAGTGCTTAAATCTGTTTTTATTAATCGTCTTCCGCCGGTGTCCGCTCCTTCGCAAGTATAAAGTGTATCATTTTTAATAATCATTCCGTTAGCCATGTTGCTGGGGGAACGATAGATAGAAGTTCTATTTGTCGAAGGAGAATATTTCCAAATATGTCCCGGTTCGTTTCCGGTTTCGGATGTGAAAGTTAAATCGGTGAAGTAAACATCTCCTTTTGAATCAACCGCAGGACCTTCGGTGAAGAAACCACCATCGAAAATAAGTTCAATTCTATCAGAATATTTACTCGGGTCATTTTTCATATCGTCTATACAGCCGCATTGTGCGTAAGCATTTGCGAAACTTAATATTACGATTACAACCGGAATAAGTAATCTCATCTTTTCACTCTATTTAAAATATCGTTAACTTGACTTGCTGCTTTATCGAGTGCTTCTTTAGGAGCCATATCACCTAACAGTGTACTTTCAATTGCTTCGGCAACTCTTTGATTTATTTCAACACGATGATAGGTGATGTTCTGTCTTGCATAACCTATCTCAAATTGTTCAACAAATGCCGCTAGATACGGATCGGTTTTTAAGTAATCTTTATATGACTGTAATTCCAAAGTTGATTTACGCACGGGCATATAACCGGATTCAATTGAAAACTTTGCTTGAATTTCAGGTGAAGTAAACCACTTTATAAATTTCCATGCTTCATCAGGATGTTTCGAGTTTTTAAATATCGTTAAATGTTCACCGGCAACATAAGTTGCTTTTTTAACGGGACCTTCCGGAAGCGGTGCAACTCCCCATTCAAAATTTTTGATTTTGCGAAGTGACGGTAAATCCCAAGGACCGTCCATTATCATCGCGCATGCTTGAGCAATAAATCCCATATCGTGAGTCATCGAAAAAGAATCAAAACCAATCTGATCATACAATTCTTTCCAAAGAGTTAATGCCTGTACTCCGGCTTCACTGTTGAAGAGAGCTTTGGTTTGTTCTTCATTTAATAACTCGCCTCCGGCTTGCCAGAGATAAGGTTCCCATTGAAGCAACATCCAAATGCTGAGCGCACCCGATGCTGGAAGTGCCGGCACATAAAATCCATAGTGATTCACTTTTCCATCGCCGTTGGTATCGACAGTTAATTTTTTCGAGTACTCTTTCAACTCTTCCCAAGTTTGCGGCGGTTTATTAGGATCCAGTCCGACTTTCTTAAACAAGTCTTTGTTATAAAGTAAAGCTAAAGTTGTTGCTTCCATCGGAATTGCATAAAGTGTGTCGTTCCACTTAGCATTGCTTATTAACTGCTGGAAGAAATCATTAAACTCTTCATCAGTAAAACCGTTTTCCCCGTTTATGAAATGATCCATTTTATAAATTGCATCAGCAAGCACAAGTTTATCGAGAAAGTCGGAGTGTACCCATGCTAAATCCGGTGTGGTGTTGCTTTGTATCGCAGTAATTAGTTTCTGCACAAGCGGATCGCCGGAAGGAACATATTGTTCAATAATTTTTACATTGTTATTTTCTTTCTCATATTGATCGAGTAATTCTATTAAGGCTGGATGAGTATTTGCAACGAAGCTGTGCCAAAAAGTTAATTCAATTTTTGATGAGGCGGATTCATGATTGTTTTTACAAGACAACAATGTTAGCAGTGAAATTAATACAACGACTACTAAAACACTCCATACTTTCATTTTATTTCCGGTGAATGAGATTAGTCATTAAAAACAGAAAGATATTCTTCAAAGAATTTTTCTTTATTTACATCAACAGCAACGAGATGATTACCGCCTTCTTTACCCGGATGCCAATGAGTTAAGCCCATCTTTTCTTTGTTATCCAAATCAACAACAACTTGTCCTTTTTCAAATTTGCATATCGATTCATTGAATATACTAGCAGCAACAAGCGGATCGTGAAATGTAATAGCATCCCATTCTTCAAACCAGACTTGTGAAAAATCCAATACCGGTTTGAGCAAATCGTGTTTACATATTTCTGCGAATTCATCCGAGTCCATTGTAACTCTTGAAGTAATATCTATTCCTACAGAATGATGATTTTTTGCGTTGGCGTAATAAGTTATAAACGAGGCGTGATAATCTCCTTCGGCATTCCACTCGACATCACTGTAAGCAGGCGCTTCGAGATTATAGTTGCCCGCCATTGTATAAATACTTTTAAGTAATGACGGAATCTCAGGATCAATCGAAAAGAGTAACCCGATATTCGTAAGGGGACCGATCGTAAGTAAAATTATTTCACCGGGATTTTGTCTTATTGTTTTACGCAGGAATTCAATCGCTTCACCTCGGGGAAAATTAGTCTCGTGTTCCCATTTATCCAATACCTTTGCCTGCTGTGCTTTTGTTTGAAGCTGTTCACGGATAAGCGGTTTTTCTATGCCGGGATAAATCGGAATATCTTTGGCTGCAATTTTACACAATGCACTTGCCATCATTGCTCGTTTATTTGCTTCTCCGGTTACGGTTGTTATTCCAACCAAATCGCAATTCGGATTAGCAAGCAGATATACGAGTGCAACAGCATCGTCTATGTCGGTTCCGATGTCGGTATCGAGGAGTATTTTTTGTCTCAAAGTTTCTCTCTTTCTTAGTAAACCGTTAAAACGGTTGGGATGTCTTTTCTTATCTCATTAACCCACGAATTAATTCGTGGGTTAATACAAAGTCATAGAAAGCCTCTAACCGTTTCAACGGTTTACAAAACCTATCTAACTCTTTTCCCGTTCTCTAAAAATTTTTCATCCAATCCTTTCAGTGAGCCGTCGGTTTCGTAAATAATTTCCGGAGAAAATTGAATAGCCCAAGCTCTTCTCATTTCGTTAGTATTATTCGGACCGGAGCGATGAAAGCATGTACTTGAAAAGACTGCAATCGAACCGGCTTTTGCGACAACCGGAACACCCGTTTCATCACCAAAATATCCGACACGGTCATTCGATCCTTCCATCACTTTATGTTCAATTTTATCTTTTGTACCCACTTTAGAATACGGCAATAAGTATATAGTCCCATTTTCTTCGTTTACATCAACCAAAGGAATCCAACAGTTTACATAAGGTTTATGTTCACTGTCAACGTAACCGGAATCCTGATGCCATGTAAACTCGGCTCCTTTTTTATCTAACCCTTTTACAACAAACTGTTCCCAGAAGAGATAAGCAGCATCACCTATTGTTGCTTTACATATTTCAGCCATTAAATCGCTGAAAATAAATTCGCCCAATGCTTTGCGTTCTTTATAGGCAAGGAAAACAAAATAACGGCTGTTTTTTCTGCTTAAATTTAATTCTGTTACCCCTTGTCTCTCCATTTCAGCATCTTGTTCTGCGATCAGAGAATCACACTCATTGCGTAAAGTTTCGAGAACGTCATCAGGAATAACTTTATCAAGAATAAAAAATCCATCTTCTTGATATTGCCTCTTTTGTTCATCGGTTATATTTATTTTTTCCAGTGTCGTCATACCCTCACTCCTTTAAGTTATTTTAATATTGCCTCTTCCGATTCTTTATCAAAGTAATGCATCTTTGCAGCATCAATATATAACCGCATCTTTTGTCCCGGTTCCGGTTCTTCAAGGGCAGCTATTCTTGCAATACAGTTTGAGTCGGCTATATTGAAGTATAGAAAAATTTCATTACCCATCGGCTCGGTTACATCAAGTGTTACTTCAATTTCATCCATACTCTCTGCTTTTGCAGTGGTTGGATGATGAATGTTTTCCGGACGAATACCGGCTGTTATTTCTTTATCGACATAATTTTCTAAAGCAGGTTCATGATCGGTAAATACTTTTATCTTAACAGTATTTTCATTATCAATAAAGTACAGTCCGTTCTCTTTAATGATTTTACCATCCACAAAATTCATAGAAGGTGAACCGATAAATCCGGCAACAAATTTATTAGCAGGATGATTGTATAATTTCAGCGGAGTATCAATTTGGTGAATATCACCATCCTTCATAATTACAATTCTATCACCCATGGTCATCGCTTCGGTTTGATCGTGTGTTACGTAAATCATTGTTGCTTCCAGTTTTTGATGAAGCTTGGAAATTTCCGTACGCATTTGAACTCTGAGCTTTGCATCAAGATTACTTAACGGTTCATCAAACAAAAACACTTTTGGGTGCCGGACAATCGCCCTCCCGACAGCAACTCTCTGTCTTTGTCCGCCCGAAAGTGCTTTAGGTTTTCTATCAAGTAAATCAGTGATTCCCAAAATTTCTGCTGCTTCATTGACTCTCTGTTTTATCTGATCTTTTTTGTACTTCCGAAGTTTTAAGCCGAAGCCCATATTCTCCGCAACGGTCATATGTGGATACAAAGCATAATTCTGGAATACCATAGCAATGTTCCGATTCTTTGGTGAAACATTGTTCACTAATTCGTTATCGATATAAAGTTCGCCTTCTGTTATTTCTTCGAGTCCGGCAATCATTCTAAGTGTTGTAGATTTTCCGCAGCCCGAGGGTCCGACCAAAACCAAAAACTCTTTATCTTTTACTTCTATGTTTGCGTTGCGAACCGCAACAGTTCCGCCCTCGTATACTTTAGTCACATTTTTTAGAACTACATCCGCCATAAGTCACCTTTGTAATATTTTGATGATAATTTAATTTGCTTATTAATTTGAATATTTCTCCACGGCGTTGCTTATATTGACAAAAGTGCTCTTAAGCGTGCCGTAAAGATTCTTATAAATATTGTAGAAATCTTCATATATATTGATATTTTCTTTATTCGGGGTTGTCGTCGATTTTATTTTAATCATTGAATCGCAGGCATGGTCAACCGAGTTAAATTCTTTTGATGCAACCGCCGCAAGAATTGCCGCACCATAAGGTGCACCTTCCGTTGATGAAAGAGTTACAATTTCTTTATTTAACAAATCAGATAATATTTGAATCCATATTTTACTTTTTGCACCGCCGCCGGAGATACGAACTTGTTCTGTTTTTACACCGAGTTCTTCATTTAACATAAAACAGTCTCGCAAACTATATGCAACTCCTTCCAAAACTGCTCTTGTAAAATGTGCCGAGTTATGCCGAACTGTTGCACCGATAAAAGTTCCTTTAGCATTTGCATCAGCATAGGGTGTGCGTTCACCACTTAAATATGGTAAGAAGAATAAACCTTCCGAACCGGGTTGAATATCTTCGGCAGCTTTGGTCAATTTGGAATATTCAACTCCTTTGTGAAAAGTATTTCTATACCACTGTAACGAGCCCGCGGCCGAAAGTGTAACTCCCATTACATGCCATGCATCCGGAACTGCGTGACAGAAGGAATGAACCTTTCCATTTGCTTCTATTCGCGGCATATCACTGTGAGCGAATACAACTCCGGATGTACCAAGTACAAGCGAAGTAATTCCTTCCTTTACCGTCCCGGTTCCAACTCCGCCTGCCGCTTGATCACCACCGCCGGCAGCAACTATTAAATTTTCCGGTAGGTTTAATTCTTCGCAAAATTCTTTTTTAACTCTTCCGGTTATCTCAGCCGATTCATAAAGCTGTGGCATCCATTCTTTTGGAATTTCAAGTCCCGATGAAATTTCATCCGACCATTTTCTCTCAGGTACGTTTAACAAAGAAGTACCCGAAGCATCCGAGACATCAGTTGCGAGTTCACCTGTTAATCTGAATCTTATATAATCTTTAGGAAGAAGAATTTTTTTAATTTTATTATAGTTGTCCGGTTCATTACTCTTTATCCACAAAATTTTGGGAGCCGTAAATCCGGTAAGAACTTGATTACCGGTAATTTTTATCAAATTGTCGAAACCAATTTTGGATGTAATCTCTTCACATTCTTTTACGGTTCTTTGGTCATTCCACATAATACATGGTCGAACAACATTCATGTTTTCATCAAGTGTAACTAAACCGTGCATCTGCCCAGTTAAACCGATTCCTTTTATTTCTTCTTTCTTAACTTTAGATGCAACTGATTGAATACTTTTCTTGCTTGCTGCCCACCAATCTTCCGGATTCTGCTCGGTCCAATTTGGTTTGGGAGTAAGCATTGGGTATTCATTTGTTGCTGAAGAAATCACTTCACCTTTTTCATTTATGAGCAGAGCTTTTGCTCCACTTGTGCCTACATCAAGTCCGATGAAATAACTCATTTAACTTTTACCTCTTCTTTATCTACATATTTTGAAACCCATTGCGATAATCTTTTACCAAGTTGTTTACATGCATCGATTTCTTTTTGTTCGCGCGGCTCGCCTGCACAAATCGCACCGTAATGGAGCGTAAACTTATCGGCTACATAATCGGTTAAACCGAAAACGAGGAATCCAAAGTTCATTAAGATTGTCATTAGCGACATACAAGTAATTTCAGCACCGCCTCCCCATCCGCCTTGGGACGAAAATGCACAGCCGATTTTACCATCGATTTTTCCCCAAACATTATCGCCTATCTCATCCCAAAACCTTTTCATTTTCCAAGAAACGATTCCCATGTTGGTCGGTGAACCGAGCGCAATTCCATCGCACCACTCAACATCTTTGTAAGTTGCGTCATCTACTTTTTTAATTCTTACTTCGTGATCACCAAATGATTCAGCACCTTCTCGAACATACTGCGCCATCTTTTCCGTGTTGCCGCTTTCACTGTCATATAGAACTAATACTTTTCCCATATCTCAATTTACTTTTATTTTTGGTAGATAATATTGTTTATAGTTTTCAGTCCAGAAATTTTGGTAATACCAATGCGGATAATATTGGTATGGTTCGCTCAATTCATCTAATTTACTAACTTCATCGTTCGTCAATTGCCAATCACTCGATTTTACATTATCGAGTAATTGATCGATGTTTCTAATTCCAACAACTACACTTGATACGCCTTGTTTTCTAAGTAGATAATTTAAAGATACCTGAGTAACTGTTACGTTTCTTTCTTTTGCAATCTTTTCGAGTTCATCTAGAATTTTTTCGCCTTGTTCAATGTTGTAGGGATTATGATCACCCGGATTTTTCATTCTTGTATCTTTAGGCCAATTGTTCTTATCCCTGTATTTACCGGTTAGTATTCCACCTTGAAGCGGACCCCAAACCATTGTTCCAATACCATACTCGAGTGAAGCCGGAATGATATCTAGTTCCAGATCTCTTCTTAAAATATTATAACTCGCCTGATGCGCAATCAATTTTTGATAATTATGATGTTCCGAAATGTAATGTGCTTTTGTTAGAATCCAAGCCGGAAAATTTGAACAACCGATGTATCTTACTTTACCATCGGCGACTAATTGAGTAAGAGAGTCAAGAGTTTCTTCCAAAGGCGTTACAAAATCCAAAGCATGAATTAAGTATAAGTCAATGTAGTCGGTTTGCAGTCTTTTTAGACTTGCTTCACATGCGTCGATTACTCGCTTTCTTGAAAGACCTTTACCGTGCAATTCGTCGTTCATTTCAAATCCGAACTTAGTACAGATTATTGCATCTTTTCTTCTGTTCGCGAGAGCTTTGCCTAACATTTCTTCGGAATTGCCTGAAGAATAAAAATCCGCCGTATCAAAAAAATTGACTCCGTTATCAAGAGCGGATTTTACAAGTTCATCGGCATCATTTTGATTAAGTTCGCCAAGATGAGTCCAACCGTTAGAACCGGTGAACGTCATCGCACCAAAACATATTTCGGAAACGTTTAAACCTGAGTTGCCCATTCTTCTATAATTCATAACGTACTCTTATTATGTGTGTGATTCCAAAGATGTCCTTCACGTTTTTGTCCAACCAAAGAAGTCTCAAACCAAACACCTCCAATTGTTTTATACACTATCGGGAAATCATGATGATCACCCGCTTTTGTAAATACACAATCCCCTGCTCTTACATCATACCTCCTGCCTTCAGTCACTACTACACCTCTTCCTTCGAATAAAATCCAGAACTCATCGCAGTCGTGATAATGATTATCGAACTCTGTATTTCTTTCATAATCAGTTGGGTCACCGGTGTTTTTAGGATAATCGGTTTCACTCAATTGAAACACACCGCGAGTTCCTGTTTGGCCATTCCATTTCCCACCTATTCGGATAATCACCGAATTTTCAAAAGCAATAATTTGTTTAAGTTTGTTTTTAGCTAGTGAATACTCTTCGACATCATTTTTATTTATATCACGAATATGATTTTCCGTCTTTACGAGAGCTTTACCTCTTCCCATCAAAAGAACTTCTTTTTCTTGATGGTTATTAATTTTATATACTTCATTAGCATTGAGATGAATAATATCTATTACTTCAACTTCGCTTTCTTTTAACGCTGCTTTATTCTTATAATCAAAAACGGGCATATTTATTAACCTTCATATTTTGGAAGCATCGGAACGTCGTTTATATCCGGCCCGAAGAATTTATAAATTATTAAGTCTTTATCACCGGTATTTGTTACTTCGATTTCTTTAACGGCTTTATCGTGACATACAATCAGTTCATCCTGTTCAAAGTTTTCACCTTCAATTTCTAATCCGTCAAAAGTACCTTCGCCTCTCCAAACTAAAATGTTGTAAACGCCTTTATCTTTACCGACAAATTTACCACCCGGTTTTACGACTAACTTTTTGCCGCTGAATTTATTTGTGTTGTAAAATATCCAATACTCTTCTCCGCCTTCTTGTTTTGTTTCTTCAATTAATAACGGTGGTGTGTGACGATTTTCATAAAAGTAAGGGTCACCGCTTATTTCCCAGTTGATCATTTCGAGAATTATTTTTTCACCTTTTTCTTTTCTATCATTTTCAGTTACATCTTTCCACAATAATTCTTTGTCGATTATTTTGCCGCCCGTTTTAGCCTGCAACATTGCGAATACATCGGAGTCTTCCTGAAGTTCAATCGTTAATGCAGAACCGGGAGCATGAAGAACACCTGAAGGAACATGGTACCCGTCGCCGGGAATTTGCATAAAGGCCCTTGCATGCTGAAGTATTGCATCATCTTTCCATTCAATTAAATGAGGCAGAAGCAAGTCATACTTTTTCTGCTGAGCAATGTAAGGATGAACACCGAAGTAAGTTTCAGCTTCTTCGCCCAATGGAACATCTTCCGGAAAATAATATGCTTCCTCTTTAGAATTGCATCCGACAAGTTTTGCATGATGTTCCATTTGATGAATGTGATAAGGTAAACGGTACTTGTAATCAAAAATTTTGGGGAGACGTTTTAAACCGTTATAATATTTTGAATATTCTTCACCAAGAATTTCGTGTGGAAGTAATTCTACAGCTTCTTTTAATGTGATTTCTTCATCGCTATTTATACTCAGAATGCTTAATCCCTCATTCGGAACCGAAACTTTATTATCAGCTTTTGTGGTTGAACCGACCCATCGTTCACATATTCCGCCGCGCTCGCCAAGTTCATATTGTTCTTCAGGCAAACCGAGTCTTCTTCCGGGCGGAAGAAAATCACGTGCAACCCAAGCGGGTTTTAATCTTATTATTCCGTCGTTTTGTTTGATAGCATTGAGTATAGTTTTTTTCTTATCGGTCATTTTATTTACCTGTAATTAATTTTATATCGATCTTTGGTTTGAAAACTTCACTTGATATATAATTGATTAAATTATTTCTCAGCGTTACGACATATGGATCATTTTGATTTGACAGATTAAAAGTCGTTAAAAGAATTTTCCCTTTCCCGTAATTCATTTCTATTACGTAACCGGAATTAATATAAATCCACGCAATAAAAATACCTGCGGGAACTGAATCGAATTGCTCTTGAGAGATTTCACTTATTACATAATCCGGTAAAATCCCAGACGCTTCAAAGCCGAATGACTTTCCGAAATTGATATTTTGAAATACGGGATGATTAGGATCATACCAATTCAATGCGGATGCCCAATTGCCGTCAAGCCAATCACTATCACGTGATATAATTTTATATGGGAATGTTTCGGGAAGCGATTCTATACCGTCGGCCATACATAAAAGCGTTTCACCGGATTTAACTTTTTCCAAAATATTCTTGTCAATTCTATTTGTAATAAATATATCTTCCTTCTCATTCTCTTCAACCATCGGATAAACAAAAATATCGAGATAATTTTCAGCGATCCTCTTTCCGTTAGAGATTAACTCTAAATCAACTTTCACTTTTTGCGGTTCACCCATTTCATCTATTGAAAATTTTATTTCCGCAATCTTTTTAACATCTGTTACGTTGATTATTTTATCAATCTTTATTTTCCCCTGGTCAAAGTTTTCAGCACTCCATTTCAGTGATAAGTTCGATAAATCTGCGCCGCTGAAATAAGAAAAGAAGATGTTAATGTTTATCTCATTACCGGCAAAGTAGTTTAGTTTTTCAGTCCGGGGAATAATAACATCCTGCCGTTGAATCATTTCCAGCATATTTTTATTTAATTTGAAGTTGCGCCACATATCGAGTAGACCATTGACTTCCCAATTTATGTCGGTAAACTCGGTAACGCAGTAACCTTGAATTGCATCGGCCAGACGAATTTCTTCAATTTCATATTTTAGTGCTTTGGTTTGAGCAATTTGACTTTCTTCTGCAAGTTCATCGTAATTTTTAAATATTCGATCATACTTGTAATCGATAAACCTTTGTTCTACACCGGCGGGAATTGTAATCCAATCATCATAAAAAACTCTATCGAACCAGAAAGGTTTTTCTTCAGGAAGTTTCGGCAGCCCCCAATTTCCGAATTCAGAAATCATCAAGACCTCATCACCGGTTTCTTTTGAATCACCGTGTTTACTGAAAAGCCATTTGGGACGGCTGTTTATTTCTTTTACTTGCTCAGTAAACTTTTTATGATTTTCCGGCATCGCCCAGTAGATATGATAATCATTTATATCTGTCTTAAGGTGGAAGTTACCCCAGCAGGCGCTGTTATCGACTATCAATCTTCCGACTGCTTTTTCTTTTACGTAATCAAATTCATCAAGCAGCCACTCTCTCTGATACTCTTTTGATAAATCGATTCCCCAGCTTTCGTTTATTAAACTTATTATCACTAGTGATGGATGATTCCAATCTCTTTTCAACATTTGATCAAAAGTATATCGCGATCTTACTTTTACGCTTTCGTCAAACACATCCCAATTTGGAATTTCATACCAAACTAATAATCCAAGTTCATCTGCGACTTCCATATATTCGTTTTCGGGAATTTTTATATGGCAGCGCATTGTGTTAATGCCGAGTTCGATTGCTTTCTGCATTTCGTCTCGTATATAATCTTTACTTGGACTTTTATAGACAGTCTCGGGATAAAAGTTTTGGTCCAGTGCAGAGATCATATAAAACGGTCTGCCGTTTAGGTAAAACTTGCCGTCTCTTTTAGTGAATTCTCGGAAGCCGAATTTATCTTCGTAAATATCTTTACCTAATTTTGCAATTACTTTGTATAGATTCGGTTTGCCGATATCCCATAATTTCGGGTTATCTATTTTGCCTTCGAAAGATATTTCTTTTGAGTCAGTCTCAAATGTCTTTTCGAAAACAGTTTGTTCATTGGGGGAAATTATTTTTATTATAACGTTTTCATTGGGAGTAAGAGTAAAATTATGATTAAGAGTAAGATTAAGAACAAACTCACCGGATTTTTTTGGCGTTACTTGAATAGTTTCGATAAAAACTTTTTCTTTGATTAATAACTCAACAGATTGCCAAATGCCGCTTGTTTGAACATACCAGCTTTGCTTTCCGTGCGGGATGTGCCAGTAACTTATTCCTCCTGTTCCCTCTTCATTTGATGCGGGATCATTTACCCGCAGTAATATTTCGTTATCGCCTTCTTTAATAAATTTAGTTACATCAAAATAGAACGGTGTGTAGCCGCCTTCGTGTTTACCGACTAATTGATTATTGACAAATAATTCACTCAAATAGTCCACAGCATCAAAGTGAATTAGATAACGCTTGTTTTCAATCTTTTCATCAATGGCAAAACTCTTCTTAAACCATCCGATACCTTGGTAATCAAGTAGTTCATCCGAATATAAATGCCAAGAGCCGGGGACTTGAACACTCATCCAATCGTTGTGTGAACCAATGTTGTCTATGTTCAAAACAATATTACTGTCGGCTGTAAATTGCCATTGACCATCGAGTGATATTTTCGTTTGTGAGTTAATCAAATTTGTTAACCCAATAATTATCATTACTACTTTAATCAATTTTTTCAATCCGATACCCAATATTATTATAGTATTGAAAGAACGCAGATGACACAGAAACTTTGGATACACACAGATAAAAATTAGCGACAATCTGTTTTTTCTGCGTCATCTGTGTTCCCTTATTCTCTAGCTTGATTCTTTCATAATTTAATGTTGTCACCATTGCTTAAAACTATTCAAGCGAACTGAGTGTCATTTAATTTATTTTAGTCTTCAATTCTCTTTTATATTTCTTCCACTTCTCAACAAACTCAACTTCTTTGCTCCGATCACCATAACCAACCGATGGCTTTTTGTAAACATTCAAATACCAGTCAATCGTGCTCGGCATCCATTCTTCAAATGTTCTCGATTTAAAATTCAAATCTTTCTTTGCTCTTTCAATACTGAAAATCGCGGTTTTATAAGTATTAAATGGAAATGCATGGCCATCAGGACTAACACTAAACGGGAGCTTTTCAAATACTTCTAAATCGACTTTAACTCTTTCCGGGTTTTTGTCAAGCAGATTGCAAAGTGCATCCAAGTAATCGTTCAGAGAAAATATTTCTTCCGAAGCAATGTTGTAAGCTTTGCCTTTACTCTCATCATGCTTTAGCAAATCAACAAATGCTTTTGCTAAGTCTTCAACAAAAATATGCTGAGAAGCATAATCTCCGCTGCCGGGAATTAATAATGGTTTACCGTCGAGAATTCTTTGGATCCAAAAGTAATCTCGAATAGCCGGATCGTGCGGACCGCAGACATAAGGTGCACGTATCATTGATACTTCAAACTTACCTTCGTTATGTGCTTTCCATAGAATATCCTCGCATTTTCTTTTATCAATTCCGTACTGCATTCCGAACGGATTGCGATCCCAGAATTTCATTAACGGATGTTTGTCATCTTCTTCCTTAATCGGATTTCTAATTACATCAGATACCATATAAACGGAAATCGTACTTGCGTGAATCAATCGAGGAACTTTTCCACCAAATACATCTGCCACCATATGTGATTCGTCGGTTGTGTAAGCGATCATATCATAAAGCACATCGTAATTATTTTCATTTGCTAGTTTGGTGAGAAATTCTTTATCGTGTCTATCTCCGTAAGCAAATTGAACTTTATTTTTATCGAACAATTCAATGCTTGATTCTCCGCGAGTTACCAGTGTCACATTGTGACCTTCTTCAATTAAAAGTTTCACAACATTGCTGCTTATAAATCCCGTTCCGCCTATCATTAATACTTTCATTGCATTTCCTACTTAATTAAAATCATCTTCCTTGTAACAAAATTATTTTGATATTCGATACGATAGAAGTAAACCCCTGATGATAAATTTCTTCCGTTGAATTCAATTGTATGTCTTCCGGAATTTTCAAATTTATCTACCAACAAACTTACTTCCCTTCCTATTGCATCGTATATTCTTAATTTGACTTCACCGGCTTCGGGCAAACTGTAGATTATTTTCGTAGCCGGGTTAAACGGGTTCGGATAGTTTTGTGATATTGAAAATTCGTTTGAAACTGCTTCATTTTTATTGTCTTCAACAGAGACTACTAATGCAACAGTATCGGCAAGACTTAATATTCTTGTTGTGTATTCCTCAATTGGAATTGTAATGTTTTCCAATCCTGTGTAATGCGATTGAAAATATTCGCCGTTAATTAAGTCGGTTAGGTAATATGTTTTTGATGAATCTAAATTCATTTCTTCAACGGGTAAACTAATTGAAGCACCAACATTCCTATCCCCCATATTAATCAAAACAATTACGTTTTCATTTTCTTGCCATCGTCTGAAAGCATAAGTAAAATCATTTGGATTAACACCAACCTCTGCAAAGTTTTCACTATATAGTGCGGGCGAATTAGTTCTTATTTCGGCTAATCTTTGGTAAAGCTGATAAAGTCCGTATCCATCTTGTTCGGGAATTGATGGTCCCGGTAAAAATATAAACTCCGTTTCGTAAGGATGACCTTGCGCACCGATTTCTTGTCCGTTGTAAACAAGTGGAACTCCATTTAATGCAAAAATTAATGTAGCGGCCATTTTAGTTCTTGCTTCACCGTGGTGAGTGATAAAGTGGTAAATGTCATTGTTACCGATAAATCGAAGAATTTTAGTATTTTCGGGAAATCCATTACCGTTGTTCGTCAAGGCATTCCGCAATTGATTTGCTCTATTGTTTTGGTTGCTGCTGTTAAATATTGTCGGATTCGAACTTTCGCTGTAAAAAGTTTGAAACACCCAATGCGAAACCCAACTTTCTTCGGCAAACCAATCGAATCCAACATCAAATCTTTTATCGAATGTTTCGGGCCAGCTTGCTTTGTCTTCGGCGAGCATTAAAATCTCGGGCTTCATACTCTTTAAAGCTAATCGCATTTCTTTTGCGAATTCGGGATCTCTTGCATTTACTCCCCAAATTGCATCGTAACGGTATCCGTCTATATTATATTTTTTTATCCAATATTTTGCCGCTTCGATCATCCATCTATCTACCTCGGGATTATCATAATTGTATATAACAAGGTCTTTCCAAAAGTAATACATCAATCCGTCCGATCTAGTATTGTAATGCTGTGAGTACGGCGCTCCGTCATCTTCTCTCAGATAAAAATTATAGTAGTGCGAATCTTCTCCATACGCTTTTGCATCTTGAGCATAAGGATGATCAATTGATGAATGATTTTGCACCAAATCAAACAATACACGCATCCCAAGACTTTTAGCGGTTTTAATCAGCTCGATTAATTCTGCTTCAGTTCCAAGATCACTTCGAAGTTTGAAATAACTTGTTATATCATAACCTTGTCCGCCATTGGCATTTCGCATAACGGGCTGAATCCAAATTGTATTAATGCCCATCTTTCTGATGTCGGGCAGTTTCTTTGTTATCTGTGCAAAGTGTTCACGAAGCGTAAAAATGTACGGCGTTATTTCATAAATTATTGCCGAGTCAATCCAAGCGGCGTAATCTGTTTTTATGTTAAATGGCGTAATTGAATTTGAATCGGCCGTGACAAAAGTGCCGAATAAAGCAGAATCATTTTCATTAGTTGTAACAAGTAATCTAAAATAGTATTCACCCAGCGGTGCATTGCTTGGTATAGATACCGTGGCGGTTGAGTCTTGACCGGTAATTGTAACAGCAGTGGGATTCGATTCGTCTGCATACCAATAAAAGTTCAATGGCAAGTCCTTCGGATTTTCAACAACCGATGCGTTGATTGTTACTTGATTACCGGACACTTGCGGAGTTAATCTAACGTCCGGTAATAAGTCGTAACCGAGTGTGAGATTTAAGGTATCTGAGTAAACAGCCGTCCCGGAGCTATCTATTCCAACAAATATCGTATTTTCTTTTTCATATAGTTTTATATCGACTGAAAACTCATTATTAATAATTTGAAACGGAATTTCTTCTTCATTAAAGTACAAAATTCCACTTGGACCAAAATCACCTTCGATTGAGCCGTTTATAACCTGCTCTTGTCCCCAAACAATTGCATCCTTTTTATGAAGAATAATTCCTCCTGCAAAAGTTGAACTTAATGTAACAAACAGAATAATAGAATTAATCAGAAACTTCATTATTATCCTTATTTATGATTTCGGTAACCTTCCCCACTTTTCAAGAAGTTCTTTTAATCTGTAAAACGAACGTTTTGGAGATGCATCTTCACGAACCAATCCACCGTTACGAATGAATGGTCTAAAGTCAGAAAAGTCATACCAATTTATTGCATGAATATCTTTTCGAGCATAATAAAGTGTAAATACTTCTTCCAGCCAATCGGCTTGAAGCTCTTCATCCCATCTTCTATGCCATTGATACGGGGCGTCCTCAATATTCATTTCATCAAGTTTTATTGCTTGTTCATAGTAACCGGCTGATGCACCGATTTCAGTTATGTAAATAGGTTTGTTGAATTTTTCCATTCTTTCCAACAAGCGGACTATATCGGATAGATCACGTTGCGGGAAATAAATTTGAACACCGAGAATATCGAAATCAACACCGTCGTTAATTAAATCTTCTACAAACTTTCTTGGTGAACGCAACGGTCTATCAGCGGCTTCGCTTGATCTTGCGTATCTTCCTCGTGCTGCATATTCAGCCCAGGGGCAGCAATTGTTAATTAATCTTTTTACGTTCGGGTTGACTTCTTTTACTGTATCGCAAGCAAGCTTTGTTATTTCGGAGGTCTGTTCCGGCGTGTGATGGTGAATATTTGCCCAGTCATGATATTCATTCACTACTTCCCAGCTTGCAAACTTGTCTCCGTAATGCCCGACTACCGTTTCGGTGTGACGTTTTACATAATCTTTGAGCTGTGAAAAGTTTTTATTCTTCAGCCAATCGGGAGTAACAACAGGATGGAACCAAAATAACGGTCTTCCTTCAATTGTTATATCATGATCTTGCAACCAGCTTACAATGTCATCCTTTATACCAAACTTGTGATCTCCTTCTTTCGGTTCGAAGAGCGGATACCAAGTATCCCAAATGTAATGAGTTACCGTAGCGAAATTGAACAACTCAACAAATCTCTTTGTCATGTCTTCCGACTTCGCCCAGATGTACTGACGTGATTCACATCCAAAATAGACTTTATCCGTTCTCTTCTGAATTTCAATTTGCTGGCGAGCATGTTCAAGTTCAATTTTTTCACCTGCCCAAAGAATATAATTCAATGCATGGTTAGCTATTTCACCGCTCTTCGGTCCGTTGGCTAATTTTCGTTTTGCATCGTTACAGAGTTCCTCTCCTAAGTTTACTAAATGTTCAACTTCGTTTGAAAATTTAGTACCCATTAACCCATAACGTTTTTTAACTTCTCTATTTCTAACAACACGCGAAAGAGCAAATTCATAATTAAGGTTTGAATCGGATGGAAAATCATCAACGCTGTAAAGTTTACCTCCGTTAGTAGCATCAAGAACAACATTGCCGAACCCTTCAACAAACCAGAGTGCATTGATCGAAAATCGTTTCCCTTTTATCGATTCTAGATCATCAATAACAACGGAACCTTGATTGAAGCGAACAGTTGATTTAAATGGATCGACATTTTCATCGGCAAGATAAACCCAAGTCGGCTCACCCATCCATTCATGTGGATAAGATTTAATCGACAGTTCTCTGTTCGTTTGAGCAAATATGTTTGATGATTTATCAATTAACGGAAGAGTTGTAAATGCAGCCGAAGCCATCAACCCTTTTTTTACAAAATTTCTTCTCGATTCGCGCATATATCTTCCTTTCATTTAAGAGATTTGAATTGTTGTTTTAGTTTTATCAACCGGTCGACTGCAGCTTTCTTTTCTCCTTTTGGTGAGCGAAGAATGCCGCCGCTTTTTAAGAAGCCGTACGGATCAACAAAGTCATACCAATTTGCAGCTTCAATGAATGCTTGTCCGTAAGCGTAAGTAAAAGTATACTCGAGCCAATCAGCCTGCAGTTCTTCATCCCAATGACGATGCCATTCGTAGGGATGCTGAGAATAACTTCCTTTATCTTCGTCAATAAATTCTTGTTTTATACCTATTGAAGGTGAACCGACTTCGGCAAGATGAACTTTTTTATCGAATTCTTTGTAGCGTTCTATTTGTAATATTTGATCCGACGCAGCTCTATGCGTAAAATAAACTTGAACACCGACTACATCGAAATCAACTCCTGCTTCAATAAGCTGTTTGGTAAATTGATGCGGTGTGCGTTGCGGATATTTTGCTTCTATATCATGCCACTTCCCTTTTTGAACGTAATCGCCGAAGGGACAGCAGTTATTTAAAAGCAGTTGAATATCTGGATTTGTTTTTCTTGCGGTTTCAAAAGTAATCTTTGTTAGTTCAATTGTCTGATCGTGATTTAGTTGAAGTTCATTTGCCCAATCGTGCATTTCGTTTACAACTTCCCAGACTTTTATCTTATCGCCGTAGTGAGAGATTACTGTGTGAACATGTTCTTCAATGTATTTTAATAAATCTTTGTAAGATTTTTTCTTAAGCCAATCCGGTGTTACCCATGTATGAGTCCAGAAAAGCGGTCTACCTTCAACGGTTATTCCCTTAGCTAAAAGTTTATCAAGAAGTTCATCACGTTCTTTGAATTGCTTATTTCCTTCTTCAGGTTCAAAGTCAACTACATCACCTTTTAAGTAATGTGTGATTGTCGCATAGTTAAAGAGTTCGGTGAATCGATCGAAGAAAAGATTTTGATCCATTTGGAAGTAACCCCGCGTATCACAGCCAAAAAAGAAATCTTCTCTATAACCAATTTTCGCTACATCAAATTTTGCTCTTTCCAATTCGAGTAAATCACTTACCCATAGTGCATGCTTTAATGCGGTCTGTGATTTTACTGCTGTTATATTCTCGTTTGTTTCTTTCGTCTTGTCAGCATCACTTAAATATTCTTGCGAAAGTTCGTGAAGAGTTTTTACCTCTCTTGACGGAATATATCCTTCGCTTAAAAACTTTTGCAGTCTTCGTTCGTTTCTTTTAACGCGTGAGTTTGCCAGTTCAAAATTAAGATTTAGTGTTTTGCTATCATCTTTTTTTAATGAATAAAACTCACCGCCGTTATCCGCACCAATGACAAGATATCCGTAACCTTCAACATTCCAGCGTAAGTTTATTCCAAACTTTTCAACTCCGAATGAATCTGTTATTGTAATTCCTTCTTTATCTAATTTTATATTTGACTTGAATACATCACCATATTGATCTGTCGCAAAGACAAATTCTTCAATGTGCGGACCGCGTCCGTTCTGCACGAAATATGGTTTGAATGTTAGTTTTGTTTGTGGCATACTTAGATATCTCTTTTTTGAATATTGCCGTCGGTTTTAACCGACGGAATGAGTCATCATTTTATTGGTTGGCTTTAGCCACATTGAAACAATATATGGGCTAAAGCCCATTAATTCTTTTTTTCTTTCCCGTTCGCTAAAGCGAACGGTAATTGATTACAAGCTTTTCCAATACTTCTGCATATTTTTCAATCTATCATAAATCGGTCTTGCGGGACCTGCGGGTGATTTTAAGAATCCGCCGTTATCTATAAATGAATACGGATCAACAAAGTCGTACCAATTGATTGCTTCTACCCAATCTTTAGCATAAAAGATTGTATAAATCTGGTCCATCCATTCAGCTTGCAGTTCATCATCCCAATGACGATGCCATGGATAAGGGAGTTCTGGTAATCCAACTTCACCGGACATGATTGATTCTTTTGTCGGGCCAGCCGTTGTTCCTATTTCTGTTATCTGAATTGGCCTGCCGTACTTTTTCAATCTTTCGGTCATTCTAATGTTATCAGCTAAATCTCGATTTGTATATTGGAAATACAACTGCTGTCCGGTTATGTCAAAATCAACTCCGGCTTCGTGACACATTTTTATAAATCTATGCGGAGTAATAATGTCATATCTTTCCGGTACAGTACTCCAGTCCATTAATTGAACATAATCAGCTTGTAAGCAACAGTTATTTATTAAGCGATGTACATTGGGATTTGTATCTTTTGCTACATCGGCAATCAGCTTTGCGATTTCCACCATTTGATCGGGGGTTAATTTTAACGGATTACCGGGATCATGCGCTTCGTTGATAATTTCCCAAGCGTACATTTCATCACCGTAATGACTGACTACTTCACGTGTGTGTCTTTCCAAATATTTCAAAAGCTCGGGATAACTTTTCTTCATTATCCAATCCGGCATACAGCAATCGGCAGACCAAAAGATCGGTCTTCCTTCAACCGTAACACCCCGTTTTCTTAATTCACTAAACTGTTCATCTCTATCGAGATAAGTGTATTTACCTTCTTCTTTTTCGAATCGGGGCAAGTAATGTGTGATCGTTGCATAATTAAAAATATCGCTGAACATATCGAGGAAATAATCTTTATCCATATGAGGATAACCCTTGGTATCGCAGCCGATAAAGAAATCTGGACGATGCCCGCGGAGGACAATATCTTTTCTCGCTTTATCAAGTTCAAGCATTTCTCCACCCCACATTGAATAGTAGAGAGATTTTTGCGAGAGCTGTGCTCGTTTCCATTCATCGGCAGAAACTCTTTGAGCATCGTGAAAATATTCTTCGCTTAAATCGAGATATGATTTAACATCTTTCTCGGGGAAGTATCCTTCTTTCATAAATTGATTATAACGTTCACGGTTTTTAACGAGACGAGATTTAGCAAGTTCGAAATTTAAATTGTACTGTTTCTCATTTCCGATTGAAGGAAGTTCATAAAACTCACCACCATTGTCGGCAGTCATATAAATAAATCCGAATCCTTCAACATTCCATCTAACATTAATTCCGATTTTATCTCGCCCTTCAGAGTTTGAAATTTTTACTCCGTCGGGGTAGGCAAATATATTAGAATAGAACGCATCCCAATTTTCATCACTTGCAAAAGCCCATTGCGGAAATTTCCAATCTTTTTCTCCCAAAGAATCCAGCGATTTTACCATTCCGTAATGCGGACCGCTGCCTTTCTGAACAATGTATGGTTTAAAAACAATTGTTCCCTGCTCGGTTGATTTTGGAACACGCGGTTTTGTTAAGATTGTTGGCGAGCCGAATATTGAATTAGCTGCAACCAAACCGCCAACACCTGCTAATGTAGAGTTCCGGACAAAATCTCTTCGCCTCATTTTTATCCTTGTTTAGTTCCGAGTGATTTCCATCTATTTTGCAATTCAATTATTCTGTTATATGATTCTTTCTTTTCACCGTTAGGGGATGCAATTATTCCTCCTTCTTTGATCCAGGAATATGGGTCAACAAAGTCATACCAATTAACAGCTTCAATCCATGGTTTGCTGTAAGCCAAAGTATAGAGACCTTCGAGCCATTCTGCTTGAAGGTCTTGATCCCAGTGACGGTGCCAGATGTACGGTTCATCCGGTAATCCAAGTCTTCCGTCATTAATTGAAGCTTTAGTTGGACCTGATGATGCACCCACTTCGGTTAATTGAACAGGTCTGCCAAATTGTTCATGTCGTTCGATTAATATAATTGTGTCTTGCAAATCACGGTATGGAAAGTACATCTGCTGACCCGTAATTGTAAAATCCACTCCGGCATCAACTAAGTCTTTCATAAATTTAACGGGAGTTCTTTGCGGATATTTTGCATCGAGTTCGCCCCATTTCTTGAGTTGAACATATTCGGCAAACGGGCAACAATTGTTAATCAAACGATGAACATTAGGAGCAGTATCTTTGGCTACATCGCAAGCTAACTTAGCTACTTCAACAATTTGTTCAGGAGTTAATTGTAATTCGTTCGCCCAATCGTGTGCTTCATTGACAACTTCCCATGCATACATTTCGTCGCCGTAATGACCTACTACTTCTTTGGTATGAGATTCAACATATTTTAGTAATTGATCATAAGATTTGTTGCGTAGCCAATCTGGAGTAACGGTTCTATAAAACCAAAAGAGCGGACGTCCTTCGACAGTTATATTTCGTTTTCGTAATTCTTTATGAAGCGCCGTTCTTAAATTGAATTGTTTTTCACCTTCACGCGGTTCAAAGTCCTGATATTTTTCACTTTTCAAATAATGCGTAATGGTTGCATAGTTAAATGCCGGTTCAAATAAATCCATAAACAAATCCGGATCCATTTGTAAATAACCCCGTGCATCACAGCCGATAAAGAAATCGGGACGATAACCGGTTTTCAGTATTGTAGAATTTGCCTTTTCTAATTCAAGTTTTTCACCGGCTACCATTGCATAGTAGAGAGAGTTTTGAGCAAGCTGAGAAAATTTATATTCATTGTTCATTAATTTTTCCGAATCTTCAAGAAGTTCCTCGGATAAGTCCAGCAGTGATGCAACTTCTCTCGATGGTTCAAAATTTCCTTTGCGTTTTCTGTTTCTGTATACTCTGCTTTTTGCTAATTCATAATTAAGATTAAGTTCTTTAGTTTTTCCTTTTTCGGGAAGCGTATAAAATTCACCTCCGTTATCGGCGGTAATAAAAATGTATCCGAAATTTTCTACGTGCCATCGAACATCGATCCCGAATTTTTCCGTTCCTTCAGCATCGCTTATCACAACACCTTTGTTATCGGCAGTAATATTTGAATGAAATGCATCCCAGTTATGATCACTAGCATATGCCCAATCAAGTAAATGCGGACCTTTACCGCTTTGTACAAACACAGGTTTGAAAACAAGTCTACCTTTTTCTGTGTTATAACCGGTACGCTTCGGTGTAAGTACGGTTGGTGCACCCAAAATCGATGAACCGACGGACAAACCGACACCGGTTATCATTGTGTTACGCAGAAAATCTCGTCTTCTCATTTTTATTATCCTTGTAATGTTGTTTGCTTTCTTTCAATATTGTCATTCTGAGTCCCGATGTCTTTTATCGGGCGAAGAATCTCACTTCAAAATATTTCGAATTACTTGAGGTGAGATTCCTCCCCGCATAAGGCGCGAGTCGGAATGACATTTTTTGATTTTTCAAATAAACCTATCAACCACTTTCTTAAATCTATGATATGAAGCTTTCTTTTCACCTTTAATATTTTTTAACAGTGCACCGTTCTGCATATATGAATGCGGTTCGACAAAATCGAACCAGTTGCCTGCTTTGATGTATGGTTTACTGTAAATCAAAGTATAAAACTGTTCAATCCAATCGCCTTGTGTTTCTTCATCCCAGTGATGATGCCACAAATATGGTCCTTCCGGGGGGAATGGTTCATCTGTCATTTTAACCGAGTATTCAGTTGGTCCGCCTGGACAACCGATTTCGGAAATGTGCATCGGTTTACCGAACTCTTCATATCGTTCGATTAACATTATTGTATCTTGTAAATCTCTGTAAGGGAAATACATTTGTTGTTCTATTATGTCAATGTCGATTCCCGCATCTAAAATATCTCTCGTGAACTGAACCGGAGTTCTCTGCGGGTAGACTGCAGGTGAACCGGAATAACTTTTCATTCCCACATATTCTGCGAAAGGACAGCAATTGTTAATTGTTCTTTTAACAGTTGGAACAGTTTCTTTTGCTGCATCGGTTATAATTCCGGTTAACTCGTTTATTTGTTTATGATCGAGATGAAATTCATTTGCCCAATCGTGTAATTCATTTACCATTTCCCAAGCGTACATTTTTTCGCCGTAATACTTGGTGACTTTGCGAGTGTTTTCATCAACATACTTGAGAAGTTCGCCATACTTCATGCCGCGCATCCAATCGGGCATGCAGCAATCGTGGAACCAATAAAGTAATCTACCTTGGGATTTTATTCCATGTTCTGCAAGCGTATCAATTAAATGTTCGCGGATTTTAAAATTGTGTTTACCCCGTTGCGGTTCAAAGTCGCGGTTGATTGCATTATTACTTTGCGGTACAAAAGTTATGTTCGCATAATTGAATAACGGAACGAAGTTTTCTAAAAATATATCCTGATCCATTTGATAAAACGCTCTGGCATCACAACCGATAAAGAAATCGTTTCGTTTACCCATTCTTTCGATTTCGAAATTTGCTTTATCGAGTTCAATTTTTTCGGAAGCCCACAATGCATACATCAAACTTTTTTGTGAAAGCTCAGCGCATTTTTCTTTATCGTTTTTAGACTTTGCTGCATCTTCAAAAAGTGTTTGTGAAAATGAATGAAGTCCGGCGGATTCCGTTGAAGGTTTCCAACCGTTCTTTGAATGAAGTTTTATTCTTCTTTCGTTTCTTGCCACACGGCTTTTAGCAAATTCATATTGTAAAACAAACTCTTGCGATTTCCCTTCAGGCGGAAGTTCATAAAATTCACCGCCGTTATCTGCCGTGATGTTGGTGTATCCAAATCCTTCTACATTCCATCTTGCATTAATTCCGAATTTCTTTTTCCCTTTTGAATCGGAAATTTTTATTCCGTCCGACGCTAATTCAATATTAGAATAAAACGTGTCCCAATCTTTGTCGGTTGCCCAGACTAAATGGTATAAATGCGGACCCATTCCTTTCTGAACATACATCGGCTTAAAAATTAGTTCACCGCCGAGTGTACTCTTTGAGACACGCGATGATGTTAAAATAGTCGGAGCAGATAAAATCGATTTTGTTGCCGCAATAGTTCCAACACTTCCAATCAAAGTATTTCTAATGAATTTTCTTCTGTTCATTTATTGACTCAAATTTGTTGATTGGTGAAATCGTGGTTCTTTCATTACAAATAAGAACCAATACGCAGAAAGAACAGCAAAAAATCCTGCTAAAACGAAAACCGGAATGTAACCGAACATATCAGCCAGCCAGCCGGCAAATATTCCGGATAGCACAAACGGGACTGTTATTACATTGGTTAAGGAAACATAAGTTGAAGTTTCCTCTTCGGGTGACAACTCTGCAATAATTGTAATTCGCGAGACTTGAATTAATGCAAGCGTCATTGCCGAAAAAACAAACACGGAGTAATAAAGAAATAACGTCTGAGTAACTATCGCCAGCAGACAAGCAATTGCTGTAAACAGAGCACCAAAGAATAGATTAATTCTATGACCATACTTATCCGCTAAAAAACCGAACAATAGACTTGCAACAACTGTTGCACTCATCATTACAATTGTGAAATCACCGGCGTAACCGGTCGTGAGACTAAATTTTTCAAATGCGTAAACTGTATAAAATGCGTTTGCCATTCCGGCAAGAACCATTAACACATCTGCAATCAGATAGCTGCGGTAGTTCTTTTCTTCCTTCAATATTTGAGGAAGTCCCCACAAAAATTCTTTCCAGTGAATGGCTTTTGCTGCGGTATTCACTTTTTCTTCTTTAAGTAATCCGAGAAACAAATAAGATATCATCATAACTAAAAATGCCACACCGAACAGAAAGGAAAAATTAGCCGGGTACTGAACATTATCGAGAACTTGCTTTGCAACGTACCCGGCAAATATGCCCATCACAGCACCAAGAGTGACTCGGAAAGCGAACAACCTACCACGTATGTGAGTCGGGGTAATTTTTGTAAGTAAATCAAACCAAGCAGGCAAATTCATTCCGCCGCCGAATGCAGCAAATAGAAATCCGCTGAAGAAAATAATAAGTCCTAATTCCGCACTTACTTCACTGATAACAAAATAACCTAACAGAGCAAGTATCATCCAAGGTAACCGCTGAATAAATGCAGTGAACATCACAACCTTTTTCTTCGATTGCTGCTTGCGCACATAGTTAGCGGTAAATATCTGCGGCAAATGAAAACCGATAGTCCAAATAACCGGTATTAATCCAACTGCGAGATTTGTACCGCCAATCTTTTTTACATAAACCGGAATCACTGTATTTAATGCGACAAAGTTCATGGCAAACGCAAATATTGCTCCGTCAAAAACATTCAAAATGAAATTACGTTTAACGGTACCAGACCAATTATAAGAAGGAAGCGAAAACTTACCCACAATAAACCTTAACCTCCTTAGCTTTCAAACTGAACGAACATGAAACATTGTTATCTTTTTTGTTGAGTTTTAATTTTTCACCGGTAAATTGCTCGGTTAACTCTACATCTTTATCATAGTTAAATGTTACTTCAGTGCTTACTTCTTTATCTTCTTTGTTTTGAAGAATGAGCATTAAACTCTTGCCGTCTTTCAATGTATCAACTCTTATTTTCACGTTATCTTTCACTTGTGGTTTATTAAGTGCAATTGCATGTTCAATCAATGAAGGGAAAAGTCTACCGATTTCATCAAGTCCTTTACGGTGATAATTCATCCCGGTATAAGATCCGATTTGTATTGCTTTTCCGTTACCATAATTTGAAATTGTTATTGCAGCTTTACCATCTTCAAACTTAGCTAAAGCTTCGGCACCGTTGAGTTCAAAAGTTTCTTTAACAAAACTTCCAATTACTTTAGCACCTTTTTTAAGTAACGGTAAATCGACTGTTAATTCTATTTCGACTTCATTGTTTTCGTCGGCAGGTTCAACGTTGCGCTGTTTAATTCCGAAGACTTCGTGAAGTCCGTAACCGGGAACGGTTTTTTCGTGATGACCGCCTTCTTTATTCCATCCGGCGGTATAACTTTCGCTTAAAAGAACTCCGCCCTTTTCGACCCAAGCTTTAATTTTTGCAGCAATCTTTTCATTAATTAAATATGGGAACGGAAGAACAAGTACTTTATAATTATCTAATTCACCGTTAGCAAAATCTTTGGGGTGAAGAAAATCACTTGTGATGTTTCTTTCATAAAGTGCTTTGTGAATTCCCAAAATTGAATCGGTTGCGCTTCCTTCCTTACCGGTTGATGCCCAAGCAAATATTTGGTTTTCCGGATTATACATTATTGCTACTTCTGCTTTCTCAGGTTCACCGTCCATTATCAAGTCAACATTTTTTTGCAAAACCTTTCCAACTTCGGCGTAATCTTCTAAGTAAGAAGTGTCATCCCCGTCAAGATAGGAAAGCCCCCAAGTAGGTGCCTCTCTTCCGAGAATTTCGGGACGGTACTGCCAAAAGATGAATCCCTTTTGATTACCGGCAACTCCGCTGAAAATAAATTTCTTAATATCATCAGCAGTGATCAATTCCGGTAAATCGAGAGTATAACCGGGAAGCATTAACATTTCTGCAGAGATAACAGGTTTACCTCTTGCACAAGAGCGAAGTATATCAATCATAGCCGCATCATCCATTTGTGTGAAACCGTGAAGATCGCCGTATTGCCCAACATTCCACGGGTCACTTGCAGTCGATGTTACCGGAAAACCTTGTATGAAAACGTGATGACACATTAACGGATGTTTTCCTTTATCAATTTCTTTTGCAACTTCAAATCTTTTCTTAACATTCTCCCCGAGAGTATGAACAAAGAACATCCTCCAATCGATCATATCGTTGAACGTATTTCTTGTAAGGGGAATTTCAGCTTGCTCAAAAGATTTATAATTTCTATTCCAGCTTCTATTCAATTCTTCAATCGAATCATATTTTGTGCTTAACCACTTTTTGAATTTTGTCTTGCAGTTATCACAGAAGCAAAGCATATCACCCATTTTATTTAGATCGTTTGCATAATCCCGCATCTCCGCCATGCTGCTTGTCAATTCCGGTTCACTTCCGACGTTCCATATTTCAAGAGCCGGATGATCTTTATATCTTTCAATCGATGCTCTCAAAAAATCGAAAAAGTGTTTGCTCACACCATCGTGATTAAAGCAGTAACCGAGACCACCTATTTGACGATGCGGTTGAGACTGCGGACCGATCTTTCTTCCGTTTAAAGTCACCATCGAAGCATCTTCATACTTTTTATAAATCCATGCGGGCGCTACATCAAAAATTGTATTAAGCATAACTTTTAAGTTATACTTCTGTGCCAGGTCCATTAACTCATCGATGTCGTCAAAATTGTATTCGCCTTCAACGGGATTATTCCACCGCCATTGAATCCAATACTTAACTGTATTAAATCCGAGTTTCGACATTCGTTTTAAATCTCGATCCCAATCCTCGCGATGCGGCGAAGGTGCTCTGTAATATTGTGAACCGAATGGAACGTAGTTTTCTTTTATAAGATTTCGCATTAATTACTCCGTAAATTTTTATATCACAAATTGAGATAGATGTTTGAGTCCGAGCTGCAGACCTTTCTTGGTTTTTTCAACCGAACCTTCCCAAACCGGGTCTTCATGCTCGATTGAAAGTACGTAATCGTATCCTTCTTCTTGTAAAGCAGAGATAAACTTCTGCCAATCAATTTCTCCCCAGCCCGGCATACGATAACGCCACCAGCCGGATTTCCAAGGTGTAGGATCAATTTGCTTTCCGAAAAGACCGTAGCGATAAACTCCATCGTCTAATATTTCAGTATCCTTTGCGTGTGCGTGAAATATTTTTGATTTGAATTCTTTTAATGCCACAATGTGATCGATGCCGAGCCAATACAAATGAGAAGGATCATAGTTCAATCCGAAGTTATCGCTCGGTACTTCATTGAATAAAGCTTCCCAAAGTTCAGGGGAGTAAGCATAGTTACCGGGCAGACCGAACTGAACCCAGTTTTCCATCGGGCAGTTTTCAATCATTATTTTTCTGCCTTTATCTTCTGCATACTTTAATATATCCCGAAAAACTTCACCAATCTCTTTCATGTTTTCTGTTGGAGTTTTGTCAGGTCTACTTCCGACAAAAGTACCGACCAGCTCAACATCGAGCATTTCTGCAGTATCAATCACTTTTTTAAGATGATTGAGATAATATTCTCTTTTCTTTAAATCGGGATGAAGATTGTTATCGTAATAAGCCATTGCAGAAATTTCCATATTATGTTCTTCAAATAAATCTTTGACTCTCTTAGCATCGTCTTTCGTAAAATTTGCGGCATCAATTTGACGTGCTTGATAATCCCTGTCGCTCTCAACAGGCCAAGCTGCAAGTTCAAGTGCTTGAAAGCCCGCGCCAGCCGACCACTTAACCATTTCTTCCAAACTTAATGTTGGAAAACAAGCTGTGATGTAACCTAATTTCATATTGTACTCCTTATTCTTCTTCTATTATTTCTAATCTCTACTGTACTTATTTTTAAATACAATTGAACGCAGATAACACAGATACGACATATTTTCGCTGATTAAAAATCTGTGTAAATCTGTTCAATCAGCGTCATCTGTGTTCCATTTTTGTTTTAAGCAAAAATAAATTGCATCATTCAATTTCAACCCATTTCTGTTCTTTATTGCTTTTCAGTATCGCTTCAACAATTTTATTTTCAATATGTCCGTCCGCGAAAGTTGGGAAATCCGGTTTGTCTTTTTGCTGGTCTTTACCATCGCGAATGAATTGATAAAAGTTTGCGAATAAATTTTTCGGTCCATCAGGATAACCTTCCGGATGACCACCAGGATAGCTTGCATATTTTCTGACACTTTCATCAATCAATGCAGGATCTTTTAATACCATTTCATTCGGTTTTTCTCTATAGCCGACCCACATTTCATTAGGTCTTTCTTGATTCCAGGATATTGCTTTTTTACTTCCGTCAATTTCAAAACTGAAATGATTTTTTCTTCCTGCACTAACCTGTGAAACCGTGAAGACACCGTGAGTACCGTTTTCAAATTGAATTAAAACAGAACCTGCATCTTCAGTATTGATTTCAATTTCTTGATATTCGGTCGAACCGCTTTCTTCTTTCCCTTTAAATGTTGCAACTTGTTTTGTCGGTTTTTTTCTTTTTTTATGAATAGTAACCAAGTTTGCAAATACGCGTTTGATTTTTTGTCCCGTTACAAACTGAACAGTATCGCACCAATGTGAACCTATATCTGCAATCGCGCGTGATGTTCCGCTTAACTCGGTTTCTAATCGCCAATTATAATCCGTATCCAAGTAAAGCCAATCTTGCAAATAATTTCCGTGAACTAAATAGATATCACCGACGTTCCCTTTCTCAATTTCAACTCTTGCATTCTGAACCAAAGGATAAAATCGATAATTAAAGTTGATTCCGTTTACTATATTTTTCCTTTTCAATAACTTTAGAAGTTCATCAGATTCATTTGCAGTAAGAGTTAACGGTTTTTCCGAAAGAATATGTTTACCTCCTTCAATTGCCGCTTTGTTTATTTCAAAATGTAGATAGTTAGGTGTACAATTGTGGATTACTTCTACTTCATCGTCTTTCATTACTTCTTGCCAATCTTTATAATACGTTGGAATGTCATATTTTGATTGTAATTCTTCTGCGCCGGATTCATCATCTGAAGCAATTGCAACAACATCAACACCGCCGATTCTCTGCAGCGCTTCGATGTGTGCACCGCCCATAAATCCAGAACCGATAACCGCTGTTTTTATCCGTCTCATAATTACTCCTTGTTTAATCTTTTTGCTCTTTCAATCATCTTACGAGTTTCGGGTGTATCCATTTCCTGCTCATAATTGTATAAACTAAGCGAAGGAATTACATTCAACTTTGCGTATGATTCTTCCTGAAGTTTGAACATGGGGTCAGATGTATGTTTGGTTAAAAGATGTGCCATAAACTTTGTATAATCACCAAACAAATAAGATGAAATCGGATGAATGTTTCGCCATTGAACTCTATCATCCATTCCATGAACTTCCGATATACTGTCGATACCGTGAATCTGTACAACCGGTAATCTCGGCAGTACTCTTTCATTAATCCCTTCTCCAGCAAAAAGTACATTTGGAAATTCTTCCTGTAATCGTTTTATGTGGTCATGCATTCCTTGAATAAAATTCGGTCCTCTATCATTGTTGAATGCAAGTAATGTTTGATCAACAAATACGGCATCTAGTTTGTATTTGTTAATTAAGTCACCCAGTATTTTTATCATCAAATCACCCCACTCTTTGTAACCGGGATTCATGTATGCAAAGAATGGTTCGGGAAGCCAGTCACCGTCGATGTCCAATCCCCAAGTAAGTTCTCGTCCCCAAGGATCGGTTGTAGTAAATTTTTTAAATTCTTCATAAAGGGGATGAACAAATGTCATTGCAAGAATGTTTGTGTGAATCATTACTTTATAGCCGAGTTCGTGTGCGGTATCGATAAGTTCTTTAAATTTCTTCGGACCGCCGCACTGTTTACTTGGGTCATAATTCGGAGCCAACGAATCAACTCCGTTATTTGCAAATCCGGGTAAATAAAGCAAAGTCTCTTTGGGGTTGTGAAGCTCTTTCCACTTTATTATTCTATCGATCATCTGTTCAAAAGTATGATGCGATCGCATTGTTTTTCTTGCGCCCCACAATTCGAGTATAAAGTTTATATCGTTCATCCACTTTGGAAAATGTGGATGATTTTTATATTCAACCAAGTTGAAATTTTCTTTCATCCATTTCTTATGAATATCAACACCGTTTTTCCAATCACCTTCAAACGGTTCAATAAAAAATTCATATTCAAGACAGTTGGAATTTAACGGAGCTGCCGCTTCGTGCCCGAATGTTATTTCAAAATTCTTTTTAGTATTTCCAACTCTTAACAATTTTAAGTCGTTCGATTTATCTTCCGACCGGAATATCAAACCACCGTTTTTTGTTTTGCCTATTACAAATTGTGAATTCCACCAAAACGGATATTTATAAGCAAGAGTTTTCCCTTTTGGCATATCATTGCTGATTGATTGTCCGCCTAATGCCGGGACTAAAACCTCCTCAAAATCAAATCCGTTTAATTTCCATTCTACCAGCCAAATTGGTCGCGGTGCATCAACTTTAATTTTGACAAGCACACCGTTAGCTGATTTTATGAATTCAACAACCGCTTTATATTCTTTGCTTTCATCAGCAAAGTGAAGTTGAATTGTATCTTGACTCTGTTCAATTGATTTTACAGATTGCAGCACTGTCGGATCTGAAACAGCATTGTGAGTTCTGATGATTAAAGATTGTTCTCCACCGGCACAAACCTTTGTGCTTTCTTTTAAAACAAAAAGACCATCAATTGAAAAGTCTTCTGCAAAATCGATTCGTAATGAATCGGACTGAATTTGTTGTGTCATATTAACCGTATTAGTTTTTCAAAATTGAAGTTCGAATTCTTTTATTTCTTTTTTGTAAACGTCTTCGTTAGGTGTTCCTTTTCTAAAAATTACAAAGTAAGATGATTCTTCTTTGCCGACCGGCAGACACGCTCCGTGCCAAATTGCTTTATCTATCACAACAGCTTCACCGATATCAACTTTGAATGCTTCAGCGTTTTCTTCCGGCTCTCCGTTTTTAAGTAACGGAAGAACAAACGGTGCATCGATCGGGATTAAGATTTCAGGAGTTAGTAAATGCCGCTCCATTCCGTTAATGATATTCTTCGGCTGTTTGTAAACTGTGCAAATCCCGATCTCTGTTGAGCCGTCAATTTCATAATTTGTTATATCGGACCAAAACTTAAAATCATCTGCTTGTGCTGTCGGTTTACCTTTTGGTGATTTTACTACTTTACCGAATTTCTTAAAGTTGACTTCGGTTATTGGTTTTGAGTTTATTGTAATCATAATTTGTTGCACTCTTTATTACTCATGTAACTAACTCATCCCCCTTTCATTCCCCCTTCTCTTGGTAAGCAATGCTGTCAACTTAAG
>NPIE01005723.1_pt1 | contig 34266 bp, 25 predicted proteins | sample 8637661 | NCBI WGS metagenome assembly NPIE01 (sample SAMN07420842, study PRJNA396082) | bioreactor metagenome | isolation source: sample BA12 brine-fed electro-methanogenic bioreactor BA | place: Japan: Kochi | collected 2016-12-09 | reverse complement strand
TAACCGGACACTACTGATTTTTTTCCTCCTTTTTTGTGACGTTGGGTAGCTTGTTTCTCACTCTCATTTTACTGTGCCTCTCAGACCTGGAGCTACCCCCGTATTTGGGTCGATATCGCCGGTCTTTTGGTCAGCCAAGCCCAACAGCCTCCTGAAAGGGGCAAATTTTTCTTATAATCCAAACCTTGGTTATACTTCTTCATCCTCTTGATATTTTTGGAGTTTTTGCGTCCCTCCCTTAATCGGGCAAAGTTTTCTTATGCCCATTCATCCGCACCACCCCAGCTGTCACAAACCATATAGCCCCCGGTTTCCGGTCACTTAACTGCCATCTTGCAATACTGGCATCATAGTTGCTCATTATGCCTCCGAACCAATATCAAACATCGTTTGATTTATGGCATTTAGTGAGAGACGTGTATTGCGGCCCGTTTGACGATCGGTGCCGGTGACCAAACGAGAGCCTTCAAAGACGTTGCCCAGCCACCTGGAGAGGTCATCCGGGAAAGGCCCAAGATTCTCCAACGAACGTTATATGCCAAGAAAGGGGAAACCATGAGCAGCCGAGTATTACCTCAATTTGACCTTCTCTCGCCTCGGAGCATTTCCGAAGCGGTCGACCTGCTGGCCCAACACCAGAGCCAGGTATCGGTCCTGGCCGGGGGGACCGATCTCCTGATCTGGAACTATATCCGGAAACAGGCCCCCCCCTCCCTCATGAGCCTCTCGGCGCTGGAGGGGCTCGACCGAATCGATGACGTCCCGGGGGAAGGTCTTCGCATCGGCGCCAAGGCCAAGGTGGCGCAGCTTTTAGACAGCCCGGTTGTCGCCGCCAAGTACCCGGCCCTGCACGAGGCCGCCATTACCTTCGCCACCCCGCAGATACGCAACATGGCAACGGTCATGGGGAACCTGCTGCGCGCCTCGCCGGCCGGGGACTGCTCCTGCGCCATTCTGGCCCTGGGAGCGACGGTGGCCCTGGCGAGCCGGCAGGGGAACCGGACGGTGGACATCGACGATTTCTGGGTTTCCTACGGCGTTACGGCCCGTCGCAGCGACGAACTTGCGGTGGAAGTCCGAATCCCCGAGCCGGCTTCCTCGACCCGCTCCGCCTTCCACCGCCTGACCCGAACCCATGAAGACCTCGCCAAGCTCAACGTCGCCGTTCGCCTCGAGATGGATCAGTCGGTCTGCCGGCGGGCGAGGGTTGCCATGGGCTGCGTCGGCCCCACCCCGTTGCGCCTGAAGCGGACCGAATCCCTCCTCAAAGGGGCCGAACTCACCGGGGAAACCCTCCGGAAGGTCGCCGAATCGGCCCGGGAGGAGGTCCAGCCCATTGATGACCAGCGCTCCTCAGCGGCCTATCGGCGGCAAGTGTCCGGGGTCATTCTCCGCAGGACCATCGAGCGGGCCATCGGGACCCACTGAACCCAAGCCGATAAAGCACACTTCAACAGGAGGCCTTATGAGAGCACCTTCCAATTCCGGAGCCTTGCGGACTGTTTTAATTGCATTCGCTCTGACTCTCCTTTTTACCACCCAGAGCTGGGCGGGAGGAGGACAGCACTATCCTAACGGGGCTGAGGACTTTGTCGTCGGGGCCATGCCCCCTCCGGGAACCTATCTGGTCAACTACCTGCTCTTCGCTCAGAAAGACCGTCTGGTGGACAACTCGGGGGACAGTGTCGGGGAGTTTTCGGGCGACGTGGTGGCCGAGGTGCCCCGATTCATCTACGTGAGCCCCTATACCCTGTTCGGGGCCAGCTGGGCAGCGCACCTCTTCATCCCCTACTACAGTGCCGACCTCGAATTCGGTCCGTCCGCCAGCGACCCCAAATCCATCATCGACTCCGACGAGGCCGGGATCGGCGACATCATCTTCAGCCCGATTGCGCTCGGTTGGCACTTCGGTCCCAACTTCCACGTTATTGCCGGCCTGGACATCTGGGCCCCCACGGGAGACTACGACAACGAGCGGCCGGCCAGCCAGATCCTCTCCCGCAACCACTGGACGTTCGAACCGGTGCTTGCCGCCACCTATCTCTGGAAGGGGTTCGACTTCTCCGCCAAGCTCATGTACGACTTCAACACCGAAAACGATGAGTTCCTGCTGCCCACCGGTCAGGAGGCCGATCTCGACCCCGGCCAGGAGTTCCACGCCGACTGGGCCATCGGCTACGCCCAGAAGAGTGGGCTTCGCTTCGGCCTGGTCGGCTACAACTACTGGCAGACCACCGACGACGAAATCGATGGGAGGAACGTCGACGACCAGAAGAGCCGCGTCGGAAGCATCGGGCCCGGGATCAAATACTGGCCCAACCAGGGACGTTTCAGCATGACCCTCAAGCACTACTGGGAGTACGGCGCCCGCAACATCGCCACCGGCCAGAACACCTGGTTCAAGATCGGCTACAAGTTCTGATCGACGCCCGATTCGGACAGCCAGCGATTTGCGCTAGCGAGACAAAGGAGACAGCCATGAAAACCCGATCGATTACGCTCTGCGTCAACGGAAAGGACCACCAGCTCACGGTGCCGGTCAACCGGACCCTTCTGCAGGCCCTGCGGGACGATCTCCGTCTGACCGAAACCAAATACGGCTGCGGCACCGGCGAATGCGGGGGATGCACGGTCCTGGTGGACGGCAAGGACAGCATCTGCGCCTGCCTGACTCTGGCCGTGGAGGCCGCAGGAAGACACCTCACCACCGTCGGCGGACTGACCCGCGAGGGCGAACTGCATCCGATCCAGATCGCCTTTATCGAAGAAGGCGCAATCCAGTGCGGCTACTGCACCCCGGGGATGATTATGAAAACCGCCAGCATCCTGGCCACCAACCCGACCCCCTCCGAGGAGGAGATCCGCAAGGGGCTGGAGGGCAATATCTGCCGGTGCACCGGGTATGAAAAGATCGTCCGGGCGGTACAGCGCGCCAGCCAGATGCTGGACACCTCTGAAATCCAAAGGGCAGGAGGTTTGAGCTGATGAGCGAACCGAGATATATCGGCAAGAGTGTTCCCAAGGTTGATGCCAGAGAGAAGGCCACGGGCAAGGCCATCTATGCCGCCGACATCCAGCTGCCGGGCATGCTTTACGGCAAGATCGTCCGCTGCTGGGAGCACGCCCATGCCCGGGTGACCCATCTGGACCTTTCCGAGGCGAAGAAGGTCCCTGGCGTCGTCAAGGTCCTGGGGCCCAAGGACGTCACCCAGAAGTGTTACAACACCGGGGTTCTGGATTTGATGGTCCCCGAGGACCTCGGCCAGGTGCTCGGAGACATCGAGGACCAGCGCGTCTTTACCGACCATGTCCGCCATCAGGGGGATGCCATCTGCGGAATCATCGCCGAGAGCGAACAGATCGCCGAGCTCGCGGCCCAGAAGGTCAAGGTCCTTTACGCGCCGCTGCCGGTCTACCTGAGCGCGGAACAATCCGCCCAGCCCGACGCCTTCCAGTTCGACGCGAGAAAACCGGGTAACCGGGCCTTCCAGCTCCCGGAACAGATGTTCCCCGGCAATGCCTACGGCTGGGGCGATGTGGATGCCGAAATGGCCAAGGCCGACCTGGTCCTGGAGGAAACCTTCTACGTTCCCAAGGTCAAGCAGGCCCAGATGGAAGCCCACGCCTATGTCGCCCACTACGACGAGGGCGGCCGCCTCAACTGCTGGACCTCCTCCCAGATGCCCAAATGCGTCCATGCCAAACTGGCCCGGCTCTTCGAGCTGCCCATGTCCCGGGTCAACCTGGTCTCGACGACCATCGGCGGCGGTTTCGGCGCCAGGCTGGGGATGGTCTTCGAACCCGAAACCTGCGCCATGGCTCTGGCCGTTCCGGGCCGGCCGGTCAAGGTCCAGTCGGCCCGGGAGGAGGACTGGGTCGCCTCCGAGAGCCGCCACCCCGGCAAGTACCGGATCAAGATGGGCTTCAAAAAGAACGGCACCCCGGTGGCCGTCGACGCCCACTTTACCTCCAACCGGGGTGCCTACTTCACCCACGCCTCCGGCACCGCCTTCACCACCGGCTCCTGGCTGACCGGGATGTACAAGTTCAACGCCGTGCGCTACAAGGGGGACACCTACTACACCAATCACGCCCCCAGCGGCGCCTTCCGCGGCTACGGCAACCCGCAGACCAACTTCGTCCTGGAACAGATCGTCGACCGCGGCTGTGAGCGGCTCGGCATCGATCCCGTCGAATGGCGCAAGGCGTGGCACAAGGGGGCCGGCGATGACGGATGGTGCATCGGGGTGCCCTATTCCTCCTGCGCCCTGGATGAGTGTCTCGACCGCGGCGCCGAAGCCATCGGCTGGCAGGAAAAGCGTGCCAGGTACGCCAACCAGACCGGCACCAAGCGCCGCGGGGTCGGCGTTGCGGTGATGAACCACACCAGCGGCGCCATGCCGATGCTGCTGGAGCACACCACCTGCACGGTCAAGATGAACGAGGACGCCTCGGCGGTGATCACCCTGGCCTGCTCCGACCTCGGTCAGGGGGCCCATACCGTGCTCAAGCAGATCGCCGCCGACACCCTCGGCATTTCGATGGACGAGGTCCATCTGCACGTCAACATGGATGCGGCCGGCTTCGACATCGGCTCCCATGCCAGCCGGACCACCTATGTCGGGGGCGGCGCCGTGATCAAGGCCTGCGAAGACGTCAGGCGTCAGCTCCTGGAGCGCGCCTCCCACAGGCTGGAGGTGCCGGCCGCAGAGCTTGAGATAAACGACCGGCAAATCGTCGCCAAAGGCGACCCGCAGAAGCGCCTCTCGGTCAAGGAGATCTGCCACGCCGGGGTCTATCACTTCGTCAACCCCCAAACCGGAGAGGCCAACGGCGTTCCCGGCCAGATCCAGGCGTATGCCAGTCACTTCGCCAGCCACAACTCTCCCCCCTTCGGCGCCTGCTTCGCCGAGGTCGAGATCGACATCGAAACCGGGGAGACCAAGGTCCTCGAGCTGGTCCTGGCCCACGACATCGGCAAAGCCATCAACCCCAGGGCCGTCGAAGGCCAGCTCGAAGGCGGCGCCCAGCAGGCCTTGGGCATGACCCTCACCGAAGAGACCTATTACGATGAAAAGGGGCTGTGCCGCAACAACAGCTTCACCGACTACAAGATGTTCGGCCCCGCCGACATGCCCAAGATCACCACCATCCTGGTGGAGCAGCCCGACCCCGTGGCTCCCCTTGGCATGAAGAGCGTCGGCGAAGCCGGCCCGGTCAACCCGGTGGGGGCAACGGCCAATGCCGTCGCTCACGCCCTGGGCATCATGTTCACCGAGGCGCCGATCACCCCGGAGAAGATCCTCCGGGCCATCGAGGCACAGCAGGTCGCCTGAGGCGCGCCCCCGGGGGGAGGCTGCACCGCCGGGCGGCCTCCCCCCCTCTTCGATTGGCAGCAAAAGCAGAATTTGCTACAATTGCCCTTGGCAATAACCATTTATTCCAATACCTTGAAGGGGCCAGGATGATTATGCTGCCCGACGGGACCTTCTGCGGCAGGGTCGACCAGCAGATCCTCGAAGCCAGGTTAACCCGCCACAACCCGTGAGGCCTTCATGAACCCGCTTGATCAAATTCTCTTCTCCGAGCCCGGCGGGGTCCTCAGTCTGACCGGGGGAGGGGGCAAGACGAGCATCATGTTCCATCTGGCTCGGCAGCTCGCTGCAGCCGGGAAACGGGTCCTGACCACGACCACCACCAAGATCTTCGTCCCCACCCCCGACCAATCCCGGACGGTGTTGATCGACCCCGACCCTGCGGCGGTCCTCGTGCAGGTGGCCGCCCGGCAGCGGGAGGAAAGGCACCTCACCGCCGCTGCCCGCCACCTTGTCGACGGCGACAAGCTCAAGGGTTTCGAGCCCGAGGCCATAGGCGTTTTCGAGGAGTCCGGGCTGTTCGACTGGATTCTCGTCGAAGCCGACGGCTCGGCCCGACGTCCCCTCAAGGCCCCGGCCGAACACGAGCCGGTGATCCCTCCCAACACGGGGGTCCTGGTCGCCGTGGCCGGCCTGGAGGTGCTCGGCCGCCCCCTGACCGAGGAGCTGGTCTTTCGCTCCGAACTCGCAGGCCAGCGGATGGGCCTCGGCGAGAGGGAACCCATCACCGAAAGCGCCCTGGCCCGGCTTGCCGCCCACCCCCTGGGCCTTTTCAAGGGGGCCCCGCCGCAAGCGACCCGCTTCATCTTTCTCAACAAGGCTGACGATCCGCGCCGGCGCGCGAGTGGCGCCCGGATTGCCGCCTTGCTGCGGCAAGGCCCCTCTCCCGTGGCAGAATCCCTGATCGTCGGCCAGGCCCTGGAGTCGATCCGCGTCCACGCCTGTCACCCCCTGAGGGACACTAGTGTCCCGTGCGGTTAATGGTGTCAATGAATTCTGAGTCATTTGGGGGGGTGCCAAGGCGTCGCCAACACAGGCCTAGCGGTGCGCTAAGCCAAGTTGGCGCAACGCAGGCAGCGCCGAAAAGGGCCAGAATTCATTGACAGGATTAACCGCACGGGACACTAGCTCAAAGCTGATTTACCCCTGATCAAACCCGCCCTGGAAAACCCCATTAAGCAAGTTGACAACTTGGGCCCCGTCGACGGTCCGGCCTCGGATACCGGGGATCAGTCCGGAAAGACCGCGGTGGTTTCGATTGCGATCATGCTCTGCGTGGCCAGCAGGTCCGCCGCGAAGACCATGCTCATGGCAGGGAGATTCCTGCCGATCGCTTCCACACATCGCCGAGCTCCTCTTGCGTTCCGCTTTTTCAACTCTTGGTCAGGACGAGGGCGAACGCGATGGCCGATGACAATAAAAAGGTGTTTTCTTTCCATTGGAAATATCGAGTCACGCAATCTTAAGATCAAGACCAAAACTTAGAAAACCCTTAATATTCAACAAATGAAAGAGTTGCCTTAATAATAAAAAATCGTTATATATCATTAGAGGTGCGGCATTTGATTTGCGGACCGGTTCTCAGCGGCAGAGAGGGGGACCACAGCCTCTCTGGCTCTTTTCTCTTGAGTGAGCCGTCATGGAAACGAAATTCGAGCAGCCTTTCACAAGGGACAGCACAGAAGAAATTTCCATTCCGGATGCCACCCTGGCCAGCTGGCGGGAAACGGTTGATCTCATGACCGAGGCCCTCAGGGTACCGGCCGGCCTCATCGTGCGTTGGCAGCTCCGGGAGCAGGCCGAGATTCTCGTTTGCAGCCAAACCCCGAAGATCGGCATCAAGCCTGGCCAAAAGATCAGCCTTGATGCCGGCCCATGCTCTAAAACCGTCATCGGCACCGGTCGAGAACTCCTTGGGCCGAACGCGCAGCAAGGCCCAAGCTGGGGTCATTGCCTGCATTTCAAGCTCGGCCCGACCTCCTATCGGGGTGTGCCGTTGGCCTGGCCGACCGGGCGGATTTTCGGGGCTATTTGCATTCCGGATGATCGGGATCACCACCACAGCGAACTCTCCCGGAGGCTTCTCGGCCAGTTCCAAGCAGCTGTTCAGCTGGGCCTCCAAGCGGTTTACGACCACCATCTTCGCGCCCAAACCAGGCATGAGATCTCTCGCCTGCATCGTGCCTTGGGGCGGGTTTACGAGGAGGTTGAACAACGGGTGCGGGCGCGCACCGTAGAATTGAACCAGGCCAACGAAGCGTTGCGTGAAAGCGAAGCCCGCTTTCGCACCCTGGTGGATCATGCACCAGAGGCGATGATCGTCATGGACATGGACACCATGAAGATCAGCGACGCCAACAACAAGGCCGAACAGCTCTTTGGCTTCAACCGTGAAGAACTTTTCAAAATGGGCCCGGCCCAGGTCAGCCCCCTGCGCCAACCCGACGGCAAACTGTCTTCAGAGGCCGCCTTAACGCAGGTCGCAAAGGCTGCCGCCGAAGGGGTCAATGTATTTGAGTGGGTGCACTGCAATGCCGCCGGCAACGAGATTCTCTGCGAGGTGCGGCTGGCCCGGCTTCCGGCTTCCGGACGCAACCTCTTCAGGGCCAGCATCATGGATATCACCGAGCACAAAGCGGCAGAAAAAGCCCTGATTCAGAGCGAGAACAAGTATCGAACGATTTTCGACCATATTTCCGAGGGCCTGGCCTTTGTCGGTGTCGATGGCCGGTTTCTTGAGGTCAATCCGGCCTATTGCCAAATGCTCGGCTATTCCCGAGGGGAAATGAGCGCGTTAAGCGTGAAGGATATTCTTCACCCTGACTCCCTGCCCGTTTTCGATGAGTTCTCCTCAGCCATTCAGAAATCCGCGGCCTTTAAAGGCGAAGTCGTTCATTTCCACAAAGACGGCCGCTTGATCCATACCGAAGTGCAAGGCAGGGCATTCAAGTTCAAGGGAAAAGATTGTTTACTGGGAGCCCTCCGCGACATCACCGAGCGCAAGCAAGCCGAGGAGGCCCTGCGGGAGAGCGAAGAGCGGGTGAGGCTTCTGCTCGACTCGACGGCGGAGGCAATCTATGGCCTCGACCTGGAGGGCAAGTGCACCTTCTGCAACCCTTCGACACTCCGACTGCTCGGCTACCAGGACCAAACCGATCTGCTCGGCAAGAACATGCACGAGTTGATTCACTACACCCACCCGGATGGAACGACCTATCCCGTTGAGGACTGCCATGCCTGCCAGGCCTTTCGCAATGGCAAGGGCTTTCACGTCAAAGATGAGCTCTTCTGGCGCGCCGATGGGACCTGCTTCCCCGTGGAGTACCGGTCTTTCCCGATCCGCAAGCAGGGCCAGGTGCTTGGCGCGGTGGTGACCTTTCTGGACATCACCGAGTCCAAACAAGCCGAGCAAGCTCTGGCCAAGAGCGAAAATCAGTTTCGAAGCATTTTCGAGAATTCCGCCATGGGGGTCATCCTCCTCGATCTCGAAGGACGACTGGTCCGGTGCAATCCGGCATTTTGCGCCATGATCGGCTACCCGGAACCCGAACTCACAGCCATGCGCTTCAAAGACTTTACCCACCCCGAGGACATCCCCAAAAGCCTTCGGGAGTTCAAGGAACTGCTTGCCGGGGAAAGGGAATATTACCAGTTTGAAAAACGCTACATCACCAGCAAGGGCGACAGCATCTGGACCCGCCTGACCGTCTCGAGAATCGGGACGGCAGCGGGCTTGTCCGACTTTGTGCTGGCCATGGTCGAGGACGTCACCGATCACCGGAAGGCTGAACAGGCCTTGCTGCAAAGCGAGGAGCGCTATCGAACGATTTTCGACAACATTTCCGATGGCCTTTCGGTGCATGATTTCGAGGGACGCTTTTTGGAAGTCAATCCGGCTGACTGCAAAATGCACGGCTATTCAAAAGAGGAAATGATGGCCTTGACGGTGCCGGAGATGGTGCATCCGGACTGCCTGAACGTGTTCGAGGAATACAAAGAATCGATCGAGAAGACCGGATTCTACCAAGGAGACGTTAAGCAATTTCGGAAGGATGGCAGCTTGATCAACGTCGAAGTAAAAGGGACCACGATCAATCTGGAAAATAAGCAATACCTGCTGGCCATTGTGCGCGACATCACCGAGCGAAAGCGGGCCGAGGAGGAGCTGAGAAAGTACCGCGAACATCTTGAAGAACTGGTCGAGGAGCGCACGGTTGAACTGGCGGACTCAAAGGAGCAGGCCGAGGCCGCCAATCGCGCCAAAAGCGTCTTTCTCGCCAACATGTCCCACGAGCTGCGCACGCCCCTCAACGCCATTCTCGGCTTTTCCCAATTGATGCAGCGCGATGCGAGCCTGGCCGACTCCTCCCGGGAGAAACTCAAAACCATCAACCGCAGCGGCGAGCATCTGCTGGGGCTTATCAACGATGTGCTGGAAGTCTCCAAGATCGAGGCCGGGCACATCGCCCTGAATCGGGCCACCTTCGACTTCTCCGGTCTGCTGGAGGACATCGAGGCGATGTTCGGGATGCGGGCCGAGCAGAAGGGGCTGCGCTTCGGCGTAGAGAAACCGAGGGATCTACCGCGCTACCTGGTGGGCGACGAGGGGAAATTACGCCAGGTGTTGATCAACCTGCTCGGCAACGCCGTTAAGTTTACCGAAGCGGGTCACATCATGTTTCGTGTCCGGTTATCGATGGACCAGATGCCGGGTGCCGAAAAAAAGGCCCCGGGACAATGGTTGGCGTTGTTTGAAGTGGAGGACACCGGCGCCGGTATCGCCCCCGAGGAGACGGACAAGCTCTTCCAACCCTTCGAGCAAACCTTCAGCGGGCAGACCAAGGGCGGCACCGGGCTGGGGCTGGCGATCAGCCGGGAATACGCCCACCTGATGGGCGGCAGCATTACCGCGCGCAGCGAGCCTGGCAAGGGGAGCCTGTTCACCCTTGCCTGCCGGTTCGAGGAAGGCCGCGAAGAGGCCGTGCCGAGAGGGGAGAATGCGCGGCGAGTGGTGGGGCTGGCGCCGGATGCCGGCCCGAAGACCATCCTCGTGGTGGACGACAAGGAAGAAAGCCGTCGCTTTGTGGCGGAGCTGTTGAGCCTGGTGGGGTTCGTAACCCTGGAGGCGGCAAACGGCGAGGAGGCGCTTGCCCTTCTCGAAGCCCAGGAGCCAGACCTGGTGCTGATGGATATGCGGATGCCGGTGATGGACGGATACAAGGCGACGCGGCGCCTTAAGGCGACCGACGCAGGCAGAAACACCCCGGTCATCGCCGTCAGCGCCAGCGCCCTGACGGAGGAGCGAGATCAGATTCTGGCGACCGGGGCCGACGAGTTTATCTGCAAGCCGTTCAGGGAAAGCGAACTCTTTGAGGGCATCGGAAGGCTTCTGGGGCTTGAGTACCGGTATGCGGGAGAGAAGGCGGTGGAAACCAGGCCCGAGGAGCCTGCCACGCTGACTCCCCAAGACCTGGAGCAACTGCCCGCGGGACTGCGCGAGGAGCTGAGGCGAGCGCTGCTGGCCTTGAATGTTGGCGCCATCCGCGATGCCGTTGAGCGCATTTGCATGCAGAATCGGCCGGTCGGCGAGGCCATGAGGCGCTTGGAGAGAGAGTATCAATTCGAAATACTGCTAGAGCTGGTAAATTAAGCAGGCTCATTAAAGCCATCGATTCGGAGGGGGGCGGGAAGGCCCCAGGGTGAGACGGATTAACGAACACCGGGGACAGGAGGCTGAAGAGTCGCTGATGAGCAAGTTACATTACCCTGAGCAAGGTGCCCTGGAAGAAAACGGGAGCGTGTTGGCGGTTGATGATACCCCGAGAAACCTTGATCTCCTCTCGGAAATTCTCACCGGGAACGGTTTCGATGTGAGGCCGGCCAAAAGCGGCGGCTTGGCCCTGGCGTCAGCGCGGACCATCATGCCTGATTTGATCTTGCTGGACATCATGATGCCGGGGATGGACGGCTACGAGGTCTGCCGCCGGCTGAAAGAGGACGAGCACACGCGCGATGTGCCGGTCATCTTCATCAGCGCCCTGGAAGAGAGTGTCGACAAAGTCCGGGCCTTTGAGGTCGGCGGGGTCGATTTTATCACCAAGCCCTTCCAGGCCGAAGAGGTTCTGGCCAGAGTGCGGACCCACCTGGCCCTTCGCAGAGTGCAGACCAGGCTTGAGCAACAGAACGCCCAGCTTGAAAAAGAGATCGCCGAGAGGAAGAAAACCGAAGAAGAACTCTCCAGATACCAGGATTCTCTGGCAGGCATCCTGGAAAAGAAACTGAGGCACCCGGCGGCGTTTAACAGCATCGTTTCCCAAAGTGAAAAGATGCGCTCGGTTTTTCAATACATCGAAGCCCTGGCCTGCAGCTCCGAACCAGTTCTGATTACCGGAGAAAGCGGTGTCGGCAAGGAGCTGATCGCCAAGGCCATCCATGACGTGAGCCAGCCGCAGGGGCCCTGGGTCCCGGTCAATATCGCCGGCCTTGACGACAATGTTTTCTCCGACACCCTGTTCGGTCATGTGAAGGGGGCCTTTACCGGGGCCGACCGAGCCCGTGCCGGAATGATCGAGAAGGCTGCGGGCGGCACCCTGTTTCTCGATGAAATTGGTGATCTGAGCCCGGTATCCCAGGTCAAGCTGCTGCGCTTGCTTCAAGAAAAAGAATTCATGCCCCTGGGCAGTGACCGGGCCCAGAAACTCGATGCCCGCATCGTCGTTGCAACCAATGTCAACCTGGATCCGAAGCAGAACCCCGGGGGCTTTCGAAAAGATCTCTACTTCAGGCTGTGTACCCACCACATCGAAATCCCTCCTCTTCGTGAGCGGCCAGCGGATATTCCGCTTTTGCTTGACCGCTTTTTGGAGGAAGCGGCCCTGGAGATGGACAAAAAAAAGCCGACGCCCCCGCCAGAGCTTGCGCTTCTGCTTGCCAACTACCCATTTCCCGGGAACGTCCGGGAACTGCGAGCCATGGTGTTCAATGCCGTAAGCGTGCACAAAGGCCGCACGCTTTCCATGGGTCTCTTTAAAAAAGCCATGGGGCTGGCCAACAATGAGCCGGCCGCCAACCCAAACCTGTCCCCGGACAGCCCTCTGCTGACCTTCCACGAGCGTCTGCCGACCTTGAAGCAAGCCGCAGAACTTCTGGTTCGAGAAGCCATAAAGCGAACCGACGGCAACCAGTCGATGGCCGCGAGGCTTCTCGGCATCACTCAACCGGCCCTCAGCGGCCGCTTGAAAAAACTGTCGAAATGAGGGTCCGCTTAAGGGGGCCTAGTTTTCTTATAGGCCCAAAATAGCTTATAACCTTCTACCCTTCCGATATCTCTGAACTTTCTCCCTCCTTCCCGAAAATTCCCATAGTTTTCTTATACCCGTTCCCCGAACCCTTCTTCCCGAAAAGACGTAAAACAGCTTTCTATTTTCAGCAACTTAGCCGGCACCGAATGGCCTGGCATTGTAGTTGCGATGCAAGCACCTTAAATGATGAATCATTTCCCAAACACCAGGGGAGATCAAAGCCGTTGTCTGAGGCTGGCTGTTTGAGCGGCCGGCGCCCCCGACAAGGGTGCCGGCAATCCCTTGACGGTAAATGCAGAACATCATTTGTCTATTTTCGCAAATAAGTAGCGAACCCATAAGACGGTTTTTCAGTCGAAGGCTCTGCAGGACCGCAGGAGGTATGGGAATGATCGACGAGACCGTAACATTGCCCGTCATCAAAGTGCTTGGAAGAAAAAACCGGCAGACCGAGGATACGGTTGTGCGCGAGGTCCCGGTCACCATTTTTTTCAACAAGGAAGAGATTGCTACCGTTCTGTGCTCGCCCCACCAGATCAGGGAGCTGACCATCGGGTTTCTGATCTCCGAGGGGTTTATCAGGAATCGGGACGACCTCTACACCATCGGGCACCATTGCGAGCAAAATATCATTCGGGTTGAAGGCAGACCTCGACCGGCCCAGAAAGACGCCATGAACAGGCGGGTCATGTCGGCCTGCTGCGGCAAGAGCCGGGCGTCCTTCAACTTTGCAAACGACGCCTCTCTGATCGGGCCTCAGGAGTCGACGGTGCGGATTACGCTCGATGAGGCCATCTATTATGCCAACTATCTCGACCAGAACTCCTCGCTCTTCAAAGCGACCGGGGGGATTCACAATGGCGGGGTCGGCTATGCGGGAGAGGCCCGTTATACCTGCTATGACATCGGGCGGCACAATGTGCTCGACAAACTCCTGGGAAGGGCCTACCTGCTGGACCTCGACCTTTCGGACCATGTCCTGTTCTTCAGCGGAAGAGTGTCGTCGGAAATTCTTCTGAAGGTGGCCAAGATGAACATCCCGATCCTCGTGGCCCGCTCGGCTCCCACCGACCTGGCCCTGGCGCTCGCCGCGGACCTGAACATCACGGTGGTCGGTTTCGCCCGAGGCGATCGGCTGAACATTTACACCTGCCCGGAGAGGATCGAACTTCCCCCGCTGCTGTCGGTTTTGGAGACCCGGAAAAAAGTGGCCAACGGGACGTTTGCCGGGGCCGTTTCCTGAGCCAATCACGGCTAGCGGGGCTTTGCCCCAATGAATTCAGCGAACAGAAGCCAGGTGCTGAGAAGAATAGGAGGACGACCTTGAAACAGAGCGAAATGGTGGCACAGAAGGATTACTGGGCGAAGAGCGCGTGCAAGATGTGCATTCACAGCTGCGCGATTCGGGTTCACGTTAAAGATGGCGTCGTGGTGAAGATCGAGGGCGACCCCGACAATCCCAGCAACCGCGGAAAGCTGTGTCCCAAGGGTCAGGCCGGGATCATGCGGCTTTACGATCCCCACCGGGTAAAAACGCCCCTGAAGCGAACCAATCCGGAAAAGGGCCCCGGAGTCGATCCCAGGTGGGTGCCGATTTCCTGGGACGAAGCCCTCGATACGGTGGCCGAGAAGCTCAAGGCCATCCGGGCGGACGACCCCCGCAAGCTGCTGCCCGCGATCAACGATTTCCACCGCATCCACCTATGGGGTTGGGGGGCCGCCTTCGGAACTCCCCACTACTTCTCCACGGTCGGGCAGTACTGCGGCGCGGCCTATCACCCCCTGAACGGCATCCTCGACGGTTCTTTTGCGGCCATCAACGATTACAACCACTGCAAGTACTGGATCCAGATCGGCGCCGGGGACGGGTTCTCGTCCCATCTCCACGTGGCGGCCTCCATCAAGCGGATGGCCGACGCCCGGGTGGACCGCGGGATGAAGCTGGTGGTGGTCGAGCCCCGCATGTCGGCAGGGGCGGCCAAGGCCGACGAGTGGCTGCCGGTCAGGCCGGGTACCGACCGGGCCTTCGTGCTGGGGATGGTTTATGTCCTGCTGCATGAGCTGAACATCTACGATGCCGCGTTCATGCGCAAGCACACCAACGGCATCTATCTGGTGGCGCCGGACGGCAACCTCTTCAGAAATCCAAAGACCGAAAAGCCGATGGTCTGGGATGCGGCCGGCAAGGTGGCCAGGGAGTACGATGCCGAGGGATTGAACCTTGAGGAGGTCGCTCTCGAGGGGGTCTGCACGATCGACGGGATCGAGTACCGACCGGCCTTCCAGGTGATCAAGGACGTCCTCAAGGATCACTCCCCCGAACGGATGGCCGAGATCTGCACGATCCCGGCCAAGACCATCCGCCGAATCGCCAAGGAGTTCGCCGAGGCGGCCTGCATCGGCAGCACCATCAAGATCGACGGCAAGGAGTACCCCTACCGGCCGGCCGCGGTCAACTTCTATCGCGGGGCCATCGGCCACTACGACGGCGGGATGGACGCCGCGGCCATGAAGCTGATCAACCTGGTCATCGGCAACATCGACGTTCCCGGCGGGCACCTCGGAGTCGGCCTGGATCACCGTCTGCTTATTATCGAAGAGGGCAAGGACGGGATGTTCCAGCCCCAGCCTCACATCCTCCATCCGCCTTACGAGTTCGCCCCCAAGCCCTACAGCTATCAGCTGATGGAGTGGTACCCCATCGGCATCGATCCCGGCCATCTGACGGCCGACAACGTGTTGAATCCCGAGAAGTACGGGTTCGACTTCCAGCCCGAGGCGCTGCTCATCGAGCATTCGAATCCGCTGTGGAACCTCTCCGCGACCAACAAGGTCATGGACGTCTTCAGGAAGCTGAAGTTCATCGTCGCCATCGACATCGTCCTCAACGAGTCGACCGACTGGGCCGACATCGTCCTGCCGGACCTGTCCTACCTGGAATCCCACCTGCTGGTGTGCATCGAGCCGCCGATGGTCACCGGCCACGTCTACCGGCGCCCGGTCATCGAGCCGCTCTACGACGGCCGCGACGCGACCGAGATCCTGACCGAGCTGGCCAAGCGCATCGGCTTTCTTCCCGAATGGAACGGGCTGCTGAACTTCACCCTCTTCCTCTCCGAGGAAAACCACCTCGACCCCACCACGCAATATACCAACCTGGAGCTGATGGACCGCATGGCCAAGAGCCTCTACGGTCAGGACAAAGGGCTGGAGTGGTTCCAGCACCACGGGCACACGACCCGCGATCTGACCCCGGAGGAGATGTATCTGCCCTATGCCCGGAAGGGCCAGAGGATCCCCCTCTACTTCAACTACATCAAGGAAGTCGGAGACGATATGACGCAGAAGATGAAGGGCTGCGGCGTCGCGTGGGATACGTCGGCCTATCAGCCGGTTCCGATCTGGCGGGATCATCACCCGCTGCACAACATGGCCCCCGAGTACGACCTCTACGCCTTCGCGTTCAAGGAATGCCAGTCCAATTTCTCCGAAAGCACGACCATTCCCTGGATCGAAGAGGTGGTCAGCTGCCAGCCCATCCACCTCGGGGTAATGATCAACTCCAAGACGGCCAAGACCAAGGGAATCAAGACCGGCGACATCCTGAAGATCGAGTCCCCCTTCGGCGAGATCACCGGGCGCGCCAGCGTCGGCGAGGAGGTTCATCCCGAGTGTATCGCCATCTCCAACACCATCAGCCGCTGGTCGCAGCATCCGGTCGGCAAGCAGAAACGCTCCACGCACTTCAACAAGCTGTTGCCGGCAGATGTCAAATGGACCGACGGCATGACGGGCCACCTGGAGACTTCGACCAAAGTTAAACTGAGCATCATTTCTTGATAGGAGAGAGGCTGCAATGCATTACGGAATGGTAATCGACCTTAAGCGTTGCGTGGGGTGTCAGGCCTGCACGGTGGCCTGCAAATCCGAGAACGGGACCTCACCGGGGATCATGTACACCAAGGTCTTGGATCAGGTATCGGGGGAGTATCCCAACGTCAGGAAACAGTTCGTCCCGGTCCTGTGCAACCACTGCCAGAACGCCCCCTGCCAGAGGGTTTGCCCCACCGGCGCCACCTACAAGCGGGCGGACGGGCTGATTCTGGTCGATCACGACAAGTGCTTCGGGTGTCGGGCCTGCTACGTGGCCTGTCCGTACAACAACCGGATTTTCCTGAAACGCGGCAAGCTCAAAGGGGGCTATTACGGCAAGGCCATGACCCCTTACGAGAGGACCAAATACCAAGAGCAACAGGACGGCATCGTGCAGAAATGCAAGTTCTGCTCGCACCGGGTGGACGAGGGGCTGGAAACCTCCTGCGCCCAGACCTGTCCGGCCGACGCCAGGATCTTCGGGGATCTCGACGACCCCGAAAGCAAGGTCAGCCGCCTGATTCGCAGCCGGGGCGGCAGGCAGGCCCTGTGCGAGGACAATACCGATCCGTCGGTCTACTATCTGAGCTAGGAGGCATCCCATGGCCAGAAACATCCCCTTGGTTGGAAACGAATTCGTCGCGGGATTCCGCCAGCAGACCGAATGGGCGGGCCTGATCGCGAGCGCCTTCTTCTTCGGAAAGGTCGGCGCCGGCCTGTTCATGCTGTCCGTTTTTACCCGGTCTCGGCTCGGCCTGCTGATCGGCCTGCTGATCGTGCTCTGCGGCAAGGGCGGGGCCCACATCCTCTACCTGGGCAAGCCGACCCGCTTCTGGCGCGGAATGAGCCGGCCCGGGAGCTCCTGGGTCGCGCGCGGATTCTGGGCGATGACGCTGATGATGGCCTTCGGGTTTATCGCCGTGGCCCTGCCGGCGGGCAGCGCTCTGTTCATGCCGGTTGCGGCCTTCGCCGGTGCCTGCGCCTTTGTCGTCGCGGTCTACGATGGGTTCCTGCTGACCTCCTCACCGGCCATCCCCATCTGGAATACGGCCCTGATGCCGGTCATGTGCATGTTCTATGCGTTTCTGGGCGGGACCACCCTGACCCTGTTCCTGGCCCATTTCGGTCTCATTCACCTGGCGATGGATGCGGCGCTGCTCCCGGCCCTCGAGATCATCCTGCTGATGGTCAACCTGATCATCGTCACCCTCTATCTGACCAGCAGCATCAACTCGGGCAGCGCGGGCCGGGAGTCCTTCAACCTGCTGGTCAAGGGCCCCTACGCCGTGCCCTTCTTCGCCCTGGCCATCGGGGTGGGCCTGGTCTTTACCCTGCTGATGACTTTTGTTGCCGGATCCCAGGCCGGGCCCGGGGTGGTCGCCCTGATCACCGTGGCCGACCTGGTCGGGCATTACTTCATCTTTTTCCTGCTGTTGAAGGTCGGGGTGTTTAAGCCGGTGCTGGGTCACCTTAAAATCTAGAAGGCTGCCCGACACTTAGAGACCGGCTGCAAACCCAGCTGTTTGACTCATATTTCGGCTCCTTCTCGGCCCATAGCTACAGCTATGAGCTCTCAAACGACCCAAAATCTGTTCTCAAACTGCTGGATTTTCGCTTCGGCCCCTATTATCGGACAGCCTCCTCGGCTTGGTTTTAAACAGGAAGGATAACGGCATGTTGCAGTTCATCATTCAAGGACGCGGGGGCCAGGGCGCGCAGATGGCCGGAAAAATTCTGGCGGACATCTACTTCCAGGAAGGCCGGCATGTTCTGTCCTACGCCACCTACGGCGGGGCGCGCCGGGGAACGCCGGTCAGTTCCTCGCTACGAGTCGACGACAAGCCGATTCGGCTGCGCTGCGATATCGAACATCCCGATGCCATTGTCTGCTTTGATCCCAGCCTGCTGGCCGGGGGCAACCTGCTCAAGGGGGCCACGGAACATACGCTGATGCTGATCAACTCCGTGCTTCCCGCCGAAGAGTTCCGTCATCTGGGCGATTTCAAGGTCGTTACCATCGATGCCAGGAGCATTGCCCAAAAAAACCAGTTGGGGCGGATCGTCAATACGACCCTGGTCGGTGCCGTGCTCGGCATGCTGGGTTACGCCAATGTCGAGCTGCTGGAGAAGGTGGTTGCCGAAACGAGCCCGGTCAAGCCGGAGAACAATGTGGCGGCCTGCCTGGAGGGCTATCGGATCGTCAACGAAGGGAGCTGTTAGATGGCGCGTTCAGACAATAGGGCTCCATCGATTTGGACCACGGGGTGGACCGACGTATTGAACACGGGGACCTGGCGCAACGCCATCGCCGTGCATCAGAAACGGCCGGCGCCGTGCCATGGGGCCTGCCCCGTCGATGGCGAGATCCCGGTATGGGTGCAACTGGCCCGTAATGAGCAGTTCGAGGCGGCGTGGCAGGCCCTGGTGGAAAACAACCCGATGCCTGCGACCATCGGCAGAACCTGCCACCACCCCTGCGAAGGACAGTGCAACCGCAGCGACTATGACGGGGCCGTTTCCGTCAATGCCCTGGAGCAGTATGTCGGGGATATGGCGATCGAGCAGGGGTGGGGGTTTGCCGCCCCCGGGGCCGAACTGAGCCAGAAGGTGGCCGTTATCGGCGGGGGGCCCGCCGGTCTTTCCTGCGCCTATCAGCTGCGGCGCAAAGGCTTTCAGGTCACCCTCTATGACGCCAATCCCGAGCTGGGCGGGGTGCTCCGCTATGGGGTTCCCGAATACCGACTGCCCCAAAAAGTGGTTGCCGCCGAGGTCAAAAGGATCGTCGATCTGGGGGTCGAGGTCGTCACCGGCCGCAAGATAACCGGTGCCGACCTGGAGACGCTCGAGAAACGGTATTCGGCGCTCTTCATCGCCTTCGGCGCCCAGGAGCCCAAAAGACTCCCCCAATTTCCCCGGCAAGACGCCCGGGTGATCGACGGCATCGACTTTCTGCGCAGCGTAAGGCGTGGCGCCCCCCTGAGCCTCGGCCAGAAGGTCGTGGTCATCGGCGGGGGGAGCGTGGCCATGGATGTGGCCGGATCGGCGCTACGGCTGGGCAGCCAGGCCACAATCGTCGCGCTGGAAGGCCGGGAGGTCCTGCCCGCCCCCGACGACGAGATTCAGGATGCGCTGGATGAAGGCGCGCAGCTTGTCGACGGGGCCATGGTCAAGAGCGTCGAGGAGGCTTCGGGGGCTTTGCGGCTTCGCTGCGTCAGGGTCGAACTCGATCCCGAGGCTCCGGCCGGAACGATCCGGCCCATTGAAATCGGCGGGACCGACTTCGCCTTAGACGCCGACACCGTCGTTCTGGCCGTCGGTCAGGATCCGGAGCTGGCGGACTGGGAGGCCAGCGTCAGGGTCGAGCGGTCGATGGTGGTGATCGATGAGGGCTACCGAACCAGCCGCGCCGGACTCTTCGCGGCGGGCGACGTCGCCAGTGCCGAGCGCTTCGTTTCCACCGCCGTGGGCGACGGAAAACGGGCCGCGCACCGCATCGCGCAATACCTTGGCCAACCAGGGGCAGTCGCGAACGACGCGGCCGATGAGGCGGCCGAGGTAGCCTTTGCCGATATCAATACCTTCTACTTTCCGCTCAGGGACCGAGGCGAGCGCGGCAAGGTCGCTGCAAAGGCCCGGAGCGCCGACTTCCGGGAGATCCGGTTGGGGCTGACCGCCGAGCAGGCCCAGACCCAGGCCGAGCGCTGCTTCAGTTGCGGATCGTGCCTCGAATGCGACAACTGCGCCTATTTCTGCCCGGATATGGCCATCGTGAAGGATGACTCCGCGCCGCTTCACTACCGTGTGCTCGATCAGTACTGTAAGGGCTGCGGATGTTGCCTCGAGGAATGTCCCCGGGGCGCCATGGGAGTCAAGGAGGAAACGAAATGACTGTGGAAAGCACCCGGCTGCTTCTTAACGGCAATCATGCCGTCTCCTATGCGGTCAAGCTGGCCAAACCCAACGTGATCCCGGTCTATCCCATCACGCCGCAGACGCCGATTCTTGAGAAGATCACCGATTTTCAGGCCAGTGGCGAGATGGCGGCGGAGATCATGACCATGGAATCGGAACATTCCGCCATGGCCGCTGCGATCACCGCCTCTCTGAGCGGCGTGCGGGTCTTTACCGCCACCGCCTCCCAGGGGCTGCTGCTGATGCACGAGATGCTTCACTATGCCGCCGGCGCGCGCGCCCCGATTGTCATGGCCAATGTCAACCGGACGCTCGGCTCTCCCTGGGGCTTCTGGCCCGATCAGACCGACAGCCTGGCGCAGAGGGATGTCGGGTGGATCCAGTACTACTGCGAAAACGGGCAGGAATCCCATGACACCATCTTGCAGGCCTTCCGGGTTACGGAAGAGGTCCTGCTGCCCGCCATGGTCATCCACGAGGCCTTCTATGTCTCGCACGCCATGGAGGCAATCGATATCGTGCCCCAGGAGCAGGTCGACAGGTACCTGCCCCCCTTCGACCCGCCCCACCGGCTCGACCCGCAGATCGGTGAGTCCTGGGGCAATACCGTCTCCCAGATCATGTTCCAGAACCATCGCCGGGACCTGGGCGAGGCCATGGCGCGGGTGGTCGAGGTTGCCACCCGGGCCGACCTGCAGTTGCAGGAACTGGTCGGCCGGGGCTACGGCATCCTCGAGCCGTACCGCTGCGAAGGAGCGCAGTTCATCATCGCGACCATGGGGAGCATGACCGGAACCGCCCGCGATGCCGTCGACGAGCTCAGAAGCGCGGGGCTGCCGGTCGGCCTGCTCAAAATCAGGCTCTTCAGGCCGTTCCCCGTGGAGATCGTCCGCCAAACCCTCGCCGGCGTGCCCAAGGTCATGGTCCTGGACCGCAACTTTGCCCCCGGCACCGGCGGCGTTCTCTTCCAGGAGCTCAAGGCCGCCCTCTACGGCCTGGCCGGCGCTCCGGAAATCCACGGCTATCTGGCCGGGGTCGGGGGGACCAGCATCTCGCCGGCCGCCATCAAGGACCTGGTCCGATGCGCCATGGCTGAAGCGCCGTCGGCCAACTCGGTATGGAAGGGGTGATGAGCACATGAGTTACCAAATTCCCGAACAGAAGGTCTTCAATTCAGGTCACGCCGCCTGCCCCGGTTGCAGCGAAGCCCTGGCCCTTCGCTTCATCCTCAACACCCTGGGGCCCGATGCCATCGCGGTGGTCCCCCCCTCCTGCATCGCGATTATTTCCGGCCCCCAGCCGCTCAGCTCGATGAGAATCCCCGTTTACCAAACGACCCTGGAGGCCAGTGCCGCCTCGGCCGCCGGGATCAAGCGGGCCCTGGTCTCCAAAGGCAACGATCACACCCAGGTCGTGGCCATCGCCGGCGACGGCGGCACCTACGATATCGGCTTCCAGGCCCTTTCGGCCGCGGCGGAGCGCAACGAGGACATCATCTACATCTGCCTCGACAATGAAGGGTACATGAATACCGGCAGCCAGAAAAGTTCGGCGACCCCCTCGCTCGCGTTCACCACCTCGACCCCAGCCGGCAAGCTGACCCCGAAGAAAAACGTCGCGGAAATCATGGCCGCCCACAACATCCCCTATATGGCGACCGCCACCACGGGCTATCCCGACGACCTGGCCCGGAAGGTGGCCAGGGCCATGGAGATCAAGGGGGGCCTGAGGTTCATCGTGGTCCTGACGCCCTGCCTGAGCGGGTGGGGGATAGCGGACAACGCCGGACCCAAGACCTCGCGGCTGGCCGTGGCGTCCGGGATCTTCCCCCTGTACGAGGTGGAAAACGGCGAAAGATACACCCTGAACCAGGGTCCCACAGGGGTTCCCGTGGCCGACTATGTTGCCGGGCAAAAGCGCTATCGGCATCTGTCCGAGGGGGACGTCGACCTCATTCAGAACGAGGTCGAGCGCAAATGGGAGAGGCTGCAGGCCAAGCTTTAGCCGGTAAGGCGCCAGGAAGGATGTGTCGACCCAAAATGGCAAAGCCGTACCGCCTTGCCCCATTGCCCCGGCTGGCAAACGGGAAATCCGGGAGCCGCTTGCCGAATGAGGAGCCGGGGTTTTGAGGGGCGCGCCGCCGGGGCGCTCGGCGTACAAACCGCAGGCCGTAAAGGGGAGTGAGGGCTATTGTGAAAAAATTTTCCATTGCCGTTGAAGTGATGATGTCGCTGCTGGTTATCGGCGGTCTTTTCTGGGTGGCTTTTTTTGTCAAGCCCACCGTGCAGGTGAAAAAGATCGAGAGGTTCCCTTTCGAGCGAAGGGACGCTTTCTATTCCGTCACGGCGCTCGACGAGGAAGGTCGGTCGATCTGCGCGGTCGGCAGCTACGGGAAGGTTGTCCGCTCGGATGACGGCGGCAGCACCTGGGCAATTCAGGAGGTTCCCACCCGGACCCATCTTCAAAAGGTGCTGGCATGGGATAACCGGACCCTTCTGGCGATCGGGGACAGGAGCACGGTCCTGGTCACCCGGGATGGGGGCCGGAACTGGAAAACCGTCGAGGTGCCCTCGTTTCCGATGGGGGACCAGCTGCTGAGTGGCTACATCGACTCCGCAAGCGGCCGGGCCTGGGTTGTCGGCGGCATGGGGACGGTGCTGGTCAGCGATGATCGGGGCGAGACCTGGAGCATGACTCACCCCGAAGAGGATGTGTCCTGGAATGATGTGACGGTCGCTGAAGGCCAGGCCGTGTGGGTGGTCGGCGAGTTCGGTAGCGTGAAACGTTCCACGGACGGCGGGCGGACCTGGGAGGCGGTCAGCGTTCCGACCGAATCCAGCCTGAATGCCATCGCCTTTTCGGACGCTACCCATGGGGTCATCGTGGGGCTCTCCGGCACGGTTTTGGCGACGGCCGATGGCGGGCGAAGCTGGCAGCTGGCCGCCAGTGGGGCGCAGAGCCATCTTTATGACCTTCTGTGGGACGGCCGCACCTACCGTGCGGTCGGCGATGCCGGGATGATTCTGACCGCGGATGCCCAGGCCGTGGCATGGCAGGTCGACAAACTGGCTCCGCAGAATTTTGCCTGGTACACGGGCATCGCCCGAGCGGGCGGCTCATATTTCATCTCCGGAGCGGGCGTCGGCGTTTATGCCGATGGGAAGTGGAAGCCCTTTGCCCCTGGTCGCAAGAGCTATAAAAAGGGGGGAATCGAAAATGGCTAGTTGGATTGCAGATTTCTGTATTCGTTGGCGCGTCTCGGTCATGGCGGCCATTGCCCTGGTGACGCTGGTCTTGGGCTATTTTGCCCTGCAGGTGGACGTCAAGACCATCTTCACCGACCTGCAGCCAGGCGATCATCCCTATGTTCAGACCAACGAGGAGTTTAAGAATACCTTTGGCGGGGCCAACGTCGTCACCATCATGGTCGAGGCCAAAGAGGGGGACATCTTCAATGCCGAAACCCTTGGAACGATCAAGCAGATCACCGATGACCTCCAGTACGTGGAGGCCGTCAACCAGTTCCAGATCGTCTCGCTGGCCACCAAGAAACTTAAGAACGTGCGGGCCTCCAACTTCGGAATCGAATCCCTGCCGATCATGTGGCCCGAGCTGCCCCAGGGCCAGGAGGAGATCGACAAGCTGCGGAAGGACGTCATCTCCAACCCGATGGTCTACGGGAGCTATGTTTCGGCGGATCTGAAATCGGCCCTGATCACCGTGGACTTCATCGACCGCCTGATCGACTACGGCAAGGTCTACCCCCAGGTCAAGGACGTCATCGCCAAGGCCGAGCATCCGAATGTCAAAATCAAGGTCGTCGGGCAGCCCGTCCTTGCCGGCCTGGTTCTGGACTACCTGCCGGAGACGATCAAGATCGTATTTCTGATCGTCGGGGTCATTGCCCTCATCCTGCTCCTCAGCAAGGGAACCCTTCGGGGAATGCTTCTGCCCCTCGTTTCGGGACTGATTTCCGGGGTCTGGATCTTCGGAATCATGCAGCTGCTCGGGTTCAATCTGGACCCGCTGGCCATCGTGATCACCTTCATCATTTCGGCCCGGGCCATCTCGCATGCGGTACAGCTCAATGCCGCGTTCAACGCCGAAAGGGCAGATGGGGGGCTCGACGCCCGTGACGCCGCCCGGGTCGCCCTGTCGAAACTCTTCAGGCCGGGGCTTCTCGGGCTTGCAACGGACATGGGCGCCATGCTGGTGGTGGCCCTGACGCCGATTCCGCTGCTGAAAAAAGCGGCCATTATCGGCGCCATGTGGATCGGGGCGATGGTCATCTGCACCATCGTCATGATCCCCGTCATGCTTTCCTGGTGTAGGGCTCACCACGAGAAGCGGATCATCCGGTGGAGCGTCAACCGGCCGATGAAGGTGCTGTTGCGGTGGTGCGGGGAGCTGGCCACCAGGCGGGGGATGGCGACGATCATCCTGACCCTGGGGTTTGCCGTCCTGCTGGTGTCGGGGTTTTACGCCAAGGACATCACGATCGGGGATTCGAATCCCGGCTCCCCGATTCTCTGGCCCGACTCCCAATACAACCAGGATGATGCCGCCATCAATTCCCGGTTCCCCGGAAGCGACCGGATGTTCGTCGTCGTCGCCGGAGACGATGAGAACACCCTCAAGGAGCCCGAGGTCCTGGAAAACATCACCAGGTTTCAGCAGTATATCGAGGCGCAGCCGGAAGTGGGAGGGACGGTCTCGCTGGCCGACGTGATCCGGCCGGTCAACATGATCCTCCACGAGGGGAACCCGAGGTATTACAAGCTGGGTGAGGATGCGCTGGTCAACGGCGAGATGCTCTTCTTCGCCCTGACCGGATCGGACCCCGGGGATATCGATCGGTTTACGGACAACCAATATAAAAACGGCTCCGTGCTGATGATGTTCCGGGATCACAAGGGGGACACCATCCGCCGGGCGATCCGGGCCATCACGGACTACGTGGCGGAGAACCCCATGGAAGGGGCCAGTTACCGCCTGGCCGGCGGCCTGGTCGGCGTTCTGGCCGCGGTCAACGAGGTGATCTTTTCGGGGCAGATCCAGAGCATCGCCCTGGCCCTTCTGCTGCTGTTTCTCTTCTGCGCCGTCGCTTATCGCTCGACGCAGGCCGGGCTCTTCTTTCTTCCCATGGTCCTGCTTTCCAACACCATTACCTTCAGCTTCATGAGCCTGGCCAACATCGGACTCAATATCAACACCTTGCCGGTGGCAGCCCTGGGAATCGGTCTGGGGGTGGACTATGCCTTCTATATTTCGGACCGGATCAAGGAGGGCTACCAGCATACCGGAGACCTGCGCGAGAGCATCCATTTCGCCCTGCTGACGGCCGGCAGGGGCGTGTTGATCACGGCGGCCACGATGATCGCCTCGGTGGTTTTCTGGTTCTTTTTCTCCTCGCTTCGCTTCCAGGCCGAGATGGGCCTTCTGATCGCGGTGTGGATGACGGTCTCGGCGCTAAGCGCCCTGCTCGTCATCCCGTCCATGGTCTATCTGTTCAGGCCACGTTTTCTCCTCGGCAAGGAGGGCCAGCGAGAGCGGGTCAGGAGGGGAGCGGGCCCGGTGCCTTCGGTTGAGGTGCTCGTTGCGGATCGGGCTGAGGTCTCCCCGCGGCCGTGAAGCTCAAAACCTTCAGGATCGTCACTTGAGAACGCAACAGGAAAGGACATGGAGGGTTGCAGGATGTTGAAGTGGAGAGTTTGGTTGGGGATGGTGGTCGTGCTGGGCTTGGCGTCGACGCTTCTGCCTGGCAGCGCACTGGCCGTTACCGTAGGCGGTTTCGAGCTCAACGGCTATGTGCGGGAGTACCTGAGCATCAATCTCGAGGATGTTCCGGAAACCGCAGACGACGACAAGCACAAAGTGTCCATGAACCGGCTGTCGCTGCTGCTCCAGTTGAGAGGAAATCTGGGGCCGGCCAGTATGACCGCCATTGGCAGGATCACCAGGGAGCAGATCACCGACTATCTTCGAGATCTGCAGAGTTTGTCTCGAGCAACGGGGGGCGAAGGGGACTTCAAGGATCGTTACAACGAGGACGAGCTCAGGGAGTTCTATCTTGACGTTCCGGTCGGCGAGCGGATCAACCTGCGCCTCGGCAAGCAGCAGGTCGTCTGGGGGGAGACGGACTTCTTTCAGGCCCTGGACGTGGTTCACGGCTACGATCAGACCTGGCGGGCCTTTCTGGAGCCCGAAAACGAGGAGTGGCGCAAGCCGCTCATCCTGGCCAACGCCAACCTCGACGTGCCCGAGTTCAAAGGGACCCTGCAGCTTCTCGTGCGGCCGGGCCTCGACGACGAAGAGGACATCGGCAACAGCTTCGACATGTTCGGCGGACGCTGGGCCCAGAACGGCAGCAAGGGCTTCGACCTCAATGCCGTCCGCTCGCCGGAACTCGTCGCCCTGGGGGTCCCTTCGCTCCCCTTCGATTTCCACCACTCCGAGGGGGACACGGACGAGGCTCACTACGGGGCCCGCTGGTCGGGGACGCTCGGGCCGAACGACGATCTGGCGTACAGCCTGAACTACTATCACACCCAGGCCCAGAACCCGGTGCTCTTCCCTTCGGAGAGAAGTCCGGCAGAGGACCCCATGGGACTGGCCTTCATCTTCCCAGAAATCGACATCTACGGCGGAACCCTCAGCGGCTACCTTCCTTTCATCGATACGGTTTACCGCATTGAGGCCGCCTACATTCCCTCCCAACCCTTCAACGATGCCTTCTTCCGGGTAGCGAAGAAGGACATCGTGCGCGGGATGCTCGGGCTCGACACCAACTTCCGCCTGCAGAGGTTTATCGGAACCAGCAACGCCAGCATGCTCAGCCTGCAGGTCTTCGACACCTTCATCCTCGCCTATGACCGTAACGACCTGATCGTCAACGCCTTCGGAACCGCCGAGGATGAGCACACCACCTGGGTCACCGGCATCTTCACCCTGCCCTACAAAATGGACACCATCACCGGGCAGATGGTGGCGGTTCACGATGCCAGCAACGGCGGCGGGGTTCTCGCTCCCTCCGTGGAATTCCAGTTCGGTCCGAGTTGGCGGGTCAAGTTCGAAGGGGACCTCTTCTACGGGGGCAAAAAGAGCGATGCTCCCGGCGGGGCCAGCCTCTTCGGCTCCTTTGACAACAACGATCAATTCCTCACCCGGATCACTTACCAGTTCTAAAACGCCAACCCGCTCAGAGGAGGAAGCGAAAATGGATGTACGTTTGCCCAAGAGGTTAGGTCAATTGGCGGCTCTGATGCTGTTCGCGGGGCTCCTTTCCGGAAACGCAGTGGCCAAGGACGTCGCCGAAGGGACGGTCCTGAACAAGGACAACCTGACGGCCATGGAAAACGAGACCTTCCAGGGGATTCGGATCGGCGACCTGCTGACCGACTCCCAGCGCATGTGGATCCAGGACCATAATCTGCAGATGAAACTGGGGCACACCACCGAGCTCAAAGTCGATCCCGCCTACCTGGAGGCCACCAGAAGGCATACCGGGCAGGCCCAATTTGACCCCGAGACCAAGACCGTCAGCAACTACCAGGCGGGGATTCCCTTCCCCAGCGTCGACGTGAATGATCCCGATGCCGGCTACAAGCTGGCCTGGAACCAGTATTACGCCAACCCGGTCATGGGCGACAACTGGATTGCCACCGGGGATGTCACCATCGTCGATGGCGCCAAAGGGACCATCGACCGTTTCGAGGCGATCAGCGCCAAGATGCTCATGGAGGGGCGCACCACCGACGGTGAGTCCAAACTCGGCAACGAGGGCGATCACGCCCGTTACCTTCTGACCCTCTCAAAGCCCTACGACCTTGCTGGGCTCGGCATCTACACCAAGCAGTACAGCAGTGGCAAGCTGGACGATGCCTGGGTCTACGTGAAGTCCATCAGGAGAACCCGCCGCGTGGCCGGCGGCAAAAGCTGGATGGACCCGCAGCCCAAAATGGACCTTCTCAATGATGACAATCAAGCCATCAACTGCTATCCGCTCTGGTACGAGAGCTGGAAGCTTCTCGAAAAACGCTGGGTCCTTGGGGTTGTCACCGGACCCGACCCGAAAGTCAAGCACGACTACAACGATTACGTGGAACAGGCCCCGCCCTACTGGAACCCCATCAATGTAACCTGGGAGCCTCGGGAGGTTTATGTGATCGAAGCCATTCCGCCGGCCGAACATCCCTACGCGAAGAAGATTCTCTACATGGATGCCAAGCTGCCCTTCTATTATCAAAGCGATATCTATGACCGCAAAGGGGCCTTCTGGCGCCTCTGGAGGGAGACCTACAGCCAGATCACGGCCAAGGACGGCAAGCCTGGCATCACCTTCTTCTGCACCCAGGCGATCGACTTTCAGCGCAATCGGGCGACGTACATCGACATCGTCAGCACCAACCTGAACAACCCCGATTTCAATGAACAGGCCTTTTCTCCCAACATGCTGCAACTCGCCGGCGCGGGTGGGCTCGATACGTATTTGGAATAGCCTTTAAACCCATGGCTCCCCGGCCGTTGAACGGGTCCAAAATCGAAGCAACGAATTGAGCGGCATTTTTGCTTCGAACCCAGAGGGTCAGGTCCTGGTTAACTGGTCGATAGACTTTGCCTCCTGTCGACGCCTTGCCGTCATCCTCCGCCGGGAGGGTGGCGGCATTTTTTCCGGACCTTCCCCCCCGGCATCGGGATCCGCATTCCCGATGGACACCGACCAGCCCTGCGGGACCGACCGATAACGTACTTCAAATACGGGCCCGCGGAATGGGTCAAACTTTTCTTATGGCCCAAAGCTAAATTATATCCACTTATCTCATTGATATTTTATCCTTTTTCCCCCTCCAGCCGAGAAATCCGCAAAGTTTTCTTATATCCCTTCACCCTCGACCGACCATCGCAAAAACGGCTTAAAGATGCATAAATTCGACGAGTTACCAACGACAGGGGAGCTTGGCATCATCGTGGCAATGGATATGTCCCGAACGGTGCGTGAGTCCCTAGTCCAAAACGCGGGCCTCGCTCTGATTTGTCGGCCGAATCCCTGCCGGCCTTTGCGGCGGCCCCATAATAATGCGGATGTTTAGCCACCACTAACCCTAACCGGACAGGAGTACAAAGCTATGTACATGTCGAATTCTTCGCAGGTGTTGGAGCACGTGTTGGACGGTCTGGCCAATGGAGGCATTAACGTCGTGGACCTGACGCAGCCGCTGAGCGAGGAAACCCCAGTGATTGCCCTGCCGCCCGAATTCGCCCAATCGCCCAGTTTTTCCCGGGAGGTCATCTCCAGGTACGATGAGCAGGGGCCGGGCTGGTATTGGAACACCCTCACCATCGGTGAGCATACCGGGACCCATTTCGATGCCCCGGCCCATTGGGTCACGGGTAAAGACCTGCCGGAGAATACCCTGGATACCATTCCCGCCCATAAACACATCGCTCCGGTCTGCGTCATCGACACCAGTAAGGAATCGGCTGCCGACGAGGACTTTCTGCTGACGCCCGCATTTCTGGAACGCTGGGAGCAGAAGCACGGCCGTATCCCCGCCGGCTCCTGGGTGCTGATGCGGACCGATTGGTCCAAGCGCACCGACGCAGCGGCCTTTCTCAACCTGAAAGAGGATGGGGCGGCCCACACCCCGGGCCCGAGCGTTGAATGCGTGCGCTTCCTGATCGAGCGCGACGTGATGGGATTCGGGACAGAAACCGTGGGGACCGATGCCGGTCAGGCCCACCTCTTCGAACCCATGTTTCCCTGCCATAATCTGGTCCATGGCGCGGGCAAGTACGGCCTTGCCAGCCTGTGCAACCTCGATCGACTGCCGCCCACCGGGGCGATTCTGATTACCGCGCCCATGAAGATCGTGGACGGGTCCGGCAGCCCGGTCCGCGTGTTTGCCATTGCCCCAGCTTAAGGGCTAAGACTTGGGTGGAACGAACCGATTTTGGAACTCAAGAACCCGCCAGCGGAGATGCTATCGGCTCCATAATGGCAAAAAGGCACCTAAATGCCACACTTCAAAGGCAACCCCATCCGGGCCATGACTTGGTAAAAATCTACAGGGGCTCCGTTGGAAACCTTCTGAGAGAAAAGAAGGGCAGCAATGGCCATGGCAGAAGAGATTATCGCCAAAACCACGCCTTGCGAGTTGGTCGTCCCTCATCAGATCGACAAGGAGGTGGGGAGCCTGTGCGGCGACAGGGTGCGCTAGGAGAGGCGGCCTGCCAAGCGCCGCGACGGTTCGGAGGCTGAAGGGCTCTACAACGCCTGGTGATTTTGACAACTTGTGGGCGAAACGTCCGACGAACCGATAGAAGGAGTAAGAAAATGAGGTACGCGGAGACAGGATTTGATTTAGAGATCGATCTTTCCCGGGGAAGCATTGAAAGGATTGCAACTGACCCGAAATTGACCGAACTTTACCTGGGAGGGCAAGGAACCGCCGCGAAGATCCTCTGGGATCGGGTTCCGCCGGAAGTTGACCCTTTTTCTCCCGAAAATCTCCTCGTATTCAGCGCCGGCCTATTGCATTCCACTCCGGTTCCCGGTGCCAATCGCACGTCTGTTGATACCTTCTCTCCCCAAACGGGCCTCTACTCACATTCATTGTTTGGAGGATTTTTCGGACCGGAACTGAAGTATGCCGGCTACGACAAAATAATCTTCCGCGGCAAAGCCGCCGATTGGGTCTATTTGTGGATCAACAATGACAAAGTGGAAATACGTGATGCCAGCCATCTGCGGGGGACCGGCGCTCAGGAAGCAGCCACCCTCCTGAAGGAGGAATTGAAAGAACCCGACGCTCAGGTGGCCGCTATCGGCCTGGCTGGCGAAAACAGGGTTTTTATGGCGAGCATCGAACACGCTAACTCCAGCGCCTCGCGAGGAGTCGGCGTGATCATGGGCGATAAACGAATAAAGGCGATCGTTGTTCGTGGAACCAAGGACGTCCATGTTGCCAGGCCGGCTGAGCTTTCTGAGATCAGCATTCCCATGTATCGGCAGATGTATGACAACAAGGATTGCGGGGATTCCATGGCGCACGGGGAAGGCGACGCGTTTCACGTCGATAATTTTGCCTGGGGCAATGCGCGGACGCGGAGAAAAAATTTCTTTACCAAAGAGCTGGAAGAAGAGTGGGTAGCGCTTGAAGAGAGGTTGCGGGTTCGCTGGACGGCCTGCCACAACTGTCCCAAGGATTGCCATCAGGCGATCAACTACCCGGGGCGGCCTCCTTATTTCCAGAAATGCTACAGCAAGCTAACCTATGCGATGGCGGCCTTTGGAGATCTGGATTTTAATTACGACATTATCGGCATTACCCAGGAGTATGGAATGGACGCATACTCAACGCCGCAGACTATGGCTTTCGCCATTGAGCTGTACGAGGTCGGCATATTAACTGACCAGGACCTGCCGGCGTTTCCCCTCGAAAACGAGGCGAGATTCTTCTATCTGGTCGAAAAAATTGCTCGGCGGGAAGGGATTGGCGATATTTTAGCCAATGGCATTTACGCGGCGGCCCGTCAGATCGGTAACGGCGCGGAAGCGTACGATCATAATACCATCAAGAAGTTTGAGCAGGTGCCGATCAAACTGGGGCATGTTAATTATCCTTACTTTCTGATGTATGCCACCGGTGAGAAGATGAATATCACCCAGATTGAAGGATCCTTCCCCCAGGCGCCCATTGCCGACAGGAAAGAAAGAGAAGCGTTTGTAAAGAAGTGGGACGCCGCTCCCGAGAGGTTTAAAAAATGGTTTATGGAATGGGAACCGCGTCAAAACCCATCGATTGAAGCCGCTGTTCACATTTGTGATTGGAATGAGACCATGCATTACATTGATGACGCCATCGGCACTTGCGCCTTTTTGTCGTCATTCAGGGGTCAGTTTGGCGGAAGGCCGCCCTATCATATTTATAATTTGCCAAGCTTCATCTCCCATGCGTCCGGGATCGATCTTGATTCAGATAGCCTCTGGGAGATCGCCAAAAGAAATCGCAATCTGGTTAGGGCCCTCAATATCAGAAGGGGGCTGAGACGAGCTGATGAGAAGCCCCCTGAGGACCACTGGAAGAAGCGTGAGCCCGGAACTGAACAGAGGCTGCTTGACGAATATTACAAATTCAAGGGATGGAATAATGACGGGATTCCGACCAAGGAGACCTTGGACGAGCTGGGCTTGGATTTCGTGAGCGAGGACTTCGCCCAGAGGGGGATTTTGACCGATGGTGAAACGGCTCCTTCCGAAGAGGCTATGGCGAAAGCTGAACAAATCGCGTGAAAGGGATGGTGAGCGTGAGGGATGGGTTAAAAAAGAAAATCGTAAAAGAGATAAAAGTGGACCTTGATAAATGCATTGGTTGCCGTGCCTGTGAGATGGCATGTTCCGGGTTTCACGCGGTGCCCAAATACAGCAGCACCAATCCGGCGAGGTCCCGGATTCGGGTCGTCGTTGATGACCGGAACGATGTGTATGTTCCGATCCGAGCCGGCGATTATACGCCAGCCGAATGTACCGGCAGAAATGCCTATACGATTAACGGAAAGGGATACAGAGGGTGTAGCTTCTGCGGGGTCTCCTGCCCGGCCAGGGATTTATTCAAGGAACCCGACTCCGGCCTCCCTCTGAAATGCGATATGTGTGAGTCCGTTCCGCCGCTACCAGAACCCATGTGCGTTCAGGTCTGCCGGGTTGATGCCCTGACCTACGTCGAATGGGAAGAGGAAGTCACGGAAGAGGAAGTGAACTGGGACGAAGTCGGGATTGGCTTGGAATCGTTGATAAACAAGCATGGCATAAGCAAGGTCGTTGATAGGGTTGCGCAGATGTCCAAAACCTTGAAACGTTAAATCGAAAGCAAATTGATTGGTCATATCGTGGAGACCGTATTGCCCATGAAATGGAGGTACAATGGAAACTAAAAAAGTAGATCACATCTGCATTGCTGTGAAAAACCTCGACGCCGCCAAGAAGGTGTGGGAACCGATCCTCGGCAAGTCAAAACCGGACGATCCGTATGTGGACGAGCCGGAGAAGATCCGCGTCGCCCGCTACTGGCTCGGAGGTGTGGGCTTTGAGCTCATGGAATCCACCGCGCCCGACGGACCTGTGGCCAAGTGGATCGAGAAGAATGGCGAGGGGGTCATGCTCATCAGCTTCAATGTAGAGAACACACGCAAAGCGGTTAAGGAACTCGAAGAAAAGGACTACCCCTTCATACCCAATCCCGAGCCTCTGGCCGATGACACCACGGGCAAAGCCCGGCCCTTTCGGGATTGTGAGTTCGCCTTCGTTCACCCAAAGAAAATGAACGGCGTCCTCCTCGAGCTCATTGATTACAAGTGGAAGGAACTTGAATAGGTAGCCACGGGGTGTAATTACATGGGTCTGACCGCAAAGTGCATGCGCGCCATGCTCGCGTACCTGCCCTTCTCATCTATGGAGGTGGGCACTCTGCCTGCGGGTCTCAGCCCAAGACTCGGCTTCTTGCTATCCCTTGCCAGGCAATATAAAACCGAGCGAGCCTTGAGTTATTTCCGCCAGCCGGTTCGATGCCGCAGCCAAACTCTTTCCGCCGCAGTCAACGTAACCCGCCTCGTCAGGCGACTTTGTGACCGGCAGTGCACCAACCACACACTTCCGAAGAAGCTTTCGAATGAACGTCATCCCTTCGCATTCCGATGAGGCTTTTGGCGCTCACCGGCCCCTGCCGACTTTGGCGACAGGTCAACCCGGTTTTATCCTCCAAACTGTTACCATCTTTCACGGGCCGGGACTTCATCACTACTACGGA